>Ga0172379_10004478_pt1 | contig 20613 bp, 19 predicted proteins | sample GrowelOW334metaG_FD_119756 | JGI IMG/M metagenome (GOLD analysis project Ga0172379, IMG submission 119756) | Groundwater microbial communities from an aquifer near a municipal landfill in Southern Ontario, Canada - Groundwater well OW334 metaG | ecosystem: Environmental > Aquatic > Deep...
ATGGCAGCCGGAGCTGAATAAAAGCACTATTATTGGAGACTTGTTAAATCAGGAGGATGTTAAAAAAATACCTGTTGATTTTGATATCGTAATTCATTTGGCCGCAAATGCCAGAGTCTATGATTTGGTTGTAAAACCCGGCTTGGCTTTGGAAAACATTATATCAACATATAATATTTTGGAATTTTCCAGGAAAAATAGCATTAAGAGATTTATTTTTTCAAGCAGCAGGGAAACCTATGGAAATAGAAAGAAGATTATAGCCAAGGAAGAGGATGTTGATATAAATTTGTGCGAAAGCGCTTATGCGGCCAGCAAAATTTCAGACGAGGCTCTTATTTACTCTTTTTCAAAATGCTACGGCATTAATCACATAGTTTGCCGTTTCTCTAATGTTTACGGCATGTATGACGACAGCGACAGGTTTGTGCCTCTGCTGATAAAAAAAATGAGAAAAAACAACGGAGCAGAAATTTTTGGCAAGGACAAAATTTTAGACTTTACATATATAGATGACTGCGTTTTTGGAATTATAAAATGTATTGAAAAATTTGATAAAGCAAAAAATAATACTTTTAATATAGCCTCCGGCAAAGGGGAAAAATTAACCGAGGTTGCCAGGGTTATTAAAAAAGGCCTTAACAGCAGCAGCAAGATTTCTTTGGGTCGCAATCGCGCAGGGGAAGTTGTAAAATATATAGCAGATATTTCAAAAGCAAAAAAAATGATTGGATACAGCCCGAAATACTCTATTAAAGAGGGCATAAAACTTTCCATTGATTGGTATATGAAAAATCAATAATATCTGTTAAAATATAAAAATGTCCAAAACAACAGAAACAATCATCAGGCCCAAGAGGGGGCTGGCTATAGATTATAGAGAACTGTGGCACTACAGAGAGCTTTTTTATTTTCTTTCGTGGAGAGATATCAAATTGCGCTATAAACAGACTGTTTTGGGAGTAATTTGGGCGGTTTTACAGCCATTTATGATGATGGTGATTTTTTCTTTTATTTTCGGCAAGGTGGCCAAAGTGCCGTCGTATGGCATACCTTATCCGATTTTTTCTTATGCGGGGCTTTTGCTTTGGGGCATATTTTCTAATTCTTTGAGCAACGCCAGCCAGAGCCTTATAAGCAACACAAACATTGTTCAAAAGGTGTACTTGCCCAGAATAATATTGCCGGCATCTTCTATTATAGTAACCGTGGTTGACTTCCTTTTTTCATTTTTAGTTTTTGGAGTTATTTTGATATATTATCAATTTATGCCTAATTTGCTCGGGCTTCTTTTGCTGCCGTTGTTTCTTTTGATTACCATTACCGCTTCTTTGGGGCTGGGCTCATTCTTAGCGGCTTTTAATGTTAAATACAGAGATGTGCGCTATGCTTTGCCGTTTTTCATTCAGCTTATGATATATATCACGCCGGTGATATATCCCATCAATATTGTGTCAGACAAGTATCGCTGGATATTGGCTTTAAATCCAATGACCGGGGCTATAGAGGGCTTTAAGGCGGCTTTTTTGGGCACAGCCGCAATAGACTGGTCTGTTATAGGCATTTCAGCAGCCGTCAGCGTGGCCTTATTGGCGTTTGGTTTTTGGTATTTTTCAAAAACAGAGAGAATATTCGCAGATTTAATTTAAAAATATTGCAAGCAATATGGATCATATTATAGAAGTCAACAATTTATCAAAGAAGTACCGCATTGGCCATCAAAAGAAAGAAAGATACAGCACCTTGCGGGACGATTTAATAGATGCTTTTAAAAAGCCGATAAGGTGGATTAGGGGGGAGAGAAGCACCAGCGAAGACGTTTGGGCGCTAAAAGATATCAATCTCTCTGTTGAGAGAGGGGAAATTTTAGGTTTGATAGGGCCCAATGGAGCCGGGAAAACCACTCTTTTAAAAATTTTAACTAAAATTACTCCGCCCAGCGAGGGCAAGGCAGTAATTCGCGGAACAGTGGGCAGTTTATTGGAAGTTGGCACGGGATTTCATCCAGAGCTCACCGGCAGGGAAAATATTTTTCTCAACGGCGCCATTTTGGGGATGACAAAAAAAGAGATTACCAAAAAGTTTGATGAAATTGTAGAGTTTGCCGGCATAGGAAAATTTTTGGATACTCCTTTGAAGAGATATTCCAGCGGAATGAATGTGCGCTTGGCCTTTTCTGTGGCAGCGCATTTAGAACCCGATATTTTATTGGTTGACGAAGTTCTGGCTGTAGGCGATGCGGCCTTCCAAAGAAAGAGTTTGGGCAAGATGGAAGAGATAACAAAGACGGGCAACAGGACTATTATTTTTGTGAGCCATAATATGGGGGCTATACAGCATTTATGCAAGAAGTGCGTTTTATTGGAAAGCGGGCGGGTGAAAATGATAGGAGACACGTCAGACGTGGTTAAAAAACATTTGGATGACAGCGCGGGAGATTCGGAAATAGCTTTTGAGCTTACAGAGGAAAGGAGAAGCAGGACCAACGGAGACATCAGATTTATAAAGTCTGTTATCCAGGATGAAAACGGCAATAATATTAAAAATGTTTATTCCGGCCAGAATATCAAGATATTATTGTTTTATAAAGGCAGAGAGGATGCCGATCTTAAGAATGTCAGAGTAAATTTGAATATAGATACTCCTTTCGGCGAGAGAGTTACAAGCTTCTATAACCATGTGGTGAATTCGGAATTCAAACAAATACCTCGCAACGGGCATTTTATTATTGATATCCCAAATTTTCCTTTAGCTCCGGGCACATATCCCTTTACCTGCTATGCAATGGTCAGCAACTCCACATCTGATTGGGTGACTAATGCCGGCCATATTGAAGTAGCAAACGATAAATTTTTTCCTTCTCAAGATCCTATGCCTGAAGGCCAGGCAATCTTTTATGTAAAACATAGCTGGAGTGTTGAGGAGGACCGACAATGAGCAAAAAACTATTATTTTTATCGGCGTTTTCAAGAGACCATGCGCTTGTTTCTCCCAGTTATTTTGAAGTATTCAAAGAAGAAGATTTCAAAGTGCAATCTTTCAGATTGGAAAAACAGGTCGGCTTGAAAAATAAAATAAAATATATAGCGTCCCTTTATTCGGCTTTTAAAAAATTCAGGCCGGATTTTGTTTTTGTAAATGATGAGTTTTTTTCTAAGAACGTGCTTCTTGTCTCTTTGCTGAAAACGATATTTTTTAAAAAAACAAAAATAATTTCTTTTATTGCAGAACGCTACATACCTCAAAACAGTTTTTTAAACGCAATCAAGCTTGATTTTTTGCTCAAAAATATTGATTTTCTTTTCTGCCGTAATAAAAAAGAGCTTGAAAACATAAAAAAAAGAAAGCCTTTTTCAAATTACAAAAATCTTTATCAAATTTATTGGGGGTATCCGAGAAGCGTTTATTTTCCCCTTGGCCAAAGCAGAGAAGATGTTTGCGAAAATTTAGAAATATTAAAAAATAATTACAGCAAAATAAAAGATAAATTTGTTTTGGGTTTTATAGGCAGAATAATCCCGGAAAAAGGATTATTATACTTGTTAAAATGTCTGCCCCTTTTGCCGGATAAATTTGCGGTGGTTTTCGCCGGAAGAGTGATTAAAAATGATTACTACAAAGAAATAGAGAAATTTATAGAAGATAACAATCTGAAAGAAAGAGTTGTTTATCTTGGTTATGTTGATTCAGAGCATTTAAAGTATGTATATAATATTTTTGATCTTGCAGTGACGCCCACAACGCAAGAATTTGATAAAGATTGCATAGAGTTATTTGGAGCCGTTTTGGCCGAAGCCATGCTGTCAAAGGTTATGGTAATCGGAAGCGACAACGGGGCTATCCCAGAAGTTATAAACAGAAAAGAAATGATTTTTAAGGAAAGCGATTCAAAAGATTTATTAAGAGTTATCAATTTTGTTCACAATTTGAATCCGGCAGAAAAGAAAGCCATTATAGAAGAAAATTACAAACGAGCAATTGATAATTTCAGTTCTGAGGCTTTTGTCAGAGGAATAATCAATACAATCAGCAAATAAAATGAATATAGTTTCAAAAACAGACAAAATATTATTTCTAAACTTAGATTATAAAAAGTCCAAAGCATCTGTGAAAGATACCATGGCCGGGCTTGGAGAAATTTACAGCAACCCCAAATTTAAAATGCCCATAACGGATTTTATTATCGGCGCCACAATTTTTTTTGAAAAGGGTTATAAAATTTCGGTTGTTGATAATGAGTTAGAAAAAATGGAGCATGATAAGCTGATTAAATTTGTGGAAGCCGGCGGATACGACATTATTTTTTTCCGTACGTCTCTCCCAACTTTTGACAGCGATATCAATTTTATCATCCGGCTAAAATCTGCAAACGGCAACAAACAGGTCAAGATTTGTTTGTTTGCTCCTTTTCTGGACCAAGTACAGGACAAAATAAAAAAGATAGGAGCAGACTATTTTATAGGAGGCGAGGCAGAATTTGTTTTTTTAGACATTGCCAACGGTTTGCACACAGGCAATATAAAAGGCTTGGGGCGCAAAGAAAATAACAGCCTGGTTTACAGCGGTGAAAGAGAGCACGCTGGCGACTTAAATCTCCTGCCAAATCCAAAATGGGATCTGCTTGATTACAAAAAATATTCATTTGCAACCTGTCTGACAAGCAGGGGGTGCCCTTATAATTGCGGTTATTGCCCCTATCCTGTTTATCAAGGGTTAAAATGGCGGTCAAAAAGCGTTGACTTGATCATTAAAGAATTAAAAGATGATTATTTTGCATATAAGATAGAATATTTGAGATTCAGAGACCCGGAGTTTACAATAGACAGAGACAGGGTGGTAGAAATTTGCAAAAAAATAGGAGAAAGCGGTATTAAAATAAAATGGCACGCTGAAACCAGGATAGATTTGCTGGACAGAGAATTGTTGAAAGAAATGAAAACGGCCGGTTGCATAGAATTAAGCTTTGCTGTTGAAACTATAAACGAAGAAACTCAAAAAATTATAAATAGAAAAAAGATAAGCAGGGAAAAATTGGACGATATTTTGGGATACTGCAATGAAATAGGAATTAAAACATTTGGTTTTTTCATAATTGGCCTTCCGCAGGAAACAGAAAAGACAACCAAAGATTTGATAAAATTTTCTTTGGATATTGATTCATATTTGAACGAATTTACTATTGCAACGCCCTATCCGAAAACTTTTTTGAGAGAATGGGCCGAAGAGAAAAACTTATTGATTCTAAAAGATTACTCTCTTTATAGTGGCAGAGGAGTGGCGATGAAAAATATTTTTATGACAGATCATCAGCTGAAAGACTTGTGCAGATTTGCCAATCTTGCCAACAGAATAAAATTGAGAAACAAACAAAAAACAAAATTCAGAATAAAAACAGCAATATACCAGCAATTGCAAAACATAGAATACTTTTATCTTAAAAATAAAATTAAATTTTTATGAAAGAAACCATAGGAGTCATCGGAGCAAATGGGTTTGTGGGCATGCACTTGGTTGAAGAAATTTGCAATAATTATCCCCAATATGATGTTGTCGCTTTTGTTTACAAAATAAACAGCGGAAAAACCGGTTTTTCCGCCAGAGTAAAAGAGGTGAGAGAAATTGATGTTTTAAATAAGGAAGCCCTGCCTGAAAAATTGCAGGGAATAGACATTTTAATTTTTTCTGTGAAAGGGGACAATAAAACTATTGTAGACGGGCTTAAAAACACATTGGAGTCAATAAAAAATACCGCAATTAAAAAAATAATCTATCTTAGCAGCATTGTAGTTTTTGGAGAAAACCCTTCAGAGGACACAAATGATGACAGCCCTTTATTGCAGATTCAGGGCAACGAATATAATATGGCAAAGGTTAAAGCGGAAAATTATGTAGAAGCTTTCAGAAAAGACGGCATAAATATAATTACTATAAGGCCGGGATATATTTATGGCGAAAACGGCCTGGACCACACTATTTATTTTTTAAATCAAATAAAAGAAGAATTTAGAAATTTTTATTTGCCAAATAAAGGAAAAGGAATTTTCAACGGAGTTTATGTCAAAAATCTCGTTCATATGATTATGTGCGCTGTTGAATCAAACGTAAAAAATCAAAATTTCAACGGCGTTGATGGGTTTAAAAAAACTTGGTATGAGTTATTTGAAAGTTACAGCCAATTTTTAAATAAAGATATTGATAAGCTGATTCTGAACAGTGAAAGAAGAGGCGTCATAATAGTTGGAAATAATATCATATCCAGGATTATCGCAAAAATTAAAAAAGCATTTTTTCCGGGCAGAATTTTAATTTCAAAAGAAATTTATGATATTTATTCTTGCGGCCATTATTTCACTGCCAAAAAGGCGGAATCATTGCTGGGGTACAAACCGGCCTTTTCTTTTGCTAAAGCGATGGAAAATATCAAAAACTGGGCCATTGCGGTAGATATTGAATTAAAATAAAAATTATATTAAGATTATAAATATTGGTTTAACAAATGTCAATTTATGCAGATGAAAAATAAAATCGTTTTTATAATAATAGGGCTGATAATTATCGCAGGCGGCTATTTTATTTTTACAGATATTTCGGCCGATTTTCTGCAAAAAGATAAAGCTCCCGTCTTGTCGGATGTTGGCGAAAAAATAACCCTGTCCATTGACAGCGGCGATGGGAGTATAAAGACAATCCAGGCTAATCTTTCAGAAAATTCTACGGTTTATGATTTATTGAAAAACAGCGCTCAAGAGTTAGGATTGCCTATAAGCGCAGAGAATTTTGATACGGGTGTTATGATAAAAACTATCGGGGACAAAGAAAACGGGCAGGACGGCAAATATTGGCTTTATTATGTAAATGGGGAAATGCCGATGGTTTCAGCTGATAAAGAAGAATTAAAATCTGGCGATAAAGTAGAGTTCAAATTTGAAAAGTCGCCTTTTTAGATATGAAAAATTTTAATAAAATATCGTTTGTTTTATTCCTTATCTTGATAGGAGCTGCAACAAGATTTTTTCCCCATGCTCCGAATTTTACGGCAATAGGGGCAATGGCCTTATTTGGAGGAGCGTATCTCCCAAAAAAAACAGCGTTAATTCTGCCTATTTTGGCAATGGCAATAAGCGATGCTTTTTTGGGCTTTTATGATTTGAGAATGATGGCCTTTGTTTACGGAAGTTTTTTGATTTGCGTTTTTATGGGATTTTTTCTCAAAAAGAATAAAAAGTTATATTCAATTCTGGCGGCATCATTTTTATCGGCTTTTTTATTTTTTGTATTAACAAATTTTGCCGTTTTTATTTTTACTCCCTGGTATGAAAAAACGCTTTCAGGTTTGATGCAATGCTATATAATGGCCTTGCCATTTTTTAAAAATAATTTACTGGGAGATATTTTCTACACGGGTGTCTTTTTTGGAGCTTTTGAGGCAGCCAGATTTTTTGTTGCAAAAAAGATAAAATCATCAGAGGCGCTTGTTAACACAAACTAAGCTGCAAAATATAAATTATGAATGAAAAAATTTCAGTAATTATTCCAGCCTACAACAGAGCCAAAGTTATAGGCATAACAGTTAATTCATTGATAAACCAAACCTTGCCCAAGGACAAGTATGAAATTATAGTAGTTGATAACAATTCAACCGATAACACCAAGCAGGAGATTGAAAAAATTATTCAGGCCAACAAAAATGGGGCAGAAGTCAGATATTTTTTAGAGAAAAATCAAGGCGTTCATTTTGCCAGAAATAGAGGCGCTAAAGAGGCAAAGAATGATATCCTCTATTTTACAGATGATGATATGCTGGCTGAACCTGATGCCTTGCAAGAACTATTAAAGGTTTTTAGCATTGATCCTGGCGTGGGCGTTGTCGGCGGAGTTATTTTGCTGAAATTTGAAACAGAACCGCCAAAGTGGATAAAAGAGCATTGTTCCAACTCAATATTAGGCTTTCGTCCGAAAGATAATATAGACCTGATTATTTCTTCTAAAGATATAGGAGTTTTCAGCGGGCATCAGGCTGTTAGAAAAGAGGTTTTATTCAAAGCCGGCGGATTCAATCCCGAAAACACAAAGGGAGAGTGGATTGGAGATGGAGAGACCGGCTTGAACAAAAAGATAATGGAATTAAATTATAAGTTTGCCTTTACAGCAAAATCTGTTACATATCACTTGATTCCCAAAGAAAGATTGAATCAAAAAGCCATCAACAAAAGATTGGCAAACCAGGGAAGCGCCGAATCATATGCATATTACAGAAAACACAAGCCTCAAAAAATAGGGCTGTATTTTCAAATTTTAAAACATTTTTTGGGCGGATTGAAATTTTTTGCTCTGGCTGTGATATTTTTTGTTGTTGGCAACTCGCAATGGCATTTGAGATGGGCTTGGATTTTTTATTGGAAAGCAAGAATCAAATATGATATCAGGCTTTTAAATGATAAAGAATGGCAGAATTTAGTATTAAAATCGGATTGGATTAACAGTTAACAATATGAAAAATTTAGTTTTATCTCCACACTATGATGACGCTGTTTTATCTTGCGGAGGGATGATAAAATTAAAAGGAAAAGAAACATCCGTAATCACTGTTTTTGCAGGCAGATACGACGGCTTAACAGCTTGGGACAAAACGTGCGGGCTGAATGCTATCCAAAATCCGCCGGAAATCAGGCGGGCGGAAGATAAAAATGCCCTTTTATCATTAGGGTGCGGCAGTTACGGGTATCTTGATTATTTTGAAGAAGACGCGATTCCCCTGATTAAAGACGCAGAAATTTTGAAAAAATACGGCTCGGAGGCTGATCTTAAAGAAGATTTGTACGCAGTCATAAATAAATCTGGAGCCGAAAATATTTATTTTCCTCTCGGTATTAAAAATAAAGATCATATAAGAATAAGAAACGCTGCTTTAATCCTGATAAAAAACAACAGGCTTGGAGATAAGAGATGTTTTTTTTACGAAGATTTTCCTTATACAGCCGATAAAAATGAGTACAGCAAAGCCTTAGAAGAGATTAGGGAAAATTTTATTTTAGAACAGTCGGCAATGAATATAAAACCGGTGCTGAAAGATAAAATATCAGCCATTTTAAAATATAAAACCCAGATTAAATCTATATTCGGCACAGACAAAGCCCGCCAGGTTGAAAAAAGCATATTAAGCGTTCAAAACAAAATAAATTATTTCATATATTTGTTTTCGGGGATTGTTTTAAAATCTAAAGAGCAATATTGGTTAATAAAAAATAAATAAATAATTATGAAAGTTTTTCAAAAATACGCAGGTTATTACGACAAGATTTACAAGGGAAAAGATTATAAAAAGGAAGCAGATTTTATAAAAAAAGTAATAAACAGATACTCCTCCAATAAGGTGGAAAATATTTTAAGTTTAGGGTGCGGTACGGCCAGCCACGATATTGTTTTGGCAAAGAGCGGTTTTAAAATAATGGGCATAGATATGTCTGATAAAATGATTAAAATTGCCAAAGAAAAAGCCTCAGCGGAAAAAGCCGACATTAAATTTAAAGTGGCAGATATAACAGACTTTAAAGTTTCTGAAAAGTTTGATTTTTCTATGGCTATGTTCAACATCATAGGATATATGATAGAAAACGAAAGCATGGAAAAAATGCTTAAAAATGTTTCTAAATATTTGAAGAAAGGAGGCTTATTTGTTTTTGATTGCTGGTACGGCCCGGCTGTTTTAAAAAGCAGGCCCGAAGATAAAACAAAAGAAATTGGAAACGGACTTGTCAGGAAAACTACTCAAAACCTGGATATAGAAAAAAGTATTATTGAGATAAACTTTGAAATAAAAGAAAACAATGTTGCCAGGAGCAAAGAAACCCATAAGATGAGATTTTGGAACTTAAAAGAAATGGATTATTTTTTGAATAAAAACGGCTTTGAAATAATTAAGGCCTGTAATTTTATGGATTTAAGCTCCAAAATTTCAGAAAACGACTGGAACATATTTATTATCGCTAAAAAGATATAAATGAAAAAAAATATCGGCATCCTTTTTCCGGCTTCCAGAAAAATGGGAGTATTTCAATATGGCTTGGGTATAGCAGAAGGGTTGATTAATCATTTCAGTGATTTTGATTACACAATTTTGCATTTCAGCGAAGAATCTCCCAAAGAATTTTTGAAGATAAACAGTTCAGCTGGCGTTAAATTTATTGCGCTGGATAACCGGCCGAATAATTTTTTGGGCAAAATAAAATCTTTAGCCAATATTTTAATAGGCAGCCCGATTTTTATAACGAATAAAAAAAATAGAAAAATATTGGAAAGCAACAAGATGGACCTTTTGATTATTCCATTCCCTCTTTTATTCGGTTTTGAAAATAAAGTGCCGTACATAGTTTCAATTCCCGACATAATGCATAAATTTTATCCAAAATTCCCTGAGTATAACTTCAGCGCAAGGGTCAAGAGAGATTTTGTTTACGGCTTATCAACAAAAAATGCAATTTTTTCCGTAGTTGATTCAGAGCAGGGGAAAGAGCACCTTCAAAGGTTTTATAATGTTCCAGCAGAAAAAATAAAGCCTATTCCTTATATCCCGCCAGGATATGTTTATGATTTGAAAAATATGGAGGCCGGCGAAGCGGAAAATATCTTAAAAAAATATAAATTGCCCGATAATTTTATTTTTTATCCGGCCCAGTTTTGGCATCATAAAAACCATTTAAGACTGATTAGGGCATTACAAATCATTAAAGAAGAGAAGCATATAGAGGTAAAATTGGTTTTAACCGGGAACCCGGGAGCAAATAACGAAAATTTCAAGAAGGTTATGGATTTGGTGAAAGAGGCAAAAATGGAGAGCCAGATTTTTCATTTAGGCTATGTTGATGATAAAGAAATAGTTGCTTTATACAAAAAATCAACAGCATTGGTTTTTCCCACTCTGCTCGAGCCTACAAATATTCCTCCATTGGAAGCATTAGTTTTGGGAAAACCGGTTTTATGCTCTTTTTTTCAGGAGAATAAAAAACAGGTTGGCAATGCAGGAGTTTTTTATGATCCATTTTCAGAGAGGGATATGGCTGAAAAAATTTATCAGTTTTGGAGTAGCGAAGAATTAAAAAAGACCTTGGTTGAGTTCGCCAAAGAAAAATCAAAAGAGATAACCGTAGAAAGCCACGCGAAAAAATGGGGCGCGGTCGTGAGTGAAGCTTTAAAATAAAAAATATAATAAATTTATATAACATGAACAAAGGAGTTGAAACCATCAAGCATAATAATCACATAATTGCCATAATTATTTATAATGATTATAAAAAAGACGGCGTTGAGTTTTTTACGCCGGCTGATTTTTCTCAGCAGCTTGCCTATATGTCGCATAAAAAGGGCAAAATTATTGACGCTCATAGCCATAATGTCGCTAAAAGAGACATCAGCCTTACTCAGGAAGCGCTTTTTGTTAAGAAGGGAAAATTAAAGGTTAATCTTTATGATTCTGAAAGAAATTTTCTTGAGTCGCGAATTATAGGCGAAGGAGAGATTATCTTTTTGGCCAGCGGAGGGCACGGCTTTGAAGTTTTAGAAGATTTGGAAATGATTGAAGTAAAACAGGGCCCGCATTTGGGGGCCGAAGAAGATAAAGTTAGATTTAAGGGGATAGAAAAATAAATATAATTATATCCAATAATATGCAACAGGCTGTTGTCGCGCCGGAGAAAAAAGTTAAAAAAATATTATTAGTTGGCATTTACGACACCAACACTGTTTCTTTGGCTCCGCAGATTTTGAAAGCCTATGCAGAGCAATTTGATGTTTCTCAAGGGTTTGAAATTGCCACCAAAGAATTTTCTATATTTAACGATTCAATAGAATCAATAGTTGAGGGCATCAATAAAGAAAATCCGGATATTGTGGGCTTCAGCGCCTACATATGGAACATCAATGAAATATCAGAAATTATTAAAAAAATTGATGCATTGGTTATGCTTGGCGGTCCGCAGGTGACCGGCATAGAAAAAGAATTGATGGAACAAAACCCGGATATTGATATTATTGTAACCGGCGAAGGGGAAATGGTTTTTAAAGAGCTTCTTGAATATTTCAGCGGGCAGAAAAAAATTGAGGACATAAAGGGCGTCACAACTAAAAGCATAAGCAATCCGCCAAGCCATGAGTTTGTGGATTTGGATACAATACCCTTGATTTACGAGGATATTTTTAGAAAAAATCCTGACATAACATGGATAAGCTTTGAAACTTCCCGCGGGTGCCCTATGGGTTGCAAATATTGCACATGGGGATATTCGAGGACAATGCGCTATTTTTCTTTAGAAAAAGTTAAAAAAGAATTGGACGCGATTTTAAAACAGGATAAAATACAAAATATTTATTTGTGCGATTCAAACCTTTTATTGGACAGGGCTCGAGCTAAAAAAATATTCCAGTATATAATTGACAGCGGAGCTAAAAAAACAATAAGATATGAGTTCAAGGCCGAACAGTTTGATGATGAGATAATTGAGCTGTTGAGCCAGTTGCCCAATAATGAATTTAATTTCGGCATCCAGAGCACCAATAAACAGGCGTTGAAAGAAATAGGCCGTGTTTTTAATAAAGAAATATTTGAAGAAAAATATAAAAAAATCATTGAAAGATTTCAGGACTCTCCCATTACCGTGGATCTTATATACGGACTGCCGGGCGACAATATAGAAGGATATAAAGAATCATTGGATTATGCTGCGTCCCTGGATAAATTAAAAAGAGTGCTGACGAACCCTTTGATTATTCTTCCCGGGTCGGAGTTTTACCGTTTAATGGATAAATACGGAGTTAAATTGAGAGATAAAAAAAGCTACATGGTAAAAGAGAACGCCACTTTTTCAGAAAAAGATATGGAGTTGGCCAGAAAATATTCTTTTTTTGTCGCAGTAGTTTTTCTTAACTATCATTTAAGAGATTGCTTAAAGCTGTTGGCAAAAGACAGAAATATAAGGTATATAGACGCAATAATTAATTTCATGGAATCCTTGCCGGTTGAGTTTGCAGGGGAAAGTTATCCTGATATGATTCCGTCCGTGAAAGAAGATTTCAAACAGAGGAACGCTATTTTTAAGAAAGTTATAAACAAATACGATGATATTATAAATAATTTTAAAGAATTTTCTTTGCATAAATACGACGATATGATGGCCGGCTATGAGGATAATTATTCAGAGCAATTCAGCAAATTAAAAAGGTTCGCCGAGTCAGATTGATAACATGAAAAAAGCCCGTCTGCAAAGGCGGGCTTATTAAAAATAGTTTATTTAGAAGGGATAGGGAAGCAAATCGGTTTCTTCTAACTGCCTCTTAAATCCCTCAACAAAGATGCGCAATTGGTTAAACCAAGGTTTGGCCAATTCTATGGCTTTGGGGCATCGGAGCCAAGGCTCCCATTCCAAAGACATTTCTATGTCCCGCAATACTGTTTTGGGGTCTCTGAAACTGGATGTTGGATCCGGGGTCTCCACAAAATGCGGATCGCAGGCGGGAAGATTATGAAAATGCTGTCCCGAGCGGACGCAGAGTAACGGGCCGATGTTTGGCAACCTATCTGCATCCTTCAATGTTATAGTCACTGGATTATCTTTTGGATCGTTAAGTTTTGAGTGGTTCATGATTGCCTCGGCAATCATTTCTTTTTCTTGGAATGTGAAGGATAGCATTGCGCCTCCCGAGTTCAGATAACTCCAGATTTTTCGATCAATGTCTCTGTCTGAAGCAGTATGAAAAATTCTGTCTGTGTTGTGGCAGATGCCTGCAATCCATGCAAGTTCTCCGACATTCTCATTTTCAGCGATAATGTCGGCATATTGCGCTACCATTAAGGCGTGCAGAAAGTCGTGGCCTCCGCCAATAGCGCCTTGCGAGATATGATCATTTTTGACCATTTCAACCACTAGAGGGAATTTTTCCCAAAGGCGTCTGGTTTTCAAGGTTCTCCTCCTCCTTTACAAAACTGGGTAAAAGTAGTATAAGTATAATAACAACCTTTTAAGGCAATGTCAATGATTCCTGTTAATAAACCATTATTTATAAGCGGCGAAAAGAAATATTTGGATAAATGCATTGATTCCGGCTGGATTTCTTCAGACGGGCCTTTTGTTAAGGAGTTTGAAGAAAAATTCAGCGGTTATATAGGGAAAAAATATGGAATAGCGGTTTCCTCGGGAACTTCGGCCTTGGAAGTGGCTATGGGGGCTATTTCATTCAAACCCGGAGACGAAGTGATTATGCCGAGTTTTACCATTATAAGCTGCGCCTTGGCAGCGGCAAATTATGGGTTAATTCCTGTTTTTGTGGATTCTGAACCGGAAACGTGGAATATTGACGCAAGCAAAATTGAAGAGAAAATCACCAAAAAAACAAAGGCGATAATGGTAGTTCATATCTATGGCCATGCTTCTGATATGGACCCTATTTTGAAAATTGCAAAAAAATATAAGCTTTTAATAATTGAGGATTCGGCCGAAGTTCACGGAGCTGAATATAAAGGAAAAAAATGCGGTTCATTTGGCGATATTTCGTGCTTTAGTTTCTATGGGAACAAGATTATAAATACCGGCGAGGGAGGAATGGTTTTAACCGATAATAAAAAATATTATGAAAGGGCGCAGTTTTTAAGAAATTTAGGATTTACTAAAAAAAAGAGATTTTATCACACAGAATTTGCCAGAAATTACAGAATAACAAATCTTCAGGCGGCGGTGGGCGTGGCTCAACTTAAAAATATAAAAGAATTGATAAGAATAAAGAGAAAAAACGGAAAAAGATATACAGAATTATTAAAAAATGTTAAGGGTATTCAGCTTCCGGCAGAGAAGCCTTGGGCAAAAAATGTTTATTGGATGTATGGAATAGTGTTGGATAAATCAACCGGATTCAACGCAATCAGTTTTGCAAAAAGATTAGAGAAGGCCGGCATCCAAACAAGACCATTTTTTTATCCCTTGCATTTGCAACCCTTATGGGGCAAAATAGGTATTAAGATAAAAAAGGGCAAATATCCGGTTTCAGAACACATTGAAAAACAGGGTCTTTATCTGCCCAGCGGACTTGCCTTAAAAGACAAAGAAATTGTGAAAGTTTGCAATATAATAAAGACGATATTAAAAAAAAGATAAAAAAATATGGCTAAAAAAGCATTAATTACAGGAATTACCGGCCAGGACGGATCATATCTGGCTGAACTTTTGTTGGGCAGGGGATATGAGGTGCATGGCTTGATAAGGAGAGCCAGCACTTTTAACACCGGCAGAGTAGACCACCTTTACAAAGATCCTCATATCAGCAACGTGAGGCTGTATTTGCATTACGGAGATCTCACAGACACCGGCAATATTGAAAAGCTGGTCAATCAAATAAAGCCGGATGAAATCTACCACTTGGGAGCTCAATCGCACGTCAGGGTCAGTTTTGATATGCCGGAATTTACAGCTAATGCTGATGCTTTGGGAACGTTAAGAATTTTAGAGGCCATTAAAAATTCTGGTTTAGCTATTAAATTTTACAATGCAGCCAGCTCTGAAATGTTTGGAAGCTCTTTGCCTCCTCAAAATGAAAATACTGTTTTCCATCCAAGAAGCCCGTACGCAGTAGCAAAGGTTTTTTCTTTTCATATTACCCAGCTTTACAGAGAAGCTTATGGAATTTTTGCCTGCAACGGCATTCTGTTTAACCATGAATCGCCTCGCAGAGGAGAAACTTTCGTTACCAGAAAAATAACAAGAGGAATTGCCAGAATAAAAGCCGGCCTGGATAACAAAATATATTTGGGAAATCTTGATGCAAAAAGAGATTGGGGTTATAGCCCGGACTATGTTGAAGCAATGCATCTTATGCTTTCCCAAGAAAAACCGGATGATTATATAATATCCACCGGTGAAACTCATACAGTCAGAGAATTTTTAGAAGAATCGTTTGAATATGCGGGGCTTGGCGATTGGCATCAATACGTGGAAACAGATCCTCGTTATTTGCGTCCTGCAGAAGTGGATGTTTTAATGGGCGATGCAACGAAAGCAAAAGAAAAACTCGGATGGCAGCCGAAAATAAAATTTAAAGAACTGGTTAAAATCATGGTTGATGCCGATATGAAAAAATTAGGATTGAATATTCCGGGAGAGGGAGAAGAAATATTAAGGAATAAATTTCCTAACTTGCATTATTGGAGCGTTGACTAATATGATAGATTTAAAAACCAAAAAAATATTAATCACCGGAGCAGATGGATTTTTAGGCCGGCATTTGGTTGAAAATTTGTTGGAAAAAAGAAAAGTTCCAAAAGAGAATTTATTTTTGCCCACAGTTAAAGAATTGGATTTAACAAAGCTTGATAATTGTGAAACAGCAGTAAAAGGCCAGGACATAGTTATACATCTGGCCGCTAAGGTTGGAGGGATAGGATTAAACAGGGAAAAACCCGGAGAACTTTTTTACGACAATCTTATTATGGGCGCTCAATTGATGGAATCTGCCAGAAAAGCTGGCGTTGAAAAATTTGTAGCAGTTGGAACAGTTTGCGCTTATCCAAAATTCACGCCGGTTCCGTTTAAAGAAGAAAATTTATGGGACGGTTATCCGGAAGAAACCAATGCTCCTTATGGCTTGGCCAAAAAAATGCTTTTGGTCCAGGGGCAAGCCTACAGACAGCAGTATGGATTTAATTCCATATTTCTTTTGCCTTTAAACCTTTATGGTCCGGGCGACAATTTTAATCCAGAGTCTTCTCATGTTATGCCTGCGCTTGTTCGCAAGGTTTATGAGGCAAAAAAGAATAACAAGGATTATGTTGAAGTTTGGGGCACCGGCAAGGCGACAAGGGGCTTTTTATATGCCAAAGATGCTGCCGAGGGGATAATATTAGCAACAGAAAAATATGACAAGCCAGACCCGGTAAATATAGGCTCTGAATTAGAGATTTCCATAAAAGACCTGATAGAACTCATTTGTAAATCAATGAATTTTAAGGGCAAGATTGTTTGGGACAACACAAAGCCAGATGGTCAACCGAGACGAGGGCTTGATGTGAGTCTTGCTGAAAAAGAGTTTGGGTTTAAATCAAACACGAGTTTTGAAGACGGTTTGAAAGAAACAATTGATTGGTACATCAAAACAAGAGAATCTGTTTAAACAATAAAAAAACGCCCCGTATTACGGGGCGTTTTTTCTATGCATGGCTATGCATATTTTTTCAATATTTTTGAGAGAGTTTTTCCAAAACCAAGATTAATTCCAAAGAATAACGCAATTCTTAAAACAAAAACTTTTATTCTCCTCATATTTATGTTTTCAAAAAAAGCTTTAAGGATATTGAAAGAAAACAGCCTGTTCAGCAATTTTTTTGCGGATTCTTCATCGCCTTTTATCAAAAAATTCATTGCTCTTAGAGTGTCGTCAAAATGTTTTTGATATTCGTATTGCCTTAGATATTTTTTTTCAATTTTATTTGAGAGATTATCTTTGCTTAAAAAATAATCAACAACTTTAAAAAATCCCGGCCTTTCTGTATAGAGATGCAAATGTTTTTTTCCTGCGCCTCCGGACCTGCGATTGATAAGCCTGTTTTCTAAAATGCCAATAGGATATTTTTTTGCTATTCTTAGCCACATTTCCAAATCAGCCGACGTTCCAAAAAGACCATCGGTGTAGAATATCCCTATTTTTTCAAAAACTTCTCTTCTGGCCATAAAGGTAGGAGTAATCAGAAAGGTGTTCCCGTATTTTAAGACAGCATTAAAAATATCTTTGAATTCATATGCTTTTTTGCCTTTCAGCTCTTTTGGCATTTTATATCTGCGCGTTATCCTGTCGTTTTCATCAATTATGTTGCCCAGAGTAAAAACAGCCCCGGCTCCCGGATTTTCCATCAAAAAATCAGCTTGTTTTTTAAAAATATCTTTGTCATAAACATCATCTGAATGGCAAAAACTGACAAATTCACCCTTGATTAATCCGGATTTAAGGCATCCGTTGCAGTTGTCATAACAGCCGTCATAAAATGTTCCCGGTTTTATATCGGGAATATTTTTTCTAAGATTTATTTTAGGATTTTTGAAAGATTTTATTATTTCTTCAGTTTTATCATCCGATTGGTTGTCAGAAATAATAATTTCAAAATTAGGATAATCTTGAAGCAGTATGGATTTTAAAGATTTTTCCAAAAATCTTTCGCTGTTATGTGTGAGGAGGCAAATTGTGATTAAGGGGTCCTTCATAATTTTTAATCTTTTTTTATTTCTGAAAACAAAGTTTTGGCAAAACACTCTGCTGAAAATTGATATGATTTGTCGCTTTTTAAAAATTCGGCAATAGCATTTTGGTATTTAAAATAATCCTGGTCTGGCATAGTTTTGATATAACTGTAAAGTTCTTCATAGGTTTTAAAATTTCTTTTATCAATAAAAGTTTCTTTTGGAATATGCCTCGTTATGTTTGAAGCGCCAAGATAAATGGGCACGCAGCCTGCCAAAAAACAATCAAATATTTTTTCAGTAATATATCCCGGGAAGTCTTTTACATTTTCATAGCAAATGGCAAACTTGTAATTCTGATAGGTTTCATTCTTAGATTTTATAGAGCCTTTGTAAGAAGGATAGCGGCGTGCGAAAATTTTAGCTAAGAATTCCAACTTGTTCAGCCTAGCCAGATTTATTCCCAATAACGAGCCGTGAAAATAATGCCTGTCCCAGCCTTTTCCGTATAAATCAAAGTCTTCTGGATGATTTTTTTCAAACCATCGGATTGCTTTTATTCTTTCTGAATAGAGCTCCTTGGGGTGGGCGGTAAATTTATTGCTGGCAATTAATGCGCACAGTTTTTCTCTATGTTGGTTAAATTCTAAATTTTCAGGAATTTTATGGCAATAATTAAGCTTAAAATATTTTTTATCAGACGGGGATTGGCTGTCTATCAAATCGTCTGACCAAGTAAATATTTTTTTAAAATATTTATGATTTTTCAGATTGAAATTTTCGCGATTTATAATAGGCGATTCAGAGGTTATCAGGTACAAATTTTTAAAATTATTTTTAAGCAATTCTGAAAAGTGTTTATTTTTAGACGTAGGGAAGTCTATAAGAACAACCGCATCAAAATTATTTATTTCATCCATATCAAGGGTTTCTGCTTTGTGCCCCAGGCCTGCCGCAAGCTTGCCCATATAAAAAAACGGATACATTAAATTGTCCCCGATTGGCGAGCTGGGATCAAGAAACATCCGGTTGTTATTATAAAGTTTGTGCAAACTTAAAAATCCGATATGCATGTTATTTTTTTGAAAAAAAATCTTTGAATGTTTTTACTATATATTTTAACTGCTCATTCTTAATGCCCGGATATACTCCTATCCAAAAGAGATCATTCATAATCAGATCGGTGTTTTCTAAAGAGCCGGCGAGTCTGCAGGTTATATTTTTGTAAGCAGGCTGTTTTAATAAATTTCCGCCGAAAAGCATTCTTGTGGCAATTTTATTTTTTTCCAAATATTCAACAATTTCCGCCCTGGAAAACGGAGCAGTTTTTTTTACTAAAATAGGAAAGCCAAACCATGAGGGGGCAGAATTTTTTGTTGCCTCTGGAAGTAAAATATAATCTTGATATTCTTTTAAAAAATTATAAATTACGGAAAAGTTTTTTTGTCTGGCTTTAATAAAAGAGGGCAGTTTCTTTAATTGCGCAACTCCGACAGCTGCCTGCATATCAGTAGTCTTTAAATTATATCCGATGTGTTCATAGGTATATTTGTGGTCATATCCAAAAGGCAAATCTCCCAGTTGCCAGGAAAATCTCTTTTTGCAGGAATTATCTTGCCCCGGCTCGCACCAACAGGCTCTGCCCCAATCGCGGAAAGAGGCGATAATCCTTTTTAGTTCCGGGCTATTTGTCAAAACTGCTCCGCCTTCGCCCATGGTTATGTGGTGGGCGGGATAAAAGCTGAAAGTGGCTATGTCTCCAAAGGTTCCTGTATATTTGTTGCCATATTTTGCCCCCAAAGCGTCACAGTTGTCTTCTATAAGCCACAGGTTATGTTTTTTTGCGATACTTGATATTTCCCTTAAGTCAGCAGGGTTTCCTAATGTGTGGGCTATAAAAATTGCTTTAGTCTTTTTAGAGATTGCCTGTTCTATTTTATCAACATCAATGTTGTAGCTTCCAAGGTTAACATCAACAAAAACAGGAATTAGGCCATTCTGTATAATGGGGTTTAATGTTGTGGGGAAGCCTGAAGCTGTTGTGATAACCTCGTCTCCGGGTTTTAATTGCCTTTGGCCAAGCTTTGGCGAGGTTAATGCGGAAACAGCCAAAAGGTTTGCAGAAGATCCGGAGTTGGCCAGCAGGCAGAATTTTGCGCCTAAAAATTTTGCAAATTCTTTTTCAAACTGCAAGCTAAATCTGCCCGAGGTCAACCAGAAATCCAAAGCAGAATCAACCAGATTTATCATTTCTTTTTCATCATAAATTCTGCCCGCATAATTTATATGAGTTTCTCCTGGTTTGAATTTTTCAGATTTCTTGAGAGCGGATATTTCTTTTACCCGGTCAAAAATTTCTTTTTTTAATTTTTCAATTTTATCCATTTTAAAAATTATATTCTTA
>Ga0172379_10004479_pt1 | contig 20612 bp, 22 predicted proteins | sample GrowelOW334metaG_FD_119756 | JGI IMG/M metagenome (GOLD analysis project Ga0172379, IMG submission 119756) | Groundwater microbial communities from an aquifer near a municipal landfill in Southern Ontario, Canada - Groundwater well OW334 metaG | ecosystem: Environmental > Aquatic > Deep...
AAATAAGTGATGACGTGGATGACGAAGTGGCTTCGGTCGTTGGAAAAACGCTGCCCTCCGCGAAAGATGTGTGGTGGACGTACCCGTCAAAAGAAGAGGCAGACAAGAATGAACAGGTCATAACCGAATACGCGAAAGCTTCCTATAAAATTCTTTACGAAAAAGTATGGCCCGAATTCAAAAAGCTGATCGATCAAGATATCAAAGATCAGGAGTCTTCGGAGACGCTCCAGGGAAAAGATGGGGAGGATGTTCCGAAAGAACTTGAAAATAATTTGACAGAAGAAGAGAAACAAGAGCTGAAAGAGGCGATTGAAAAGGCGTTTGATGAAGCGATGAAAAGCGGCGGAGGCGGAGAGGGAAAAGAAGGGGAAGTAAAAACGAGAAAACCTTCACCGATCGACCCGACAAAACTTTCTGAGGCACTTCAGAAAAAAATAAAAGAATACATTGATTCTCTTTCGGAGGAGGAAAAACAGACGCTTACGGAAAAAGCCGAAAAAGCGATACAAACACTTGCGGAAAAAGCGGGAGAGAAAATGTCTACGGCATTTCCCGAACCCAACAACCAACCGACGGAGGAAAATTCGGATGATGAGCCACAGAAGAATGACAGTGAGAATCAGGAAGCAAAAAGTTATAGGAAAACACCAAAGAGTGAAAATAGGGAAGAGAACGAAAGAAAAATCGAAGAGTATCGAAAAATAATCGAAGAAAAAATCTCGGGCAATGAAAATGAATACGAAAAGAATCGCACGAAAATAATTCCTATCATTGACCGGCTGGAAACAGACTTGCGGGATATATTCGTTGAACGGAGATTGAAAGGGTGGAATCCCGGTCATCGGTCGGGAAAGCGCATCAATATTCAAAAGCGGATGGGCGAAAAAGCGAAAGGCGTCCCGTCGGTACAGAGTCGCGCGTGGGAACGTCGCGAACTTCCGATGGAGAAAGATTATGCCATCAGCATCCTCGTTGATCTCTCCGGTTCAATGAAGGGAGAGAATATTGACGAGGCGTTTAAAGGGGTTATTGCTATTACCGAAGCGCTCAATCGACTCTCTATCAATATTGAAATTCTTGGTTTCAATGACAAGATGTACGAATACCGGAAGTACGGCGATGCGATGTCCGACGCGATTCGGGAAAAAATGGGTGAGATGCTTCAAAGGGTGAGCGAGAGTGCGGCAAGATGGAACGATGACGGATTTGCCGTCAGAGATGCGTCGGACCGGCTTGGGAAACAATCTGAAGCCGTAAAAATCCTTATTGTTATCTCAGACGGTATCCCCGAGGAATCGAAGAAACACAAAGGTCCGGAATATGAACTTGGTACGGTTGTTTCCGAAATTGAGCGGGAGACCGACCAACTCCTTATCGGCCTCGGTCTCGGTGAGAATACGGAGCACGTCACCAAATATTACCCAAACAGCCTTGCAAACGTGAGTGTGGAAGAAATGACGGAAAAACTCGCCGATCTCATAAAAGAAGTAATAGAACACCCGGAATCTTTCAAGTAATATTCGGGGATTATTGGAAATGCATACCAATATACGAATGGCTGCGAATACGGTCGATTGTCTAGAGTCGTCAGCATCATTCGTTGACATTAGTATATTTGTATAAATTCGTATATTAGTATCTTTATTCGTATAGCGCTTGCATTTTTCGAAAATTCGTGTATGATGAAAGAACTATGAAATTCGCAATCATCGAAACAGGCGGTAAACAGTATAGAATTGAACAGGGGCAATCGTTCCATGTTGAAAAGCTTGCCGGAGCCGTAGAGGGGGAAAATGTCTTATTTGATAAGGTTATTTTGCTCTGTGACGAAGGAAAAGTGACCATCGGAACCCCCTATATCGAAGGAACTGTCATCGAATGCGCCTATGAGGGAAACGGCAGAAACGCCAAGGTGACCACCATCAAATACAAGCAAAAATCTAACTATTTCAAGAAAAGAGGCCACAAACAGACCTATTCCAAAGTTACCGTCAAAAAGATCTAAAAAACACAAAAATCCCGCTTCGGCGGATTTTTGTTTGACAAAAAAAGCCACAGACCCTGGGATCTGCGGCGTTACTTTTACGGACTAAAATCAAAAAATGATTCCGTTGATCTAGATTTTTTGTGAAAATAATATCCGATCGAAAAGGCGAGCGTTGTTGAAGTAACAAACATTATTGTGTCGACGACATCAATTTTATTTCCGAAAAGCAGTGGCTCTGTAAATATTTCACCCAAGAACTCCGCAATAAATCCGGGGAAAAGTCCGTACGAAATTCTCCATCCGACCGTCACCCAAAGCAAAAAGGCAAATGCCATCGATGAAGTAAAATCCCCCAAATGCCAGCGAACCCACCTTGGACCAATTACTGCTGTTTGCAGATACTCGCAAATAACAGCGAGTACGAAAAAGAAAACGAACATGGGAAATATCTTCTTTTCCCAAGTTTTTAAACGATCCCAACGTTTCATTCGAATCTCCCGTGAAAGTGGAATAAGGAACTGGTTTATATAGTAGCATAATAAGAGTAGCATGTCAATCAACTATTGACAAAGATATAGAATTGTGTATAATGTAGCGAGCAGTACAAACCTTGTAACTTCACGAAAAACGCCTGTTAAGGAGGCAAAATGAAAAGTTTGAAAATAAATAGTACACGAAAAGGAATGATTGACTCTCTCGTATGGTCAATCGTATGGGCAGTATTGGGTTACTGTGCTTGGTCATATTTGAGTAACTGGCAAATGGAAGCATACACAGCTTGGGGCGTACAATCGTACCAGGAAGCGTATCATTCCGACCACCATAACTACGCCGGGTTCACGACCGAAGGAATTATATTACGCTATATGTTCGAATGCATCGTGGTATTTATCGGCGGTCTCATATCGTTCGGAAATTTGTTGGATTTTCTCTATGACCCGACCCACGTAACCGAAATAGACCATTCCGAAACCGGCGGCAAAGCGGTGAAATGGAGCCTGGTAAGTTTTCCTTTCTCAAAAGAAGAGGAAAGCATCGTCTTCAACCGGATCCTGGTGATAGATAGAACTCAAACAACGCTTCAACGACTGACCGGAACCGAGACGGTAGTACTTACACTTCTCATTATGAAGGGGGCGGTCACCGAGACTATATTAATGACCATTCCCGGCATCGCCCTTATGACAAAAGAGCATACGGATGCCATCAGTGAATACGTGGAAGATCACGATACTCATCACGTCCAAATGGAAAAATGATCAGTCATGCTGACTGATCGAAAACCCGGCTTTTTGCCGGGTTTTTTACCGCCTGTTCTCAAGCGCGTTTTTCATTGTGTCGGAGTCTGAATATTCGAGTTCCGTTCCGGAGGAAAGACCACGGCCGAGGGCGGTTATTTTTAGATTGTATTTTTGGGCGAGGGGGCCGAGGATCGGTTCGAGATACGTTGCCGTGTTTTCTCCTTCTGCGGTGGCGCTCATTGCGAGGATTATTTCTTTGAGCGTGCCGGCTTTGGCGCGTTCTTGGACGGTGTAAAAAAGTTCTTTGGAACGGATCTTTTTTGCCGGCTCTTTTTCGAGGATCGGCAGGGAACCGCCGAGGATGAAATACTGACCGTCCCAAATTCCCATTTTGTGAACGCTTTCAAAATCGACGTCTTTTTCAACGACGATCAGTTTTGACGCATCGCGGGAAGTGTCGGAACAAATCGGACAGTTGCCGTTTTTCTCTTGCACTTTTTGAAAATATCGAAAGCAAGAAGCGCATTGCGTAATTTCTTCCGAGAGCCGGATCAACGCCAAGGAAAAATCCTCGCGAAAAATCGGATCCTTCGCCAGCAAAAAATAAACGAATCGCTTCGCCTGCCGCGGCCCGATGCCGGGAAATTTAGAGAAATGTTCGATGAGAGTTTCTATTGGTGACATAAAGTGATTTTAGTATTTCGTTTTGTCGTTGTCGCCGGACGGGGTTTGTAACCCCGTCCGAAACGTTTGGATCATACCATGAATGTTGAGATTTTCGAATTTAAAAATATACTTTGTATACGATTTCGTCCAAACGTCATGAACGGGGTTACAAACCCCGTCCGGCGACGAGAAACCTCGTCCGGCAACGGAGGTGTGAAGACTTACCACGACAGCTATTGACAATTATTATTTATAGTGTATCATACAGATTGGGTTCTTCAATTAACGAAAAAGAAAGGGGAAATACAATGAGTGAGATAGATAAAGTGAAACTCAATCACGCGTGTGCAGTTTTAGTCGTGCTGTTTCTGGTAATTGGTTTATTAGGTGGCGACATCGTCGCGATTGTTGCTATGATCGCTATAGTAGTTACGACCGTCGTAGACATAAAATTTGCCCATTAATTTGAAACTCTTTGCTCTAAGGCGTATTCTAACCGATATGCCTTTTTTTGTTACGAACTATGTTGAATCCGCTACACCTAGGGCAGTTCTTTCCCCGACAGGAATGGGACCCGACCCATTCCTGTCTCCTTAAGGACTGCCCTAGATTTCGCTACCTTTGTGATATATTCGTTGTCGTTTGTCTAAAACCTAAATGCTACTAGCTCGTCTAAAATCCATCAAAATCGTCCATCTTTCCTGCTCCTGCCGGAATGCTGATATTCTGGTCAAGATCAAGGAATGTTGTTTTCTCGCCGTCGAAGTAGAGGTTTACTATTCCGGTCGGGCCGTTTCTGTGCTTTTCAATCAAGATCTCGGCGGTTTGTTTTTTTCCGGCTCCGTCTTCGTTTTGTTCGCGGTGGATGAAGATGACGACGTCGGCGTCTTGCTCGATGGATCCGGAATCGCGGAGATCGGAAAGTCGTGGTTTGCCACCTCGCTGTTCGACGGCGCGGGAGAGCTGCGAGAGAGCGAGGACCGGCACGTCGAGTTCGCGTGCGAGACCTTTCAGTCCGCGGGAAATTTCTGTAACTTGTTGGACAAGATTGTCACTCGCTTTTGATGGCGCCATGAGCTGAAGGTAGTCGACAACAATAAGTCCGAGTCCGTGCTCGCTTTTAATACGGCGTGCGGTCGAGCGCATTTTAATGATATTATTTCCGGCTTGATCGTCGATGAAGATCGGCGCTTTGGAAAGCCGTGCGAGTGCGTCGCGGATCTGCGAGAATTCGTCGTCCGTGATCGTCTTGGCGCCCGTGCGGATCTTCCAGGAGTCAACGCGCGACTCGGACGCGAGCATACGATCCACGAGCTGCTGTGCGCTCATTTCCAGTGAAAAGAAGCAAATGGGTGTGTTGTGATGAAGCGCCGACTGTCGGGCGATATCGAGTGCGAGAGAGGTCTTTCCCATAGAAGGACGAGCCGCGAGAATGATAAGATCGGATTTTTGGAATCCCGCGAGTTTATTGTCGAGCCCTTTGAAACCGGTCGGAACACCGCGCAGTTCTTCCGAAGATTTGTTGAGCCGATCAAGCCGCTCCCACGCGCCATCGAGCGTTTCTTTCATACTGTAAAATTTCTGATTGGAAGTCATCGACGTAACGGAAAAAATTTCCTTCTCGCATTTGTCGAGAGTGAAATCGAGTTCTTCCGCTTCGTTGTAACCGTATTCCGAAACGCGGTTTGATGCGTCAATGAGACTTCGCAAAACGTGTTTCTTTTGAACAGTGTCGGCGTAGTGTTTTGCGTTCGCCGATGACGGGACGGTGTTCACAAGTTCAGCAAGATACGCGCTGCCGCCAATATTTTCGAGATAATTTTTCTCTTTCAGTCTGTTCGAAAGGGAAAGAAGGTCGATTGGTTCGTGCTTCCCGAAAAGATCCATGATTGCCTGAAAAATGATGCGGTGCTTTTCAGCGTAAAACGATTCATGGCGAAGATAATCCATGATATCGTAAAGCGCTTCGGGTCTAAGCATGATAGAACCGAGCAAGGCCTTTTCGGACTCGATGCTTTGTGGAGGAATTCTAAACGCGGAGTTTTGTTTCTGGGACATGCTTCTATTGTATCATGAGGAAGATAACTGGCGGAACATTAAAGTGTGTTGTAATCGGTGGAGAAATTGGGGATAACGGATTGATTAGGTTTTAGCTTGACGACGGATGGGCTACGAAAAAACGCCCGATAAATCGGGCGATATTACGTTATTTTTAGGAAAGCCGTGAACGACGACCACAATCGTAGGGACTTACGTTCCTTGCGGAATTTGCCTCTTTGGATTGAAGGCGTTCCAAGGTTCTCTTCATTGCTTCTTGACTATTTTTCAACAACTTGATTTCTTCGGCTTGTGCTTCAATCATCGCCAATAATGCTTCATTTGTTGCGGTTTTCATTTTTTCTCCCCTCGCCTCGCCATAGCCCATTGAGGACGATGGCGGGTTAATTCTATATTATCGTTTCCAATTCCCAAAGAGAATTGACTCGTAGACGCACAAAGTGTCGACGACTTTGTATTCGTGGTTTGTTACGGCAAGTTCCATGTCGTATTTTTTGCAAAAATAATTCAACATGAAAAAATGAATCGGCCGCCATCCGTACTCGATTCGCGTCATAAGCATACCGAGCAGATCGTTCGGAAGATTGCTTGCACCGGAAATTTTCTCGAATATTTTTAGGTTTTCCGGTCCGATAAATACGACGCCGAAATTTCGAAGAGGATCGGGAGGCAATATAAGCTGTTTTCTTCGATCAGGTGTTTGTATCGTTTCGAGCGGATTGGGAAGTTCGATATTTTCTTTTCGACGTTCATCTACCGCCGAAAATGTTTGTAAATAACCATATTGTTTCATGAGAACACCTCCTTTTTTGTACGCCATGAATCCACTATATAGATTACCTAAACGGGTGCTCTCGGTCAAGAAAAAATTCCGGACATTAAATGCCCGGAATATTCTTTGATTAATCGTCTACCATTGTAAGCACATGGCGATCGCATGTGTCGGCAGTACAAAATACAGAAGTACCGCTCCTCCGACAACTGGCGACATTACCCAAGACAGAAGTAGTGCGCTATACGTGGCTACATAGTAATGCCTAACAAGCCAATGGTGCTCGGTTTTTTTGGGTGTTGCTTTTAACGTCGTTTTCATTTTACTCTCCTGTGGTCAATTGAAAACATCTACTGTCTGAATATTAACATAATTCGATATTTATGTCAATCTTTTGTAAAATCGTGAGCGGCGTATAATGGGCGTATATCAATAACTAATTAATCAAGAAATATGAGCAATCAAAATAGCCCCGACACGGGCGACGTTCCCGACGATAACGGAAAAGGAAAGAAGCAGAACGCGCATTCGAAAAAATTTCTCTTCATCAGCGTCGAAGCACTCGCCGTCGATCTCGCTTGGCAGCTTGCCAAAGAAGGGAATGAGGTAAAAATGTATATTCGCGACAAGGAGTCAAAAGACATTGCCGACGGGTTTGTCGAAAAGGTGGACGAATGGGCCACTTTTGTCGATTGGGCGGATGTGATTGTTATCGACAGCTGCGGTCGCGGTGCGCTGGCGGACGATTTGCGCCGCAAGGGGAAACTTGTCGTCGGCGGAAGCGAATATACCGATAAATTGGAAATGGACCGCGAATTCGGGCAGACGGAAATGAAAAAAGTCGGCATGACGATCTTGCCTCACTGGGAGTTTGATAATTTTGATGAAGGAATCAAATTCATCGAAACGCATCCGATGAGATATGTATTCAAACCTTCCGGTGAAGAAACTCTTGATTGGTATCTGAAAAGTCTGTTGTTTCTCGGACAAGAAGAGGATGGAAAGGATATTCTTGCGGTCATGAAGCACAATCAAGAAAGCTGGTCGCAGAAGATTAAGGAGTTTCAACTGCAAAAATTCGCGACAGGTATTGAAGTGGCGATAAGCGCCTTTTTCAACGGCAATGATTTCATATACCCCATAAACGTCAATTTCGAGCATAAAAAGCTGTTCCCGGGCGATATAGGGCCTTATACGGGAGAGATGGGAACGCTTATGTATTGGGAGGAAAATAACAATCTTTTTCAATCGACGCTTTTTCGAATGCGCGAAAAATTGCGTGAAAGCAAATATGTCGGCTGTATCGACATCAATTGTATCGTGAACGGAAAGGGAATTTACCCGCTTGAGTTCACAACGCGTTTTGGCTATCCGACGATCAGTATTATGCAGGAGGGAATTCAAAGTCCATGGGGGGAATTTTTATACGCGCTTGCGAAGGGGGAAGATTATAAATTAAAAACACACAAAGGTTTTCAAATCGGTATCGTGGTCGCCGTTCCGCCGTTCCCGTATTACGACAAAGAACAATATAAGATATACAAAGACACATCGATCGTTTTCAAAAAACCGGCAATGTTAAACGGCATACATTTGGGTGACGTAAAACTCGAGGACGGCGACTGGAAGCTCACGGGAGACGCGGGTTACGTGCTCATAGTGACCGGTTCGAGTAACACGGTCGAAGGTGCGAGAAAAGAAGCATATCACCGTATCGAAAATATCATTTTGCAAAATATGTTTTATCGAACCGATATCGGACTGAAATGGGGGAGGGAGAGCGATGAGTTGCAGGCGTGGGGGCTACTATAAATTTCAATATTTCAAAATTTAAAGATTAAAAGTTCGACGACGGATAAATAAATTAAAAATAAATATATGATCGAAGGTTTTCCGGACCAGACTGAGGTAAAAAAATCTGAGAATGAATTAAATAAAGAAAAAATTATTTCTTTGGCGACTTTATTGAGCCGACAAAGCGAGAAGTTGTCTTTTTCGGGAATTGATCCGGAGTTTTATTCAAAGATGAAAGCGGATGAAGAAGAGTTTCCCTGCAACGTCACTCCCATTGATGAAATAATAGAGCGTATTAAGAACGAAGGAATGAAAGTATTGTTCGGTAAAAATCCCGAAACCGGAAATGTTTACATCTTGCCAAAAGGAAGCAATGATATAGAAAACGACAGCATTGCACCGAAGTATCTGCAAATAAGTAATGAAATGAGCGCGGACCTCAAAGAACTTATTTTAGCCGATAGAAAATAGCCGGCATTTTCCCAGATACTGTCATTTTGGATCATATGGTCAAAATGACAGCATGTTATTTACATTCGTCGTCCGTCCCCTATTTACTAATTGCTCGTTGCTATTTGCTTCACATAAAAAATTCCCCGCCGGAGCGGGGAATTTTTTATGTGAGCTTAGACTTTGTTAACATGAACCGCGTTAGGTCCTTTCGGGCCTTGCGCGACTTCAAAAGTAACTTTGTCGCCTTCACGGAGATCTGAGAACTGTACGTTCTCGAGTTCGTTTGAGTGAAAGAAGATATCTTTTTCACCACCCTCGCGGGCGATAAATCCGAAACCACGATCAGTGATACGAACGATTGTTCCTTGTTGCATTTAGTTGCTTGGAATATCGATTAAATACAAACAGAGAATTGCAAAATAACTTCGACTATGATCTTTACGCAATTTATATTTGTAAGTCCATTATACTACAACGAGTTTTTTTGTCAAGCAATTTTGCTGTTTTTGTGGAAAACTGATACAATATCAGGTATATTAATCATTTCTTATTCAATTATATGAAAGTATTTATTTGGACTCTCATCGTGATCGCGCTCGGCGGAGGGGTTCTTTTTGCACTTAAATCCGAGGCGCCAAGCTCGCCGGCTGTCGTTGTTAAGCCGGGAGTTTACGACAAATTCGCACAGTGTATCAAAGATTCGGGTGCTGTATTTTATGGAGCCTTTTGGTGTTCTCATTGTCAGGCGCAAAAAGCGGCATTCGGCGATTCGGCTCATCTTTTGCCCTACGTTGAATGTTCAACTCCCGACTCTCGCGGTCAAACGCAGGTTTGCAAAGATAAAGGAATTCAGGGTTATCCCACATGGATATTCAAAGATGGCTCGCAATTGAGCGGGGAAGTGCAAATGCAGCAGCTTGCGGAAAAAACTTCATGTTCGTTGCCCGCGACAACAACGTCTGCCGTAAAAAAATAAAAAATAAGCCGTCCCAAAATAGCAGGACGGCTTTTGTATTCTCCTTGTACTTATGTTAGGAACCTGATGAGAGTTCTGCGAAATCTTTCGAAATGATGAACGCGACACTTTTTCTTTTCTCTGCAAGAGCCTCAAGCGCTTTTTCGACCTGTTGACCGGCTTCCACTTCAGCAAGCTTTGCGCCGTCTTTATCAAGCAGATAAATTTTTTCATACACCGGATCGTAATGATCTTCATATCCGAGGAATTGAGATCTTTTTAACGAATCATAGGGTACGATCGTAAGGACTTCGATCTGATATCTTTCTTTTATCGTTTCCAGGATTTCAGTCATATTTTTTCCTTTTGTCATTTTGAAGAACAGCAAGCACTTTATGGTATCACATACTTATACGTTTGTAAAGAGTAACATATTTCATTTTAAATTGGTATCATGTTCTGTATGAAAAAACAAGAAAAGACGCGCGAGATATTGAAGGAATTAAAGAGGCTTTTTCCGCATGCAAAAATGATGCTTAATTATTCCAATAATTGGGAATTGCTCGTTGCTGTAGAACTTTCCGCACAATGTACCGACAAAAAAGTGAACGAAATATCACCGGCGTTGTTTAAGAGATACCCGACACTCGCCGATTACGTTAATGCGAAACCTTCGGAATTTGAAAAAATGATATTTCAATCGGGATTCTATAAGAACAAAACAAAGAATATTCTTGCTGCGGCAAAAATGGTCTCTGAGAAATTCGGGGGAGAAATTCCGAGAACGATGGATGAGATATTGACTATTCCGGGCGTAGCACGAAAAACAGCAAATGTTGTTCTCGGGAATGCGTATGGCGTCGTCGAGGGCATTGCTGTCGATACGCACGTAAAACGTCTCGCGCGTTTGTGGGGATTAACAAAGGAAGAGAGCCCGGAAAAGATCGAACGGGACTTAATGAAACTTCTTCCGAAAGAAGAATGGTTTTTGTTTACATATCTGACAATCGAGTATGGCAGAAAGTATTGCACCGCGCGGGTAAAAGATCACTCTAAATGTCCTCTCGCACAATATGAAAAGTAAAACGAAAGAAATTCTTGAATGGTATTCCAAAAATGCTCGAGTTCTCCCATGGAGACGCACGGGAATTTCTGCGTACGAAGTCTGGGTTTCTGAAGTTATGCTCCAACAGACGCAAGTTTCCCGCGGTATTGTTTACTATGAACGTTTTTTAAAAAAGTACCCGACGGTTAAAAAATTGGCAAAAACAAATTGGGAAGAATTTTTGCCATATTATGAGGGGTTGGGCTATTACAACCGCGGACGGAACATGGTCAAAACGGCGAAAATAATCGTTGACAATTACGACGGTGAATTTCCTAAAGACAAAGCGGTACTCATGAAATTGCCCGGAATCGGCGAATATACAGCATGCGCAATTTTATCATTTGCTCACGATCTGCCGTATGCCGCGTTTGACACGAATTTCAAAAAAATATTTGGCACAAGAGAGAACGCGGAAAAAGCGCTAAAAAGCTGCGGAGTCCCGAGTTCGGTCTTTAACAGTGCTGTGATGGACTATGCTTCCGCACACAAAATAGCAAATAGGAAACAGCAAATAGGAAATAGGAAACATTCTGCGACAGCGGCAACCGTAGTTTTACACGAAAATCACAAAAAATATTTTTCGGAGAATACTAAAAACTATGAGCCATTCATAATGGCGAAAGATGTAAAAACCCGCGAGCAAATAAAAAAATATTTTCTGGAAAAATATGGTTTGCGAATTTCCGTACGACCACCAAATGATAAAGGGGTGGTAAATGCTCAAATACTGACAGGAAAACACCTGTTTAAAAATTATTCAAAACTTGACATAAAATAAAAAATGGTATATAATGAAATTTATGTTTGAACCTTAAATTTTACCGCTTTTTGGAGGCGTGAATGAATATTTACTTTTCGTATATCGGTGCAGCCATTGCTGTTTTAAATTTACTTTGGCTCTCGTGGTCGGTTTTTGTAAGGAGAATACCACCGACAAGTCCTGCAAGTTGGTTTATGTGGGCAGTTTTAGACTCTCTGTTGACGTGGACATCATATGTCGCTGCCCCCACTGAACTTAACTGGCTTTTACCGTTCGGATGGACGATCGGTGCCGTATTGTGCACTATTGCAACTTTTGCCCGCGGAAAGTGGACATGGAGTTGGAAAGAAACTTTGTGCGCTATTTGTGCAGGTATTGCCGCATATTTTTGGCTCACTATTAGCGCGTTCGCCGGTGTAATTGCGGGGACTTTTGCAATAACCCTTGCTGGTATCCCATTGGCTATGGACATGTTTAATGCACCCATACGCGGGACTTTTCCGGTCTGGATGCTTACAGTTCTCTCATGTGCATTTATGCTGATAGGCTCTGATAGCACCGTCATAGGGGTATTTTTACCTTCAACAAGCATTATGTTTAATGTAATGCTTGCCGGTTTTGTTCTTAAAAAATAATCGGGTAGTTATTTTATTACTGAAGCGGTCAATATGACCGCTTTTTTTGCCATTTTTTTGAAAAAGGATTATGATAAAGTAACTAAAACCTAGAAGCTAATAGCTAAAATAACCTATGGCAAAACTACCAAAAATAGAAGGTCGGGTGTGGATTGGACCTGAAATTGTAAATTTAGACGAACTTGACGGCAAGGTTATTCTTGTTGATTTTTGGACGTATTCTTGCGTTAATTGTTTGCGTACTTTGCCGTATCTTCGGGAGTGGTATAGAAAATATAAAGACGAAGGACTTGTTATTATCGGGATTCACGCGCCGGAATTTGAGTTTGAAAAGGATCCGAAAAACGTCGAAGTCGCCATCAAGAAATATAATGTTACATGGCCGGTGCTTTTGGATAATGAACATCTGAATTGGGAGAACTTCGCGAATGAATTTTGGCCGGCAAAGTATCTGGCGGATGGAAAAGGAAACATTGTGTACGCACATTCAGGTGAAGGTGCTTATTCGGAGACGGAACACAAAATTCGCGAGTTGCTTGGGATAAAAAATCCTGATGAAAATGAAGCGTGGGAAAAGGAGGCGCACATGCATCACAGTGAAAAATGCGGAATAGCCACACCTGAAACATACTGCGGATATTTGCGCGGATGGATAGGGAATCAGCTCGGATACGCGGAAGACACCGAAGAATCGTATAAGCAAGATGAAAACTCCGATGAAGGAAAAATACAATTAAACGGACCGTTTTTTGCTGCGGGCGAATATGTTGAATCTCGAGCGCCGAATGCAAATATTTCACTTGCCTGCCACGGAACCGAAATTAACCTTGTTCTTTCGCGTTCGGGGAAAAATGATGCGGTCGTAGATATTCTTTGGAACGGAAAGCCGCTGCCCAAAGATATCCGAGCGGGCGATGTCGCCGAAGATGGTACTGTCACGATCAGTCATTCCGGTTTATATCATTTAATGAAAGCGGAAAAAGAAATGTCCGGCGTTATCGAGGTACGTGCTAAAACGGGAAATTTCCGCGCGTATGCCTTTACTTTTTCAGGCTGTGTCGGTAGTATTAGTCCATAAAGTCAAAAGTCCATAAGATCCATAAGGTCACTATTAACAAAATTTGTGTCGTTGCTCGTGACTTTGCAGACTTCGTTGCACCCTTAGCTCAGCTGGTTAGAGCGCACGCTTCACACGCGTGAGGTCGGAGGTTCGACCCCCCCAGGGTGCACTTGAAAGATCGGCAGGGATGCCGGTTTTCATTTTTTTTTCAACTATGATAGAGTGAATGCAGTAATTGTTATTTTTAAAAAGGAAGACAGATGAAGGATAAGAAACTTATAATTTTTGATTTTGACGGTGTGTTATGCGGTGCTTCTTGGGAAAGCCTCCATTTGGCATATGTAACTGTTATTGAAGGGTTTGGAAAAGACTCAAATGAATTTTTTACCGATTACCTATCATTTCGAAAATGGTACAATATTGATTGGCATAAAAACGAAGAAAGAATTTTTGGAAGACCATACGAACCGAATCCTGAGTTCGATGCTATGTTTCATGAAGTCTACGATCCGTACATTAAACTCTTTCCGTGGGTCCCGGAGGTATTACAGATTTTGTCCGAGGAATTTATTATTACCGTCCTTTCTTCTTCGACCAAGACGAGTGTACTAAAACGACTTGCAGACAACGCTAAATATTTTCACAGCGTTCGCGGGTCGAGAGAAGTTTCAAATTTGAAACCTCATCCCGAAGGTGTACTTCTTACCCTGAAAGAAACCGGGATAAAAAAAGAAAATACGATCATTATTGGCGATATGAATGTTGATTATCTTGCGGGAAAAAATGCCGGAATAAAAACCGGTTTGGTAAAATGGGGAATGGATGAATGGGAAAAATTGATTGCTCTCAAGGCTAATTATTATTTTGAGGTTCCAGAAGAATTGTTAAACTTAAATAGATTGTAGTCTATAGATAAAACCGACTCGCAAGAGCCGGTTTTTTGTTGCTATAAGATATCGTCATCAGTTGTCGTCAATCTAAACAGACTTAACTTTCAACCGATGTCTTTTCGCTTTGTCAATCTTGGGAAGCCTGATGACAAGGAGTCCGTGTTTTTCGATCGCTTCGGCGTCTGATGGTTCGACTTCTTCTGGGAGGACGATGGTTCTCGAGAATGAACCCCAATAGAGTTCTTGCAGCATGTAATCCTGTGGGGCGATTCCTTGCGGGGCTTCGCGTTTTCCGCTGATGATAATAGTGTCGGGAGTAATGGAAATATTCAAATCTTCGGAGCGGACTCCTGCGGGCATTGTTTGGATAATTATTTCTTTGTCGGTCTGGTAAATATCCACGGCAAGCTCGCCTTCGCCGTTTCTCGGCTCTTCTTTCTGGACCACCTCCGGGAAATCGGGTGCGCTTACGGTGAAGTCGTGAACCTGTTCATCGTTGTCGCTTGCAACGCCGGTAAGGCGCTCAAAAAAAGATCGTTTTTCTTTGTTTTTATGGAACATAAATTTTATTAAATAGGAAAATAAGAAAATAGAAAAATAGAATGATTAAGAAAGTCGTCGTCGTAATCTTCCTATTTTCTTATTTTTATATTTTGCTATTCGTGAATATAATACGGCGATCGTTTAATTTTTTCGAAGAGGAGAATTATAAGAACAATGACAAACCAGAGAAGCATAAAAATATTAAATAAATATTTTCCCTCAGTGACCATTATAAAATAATTGAATGATGTATGCAATGCAAAAGCGGAGAGCAAACCTGTGCATAAGTAGACGATGCGAATAAAATTCGATCTGCCGATTCCGAATCCGATGCCAAAACCGATGATCGCGGAGCAGGCGACGTGAAGCAGCGAAGCACCAATGAATCGGAGTTGGAGCATTGTGAGACTTGCGGAGAGAGCGCCTTGCTCGAGAGCGGAATAAATAAACAGAACATTTTCGAGCGCAGCGAATCCGAGCGCGGCTGAAATCATGTACATGACGACATCAACGGGTTCATCAAAATATTTTGTGCGGATCCCTGCGATGAAAGCTGCACTGTATTTAAGAGTTTCTTCTATCACCGCCCAAACGGTAAAAAGCAGAAGAGATAATTCTCCCGCCGACATATATATAAAATTTTCGAAATAAATGGCAATAGGTACGCCGACCATTCCCAAAATAAAAGCTTCAAATATGATTTTTTTCGGTTCCGGATGAACCTTATCTTCTTTTTGCCAAAACCACAGCCAGAAAAGCGCGGGGAGAATTCCGCCAAGGAGCGCTCCGCCGATGTTTTTTGAATATGCCGGATATTGCATCGCGACGATAGTCACGACAAATGCAATAAGAGCGACAGAACCGGTTTTTTTAAAACTTATGTGGTGGTGTGTGGCCATTGTTCAATGAGCAATAATTTTTTATTCTTTATCGGGAGCATTCCCCAGATCTCCTCGGTGACAAAAGGCATGAACGGATGAAGCGCTTTTATCGAAGTTGTAAGGACTGTCCAGAGAATCCACTGTGCGGAAGCTTTCGCTTTTTCATCATCGCCGAAAATTTGTTTTTTTGAACCTTCAATAATAACATCGGCAAACGTGTGCCAGATGTAGTGGTATAATTTTTCTCCCGCGAGATAGAAACGATATTTTTCCATATCCTCAGTGATCTCGGACATCATGTTTTCAAGTTCAACGATCCTTTCCTCATCTTCGCCTGTCAGAGCGGGCGCGTGCTCCGTATCCATTCCTTCGATGCTTGTTAAGACGTAGCGCGTCACATTCCAAATTTTGTTTGCGAAATGTTTATATCCGCGGATCTTATCTTCTGAAAGATTCATATCTGTCCCCGGCGTGTTGCCGACGAGAAGCGCGATGCGAAGTGCATCGGTGCCGTATTTTTCGGTCATTTCGATCGGACTGATTACATTGCCTTTGCTTTTGCTCATCTTCAAACCTTTTTTGTCGCGAACCATTCCGTGAAAATACACGGCGCGGAACGGCACGTCATTCGTCCGGTAGAGTCCGAACATGATCATACGCGCTACCCAGAAAAAAATAAGATCGCCGCCCGTTTCCATGACCGATGTCGGGAAGTATCTTTTGAAATCTTCGCTTCCCGGACCGCCGAGAACCGCATACGGCCATTGTCCCGAAGAAAACCATGTGTCAAACGTGTCGATGTCTTTCGTTACCGGTCCGCCGCATTTCGGACATTTCGTCAGTTTGTCTTCGATGTCGACAAAACCGTCGTTGCAGGCATCGCACAATTTCGCCGGAATTGGAATCCCCCAAATAATCTGTCTTGAAATGTTCCAGTCTTGTATTTCTTCCATCCAATGATAAAATATTTTTTCGTATTTTTCGGTCACAAAAGAAACGCGTCCGGTTTTGACCGCGTCGACGGCTTGGTCGGCGAGCGTTCGCATTTTAACGAACCACTGTTCTTTAATCTGCGGTTCAATCGGCGTCTCGCATTTGTAGCACACTTTTACGTTGTGTTTGTATTTTTCTTCGACGCGTACGAGCAATCCTTTTTCTTTCAGTTTTTCGACGATCTTTGCGCGCGCTTCTTTGATCTTGATCCCCGCAAATTCTCCCGCCACAGGAAGCAATCGTCCGTAATGATCGATGATCTGCTCTTTAATGAGGCTGTGTCTTTCCGCAATACCGAAGTCGACGGCATCGTGCCACGGCGTGATGGTCATAACGCCCGTTCCGAATTCCATGTCGATCGCTTCGTCTTTAATAATAGTGGCGATAACCGGACCGCTAATCCAATCAATTTCGATCTTTTGTCCTTCTTCGTATTCTTTATATCGTTCGTCGAGAGGGTGTATGACGACATATTGCTCGCCGAATTTCGTTTCCGGACGGGATGTGCCCATGACGAAAGGACCGTATTTGAAATAATAGAAAGATTCTTCTTTTTCGATGAACGTCGTTTCTATGTCAGAAAGCGAAGTTTGATGTTTGGAACACCAGTTGATAATTCTTTTTCCGCGATATAATAATTTATCGTCGGAAAGTTTCTGAAAAGTTTCGTATACCGTTTTGATAACCGACGGATCGAGAGTAAATTTCTCTCGCGACCAATCGCACGATGCTCCGAGCTGACGCAACTGTCCTTCCATGAAGCTTTTGTTGCTGAGCGTAAAATCCATGATCTCTTTATAGAGAACTTCCGGCTCCATTTGGAAACGCGAGCGTCCTTCTTTTTCGAGCTTCTTTTCGTAAACTACCTGCGTTTCAAAACCGGCGTGATCTGCCCCGGGCACCCAAAGCGCTTTGTATCCGCGCATTCTTTTGTAGCGGGTAAGAAGGTCTTCTACAGTTACAAACACCGCGTGACCCGCATGAAGAGAGCCATTCGCATTTGGCGGAGGCATTATTATAGTATAAGGCTCTTTGTGCCTTTCCGGGAGTTTGTCGGGGTTAAAGTATCCGCTATCTTCCCAAAGCTTATATATCCGCCCTTCCGTTTCAAGAGGGTCGTACGGTTTTAAGAATTTTTCGTTCATTTGAATATAGTAGCATATTCCGTCGAAATTTTGGAGGGAAAAACGATTGACTTTACTATTTCTTTATGTTTAAATCAAGGTGAAAACAAGCCCTTTGACATCTTATGGTCAAATGGAATGTCCTTGCCTTTTTGTCACAATACGAAAAGGTCTCGAGCTGTTCGGCTCTTTAGCTCTCGGTAACGGGGGAAGTGCGCGTTCGTGTGCGCAAGGCAGCCGAACCGGTTGTGAAAACAACTGACGCTGCTTTGTGGAGAAGATAATGGATGTACCGTTTACAAAACGACAAGAAGAGATAGGTATTCATCCGCTTCCGGATCTGCCTATTCTTCAAAAACGGATAGAGATAATTCAAAAAATAAAAGACAACCAAGTCGTGGTTGTGCTCGGCGAAACAGGGTGCGGTAAGACGACAATGGTCCCATTGTTTTTGCTTGAAGCGGGTTTGGGATATTTCGGAAAGATCGGGGTCACTGAACCGCGGCGTATTGCCGCATATTCACTCATGCCGTATGTTTCGGGTTTTATTGATTCCGACAAAAAAATTGTCGGTGGACATACACGATTCTGGAATACCACCAACAAAGATACGCAGATTGAATACATGACTGACGGTATTTTGATGGAAGAAATGTTGTATGATCCCGAACTGACCGAATATAGCGCGATTATGATTGACGAAGCTCACGAGCGGAGCCAAAACATCGACTATATTTTGGGACACCTGAAGAACATCAGAAAAAGCCGTCCTGAACTTCGTATCATTATCGCTTCAGCGACTATTGATGCACTCAAGTTCTCAAAGTTTTTTGACGATGCGCCGATTATTGAAGTTCCCGGACGTATATATGATGTTGAAGTTATTTATAGTACCGTACCGCATTTTGATAAGGAACACTTTAAGCCTCGCAATTCTCCGTTGGAGGTTGCGCAAGAAATCATCAAACTTCACGAGAATAATCCTGTTGGTAACGGAATCGTTGGGCACATTGAAGGTTTTGCCGTCGGGCGAGATCAAATACGAGAATGTGTTGAGGAACTGAAGAAAAAAAACTTTCCCGATCTTGAAATATTGCCCGCGTACGGACACATGGATCTGGTAGAACAAAGCGCTATTTTCCAAGAATATCCAGGAAAGAGAAAAGCTATTATTGGAACGAATGTGTTGGAAACCTCGCTCACCATTCCCGGACTTACTCATGTTATCGACAATGGCTTAATAAAACAAATGGACTTTTTTGCAAACAGCGGAAGGTCAAGTTTGCAAATAAAACCTCACTCCAAATCGGGATTGAACCAACGCAAGGGTCGTGCCGGTCGTATGCAAAATGGTGTATGTATTCGCCTGTACACAAAAGAAGAATACGAGGCATTGCCCGAATTCACCAAGCCGGAAATTTGCCGGACGAGTTTGGACTCCGTCATTCTCAATATGCGTTACATCGGTATTCAAGATGTCGAGCATTTCCCGTTCATTGATCTTCCTTCTCACTCGTTGTTTTTGGCGGCGTACGAATCATTGAAGAAAATGGGCGCGATGGATAAGAACGAAGTGCTGACCGAACATGGTAAAAGAATGGCGCAGTTGCCGCTTGAACCCGATCTGGCTCATATGCTGTTGAACGCCGTGAAATACGAATGCGTCGAGCAAATTGCAACGGTCGTTTCAGCGATCGGTGCCAGCCACATTATGCTTCGTCCTCCCGAAGAAGAGGAACAAGTAAAGGCCGACAAAGCGCATGAACGTTTCGAGTGCGAGTTTTCCGATGCGATTACTTATCTGAATATTTGGGATGAATATCTGCTTCACGAAGGCGATACCGAGTGGTGTCTCGAAAATTATATGAACGAGAAATCATTGATTGAAATGCGCGACATTCGCAAACAGTTGATCGAGATGCTTGCCGAGTTCGGTATTGACGCGACTTCGACTTCCAATATAGAAAAAATATTGAAAGCGTTCGCGCTTGGTTTGTCACATAACCTGTTCAAAGTAAAAGAAGAGAAAAGGAAGGGAGAGGATGACCGCCGAAGCGATAACCGCAAAGAAAAGGGAACCCGCAGAAAGGGCGCAAGTAATGCCTATTATCCGGTACTTCCCGGACGCACGAATGATCCTGTTTTCATCCACCCGAGTTCGAGTACGTTCCATGCAAAGCCGCAAATGTTGGTTGCTCTTGAAGTGGTAAGAACGACAAAAGAATACATGAGAACGTGTTCGGTCGTCGATTCGAAGTGGCTCCGCGAATTGTTGCCGAAGAAATTCATTGACGGCGAAAAGATCGTGAGCGGATATAAACGCGGTTCAAGTGTTGCTTTTGTGAAAAGTATTGAAAACTCTGATGAAGAAAAAGTTTCTTTAAAAGAGGCGATAAAAATTCAAAACGAGATGATTATCCGTGCCAAGAAAGAAGGATGTGTTTTGGTTACGTGCAGAAAAAAAGATTCCCGCCGAAGCGATGTCATCGTTGTAATGGAAGGCCGGGACTACGAAATATCCAGACGCTCAACAATCGTTCCGTTTGAAGGTACGAAATATTACGCTCTCTTGCGTAAAGAAAAAACAAAAGAGGGTGACAGATATTTTGCAGATGTGAAGTTCCGGATCTTTGATCTCGGTGGCGAGAAGGAAGGAACAGGAAAAAGATCGAAACCAAAACATCGCGGG
>Ga0172379_10004480_pt1 | contig 20612 bp, 16 predicted proteins | sample GrowelOW334metaG_FD_119756 | JGI IMG/M metagenome (GOLD analysis project Ga0172379, IMG submission 119756) | Groundwater microbial communities from an aquifer near a municipal landfill in Southern Ontario, Canada - Groundwater well OW334 metaG | ecosystem: Environmental > Aquatic > Deep...
TACTACTACACCTATTACAAACTCTCTGATCTCTGCTCTTACCACAGGTATCAATCAAGTCGCGATGACGATCAAAGGATTCGTTGGACAGGTGGCAAACCTCTTCAACATTCAAGATTCATCTGGAAATTCTTTATTCACTGTGACCGCTGGTGGGAATGTGGGGGTGGGGACGACGACGCCGAGTGGAGCCCTTGATCTTTTTGGAAAAACTATTTTAAACCCAAAGGTAGCTGATAGTGCAACTGCTGTTGCTTATGTTCTGGATACTCAAAACACCTTATCAACAGCAGGAGGAAAATTTTTATCTTTAAGGAGTGGAGGCACAGAGCGCTATTCGTTTCTAAACGGCAATGGTGGCATAGTCGTAAATTTAGCAGGCCTGTCGTATCCAAACTACACCTCTGGTTTAAAAGTTATTGGCAATAGTGGAAGTACTAGTGGTTCTATTGTATTGGATGGCAATTCCCAAACAACATCATTTTATGCAGGAGCTCAGGGACGCCTTATCATTGATAGTGTGGGGATTGAAGCCATGAATGGTGGGTATACCGGTGCTGGTGGATTTACAATTTCAGATGCACATCCTAACTATAGCAATGGGGTAACGATTAGGACCTACGACACATCCTCCAACAACACAGATTCTAAAACGTTAACCTTACGAGGAGGCGAGAACACAAACGCATCTAATCGTGGTGGTAATGTGGTAATGCGTGGTGGTAATGGCACAGGTGGTGGAGGAAGTGTTTCGATCTCGGGTGGAGGAGCGACGACGGGAAATTTGAATGGTAACTCGGTCAGTATTGATGGTGGAGCAGGCTTTGGAACTGGCTTGAGTGGGAATATTTTACTTGGTGCAACAAGAGGTAATGTCGGAATTGGTACAACAACACCTGATGATGTTTTAGAGGTATACGGACAAGCTTCTAAATCTACTTTCTCTGCTTATAATTCAAGTAATACAAATACATTTAAAATTTTAGATAATGGCGCCACTGTCTTTGGTGGTACAGCAGGAACTATTTCTAATAATGGCAACACAATGTATCTTGGTGGTGCTTATTGGAATGGTACAAATTGGACAGCTCAACAAGCCGACCCAAGTATGATATCTGTTTCTGGACAGAATATAAATTTCTACACAGTAGGAGGAATATCTTCCGGAAGTACTTATTCTATTGGATCATCATTGTTAAATATTAGTAATAACGTTGGTATTGGCGCTAATACTTTTCTTTATGTTCAGACAGGTCTCGGTATTTCTAGTAACAGTGTTATAAAATTTAGTAATAGTACAAATGGTTATGGGATAGCTGATGTTGGACTTCATCGAGCTGGTGTGGGCGTCTTAGAAATCAACAATGGAACTGCAGGACAATTAGCAGACCTAACTCTTCATAGTGCTTCAACAACAGGTCAAACTGTATTGGCAACATTAGGTGGCAATGTCGGAATTGGAACCACAACTCCTTCTGAAAAACTTGATGTAAATGGAAATATTCAAATTCCTGTAACAACTTCTTTGGTTGGACAATTAAAACAAAATGGTTCTACTATTTTGCATACATTTGGAACAGACAACTTTTTTGCAGGAGTAAATTCAGGGAATCTTACAACTTCAGGAACAGGACAAAATGTTGGTGTTGGAAAGAACTCACTATTATCTTTAACATCTGGAAGTTTAAACACAGGTGTTGGATATTATGCTCTTGGGTCTCTAACTTCAAGTATTCAGAACACTGCACTTGGTTGGGGAGCCATGTCGAGTGCTACGGGGGGATATAACTCCGCTTTCGGGGTTGAGTCTCTAAGATATGTAACAGGAGGTGCAAACGTCGGTTTTGGTATTTATGCTGGGAATAGTATTACTTCGGGAAATAATAATGTTGCTATTGGTTATGCGGCAGGAAACACTCTTACTACAGGAAGTAATAATACTTTTATTGGGTATCTTGCATCACCAAGTGGAAGTGGTCTTACAAATGCAACTGCTATTGGTTCAAATGCAATTGTAGGAGCAAGTAATTCGTTGGTACTTGGAGGCACGGGTGCAGATGCTGTTAATGTGGGGATTGGGACAACAAATCCTAACTATCTTCTTAGTTTAAATAGTTTAGGTGGGACAATTGGAATTGCTGATAATGCAGGCAATGGCGGAGTTCTTACTCTTAGAGGAGGAACAGGAACTACTGGCGGAAACACTGGGGGAGATGTTGTTATTAAAGGAGGAGCGTCCTATACAGATGGTAGTGGTGGAGAAGTAGCTGGAGATGTAAAAATATATGGTGGAATAAATAGATTGGCAGGCGATACGGGTCCAATATATGGCGGTGCTGTTAGATTATTTACTTCAAATACAGAGAGATTAACCCTACTGAAAGATGGAAACATCGGAATTGGCACCTCAACTCCATCTCAAAAACTCGACGTCTGGGGCAACCTAAACATCGCCACATCATCAACTCCAGTATTACTTGCAAACACAGGAACAGGAGGAATACGATTTGGTTTTCTTACAGGAGCCGGAGCCAACCTAATCGTAGATGCAAACGGTAATGTAACAGTCTCTTCAGACGAAAGATTAAAAAACATTCAAAATAATTTCGTTAGAGGACTAGTGGATATTGAAAAAATCACTCCCATCACTTTCAAATGGAAACCAGAAACAGGTTACGATACTCTAAACGACTACACAGGTTTCTCCGCTCAAAATGTTCAGTCTGCTATTCCTGAAGCTGTAGCCACAAGTTCAAATGGTTTCTTGAATATTGCAGATAGACCAATTTTGGCGACATTAGTGAATGCAGTGAAAGAAATCGCAAATAAGATTCTTGATATATCAACTTTGTTTAAGACTAAAGAAATTCAAACAGATAAATTATGTGTTGGTCAAACATGTGTGACAGAAGATCAATTCAAAATTTTGCTTCAAAATGCTGGAGTTACAAATGTAACAGCTAATAATTCTGCAAATTTTTCAAATACCCAAACGACTTTTGATTCTCAAAACTCGACTGGGCAAGCAACATCTACAACAACTGAAGCCTCGACAACATCAACAAGCACGACAGTATCATTAGGTGTTGTATCTTCAACACAAACCATTAGCACTTCTTCCGATTCAACATCAACTTCCACCCAAACAACCCAAACAAATCCTTCTACAAACGATTTGACTGGGCAAGCTTCATCTTCTCAAACCTCGACTGAGCAGGCAACATCTTCGGTATCTGTTTCTTCTTCAGATACATCTGCAGCCTCAACTTCTTCTTTATAAATTTTTGCAAAAAAAATTGCAACTCATAGAGTTGCAGGGTTGAAAGAACAAGTCAGTGCTGAACGACTTTTTCGCCGAAGAATTCAGCAATCGATTTTTCGTAATCCGCCGTCAAACAAAAGGCTTTGTAGGCGAGTTGTTTGCGAAGCTGAAGAGAAGTGTTTCCGCCGTTGATGGTGATTTCATACAAAACAACGTGATAATCCTCAGGATCCACCACGACTGTGATGTCTCTGTAATTTTTGGACGCGCTCCTGATCATTGACGGACCGCCGATGTCGATCTGTTCAATCACTTCATCGATTTCGACGCCGCGTTTGGCTGCTGTTTCTTTGAAGGGATAGAGATTTACGACGACCAGATCGATTGGTTTGATTCCGTGTTTTCTGGCCTGTTCCTCGTGTTCGTCATTTCCTCGGAGGAAGAGAATTCCGCCGTGAATTTTGGGGTGGAGTGTTTTGACTCGTCCATTCATCATTTCCGGAAATCGTGTGTAGTCTCCGACCTCGGTGACGAATGTTCCAGAATTCATGAGAGTTTGAGCTGTTCCTCCTGTCGAGAGAATTTCGACATCAAGCACTCTCTCGAGCCTTTTTGCAAAATTTTCAATTCCGCGTTTGTCGCTTACTGAAAAAAGCGCTCTTTCGATTCTATTCATAATGTTAAATGTACTAATTTTGTTTTCCTAGGACGTTTTGTCTAGGGCTGGTTAAAACATTACTCACAAATTGTTTGAAGTCAAACATTTCACACATTTATTTTTATGTGGTATAATTTGCAAAGCGTCTGGTAATCGCTTTCCGCTTTGGCGGAGGGAGGAAAGTCCGAGCACATGGTCGCATCACATGGAATGTGATGCTCGAGTTAAAAGTTTTTGAAGTTGTAAAGTTCATAAAGTAGAATTCATTTTTTGTTTTTTACTTTATGAACTTTATGAACTTTTTACTTTATGAACTTGAGCATCGCGCTTCGCGCGATGCGACAATGGTAGCGGGTAACACCCGTCTATATCGTTTGAAAACGAATAAGAGGTGCGAACAGAAACGCCAAAGAAGAAATTCAATGGGCTCCGCAAGGAGTTGTTCACTTGAAAGAGTGGAATGAAACGGCAAAATCCTTACTTGTGTGCAAGGTCGTAGCCAATGCGGAGCATTGGAAATTCGAATATTGAATATCTAAATCCTAAATACCTGCCTGCCAGCAGGCAGGTATTTAAATCAAAAATTCTAAACAAAATGTTTTGAGTTTTAAAATTTAATTATTTGAATTTGTTTTGGATTTAGAGTTTAGAATTTCGTGCTTCCTATGCTCTGCATAGGTTGAACCGCTTGATCTACCGAGTAATCGGATAGACAGATAAATGATTGCCTCATCCGCCGACCGAATTGGCGGATCAGACAGAACTCGGCTTATAGACGCAATTTTCACAAAAAACAGTCCGCTTAGGCGGATTGTTTTTTTTGTCGGAGAGTAGTCTTCGACATTAAGCAAAACTCAACAATAATAATTGACAAACTGCGCCATGGCGTAGTTTGTCAATATAATTAGAATAGATAAGAATAAAAAAATTATTTCGTAATTTAAATAAAAAAGTTATAATAGTAAAAAATGGTAAGAAAAATATTTAATTTATTCAGCAAAGAAATAGTCAGTGTTCACGGAGTTGCATACCTACTTGGTTTTTTTGCTCTCCTAGCTCAGCTTTTAGCTCTTGTTCGAGATAGAATGCTCGCATCAAGTTTTGGGGCCGGTACTACTCTCGATATTTATTACGCGTCATTTAGAATTCCAGACCTTATTTTTGTTACTGTTGCATCACTAGTTTCCATTTCCATTCTCGTTCCATTTTTTACTGAAGTTGATGAAAAGGGAAAAGACACAAAAGCCTTGATGGATGGAATTTTTAGTATCTTTTTTGCAATTATGGTTTTAGTTTCTCTTTTTGCGTTTTTTTTGATGCCTTTTTTAGCGCCAAAACTTTTTCCAGGATTAGCTGATGGTGAGACCGAAAAACTTATAACTCTTTCTCGTATTCTTCTTCTCTCTCCTTTATTTTTAGGCTTTTCAAATTTTTTTGCATCGATCGTTCAAATGTACAATAGATTTTTTCTATATGCTCTTAGTCCGATCCTTTATAACATTGGAATAATAATAGGTATTATTTTTCTTTACCCAATTTTCGGTATTTACGGCTTAGGTTTTGGGGTTGCAATAGGAGCTTTCCTTCATGCTTTCATTCAAGTTCCTTTTATAATTCATAAAAAAACTTTTCCTAAAATAACTACCAAAATAGATTTTCCTTCAGTCAAAAGAATTATAAGCCTTTCAATTCCAAGAACTGTCACATTATCAACGAATTCAATTTCAGCATTTGCTTTGATCTCTATGGCATCAGTTTTAGGAACAGGAGCTATTACAATTTTTAACTTTTCTTTTAATCTAGAATCTGGACCACTTTCAATTATTGGAGTGTCTTACGCCTCAGCCGTTTTTCCTTTGCTATCTAGGCTTTATGTTCAAGGAAATCGAAAAGCTTTTCTTGAACGAATGATCTCAGTAACTAAACATATTATATTTTGGTCAATGCCAGCGATTGTCCTTTTTGTAGTTTTGCGTGCTCAAATTGTCAGAACAGTTCTTGGAGCAGGGCATTTTACTTGGTCCGATACAAGATTAACTGCCGCAGCTTTAGCTATATTTGCTCTTTCAATTATTCCGCAAAGTCTCGTTCTTTTATTTGTTCGCGCTTTTTATGCGGAAGGAAAAACAAGAAAACCTCTTTTAATAAATGTAATAGCTATGGTTGCAACAATTGCTTTCGGATATTTGTTTGTTTTTCTTTATAAAATTTTTCCAGCGATTGCTTATTTTTTCCAAGATCTTCTTCGTATCGAAGATGTTCCGGGTTCTTCCGTTGTGATGCTTGCTTTGGCATTTTCAGTTGGAATTACTTTCAATATGATCCTTCATTGGGTTGCTTTCGAAAAAGAATTTCCAACATACACAAAAAATATTGTTAAAGTGTCATTTCAAAGTATTTCTGCTTCCGTAATTATTGGTTATGTTTCTTATTTAGCTCTTAATATTTTTGATGATTTTCTCAATCTTGAAACTCTTATTGGAATATTTTTGCAAGGACTTTTTGCAGGATTACTTGGTCTATGTGCTGGAGTGATAGTTCTTAAACTTATGAAAAGTGAGGAACTTGATCAAGTTATTTTGTCTATCAAGAAAAAGATCTGGAGAGAAGAAAAGAACAAGAATATTATTGTGGACGAACTTATCTGATTAAATATTTATCTTCCCCTAGGTCGGGACAAGGGGAGCTTGGAGGTGAGACTCTTAAGCTTAAGTTGGCAAATCTGTAAAAATCCATTTTAGGCGGTCTAAAACCTTTTAGACCGCCTAAAATGGATTTCAAGGTAGTCTCAAAGGGGTTTTTCTGATAATATGACGATTAATGAATCCCGCGCTGAAATTTTAATTCGATTATGTTCGAATAGGAGTTCAAAAGTTAATAAAAGTAAGGTTTTTCAATGATATTTCAAAAGTGTATTTGTATACGTTTGAACATAATCAAAGTTAAATCCTTCTTAAAAATACTTTGAGTTGCAACCAAAATTCATTTGAAAAATATAACTTAATCAACTAAATTATCTGGCAATAGTCGAAGGATTTAACAAATTAAAATTCTAGTGACGGGATGAACCCAAAAAATATCAGAAATTTCAGTATTATCGCTCATATCGACCACGGAAAGTCTACTCTTGCCGATAGAATGCTTGAGTTAACTCATACCATAGAAAAGCGAAAAATGATGGATCAGGTTCTTGATAATATGGAACTTGAAAGAGAAAAGGGAATCACAATAAAGATGCGTCCAGTGAGAATGTTCTTTAAGCATAGAAATGAAGATTATCTTTTGAACTTGATCGACACTCCTGGGCACATAGACTTTTCATATGAAGTTTCCCGCGCTCTAAAAGCAGTTGAGGGTTGTCTATTACTTGTGGATGCAACTCAAGGAATTCAGGCTCAAACTCTTACTGTTCTTGATGCAGCAAAAAAGGCCCATTTAAATATAATTCCCGTTATCACAAAAATAGATTCACCGATCGCAAGAATTGAAGATATCAAATCTGAAATTTCAAATGTTTTGAATATCGATCCATCTGAAATTCTTGAAGTTTCTGGAAAGACAGGTGAGGGAGTCCAAAAACTTTTAGAAAGAATAATAGAACAAATTCCTGCACCTAAAAATTTACTTCTTGGGGAGGACTCAGAAAAACTCCAAGCTCTTGTTTTTGATTTTCAGTTTACAAATCACAAAGGAGTGATCGTTTTTGTTCGAGTGATGTCTGGAGAAGTTAAGAAAGGTGATAAATTAATGTTTTCAGTTTCCAAGGAACAATTTGAGGCTCTTGAGGTGGGAATTTTTGCTCCCGAAGAACAACCTGTAGATAAATTAACAGAAGGACAAATTGGCTACATTGTAACAGGAATCAAACAGCCTGGTGTGGCATCTGTTGGAGATACAATTGTAAATATAAAAAATCCAGCCGAAGGACTTTCTGGATATGTTGAGCCAAAGCCAGTTGTTTGGGCGTCAGTTTTTCCAAGTGATGCCGATGATTTTAAAAATTTGGAATTGGCCCTAAAAAAATTAAGACTTTCTGATTCCGCTTTTACTTTTGAGGAAGAATCATCTGGTTCTTTGGGACGAGGTTTTAGATGTGGTTTTCTTGGATTACTTCATCTCGAAATTATTACTGAAAGATTAAAAAGAGAATTTAATCTTAATCTAGTTATTGCTACTCCAAGTATTACTTACGAAATAGTTTTTAAAACTGGAAAAACTGAAACAATTTATTCACCATCACTTTTTCCTGATGAACATTTGATAGAAAGTATTAAGGAGCCTTGGGTAAAAGTAACCATTATTTGTCCCGAAAAATACACAGGTGCTGTCTATCAGCTTTTTTATGATCATGAAGCTGAACTTCACGACTCAGAAACTTTTGCTGACGGAAGAAACTCATTAACTCTTTCTATGCCACTTCGTGAATTGATGAGAAATTTTTTTGATGAACTAAAAAGTATTTCTTCTGGTTTTGCATCACTTTCATATGAGTTCGAGGGTCTTCGAGATGCTGATGTTTGCAGAATGGATATTTTGGTAGCCGACGAACCTATTGTTGCTTTTGCTTCAGTAATTGCAAAAAGGCGAGTGGAAGAGGATGCTAATAAAGCCGTTGATAAGCTCCATCTTGTGCTCCCTCGACAGATGTTCTCGACCAAGATCCAGGCACGTGCCATGGGTCGTATAATCGCTTCTAGGAGCATTTCAGCTATGAAAAAGGATGTAACTCAACATATGTATGGAGGCGATATAACCCGAAAAATGAAGCTTAGGGAAAAGCAGAAAAAGGGCAAGAAAAAGATGAAAGCTATAGGTTCGGTAAATATTCCTCAAGATGTTTTTCTCAAGATGATGAAGAGAGATTCTAATTAGTTTATAAAGTTATAAAGTTTGTAAAGTTCACAAAGTAGAAGTAAAAAGCCCCGTCGAAGGCGGGGCTTTTTAATCTAGAATTTAGTACTTTACAAACTTATCTATTACCACAAAGCTGGGAATGACATCACAACCATTCCAAGTACCATAACAACTGAAATTACGAGAGTGATCACCTTTAAATTTTTTTGAGCCCTTTTTCCAAATAAAAACATATATTTTAGTATCCGGTTATTAACATTAATGATGCGACGACGGACATGTAATGATATTATCATAAGTATACCCCGCACTGAAATTTTAATTCGATTATATTCTACATTTACCCACTATAGACAAGTAAAATAATGTTTTTTCAGCTTATACAAAAAACTTTAAACAACGCATATTTGAACATAATCAAAGTTAAATCTTTCTTCAAAATAGCTTATACTGGTTAAAAGAAGTTAGATTTGTAAAATATAATTTAAAACATTGTTTATATGAAAATAGTCGAAAGATTTAACAAATTAAAATTCTAGTGACGGAGCATGCGCGAATTCAAGGACAAAAGAAAAAGAAAAGAAAAGCTATATTCCTTTTGGAGTGTCTTAGCCCTTTCTATTGTTTTTCTTTTTCTTGTTAAAGGTGTGTGGAATATTTATCAGAAGGAAAGTGAAAGTTCTACTTTAGATTCTGATTCAAAGGCAAAATTGGAAGCTCTAAGTTCTCAAGCTGACCAGCTTACAACAAATATAAATAAATTAAGTACTGATGCTGGAATTGACGAAGAACTCAGACTAAAATATGGGGTAGTAAAACCAGGCGAAGAAATGATCGTTGTAGTGCCAGATGATTCAGCTACAACAAGTTCAAGTACCCAGTCTGTATATTCAAAAATACTAGAAAAAATAAAATCGTTTTTTTAAGGTACGCGGGTATGGTTTACCCAGCACTAAGTTTGGTGCCAATATTGCGGATATAATTTAGTGGCAGAATAGTTGCTTCCCAAGCAACATGTCCGAGTTCGATTCTCGGTATCCGCACTAAAATGGACTTTTTTTATTTCTGCCTTGGTATGTTAAAATGTACGCGTCGTTATTTTAAGAAGTACTTGTCCCGTTAGAGATGAAACGAAAAGCATCTTCACGAGTCAGTATTAAAAAAAATTATTAGATTAAATTCGATATGAAATTCTTGTTTAGAATAAGGTGTTTCATATCTCTAATGGGATGAAAAAAGTAGTTATATACAGCACGCCTTCTTGCACATACTGCAAAATGGCAAAAGAGTTTTTTACAGATAATAAAATTGCGTTTGAAGAATACAATGTCGCTTCAGATCTAGAAAGAAGAAAAGAGATGGTAGATAAAAGCGGACAAATGGGAGTGCCTGTAATTGATATCGGAGGAGAAATAATTGTTGGTTACGATAAACCAACAATTGTAAAAGCTTTAGGATTATAAAAAAGAGTTTCGAGGTGCGAGTTTAGAGTTTAGAGGAAATAACAAAAAAGGACGAGTTTGCCTTTGGCAAACTCGTCCTTTTTTGTTACATTGACTGTGTAATGCCGTCGTAGTTCAATGGATTAGAACAGTCCCGTCCTAAGGGATAGATGCAGGTCCGATTCCTGCCGGTGGCACAGAAAAAAAGAAAAAGTGCAAAAAATGCTAAAATAATCAAATAATGATCGAAATAACAAAACCACAAAAAGATTATGAACTCCTAGATTCTGGTGACGGAATGAAGCTTGAACGTTATGGAAAATTTGTCTTAAGCCGGCCTGATCCTCAAGTGCTTTGGAAAAAAAAGCTAGGTGAGGAGGCATGGAAAAATGCTGATGCAATTTTTGTAAAAGGTGAGAATTCTGCTTGGAAGATTAAAAAGGACCTGTCTGAAGGCAAGGCAGGCGTTCCTGATAGATGGCAGATTGAAATTGGCGGATTAAATTTTGAAATATATTTGAGCAAATTTAAGCATGTGGGAATTTTTCCTGAGCAACTTTCAAATTGGTTTTGGATGTCAGATCTAATTAAAAAAGCAGATAGGCCAGTTAAGGTCTTAAATCTTTTCGGATACACAGGAGGGGCTAGTATTGCGTGCCTCAAGGCAGGTGCTGAGGTAGTTCATGTTGATGCCTCAAAGACCTCTATTGAACATGCAAAAATGAATGCAGAAATTTCTGGTCTAAGTGAAAAACCAATAAGATGGATTTTGGACGACGGTTTAGCTTTTGTAAGAAGGGAAATTAGGAGAGGAAATAAATATGACGGCATCATAATGGATCCACCAGCGTTTGGGAGAGGTCCCAAAGGTGAAATTTGGAAGATCGAAGAAAGTTTTCAAACTTTAGTAGAAGAAGCAAAAAAAATTCTATCAGAAAAACCTTTATTCTTTTTGATCAATGGATATGCCTCTGGATATTCTCCAATTGCTTATGAAGAAAATCTTTCAGATCTAAAAAAGATCGGAGGACAAACTTCTTCTGGTGAACTTGCTATCGAAGAATCCTCCAATGATGGGCAGACTGGAAGATTATTGCCGGCAGGAATTTTTGCTAGGTGGAATAATTAATAATAATTTTGATATAATAAAAACATGGATGATGAAATTGAAAATCTTCTTAAAGAAACAAAAACTCTTGTAGAAGAAAATAATAAAATTCTAAAAGGAATTAGAAGAAGTAATAGATGGGGAGCTTTTATTAAAACTGTTTACTGGATCATTATTATAGTTATAACTATCGGTGCTTTTGCTTATATTCAGCCTTATCTTAACTCAATGATCAAAATATATAATCAACTTGAAGGTACAAGCACTGATATAACAAACCTAAAAAATAATCAAAATTCATTTACTAATGGAATAAAGGAATATTTTCTAGGAACAAGTACTCCTGTTAAAAAGTAGAGGGGCGGACATTCGAAACTTACAGTTTCAGTTATTAGATGTAAAAAAGCGGAATCTCTCCCTCGACTAAAATTTTTTCCATTAAAAAATTTTGTCTGGGCACCAGCTCGCTAGTTTTTCTTCCGAAAAACTTTAGCTCCGCTGTTCGAGTCCGCGAGAAAGTGTTACCCAGCACTTTCTCCCTCGGACACAAAAAAACTCCCCAAAGGGAGTTTTTTATGGTGCCGAGGGGCGGACTCGAACCGCCGACCCCATCCTCTTCAGGGACATGCTCTACCAACTGAGCTACCTCGGCCTATATATAATTCACCAACTGAGTCTTTAACCCAAGGTCGGCCTACATGTAATTTATATCATTATTTTGGAAATCTATCCACTAAAAAGGACAATTTATTCAGAATATGTGAATATTTATACTATAGCTACTATGCTAAAATATATCCACAAAAATTAAAATATTAAATAATGAACCTCATTACAATCATTGGAATTACCTCAGCTTTTATTGAACTCGGCGTCTTTATTGCAAACCAATATGGAAAGATCGATAGCGACAATATTTGGTACGATCTTATAAACTTTGTTTGCGGTATAGGTCTTACTTCTTACGCACTTTCTATCAATGCCCTGCCTTTTATCATTTCAAATTCGATCTGGGCTTTAATTTCTTTTATTGATGTAATTAAATACTTTTTTTTCAGATCGAGAAAAAACTCTTAAAACTCTTTACATATTCTGAATTTATATTAATATTTTCGACGTGAATGTTACTTTGAAAGTTTTGAAGCGTCTTTGTGCTGAATTGCGCGGAGAGGAAAGGATCATGCAATCACGAATTACTCCCAAGAAAATTCGTCGCCTGCATGAAAAAGGTCTTTGTTATTTCCTGAGGGATGACACTGATACCAAAGTTATCGGTTTTGGTGCTCTGTGGCCAACTAAGAGAGAAGGTTGGTATGAGCTTGGAACGATGTGGGTCAGTAAGAATTACCGGTGCCGAGGAAGAGGATGGAAAGTGTTTGAAAAAACATCTGAACTCGCTCCTAGTGATTCAGTTCTTTTTCTCATAACTCGCAGTATGAAGGTTGTCCACATGGCAAACTTCTATAAGTGGGAGGAGGCGCCTCTTTGGCAAGACTCTACGCAATGGAAAAAAGTTTGTGAACCATGGGATCAAAAATCTTGCGAAGCATCGCGAGTTCTTCCTAAAGAAGGCCGACTCTTTTACAGCATGACACTCGACTAACCATCGAGTGTATTTTTTTAAGTGTGCAGATATATAAAAAAACACAGAAATAAATTTCTGTGTTTTTTTTCATTGAATTGCTTAATTTCTATTCCGCCAAGTGAGAGGTGTCGCGAAAGGCAAGTGAAGCTTTTCGCGACACCTGAGCGCAGGCGGAATAAAGGGTGAATACCCTTTACAAAGATTTAACCTTTAGTTTTGTCTGGCGTCCTTTGTCTATCTTTGGTAGACGAATTGTCAGCATTCCTTGATTTTCAACAGCTTCGGCTTTCTCGATATCTACTTCTTGAGGAAGAAGGATCGTTCTAGAAAATGTACCCCAATATAATTCTCGATGAAAATAATTGCCTTCCTCAATATTTTCTTCTAATTCTCTTTTTCCTCTAATTGCCACCATGTCTCGTGAAAGAGCAATATCCATATCTTCTTTTTTTACACCAGCAATAAGAGTTTTTACAATAATATGTGACGGAGTTTCATAGACATCTACAGTAAGTTCTCCTTCTGAATCATCATTATCTAGGAAATCAGGTTTCTCGATCTCGAATGTTTTATTGTCATCGTCTTCTTCGATCATCGATCCTGTTATTCTTCTGAAAAATGATTTTTTCATATTTTATGAATGTTCTTAATTTTTTTAATCTTTTCGAGTATTAATATAATTACAATGATCCCGATCCAAACTATACCGAATGAAACCATCGGACCAAACTTACTTCCTATTATAAAATTATTAAAGAGAGCATGCAAGAAAACAGAAATAGTAATTCCTGAAATAAGATACATTAATTTTACCTTATTGCTTTTATAAAATGATTCGGCCATTGCAATTCCTAAGGCTCCAGAAGTTAAGACATGTAAAAGGGAAGGTCCAATGAATCTAAAATCAAGTGTCGCAAGACTTTTAAGCAGACTACCTTCAGAAAGAGGAGCTAGTAAGAAAAGACTATTTTCTAAAGCTGAAAATCCAAGAGCAACGGTCATCATATAAAGAACCATATCTATTGGTTCATCGGTAAAACGAGTTTTAAGGGCTGTAAAGTATGCGGCGCCAAATTTTAGTACCTCCTCAATAATTGCCCAGAGAAAAAAGGAAAGGAAAGTATAGTCTGCAACAAAAACTGAAACTCCTTTTTCTAAAAATATTGCAACAGGGACGCATAGCATTCCAAAAATAAAAACTTTAAGTATTAGGCTCCGAGGCTCCTGATGTTTATCTTCTTTAAACCAAAATTTAAGCCACAGAATAGAAGGAATGATTCCTCCAACGATCGCAAAGATTATTTCTTTTGTACCAATTTCCATCCGGTTAGAGAAAGGAAGTGCTTGTAGCTACTTCCAACATTAAGTTTGTTAAATTACTGCTGTATTTCATAATATTTTAAATCCTAAATTCTAAATAATATCAAAATTAAAAATCTAAATCTAAGTCCAAGTCTAAAACATTTTTTATTTTGAAATTGTATATTTGGATTTTTTTAGGGTTTAGCATTTTGGATTTAGTATTTGTTCTTTTCTGTTGGCCATTTCTCTACCATCAATAAATTTTCTTTTTCCATACTTTGCCAAATTTCTTCTGTAACAAATGGCATAAAAGGATGAAGTAGTTTAAGTGATTCTTCTAGAAGAGTTATAAGAAGTTTTTTTCTTGATGCAATTTCTTCCTTACTTGAACTATTTTCTTGCCCATCCAAAGGAATAATTTTTTTACTTTCTTCCAATATTATATCTGCAAATGTGTGCCAAACATATTGATAAATTTTTTCTGAAGCAAGGTGAATTTTTAAAGATTCTAAATCCTTTGTAATATCAGAAATGACTTTTTGAAATTCAGAATAAATAATTTCATCTGCAGGCTGTAATTTTACATTCATATCAACTTCATTTGTGCTTGAAAGAACGAAACGAGTAATGTTCCAAATTTTATTTGAAAAATGTTTATAAGCTTTTATTTTATCCTCAGATATTTTTGTATCAATTCCAGGAGTAGAGCCGACTACAAGTGCCATTCTTCCTGCGTCTGCGCCAAATTTGTTTGCCACGTCAATTGGGTCAATTCCATTTCCAAGTGACTTGCTCATTTTTCTGCCTTGAGCGTCGCGAACTGTCCCATGCAAATAAACTTTTTTAAAAGGAATTTCTCCTAAGAAAAAACCAGACATCAAGACCATTCTGGCTACCCAGAAAAACAAGATCTCGTATCCAGTTTCAAGAAGGTCTGTTGGATGATAATTTCTTAGATCCTCTGTGTTTTCAGGCCATCCAAGGGTTGAAAAGGTCCATAGGCCGGATGAAAACCAGGTATCGAGTGTATCTTCATCTTGAGTCCAACCCTCTCCCTGAGGAGCTTCTGTTCCACAATAAATCTCTTCCAAATTTTCGGATTTAGCATTTAGGATTTCGGATTTTTCCTGTTTACGGTAGTAAACAGGAATACGGTGTCCGTACCAAATTTGTCTTGAGATACACCAATCACGCAAATTTTCTATCCAGTTAAAATATGTTTTATCAAAATAATTTGGAATGATCTCAATTTGATTATTCTCCACTACAGTTTTCATTATTCGCTTAAGAGTTGTAAGTGATCCACTTTCAATCCCATTGATCCTCGAATTTTTTAAAATAAATTCTTTATTTACAGAAATGAACCACTGTAATTTTGGCAATGGCTCAACTATTCCTCCTGTTCTCTCAGCTGTCGAAATATTTTGTGTAATTTCTTCTTCTTTTTCTAAAAGATTTTCAGCTTTAAGCCATTCAACAATTACTTCTCTTGCTTCTGTTGTTTTTTTACCTAAAATATTTTCCCCTCCCACGATCATTTTTGCGTATTCGTTTATTACCTGAATATTTGGAAGATTATGTCTTTCTGCCATTTCCCAGTCGATCATGCTATGAGCAGGAGTTACTCCAAGTGCTCCTGTTCCAAAATCTTTTTCTACGTGTTTGTCAGCAATAATTTTTATTGATAGTGGTACACCACAAAAAACTACATCGTAGGTTTTCCCAACAAATTCTTTGTATCGAATATCATCTGGATGAACTGCAACAGCGGTATCACCAACTTTTGTTTCAGGTCTGGTCGTTGAAATAGTTATAGGGAAGTCTTTTGAATATTTAAAAGTGTAAAGTTTTGCTTTTCTTTCCTCGTAAACAATTTCGTCATCAGAAATTGTTGTTTGACCTTTTGGATCCCAGTTCACAATTCTATGTCCTCGATAAATTAGTCCTGTGTCAAACATTTCTTTAAATGCAGTACGAACAGCAACGTTTCTTTTTTCATCAAGAGTAAAAGCCTCACGAGACCAGTCACAAGAAGATCCCATAATACGCATTTGAGAAGTCATAGTTGAACGATTTTGTTCTACGAAGCCATCAATTCTTTTTAACATTTCATCTCTTCCAAGATCGTGTCTTGATTTACCTTCCTTTTTATAGATTTCTTTTTCAACTCTTGATTGAGTAGCAATAGAAGCGTGATCTGTTCCTGGAAGCCAGAGAGTTTTTTTGCCCTGCATTCTTTGATAACGAATTACGATATCTTCAATGGTTAGCATTAAGGCGTGCCCCATATGTAGTACCCCCGTAGCATTTGGAGGAGGCATCATTATTGAATATTTTTCGGCGTCTTTTTTTGTAACTCCTTTTTCCACACAAACATCAGGGTTAAAAAAACCGCTTTTTTCCCAGAGCTCGTAGATTCTTTTTTCGGTATCTTGTGGATTATATGGTTTTAAAAATTTGTCGTTCATATTAAATAGTGGCTAGTTGTTAGTGATTAGTGGCTAGTGAAAACCAAAAATTACCCCATAAATATATCATTTTTAATACTTTTTTAAAAATGTATTAAGTTTCAGTAGCGCTTCGTTGTATTTATAGAAAATATCCCTTGTCCCGACCTAGGGGAACTCCCCTAGGTCGGGACAAGGGCTTGTGACCAAATTAAAAACTAAGATTTCCTTCAGCTTTAATTTCATTTTTTTTCCTGCCCGCCTTGCTCTGAGCAAGTTTGCGATGGCTGGCGGGTGTTTTCGAAAAATTAAAAAAAGCAGAAATTCCGATCATAATGGCATTATCGGTCGACATTTTTTTCTCAGGCAAATAAAGATCAACGCCAAGTTTTTTTGACATTAATTTAAGTCTTTTTTGAAGTTCTTTATTTGCTGTCACTCCGCCACCGATGATCAAACTTTTAACGTTGTATTTTAAAATTGCATCTTTTGTTTTTGACTCTAAAACATCAACTGTTGAATCCTCAAATTCTCGTGCAATTTTTTCTTTATCTGTATCAGACAAAATTCCCATATCGCGAACTAAATACAAAACAGCAGTTTTCAAACCAGAAAAAGAAAAATCAAAATCTTTCGAATGGATCATTGGACGGGGAAGAGGAAAGTTCAGAGGTGCGAGGTGCGAGGTGCGAGCTTTTTGAGCAAGGCGAGAAATTTCTGGTCCACCGGGATATGGAAGTCCTAAAATTCTGGCTACTTTATCAAAAGCCTCACCTGCGGCATCATCTCTAGTTTTTCCCAAGATCTCATATGAAAGAAATTTTTTTATCAAAACTAATTCTGTGTGTCCTCCAGAAACAAGTAGTGCGATCATTGGAAATTTAAAATTTGAAATTGAAAATTCCTTTTTGTTTGGTAAAACAGAAAGGATATGTCCCTCCATATGATTTACTCCAAGCAGAGGAATATCCCAAAGTTCTCCAAGTGCTTGTGCAAAATTTATTCCAACCCACAGTGCTGGTTCCAAGCCAGGACCATTTGTAACTGCAATTAAATCTATTGCAGGTTTTTTAATATTGATTACATGTTTTTTGAAATGTACAAGAAGATCTGTTTCTCTTGCAAGAATAGTTTCGAGTTTTAAGTTTCTAGTTTTAAGTTTTTTAGGATTTAGAGTTTCGGATTTAGTATTTAAAAAATTTGACTCCTTTAATACTTTCAAGAGCAAAGGAGTTAAATTTTTTTGATGCTCTCTTTTTGCCATCATAGGAAAAACACCTCCATATTGCTCGTGGATCTTTATTTGCGATCGTAAGGCATTTCCAAGGATCTTAAAAGTAGGATTTTTTATCCCCCCTTTTACCTCCAAAATAGAAATAGCTGATTCGTCACACGAAGTCTCGATACTCAATATTTTCATGAAATTAATCTAACAGAAAGAAGTTTAAATTACCACTTTATTTCTTTATCTGCGGAAGGGGCGGGATTCGAACCCGCGTGCCGGTTTTCACCGACCATCCGATTTCGAATCGGTGCCATTATAACCTCTTTGGTACCCTTCCGTGTTTATTTAACATGTACGCCTCAAATTTTTTTAGATGCTTTTCGTTGGCGCTACCAATATCAGAAAAGTATCTTACTATATCATTTTCTTTTCTTAAAAAAATACAATAGGGAGTTGTTTGAGTAGGATGAAAACCTAGATCTATTAGACTTTTCTTAAAGAAATTTAGTAGAGGTAATGAATGATTAGTGAAGTTAATTCCTGGATTTATATATGTTTTATGTTTGGAATGATGTTTATCTAGATAAAAACATCCGTCAGTATCAAGTAATCCTTTTATACACGCTTTTGAATAATTTTGATTATTTTTTATCCATTCTGGTACTTGGACTTGATTCTTTACTTTGTTTCCAGATTTTATGTTCATCTTCTCAAAAAAACTTACGAGATTTGTTCTTGATATGACAATAATATTTACTGTTGCGTTTTTCCTTTCTTTTATTTTAATATCAAGCTTGAATAAAAATTTTATTAGATTTATAACATAGCTTGCATACTCTCTATCATCATACTTATGTAAGGTGATACAAATTTGCCTTTTTGTTATACCTCCGTCACCTAAGACAATTCCTACAAACTCAGCAAGTTTTTCTGAATATAAAGGTGTTTCAACTTTCTTTGGAAGGAAAAAAGAATTAAGATTTTTATTGTGAGTTAAAATTGAATGCAGTCCTCCAAGACTTCTTCCTTTTTGTGTTCCTGGGTTTCCATACATTCTTATTCTTTCAATCCCACCTAATTTACCAGACTTTGATTTCATTTCTATCTCCGAAATTATATGATTCGGAATAGGCAAATTAAGTCGAAAAGTAGTTTGAAGTTTTTCTATAAAAACAATTGGTATAGTATTTTTTCCATGTCTCCATCCATAAAGTTGTCTTGGAGTGATTTGTCCGATTTTTGCTATTTGATTCCATGAAAATCCAGTTTTTGTTTTTATTTCTTTAAAAAGATTTTCCAAATTATTTTTGTTGTAAAAAGCTCTCATGACTGAATTGTATCATATTTATACACATCTCAAGCAAATTTCTTCTTTTGCCATTTTTACAAAAAATGTTACACTATTTTTTACCTTTTATGCCTTAAATATGGTATAGAAATAATAAATGGCCCCATCGTCTAATGGTTAGGACAGCAGGTTTTCAATCTGTTAACCGGAGTTCGACTCTCCGTGGGGTCACAATTTTTAAGAAGCGAAGCGACTATAAAAATGTGATGTCGATGCACTTAGATTTTTGCGAGCAAAGCGAAGCAAAAAGCTCTAGTGCAGGCGACGCACCAATTTTAAGGCATCCTTTTGTGTGTTCCGAACCTTTTGTATTTGGGGTATAATTTATAAATATGAAATACAATGAAATGTCAAAATCAAATTCTTTAAATTCTATGGAGGGAGCGACGATCCAACAAGCAAAAAAAGAAAATAGTGAAGATTATATACCAAGAACAATTCCTGAGTGGAAAATCAAAGGAAATCTGGAACTTAAAATAGAAGACCAATTTTCCCCTTCTATTTCAAAACTATCTGAAGAGGATTTTAGGACTGTACAGTTCTATTGTCCTTGTGAAGGAAGGAGCTATGTTTACACAGAAGGTTCCGTCTTTAATCAGCTTAACGACCTTAGAGAAGGGGTTTGTCTGCTCTCAGCAGATTGCATCAAAGACCTACTTTCTTTTTCAAATGAATTTCCTGAGAATTGGAAGGATCGTAATATTCAACTGTGGGGTTCTGTCTACCGTGATGACACAGGACGTATCCATATCAAATATCTCTACTACGACGATGAGAATGAATTGTGGTTAGTTGGGGATATGCGATTTAAAGGCAGCTCCATGTCAACGGAATCAACCAAAGAGAAATCCATAAAGGAATTGCTCCCACCGATGATTCACCCAGAAGATAAATGGTATATTCCATACATTGATAAAGGTAAACCTAATCAGTCTGAATAAAATCTCTAGATTCAAATTACTAATCTCTCACCTCCTATTAAATTGGCAAGTGTTTTATTTATATGAACATTGTGAACTTTATACAATCACAGAACTAAGTTCCTTAATACTTAATTTAATATCATCTCTATAAGTAAATAGTTCGGAAAGCCACACCTTGGGGTCACAGATTTTAATGAGCGGAGCGAATATAAAATCGTGATGTCGATGCACTTAGATTTTTGCGAGCAAAGCGAAGCAAAAAGCTCTAGTGCAGGCGACGCACCAAGCGGTGCAATAGTGAAAGTTCTCGAGAAGGGTTGTCTTTTTTGATATAATCAAGAGAAATATATGGATGATGTTAAACGAGAAATAAAGCTATCTTTTGTAAACGGACTAGTTGAGGTTGTTTTAGAAGAAGTGAGTAAATACTCAGAAATTATTATTACCGAAAAGGGGGA
>Ga0172379_10004481_pt1 | contig 20610 bp, 25 predicted proteins | sample GrowelOW334metaG_FD_119756 | JGI IMG/M metagenome (GOLD analysis project Ga0172379, IMG submission 119756) | Groundwater microbial communities from an aquifer near a municipal landfill in Southern Ontario, Canada - Groundwater well OW334 metaG | ecosystem: Environmental > Aquatic > Deep...
AAAATGTGGGTGTAGAGTTTCTGGCTCTGCATTTTATCGATCAGGTAACTCAACCCATTGGAATAAATGTCCAGGTAGGGGTGGTCGATCTGGAAGATGTCGCCGGTAAATACCATTTTGGTGTTTTCGCCTGCGCGGGTGATGATGGTTTTGACTTCGTGCGGCGTGAGGTTCTGGGCTTCATCCACAATGAAGTAGGTGTCCACCAGGCTGCGGCCGCGGATATAGGCAAGCGGGGCGATTACAAGTTTTTCTTCATCGAGCATTTTCTGAAATTTTTTACCCTTGCGTTCCACATTCTCGATCCCCCGGTCCTGGATCACCCCGAGATTATCGTACAATGGCTGCATGTAGGGGCCGACTTTCTCATCCACGCCGCCGGGTAAATAGCCCAGGTCTTTGTTGGAAAGGGCCACGATCGGACGGGAGAGAAAAATTTGTTTGTAATTGTCCCGCTTTTCAAGTGCCGCCGCGAGGGCTAAAAGTGTTTTCCCTGTGCCGGCTTTTCCGGATACGGTCACCAGACGGATATTTTCATTCATGAGCGCGTGCAGGGCAAACATCTGCTCCACATTGCGCGGCTTGATCCCCGATGCATTGACCTTGGTGATGTGCTTGATCATCATGTCGGACGGGTCAAGGTAGCCCAGAGCAGAGTTCTCTTTATTGCGGGCTACCACGAATTCATTTGGCAGGTATTTCCCGCGGGATTTGAAGGATTTTGGCGATACGCCCGCGGGGTCGTGGATCAGTTTGGTGATAACATCGCGTGATACATTTTCTTCAAAGCGGTAACCTTTATAAATTGTGGAAATGTCTTTTACATGATCGGTGGTATAATCCTCAGCGATCAGATGGATGGCTTTGGCTTTCACGCGCAGGTTCACATCTTTGGTTACCAGTGTTATTACACGGCTCGGGTTTTCTTTGGCCAGGCAGAAGGCGCAGTTTAATATTTTGTGGTCGGGTTTGTCGTTCTCAAAGTGAGCTTTGATGTCGGGGTGGAAGCGCTGATCGAGTTTGATGATCAGGTTTCCGCGGTTCTTGCCGATAGGGATGCCGCCGTTAAAAACGCCGTCAGCACTGATCTTGTCGAGTTCTTTGAGGAAATGCCGGGCCTGGAAATTAAGGGATTCATTGCCTTTTTTGAATTTATCCAGTTCTTCGATAACGGTGATAGGGATCACCACATCATGTTCCTTGAACTGATGCAGGCACGCGCTGTCGTGCAGAATAACGTTGGTATCGATAACGAAGAATTTTTTGGATTTCGGGGTCATAAAGGCCTCCAAAGGGTTTTAAACCAGCTCCAGTCAGAGTATAACATTTAATAATATGAAAACTCTTTCCGCGATCATATTTTTTATTTTTGTTCTAATGTCTCCGGTTCTGGCGGCTCAGGCCGAGTGGAAACTCCCGGCTAAAGAGCGGGTGGTTTTCAAGATCAAGTGGCTGGGGGTTACTGCCGGTGAGATCGTCTCGGAGATCAGGGGTATCGAGGAATTGCGCGGGCGCAAGGTGTACAGAATAGAGGTGACGGCCAGAACGGTGGGTGTGTGTTCCGCTTTATATCTGGTAGAAGATAAATTTGTTTCCTATCTGGATGTGGAAAACCTGTATACCCTGCGTCATGAAGTTCATCGCCGGGAAGGCATGTATAAAAAAGACGCTGTTATTGATTTCGATCAGGTCAAACATCGCGCGTATTTCAAGAGTGCGTCGGATGCCAGAGAAAAATCGTTCATGATCGCCCCCGGCACCCAGGATACCGTGACCGCGGCTTATGTGGCACGGACCTTTGACCTGAGACCGGGAAAGAATTTTGAGATCAAGGTTTTTAATAATGAACAGAATTACACGATCGATCTGGGTATTGGAAAAATGCTGAAGATGCGCACCGTTGGAAAAAAAGAGCCTGTGGATGTGGTTCGCCTGCAGCCCAGGGCGCGTTATAAAAATAATGTGGTCCGTGCCGGCCGTTTGAACGGCTATGTAGAAGCCGTCCCCGGCCACGCCCCGGTTTTCATCGTGATCAAGGCCCCGGTGTTTACCCGTGTTACGGCAACCCGGGTTAATTAATGTCGTGATCAGACGATAAACGATTCAAAACAAAGGGGGAACACATTGGTCCGCTTTACGGGTTTGCCAGGGTAAAGACAGAAGACCGTTCGTACAAAATCTTGCGTATATCTTTTGCTTCTTTTCTGGCCGCGTGCTATCTTTGGACATGGAGGGTTTATGGATCAAGCTAAAGGTTTGAGTAGTAATCCCAGGATCAAGCATTTTCTGGACCTGGCTGTTCAGAATAAGGCGTCAGATATTCATCTGGTGACCGGTCGTCCGCCAATATTGCGTGTTCAGGGGCAGTTGATGCCCATTGATCTTCCTCCGAGTGATGCTGAATATCTTCAGGATCTTATTTACGAAATGCTTATCCCCCGTCAGAGGGTTATTTTTGATGAAAGCCATGAGCTCGATTTTTCCTACTTTTGTTTGCAGGGCTATTATTTTCGCGTGAATGTACACCGGGAACGTGGGAATATCGCAGCCACGATCCGTATCATGCCCAGTCAATTGACCAGCCTGGCTGAGTTGGGCTTGCCAAACACCGTCGGAGATCTTGTGCTCAGACATTCCGGGCTTATTTTGATCGTGGGGCGCGCCGGGTCGGGCAAGACCACCACGATGACTCATCTGGTGGAGCACATTAATCAGAACCGGCAGCTTAAGGTGATCACGATCGAAGATCCGATCGAATATGTGCATACGTCAAAGAAATGCCTGATCGTTCAGCGCGAAGTCGGGGCGGATACACTGTCTTTCGCTGCCGGGCTCAAGTATGCGCTGCGTCAGGATCCTGATGTGGTAGTGGTGGGAGAAATGCGCGATCTGGATTCTATTTCAATGGCGTTAACAACGGCTGAAACCGGCCATCTGGTTTTAGGTACGATCCACGCGCCCGATGCGATCGAGGCGGTTAACCGCATTATTGATGTGTATCCCGGAGATAAACAGAATCAGATCCGTATCCAGATGGCGGAAAATCTGCTGGCGGTGATCGGCCAGCAGTTGCTGCCGAAAAAAGACGGCTCGGGGCGGGTGCTGGCTTCTGAAGTTCTGGTAACGTCGCTTGCCACGCGCAATATGATCCGCCGCGGGGCTCTTGCCGAGATCCGCAGCCAGATGGAAACCGGCCGCGAGGGAATGTATACGCTCGAACAATGTCTTTCCCAGCTGGTCAAGCGCGGCCTGCTTGCTCCCGACGTTGCGCAGAGCCACGCAAAATTTCCTTCCCTGCTTGAGTTTTAAATCTTCGTAAGGCTGTTTGATATTTCCGGACTATAAGTATACTATATCGGAAAAAGGAGGGTTTGAAACCCTCGGCTGCGCAAATGAGTCAAGGAGAGATTAATGCGAAAGAATATCTTTGCCGGTGTGATCATATTTCTTGTGTTAACTGCCGGTTCAGCCCGCGCAGACGAGATGGCGCCAAAGTTACTGGGAGTGGGCGGGGTATTTTGCACCAGCCCGTATTCCGGGGTAAAATCAAACACAACGCCGATACCTCTCGTAAGCTGGGATCATCAAGGTTTTTATATTCGCGGGCTTGAGGCGGGGTATTCGTTTTATGACAATAAAATATTAAAGTTGAGTGTCATCACCTCTCCCCGGATGATGGGGTATAGCTCGGATGACAGCACCGCGCTCAACGGGATGGAGGATCGCCGCAGGTCGTGGGATGCGGGTTTGAAAGCGGAACTTGATATCCCGCAGGTCAGGGGTATGTCGTTTAATGCCCAGATATTAAATGATGTGTTGTCGCGCTATGACGGACGGGAAGGCGAGGTAAGTTTGACCCAGGCGTATCGCACCAAATTCATGTATTGCAAGTTGTCGGCGGGCGTCAAGCTTCAGTCCCATGGACTTACTTCTTATTATTATGGTGTTTTGGCAGATGAAGCCCGTTCCGGACGTTTAGCGTATACCTCTTCTTCCGCGATTAATCCTTTTGCCGGGGTCATGATCTCTACCGGTTTCTCGGATAAATGGCGGGTTATTGCCCGTGCCGGGTTGGAGTGGCTGGATTCAACGATCACCCGTAGTCCGGTCGTAGATGAAACGTATACCTTTGCCGGGATGCTGGGCATAGCCAGGAAATTTTGATACAATGAGCCGGGGACAGACTAATCGTCAGAAGAATGTGGCGCGGATGATACGCATGAAGCGGGTAAAGGTGGCCGCCAGGGCCAGTATTAAAAATCCTTGCGGTGTTAAACAGACATTCATATAATGTTTTTTTATTTGCAGGCAGCAGCGCTTTGACACGCGGACGGGTTTAAACCCCGTCCATACGTAATGTTCGCCTATGGAATGAATAATGAAAATGAGGAGGGTGTTTATGAGTGCAGCTGTTAAGATTTCACCGGCTAATTTTGAGGCTGAAGTGTTAAAGTCGAATGTTCCGGTGCTGGTGGATTTCTGGGCTGAATGGTGCGGACCGTGCCGGATGGTGCTGCCCATTGTTGAAGAGATCGCGCAGGAAATGGCGGGACAGGTTAAGGTGTGCAAGGTGAATGTGGATGAGTGTCAGGAGTTGGCAGCGGATTTTAATGTGATGTCCATTCCGACGCTTATTATTTTCAAAGGCGGCAAGCCGGTGGATCAGATGGTAGGCGCCGTTCCCAAACAGAAGATGGTGGACAAGCTGAAAGCGCAGCTATAAATGTTGATCAACTTCTGCAAAGCCAAGATCGCGCAGGCCCGGGTAACCCAGGCTGAACTGTATTATGAAGGCAGCATCACCATTGATGAGGATATCATCAAGGCGGCGGGGATCCTGCCGGGTGAGAAAGTGGAAGTGTTCAACGTTAATAATGGTGCCCGTCTTGAAACGTATGTGATCGCCGGCAAGTCCGGGTCCGGCCAGATATGCCTCAACGGCCCGGCCGCGCGCCAGGGTTATCCTGGAGATAAGCTGATTTTGGTCAGCTATTGCCTGGTAACACCCGAAGAAGCCCGCGGCATGAAAACAGCAATAGTGCGCCTCGACGATGCCAACCGCATTAAAACTTAGATATTACGGCGACCCTGTGTTGCGCAAGCACGCGCGCCCGGTTAAAAACATGGGGCCGGCTGAGCGCCTGATCATCCGTGAGATGATCCGTGCCATGTACGACTTTGACGGGTCGGGTTTGGCCGCGCCTCAGGTGGGGATCGATGAACAGATCTTTGTGGCTGATGCGGGAGATGGTCCTTTTGCGATGGTCAATCCGGAGATCCTGGCCGTTACCGGAAAAGAGACTTTCTTTGAAGAAGGCTGTTTAAGTTTACCGGGAGTCCGTATTAACGTTAAACGGCCTGAATCTATCCGGGTCCGTTATCTCGATGAAACGGGCCGGCAGGTGGAGCGGGAGCTTTCGGGTTTAATGTCAAAGATCTATCAACATGAAGGTGATCATCTTTTCGGCCGGATGATTATCGATTATGCCACACCGGCCGAGCGTGAAAAATTTAAAGTCCAACTGGCCAAGCTTGAGGCGCTGAGTTCTTCGCGCGCTGTTTCCCGGAGCAAATAATGTCTACGCATGGATCGAATTCAAATCGATTGCCGGAATGGTTTCGTCAGCCGATCCCGGATCAGGCTGCGCTGGAGCGGATGCGCTCGCTGCTCAAAGGCGCAAAATTAAATACGGTCTGTCAGGAAGCGCATTGTCCCAATATCGGAGAGTGCTGGTCCAGAGGGACCGCGACGTTTATGCTGTTGGGTGAAAAATGCACCCGTGCGTGCCGGTTTTGTGCGGTGACGACCGGTCGACCGCAGGCGCCGGTTAACGATGAACCGGCTCAGGTGGCAGAAGCCGTGCGGCATTTGGCCTTGAAATATGTGGTGATCACGTCCGTTACCCGGGATGATCTGCCGGATGGAGGAGCCGCTCATTTTGCGGCCACCGTGCGGGCCATTCAGGCGCTGGTGCCGCAATGCGGGGTGGAGTTGTTGATCCCGGATCTTGGCGGAGTTGAAAGCGCTTTAAATATTGTTGCCGCTGCCGGGCCTCAGGTTATCGGCCATAATGTGGAAACGGTGCGGCGCTTATCTTCCGCCACGCGCTCGGCTTCTGATCATGATCGTTCATTGGGGGTATTACGGTATCTCCGGTCGCTGGGGGAAAATATCCTGGTCAAGAGCAGTCTGATGGTAGGCCTGGGTGAAACGGATGAGGAAGTTTTTTTGACTTTACGTGAGCTCAAAGAGGCCGGATGTGATATTGTAACGATCGGCCAGTACCTTGCGCCTTCGGATCATGCCCGGCATTTACCGGTGGCCAGGTTTGTTGAACCTCGGCTGTTTCAATTATATCGGGAAGAAGGCTTAAAAATGGGGCTCCGCTACGTTGCTTCCGGAGCTTTGGTGCGCAGTTCATATATGGCGGACGCCGGTTTTGAGAGTTGCTGTGCGCCAAACAAAGGATAGTTGCAATGAATGAGCAAACAAAGAAGACCTTGTCTTTCGTCGGCCGTTTTGCCTTGAGCGCGGGGCTGCTGGTATGGCTGTTCAATTTTATTGACTGGAAAGATATTTTTCGGGCTGTCAGGCAGGCGGATGTTCATTTGTTGTGGGCCGCTTTTGGGATCAATCTTCTTATTCAGGCGGTTTGCCTGGTGCGCTGGTCCCTGTTGATGAAAGCCCTGAATCTTAAGGCGTCGTGGGGTATGACGTTCCGTTATTTTTTTATCGGCCTTTTTTGCAATCTTTTTCTGCCTACGTCGATCGGCGGGGATGTGGTGAAGGCGATCGGAATGTCGCGGAGTGTGGGGCATAAAGCCAAGGTGTTCGCCTCGGTGCTTCTGGACCGGTTAAGCGGGTTTGGCGGGTTGGTGGTGCTGGCTCTCGCGGCGTATATCTTCGGGCACCAGGTGATCGATGCGCCGGCGGTGATCATCCCGGTGATCGCGTTAACGCTTATATCACTTACGATCGGTTTCATGTTATTTCACAATAAGGTTTATGCTTTTTGCTGCCGGATCTTTCAGCGGTTGCCCAAGATTCATGCGGCCTTAATGGACATGCATACCGATGTGGTGCTGATGAAAGCGCGCAAGCGTACCGCGGTGGGATGTGTGGCCCTGTCGGTTTTTGTTCAGATCCTTGGCGCGTATCTTTATTACCTGCTGGCACTGGCTTTTGGCCTGCATGTAAGCCTGACCTATTTTCTGGTGGTGGCCCCGATAGTTTGCGCAGTCACGTTTTTGCCGTCGATCGGAGGCTTGGGTGTGCGTGAGGTGGGCTGGGTGTATTTTCTGGCGCGCGTGGGTGTGGATAAAGGGGTGGCGGCGAGTATAAGCCTGGTCAGTTTCTTTTTTGTGGTTGTGGTTGGTGTTCTTGGCGGGGTGTTCTATGTCACGTCAGCTTCTGCTAGACGGGTACAATGTTCTGCAACAAATGCCGGAACTAAGTGCTCTGAAACTTGAGGATGGCCGCCGCGGACTGGTGCGTTTCGTGGAAGCCAGCCGTCCCCAGGGCAGTTCGCGCAATTCCATTACAATAGTTTTTGACGGTAAAGCGGATATCTGGGGTGGGGAGTCTTCGGGTGAAGTGCGTGTGCTTTTTTCGCGCGGGATCGGTGCGCGCGGCATGTCGAGTGAAAGCGCGGATGATCTGATCAAGGATATTGTGGAGCGGGCGGAAACTCCCGGGGAGATCGTTCTGGTGACCGATGACCGTGATCTCGGGTCATTTTGTCGTGCCAACGGTGCCCAGCTGTGGAGTGTCAAACAATTCCTGGCGCAGGCCCGCAAGACCGGCGCGATCCTGAAAACCGGTATTCGTTTCAAAAGCAAAGCCACGCGTACTGACGCGTCCGAGAAAGAAGTCCTTTCTGATCGCACGGCCAATCAGATCAATGCCGAACTCAGCAAGTTATGGTTAATTAAACCTAAAGGCCCTTGATGAAATCCTTAAGGAATCTGGTACATGGTGCGGGGACATGGTGCCGAGGTCGCAACCGAAGGCTCCGTGTCCCCGGCCGCGCACACCACGCAAAATTATTTCCGCTGCAAGGATTCTTTTTAAAGGGCGGGTTTGAAACCCGCCCGTACCTACTGTTGATCTTAATGTTTATGTTTATGTTTATGTTTATGCTGATGGCTGCGCCTGTCCACGCGAATCTTCGCGAAGGCCTGGTGGGGTGGTGGCGGCTGGATGAGGCCACCACTGCGAATGCGGTGGATAGTTCGATCTACGGAAAAACGTTGACCACCGTGCAAACTGCGGTGGTGCAGAATTGCCCGCGAGGCAGATGCCGGAATTTTAATGGTACTACGGATTACCTGACGGTCGGTAATGTTTCGGAGCTTTCATTTACAGATAACTTTACTCTTTCCGCCTGGATATATCCAACGGCCTATCATACAGTTGGATATTTTGGATTAAAAAATGTGATCTTTACAAAAGAAACCGGCGGGTGTGTAACAGTTAATTATTTAATGCAGGTTGATAATGCAACAACATTAAGGTTTATTAAAAGAACCGGAGCTGAGGCCTTGATATCGTATGGTTTCGGTGGCTTGGCCAGTCTTACGAACGTTTGGACACTGGTTACAATGGTGATCTCAGGAGGTAATGTGTCTTTGTATACTAATGGAGTTCTTCGCAGTAGTTTAGCTGTGGCAGTCATTAGTCCTGGAGTGAATGATGTTTTGGCATTTGGGTCATTTAATCCAGGGGTTAGTCAGACCGAAACGCTGTTTACAGGGAATATCGATGATATTCGTATTTATAACCGCGCATTGAGCGCGGCGGAGGTTGCGGATTTATACAGCACCGGAGCTGTCTGGAAGAAGGCGGTTTTCAAGAATATGAAAATGAATCAATGAAAATGGTATAAATAAAGGGCGGGTTTGAAACCCGCCCGTACATCGTGTGCGCGGCTTCGTGTTGAGCGGCATGGTGTTGAGCGATAGAGTGTTGGGGATTTTCGTGGTTTTTGCTTTGATGTGAGATATAATTGAGCCATGTTTAAACCTTTGGTTGACAGGATTACTGCGTTGGGCCGGGCGTCGCTTTTTATGGGCGGGGTTTTGGGAGTGGTGGCTCGCGGGCGGGTTCGCTGGGGTGAGGTTTTTAAAGAGGTTTATACGCAAGGGGTGCAGTCGCTGGGGATCGTGATCCTGGCGTCTTTGGCGTCGGGTGCGGTGCTGGCCATGCAGGGGCGTGTGATGATGGAACGCTTCGGGGCCAAAGAGTTTATTGCCCAGATGGTGGCATTGTCGTTGGTGCGGGAATTGAGCCCGGTGTTTACGGCGCTGGTATTTTCCGGCAAGTCCGGTGCGGGAATCGCTTCCGAATTGGCTACGATGAGCGTGAATAATCAGATCCAGGCCACACGCACGCTGGGGGTTGATCCGGTGGAATTCCTGGTGGTCCCGCGAATGCTGGCTTGCCTGCTGGTATTGCCGATCCTGGCGGTGGTCTCAGGTTTGGCGGGGATACTGGGAGGGTATTTTATCGGGGTTGGAGAGGCTAATATTCCCAGTGCGTTTTATGTGGCGCAGACGGCGGCAGCCATCGGGTATCCGGATTTTTTCTGCGGCTTCCTGAAAGTGTTCTTTTTTGCCTTGTTCATCGGCTGGGTGTGCTGTTATAAAGGATTTACCGCTTCCGGGGGTTCCCTGGGCGTTGGCAAGGCCACTACGATTGCGGTGGCGGGGTGTTATCTGGTGGTTATTGTATCCAATACGGTACTTACGAAACTAATTTTAATGTTCTGGGGGCAGTGATGCGGCGTTTTGTTCCGGTTATAGTGCTGGCAGTGGTTTGCGGGGCAGGGTGCGCCATGAACCAGCGTCCAGTGGGATTGGTGGATGCCTCTCGTGCTCCTCTGACAGAACCTGACTGGATCCATAACGGGGAGTCGCTGGAGATAGACGGGCTGCTCTGGCATCCTACGGATGAAGTGGAGAATTTGCTGGATGCCGAAGTTGCTTTTACCGGGGAATATCACGGGGTTGCGGTGTATGCGGATCGTACCGACGTAAAGCCGTATTCCCGTTTATATACCCGTTTCGCCAGGAACCGTTACCGGGCTTTTGAGCAGGCACGCACCGTGCCGGTTTACCGGCACCGGAGGCAGAGAGATTCTGCGCGGGAATGATGCTTAAGCGTGGCGAATTACTTTTCGTGATGAATATTTAATTGGGTGGCAGCGTCTCTTTGTGCGTAGGGGTGGATCTGGTATCCGCCCGGCGTAACGACGTTGATATTGAGCCGGGAGCGTGGTGTGATCAAGATCGAAGCTGTTTCCAAAACGTTTAATGGCAATAAAGTCCTGGATGGTATTTCTCTCGAGGTGGGCCAGGGTCAGGTGGCGGCGTTGATGGGCTTGAGCGGCACGGGGAAAAGCGTTCTTTTACTGCACATGGTCGGGCTGCTGCGTCCGGATTCCGGACGGGTTTGGGTTGACGGGGAAGCCTTTCATTCCCTGCCGGAAGCCCAATTGCTGGTGTTGCGCCGCAGGATCGGGTATGTATTCCAGGACAGTGCTTTGTATGATTTCATGACGGTGGCCGATAATCTGGCGTTCCCGTTAAAAGAACATACGCGTTTGAAGGCATCCGATATTAATGCGAAAGTGGGCCGCTACTTGAAGCTGGTGGATCTGGGTAGCGCCGGAAGTAAATATCCGGCCGAGCTTTCCGGAGGGATGCGCAAGCGTGCGGCGCTGGCGCGGGCGCTGATCATGGATTCAAAGGTGCTCCTGTGTGATGAGCCAACTTCGGGGCTTGATCCGATCCGCAGCCGTGATCTGTCACAGTTGATCCGCGAGCTTTCTATTAAAAGCGGATGCACTACGGTTGTGACGTCACATGATGTGCCCAATGCCTTGCGCATGGCCGACCGGGTTTTTGTGATGGACCGGGGCAAAGTGGTGGTGGAAGGCACGGCCGGTGATGTACGGGCTTCGCAGGATCCGTTCGTGGTTGATTTTTTGAAGGATTGATATGGCCAATGAAGACACATTAAAACAGTTCTGGGCGGGGATATTTTTCATTGCCGGTTTGATCCTTATCGCCGGGGTTATTTATTTTATTGGCTTTCAGAAAGGTTTTACCGAGCCGCGTTTTGAGGTGAAGGTCCTTTTTGACAAGGTCGGCGGCCTCGGTGAAAATGCGCCGGTGCGCCTGTCGGGGGTTACGGTCGGCCAGGTGGAGCGGATCGCTTTCCTGGATCAGGACGTGATGGACCGCGGGCTTGAAGTGAAATTGAGCATTTATAAAAAATTCGAACGTCAGGTGCTTAATTGCACCAGGGTCTCGGTATTCACCGAAGGTGTGCTGGGTGCGAAATATGTCGAAATGGCGCGCGATGTGAATGAGCCTCCGCTGGATTTTACGCACCAGGTTATAGGGGAGCCTATGCTGGATGTGTACGATCTGGCCGCGATCCTGCAGGACACCGCCGGGTCGTTTAATGACACGACCAAAGGCATTAATACGATGGTGGTTGACCTGTCGCGTATTTCACGCAAGACCAAGCGCTTGCTGGACCGGGTAGAACAGCGCGTGATCGATGGGAATTTGTTCAAGTTTTTCTGAAAGACCGTTCAAGAGGAAACCGTGGTTTTTTATCCTGCTGTCGTTATAGAAAGGTATTATTATGTTCATTGTGTCGAATTTACTGGTGGCGCTGGCCGCTGTTCTTAAAGCAGTCTTCACGATCCTGCAGTGGCTGATCTTTGCCCGGGCGATCATCAGCTGGGTAAGCCCCGATCCGGGCAACCCGATTGTTCAATTCCTGGAGCGTACCACTAATCCGATATTGGCGCCTATCCGCCGGTTCATGCCGGCTATGGCGATCGATATATCTCCGATCATCGCGTTCCTGATCATTCTGTTCCTGCAGCAGTTTGTGGTTCAGTCGCTGTATGATCTGGCGTACTCAATGCGCTGATATTTATTGGCATAAGCCCGGGGGCGGCTGATATACAGAATTTATGACTTGCAAAAGTAGAAATAATGGAGTATAAAAAGCTATGAAAAATAACACAAGGCGTTGCATGGACGTACGCCTTGTGTGTTTTTTATTTACCAACAAGGAGAGAAAATGTTTGATCAAATGAAAAAGCTCATGGAGCTTAAAAAGCAGGCCGATCAGCTTAAGAAAGAGCTGGAGAAGATCGTGATCGAATGCACGGATGTGCGCGGGATCAAGATCAAGATCAATGGCGCGCAGATGATCCAGGCTGTTGAGGTGGAAGATAGCTGGCTTGATGTAAAACAAAAGAGTCGTTTTCAAACAGAGTTGGTGCGGGCTTTGAATACCGCCACGCTGAAGTCTCAGAAACAGGCCGCGATACAGATGCAGAAGTCCGGGGGTTTGAATATTCCGGGATTAACCGGTTAACAAAGGCTGCTTTTCTAAAGTAAGCATAACAGGAGAGGTGTTCAGATGCCGTACGACAAAGCGTTGGATGTGGAAAGTTTCAAAGAGGTTAAAGAATTTGAAGGTTCGCGTATCACCATTGGTGTGTATTCGTACAATGGCGGTGCCAAGAAGCTTCAGCTCGGCCGCGAGAATCAGAATGCCGCCGGTGAATGGGCCTTCAGCAAGCTTGGCCGCATGACGAAAGACGAAGCCACGGCTGTTATTCCCGTAATGAGCAAGGCCGTAGAGAGCATGTAATCTTTATGTCTGGACAAGTCTATCTCACCCGTGACGGGTACAATAAGCTGGTATCACAGCTTGAATTCTTGAAGACCACTGAACGTCAGCGCATCGCCAAGGCTATTGGCGAAGCGCGGGCCCAGGGGGATATTTCCGAGAACGCGGAGTATGATGCCGCCAAGGATGCCCAGGGGCATAATGAAGCGCGCATTGCCGAGCTGGAGAGCCGGCTGGTGGATGTGGCGTTTATTGAGGATATGAATATTCCTTCCGATAAGATCTTTATCGGTGCCAAGATCAGATTGAAGGATCTGGATACGAACCAGGAAATTCCCTATATGCTGGTGTCGCCTGAAGAGGCGGATTTCGGCAAAGACCGCCTGTCCGTTTTTTCTCCTATTGGACAGGGCTTGCTCAAGCATAAGGTTGGTGATGAGGTTTCCATCACCGTTCCGGCCGGCATCAAAAAATTCAAGGTTCTGGATATTAAGCGTTAAGATGTATAAATTGGAATTTAATAAAAAGGACGGCTTTTACGGCTGTCTTTTTTTTATTTTTTCAGGCTTAGGAATAACCAGAATACCAGCGCTGGCATCATGGCGAAAAGGATGCGGTTGAGCGTGGTGGAGAGCCACCAGATGATGGGGAAGAAGGTGTTGATGAAGTAAACGCCCATAACGGACGTCATGTAACAGGCAATGATCGCTGGGATGACCCAGCGGCCTTTGCGCCAGGCATTGAGCCCGGCACTAATTATCCCTCCCAGAAAGATGAACCAGAAACCATTCCATTTAGGGCTGGCCAGCTCGATCCCCAGATAAACGATAGCCGCCTGCAGGCGTTCAAGTGTGGCGGGTTTTTCGGTTGAAGTCAGGCCGTTCACAAAGGTGTGGCTATCCGGTGCCCAGCAGATTTGAAAAATCGCGGTGGGTATAAACGATACTACTAAAGCAATAAGCGGCATGAGCCATGCCTTGCGCAGGGATTTTCTGGATTCTGATGAGCAAAGGATGCTCAGGCCTATGATGCCGCAGCATATTAGTGCCAGCACCAGGCCTTCACTTTTGGTGAAACTCATGAACCCCAGGCTTAGGGTTGCCAGTGTCAGGTAATGGGGAGCCCGGCGTTCGCGAAAAAGGGTAAAGGCCAGCAGGGTGCTTAACAGCCACAGGCCTACTAACAGATCGCTGTACTGGCTGGAAGCCAGGGTGACAAAAAACATGCTTGAAAGCAGCCATAACGGAGCCAGTAAAGAATGCCATTTTACGCCGGTTTCCTTTAATCCGAAGAATAAAAGCCCGGACATGAGGAATGTGATCCGGCAGGTTGTGGCAATTGTCACCGCAGCGGATGGTTCTGCGCCGAAACACCAGTACCACACATTGATCAGTGGTAATAAAAAAGGATAGCTTATATTTGACCGCCATAAAACCGGGTCCAGCATATGACGCCAGTCGCTGCCACCCAGAAAAAGGAATTTCGCTTTCAGGTTCCAGCAGGACCAGGCGTCCCAGCCGCCATCAGGGTATGCGATCGCCTGAAGGATCACCGGAATATGAAAAAGAATGATGATGAGTAAGCCGGTGATATCCAGTGTGTCCCATTTTTCTTTTGAGAATGGGTAGCTGATGGTATTACGTCGGGCAGAGAACCAGAGAGCGGCGGTGGCCGCGACATTGAGTCCGATGCAATAAGCCGGAATGAGGGCGTTAAAGAAACAGAGACTGGTAAAGGTTAGAACGGCGGTGGTGGCCATCCCTGTGAGTGAGCTCCAGAAAATGAACAGCGGCATCCGCGGCCGCACCGGTTCGGGGATCAGAACAGATAAAAGGAAATAACCCTGCAGGATAGAAATGATCCAGGGCAGAATATAGATCATAGCCCCGACCTTTCAGCCAGAATGATCCCCTGCGGACTGCGTTTGAGCGGGCGGGCAGATAATTTAATTGCGGCGGCGAAAGCCTGTTTTTCATCCTGAAAATCCAGGATGACCAGGCGATGAGTCGCGTTGTCAAAGTCAAGCACCGCGGGTGCAAGTGTATATTGCGCCTGGGTGAAGCGCATGGCCACCGCATCATCTTTGATGTTGCGGTCCGTGAGGTAACCGATGAATTTCTCATCACCCAGACTACCTTTCACTCCTGCGAAGAGCTCTCCTCCGAAGAAGTAAGGATGAAGGCTTCGTTTGGCCTGAAAATGGAAAATATCTACGGCCATGCCGGTAAGCCCGAAGAGAATGGCGCAAGTGATAACGGCAAAAAGAATGGTGTGGCGGTTGAGCCATTCAGGAGTTCTTGTCATGACGCGTATTCTAGGCTGACAGCGTGAGATTGGCAAGTTTTTCTGACAGATAAAAAGATGTCAATAAACCTGAAGAAATGCCTTTGTTAACGGAGGGTTGAACTATATAATAGGAAAAAAATATTCCAGGGAGGTTCGAGTGATCAACGTCGGCGTTATCGGGTGCGGCCATTGGGGGCCGAATCATATCCGTGTTTTTTCCCAGTTGCCTAATTCCCGGTGTTTGATGTGTGCCGATATTGATGAGGCGCGCCTGAAATCGGTGAAGTCGCTTTTTTCGTCGGTAAGCGTTACGAAGGATCATAACGATATCTTGTCGAACCCGGAGATCGACGCGGTGTGTATTGCGGCGCCCACACGGTTTCATTATCAGCTTAGTAAGGAAGCTCTCGCCGCCGGTAAACACGTGCTGTGCGAAAAGCCGCTGGCGATGCTGGCCGAGGAATGCCTGGATCTCAAGGCCTGTGCGGAAAAAGCCGGGAAGTTTTTGATGGTGGGCCATGTGTTCACGTTTAATTCCGGTATCCGCTGGGTAAAAGAATATATTGATTCAGGAGAGATGGGCAAGGTTTATTATGCCCATTCAGAGCGTACGAATCTCGGGCCTTTTCGTTATGACGTTAATGCGCTGTGGGATCTGGCGCCTCATGATATTTCGATTTTTGATTATCTGTTGGGATCTGGTGCCGTGAGCGTGTCGGCACGGGGGCTCAAGTGCCTGGGCAATAAACTGGAAGACCTGGCCTTTGCCACGCTGGATTATCCGCAAGGGCGGCTGGTGAATGTGCATGTGAGCTGGGCGGATCCGCGCAAGGTGCGGCAGATCACGATCGTCGGCGAGAAGAAGATGCTGGTGTGGGATGATCTCGATCCGCTGGGTGCGGTGAGGGTGTACGATAAGTATGTGGAGCGTACCACCAAGTACTATGAGAGCTATGGTGAATTTCAGCTGCTTTCGCGTGAAGGGTCGATCACGATTCCCAAGATCAATCTGGCCGAGCCGTTAAAGGCCCAGGGGCAGTATTTTGTTAATTGCGTGGAAAAAAATGAGTCGCCGGTTATTGCGGATGTAACGAAGGCCGCTTCGGTGGTGCGTACGCTGGCGGCCATACAAAGATCAATGGATAATAACGGGGAGCTGGTCAAGATTTAACCTTGGTTTTACAATAGCAGAATCCGCGCCTGTGTTTATGTCGTTATTTAACGTTTAATTGAAAGATGTGTTTAATGAGTTATTTTAAGCATCCCACGGCCCTGGTTGGTGAAAAAGCGGTGATCGGCGACGGTACGCGCGTGTGGGCTTTTGTGAATATCATGGACGGCGCGCGCCTTGGCCGGAATTGTAATATTTGCGATCACTGTTTTATCGAGGGCACGGTGGTTATTGGCGATAATGTGACGATCAAGAATAATGTTCCGGTCTATGATGGTGTAGTGATCGAAGAAGGTGTTTTTGTGGGGCCCAATGCCACGTTTGTGAACGACCGTTATCCCAGAAGCCGTAGTGAAGGCTGGAAGCTTGAGTCTACGGTGATCAGGAAAGGGGCCACGATCGGAGCCAATGCTACGGTGTTGTGCGGAATAACGGTGGGTGAATGCGCGGTGGTCGGCGCGGGCAGTGTGGTGGTTAAGGATGTGCCTCCGCATGCCGTAGTGGTGGGAAATCCGGCTCGTCATGTGAATTGGGTCGGCAAGGACGGCCATCCGACCCGGCCGGAGGATCTGGCGTGAGAACCCTGGTTGCTCCGATAGCATTCAATGAACGGGTTAAATTGCAGAACGTGGTGGAACGTTTTCTGAAATGTCCGGTGTACGGCAAGGTCGATTATCTGATCGCGGATGATGGTTCGACTGACGGAACGGCGGAAATGCTCAAGGGTTACGCCGCGCGCGGAGTGAAAACCCTGGTTCACCCGCGTCAATGCGGTGTGGGCGCAGCGATCCGCAGCGTCATAAAATATGCCCGTGCCAACGGGTATGAAGTATTGGTGATCATGGCCGGGAATGACAAGGATAATCCGGATGAGTTGCCGGTATTGCTTAAAGCCATTGATGCCGGGTTTGATTTTGTTCAGGGTTCGCGCTACAAAGGTAAAAACGGCATTGGCGGAGATATGCCGCTATACCGTAAATTCGCCACACGCCTGCATCCCTGGCTGATGTCTTTCTTTTTGCGTACGGAAATAACCGACAGCACCAATGGTTTTCGGGCTATGCGGCTTTCTGTTTTGGATGACGCGCGTTTTAATATCGATCAGGCTTGGCTGGATGCCTATGAGCTGGAACCATATTTAATGTTTAAAACAATTGTCTTGGAGTATAAATTCACGGAAGTTTTTGTAACGAAGATATATCCGCCAAAAAAACTGGGCTATACAAAGATGAAGCCCTTGCTTGGCTGGTGGAGTATTTTAAAACCGGTGTTCTATCTTGGATTGGGGATGAGGAAATGAAAATTTACGGAAAAAACCCGGTGTTGGAACGGTTGAAAGCCAATCCAAAAAGCGTGAAGGTTATTTTTGTGCAGTCCGGGCATCCGGAACACAGCTATATTGCGTCCAAGGCTAAGAAGTACGGAATCCCCGTGTCGGTGGTCGAAGCGCGTAAAATGCTCAAGCTTGGCCGCAGCCAGAATACGCAGGGGCTGCTGATGGAGGTTGAGGATTTTACTTACACGAATTACGAGGAAGTCCTGGATGAGGCGGCGGAAGGAGCAACGTCTTTTGTTCTGGTGGACGGCCTGACTGATCCGCAGAATCTGGGTGCGATAATTCGCACGCTTGGTTGTCTCGGCGGGTTTACGCTGGTATTGCCCACGCACGACGCGGTGCATGTGACCGATACGGTCCTGCGGGTGGCGTGCGGCGGAGATAATTACGTGCGTGTCTGCAAGGTTAATAATCTGAACCAGGCTATCCAAAAGGCGAAGAGCCGCGGGATCTGGATCGCTGGCAGCGTGGTAAAAGATGGTGCGGAAGTGAAGGACATAAAAACGGTTAAATTGCCTTTTCCGATCGCGCTGGTTGTTGGGTCCGAAGAAAAGGGGATCCGGGATGTTACCCTGGACAAGCTTGACCTGAAGTTATCAATTCCGATGGCGCATCCGCGGATGGCTTTGAATGCCGCGCATGCCGTGAGTATTTTATGTTATGAGATCAGTAAACAAAAACCTAAACAAGTCAGAAAAAACAGCCTCTCAAAAGGTGAAAAGATCAGCATCGGCGACCTCCCGGAGTAGCGCACTGGATTTTTTTGCCGAGGCCGGATTACTCAAGCGAGTGAAACGCAGCGGCTGGTGGGTGGCAGGAATTGAAAATCCGGAGAGCGTGGCCGATCATTGTTTTCGCTGTGCGGTCATCGGTTTTTATATGGCCCACGAAGAAGGCGCCGATCCGTACCGGGTACTCGCGATGACATTATTCAATGACATTCACGAGGCCCGCATTAACGACTTGCATAAAATGGGGCATTACTATATTGATTTCAAGGCGGCTGAAAAGAGGGTGTTTGCCGATCAGGTTGCGGAACTTCCGTCGAAAGTAAAGTCTGAAATTACGCATATTCGCAGAGATTACGATAGTCAGCAGTCGCTGGAAGCTTTGGTGGCGAGGGATGCGGATATCCTTGAGTGCCTGGTTCAGGCGAAAGAGTATTGCGATAACGGATACCCGGTGGCCAGGAAATTCCTGAAACGGGCGCCTGGTTTTTTAAAGACCCGGACGGCCCTGGCTTTGTGGGAGTCCCTGCAGGAATGGGATTCAACGCTGTGGTGGGAAAACGTGGTAAAGTTTGAGCGGTAAGTTCGCATTAAACAGAAGGATTAAACAGATTAAATTTGCAAAGACTAAATGCCCTTTGTTGTAGTATAATTGCGGGCGTGTTTATTTCTAATCAGGGGGTTGGTTAACAATGCCTATTTGCAACAGGGAGTTTCCGGCGTTTATAGATTCGCTTAAGATCGGCATAGGGCGCGTTTCATTCGGCCTGAATGCCGATTTTTTATTTGTGAACAATGCGCTGGCGAAAATGCTGGGGTATACCAAGGCCGAGTTGTGTGCCGGGAAATTTGTTGATGTTCTGCAGGATAAAAAAGCGCTTAAAGGCTTATTGGCGTTACTCACGCGTAAAGAAAGTCTTGTTGGGTATGAGCTCGTTCTCCGGCAGAAAAAGACCGGGACTATCTGGGCCTCTATCGCCGTCACTGTTGAGAAGGATCCCAAAGGACATCCGCAATTCCTGAACTTTGTTGTTGAAGATATTACCCGCCAGAAAGAAGTGGAGCAGGATCTGGTGCGTTCGAAAGAACTCTTTAAGATAGTCTTTGATAATTCTGCCACGGCGATCACGGTTACAGATAAAGATGAAAAGATCGTGGCGTGGAATCCTTTTGCGGAGAAGCTCTTCGAGATGACCGGGGATGATCTTTTTAACAAGCCGGCCAGGGATCTGTATCCCGAAGTCGAGTGGCGCAAGATACGCGCACTAAACACCCGGAAAAAAGGTGCTGTATCGGGTGTTAATACGACAGTGCTAAAAAAAGACGGAACATTGATCGATGTTGAAGCGTCGATGTCTACGTTCAAGGATAATCAAAACAAGGTTATCGGATTTATCAGCATTTTACGGGATATTAGCAAGCAGAAGCGTTTTCAAGAGGCTTTGCTGCAGGCTAAGCTCACGGCTGAAGAAGCCAACAGTTCCAAAAGCATGTTTCTGGCTAAAATGTCCCATGAATTGCGGACGCCCATGAACGCGGTTATCGGGATGCTTGACCTGACGCTGGATACGATTGTTACCGATGAGCAGCGGGATAATTTGAAAGTGGCCAAAGAAGCCGCGGGGAATCTGCTGGGATTATTGAATGATATTCTTGACCTTTCGAAGGCCGAGGCCGGAAAAATTACGATCGAAAGCATTGAGATCAGCCTGCGGGAAGTGATCAAGAGTGTCTGCAAGGGGCTGGCGGTACTCGCCCAGAACAAAGGCCTGGAGCTTCGTTATTCGGTGGCGGAGGATGTGCCGGCGTTGGTGATGGCGGATCCGGTGCGTATCAGACAGATCATTATAAACCTGGTGAATAATTCCATAAAGTTCACGCATAAAGGTTATGTGGAAGTCTGCGTCCGGCAGATACTGCGTCAGGATGCGGAAACAGAATTGCAGTTTTTCGTGTGTGATACCGGCATCGGGATCCCGCTCTCCCGGCAGAGCGCGCTGTTTGAAGTGTTCAGTCAGGTGAACGACAGTACTTCCCGGCGTTATGGCGGCACAGGCCTCGGGCTTGCCATTTGCAAAAAGCTTGTGGAAATGATGGACGGCCGTATCTGGATCGAAAGCGTGGAAGGTAAAGGGAGTTGTTTTAATTTTACGCTTCGTCTGAAGGTTAGTGCAAATACAGTTGTGGTTACCCCGTCGGAAGCTAATACGGCTGCAGGCGGAGCCACCCAGGAAGCCGGGGTTCCTCTGGATAAGCTCGGCCGTTTAAGGATTCTTCTGGCGGAAGATAATCTGGTGAATCAAAAGATCGCGGCACGGATACTGGAAAAACGCGGGTGGGAAGTGGTGTGTGCGATGAACGGCCGCGAAACACTGGAGGTTCTTGGGAAAAGTCATTTTGACCTTATTCTCATGGACGATCATATGCCCGA
>Ga0172379_10004482_pt1 | contig 20605 bp, 20 predicted proteins | sample GrowelOW334metaG_FD_119756 | JGI IMG/M metagenome (GOLD analysis project Ga0172379, IMG submission 119756) | Groundwater microbial communities from an aquifer near a municipal landfill in Southern Ontario, Canada - Groundwater well OW334 metaG | ecosystem: Environmental > Aquatic > Deep...
AATCTCGATCTTCTCACGTATGCAGGCGATATGGCAAATCTTTCCGACGCTCCTCAAGATGATCGTCATATCTTCGTCCAAGGAGACATTTGTGACCGTTCTCTTGTCGAGTCACTTTTTACCCAATACGACATTCGTGGAGTAATTCATTTCGCTGCTGAGAGTCACGTCGATAACAGCATCAAAAATCCAGGTGTCTTTGTCCAAACCAACGTCAACGGAAGCTTTATCCTCATCGATGTTACTTTCAAAGCATGGATGGAAAAACCATTTGTTTACAAAGCAGGCTATGAGGAATGTAGATTTCACCATATCAGCACCGATGAAGTGTATGGAACGCTCAGCAATGATCCAAGCGATCTATTTACCGAAGAGACTTCCTATGCTCCTAACAGCCCTTACAGTGCATCCAAAGCAGGAAGCGATATGATCGTACGCAGTTACCACCACACCTACGGTATGAACACCGTCATTACCAACTGCTCTAACAACTACGGTCCTAAACAGCATAACGAAAAACTAATACCGACCGTTATCCGAAAAGCACTTGCAGGTGAAAATATCCCTGTCTACGGTGACGGTAAAAACATCCGTGACTGGCTCTATGTATTAGACCACTGCAAAGGGATCGACCTCGTCTATCATAACGGAAGATCCGGTGAAGTCTATAACATCGGCGGACGCAATGAGCGTAACAATAACCAAATTGTTGAGCGTATTTGTACTTTGCTGGATGAAATATCCCCCCGTCATTCCCGCGAAGGCGGTAATCCAGCTTCGTATAAAGAGCTTATCACTTATGTCGAAGACAGAGCCGGACACGACCGTCGTTATGCTATCGATGCTACCAAACTCGAAACCGAACTGGGCTGGAAAGCTGATGAGAATTTTGATACAGGTATTGTGAAAACTATCGAGTGGTATGTAGGAAAATATCTTGACTAATATTATTTTATGCGGTGGAAGCGGTACTCGGTTATGGCCTATCAGTCGTACTCTTATGCCTAAGCAGTTTGTGAAACTTTTTGATGATCGTTCACTCTTTCAGCTTACGGTTGAGAGGAACAAAAGCGTATGCGATCAGCAGATGATTGTTTCGAATACGGAACAATACTTTCTAGCCATCGATCAGCTCGAAGAGTTAAACAGTGACAATAATCGTTATGTCTTGGAACCAGTTGGACGTAACACGGCTCCGGCTATTGCATTGGCATGTATGGCACTTGATCCAGAGGAGATCGTTTTGGTAACTCCCTCGGATCATTTGATTAAAAATGTCTCTGCCTATAAATCGGTATTGGGTCGTGCGCGCGTACTCGCCGATGAAGGTTTTTTGGTAACGTTTGGGATTGTTCCAGCCTTTGCCGAAACAGGTTTTGGATACATCGAATCAGAGGGCGAAGAGGTAAAAGCATTCCATGAAAAACCAGATGCACAAACTGCGCAAGGGTATGTGCATGCTGGAAACTATTACTGGAACAGCGGTATGTTTTGTTTTAAAGCCGGGGTTTTTTTAGAGGAATTGCAAAAACACTCACCGGAGATTTTCGAAACCTCTAAACTTGCCTTTGATAATAAAAAAATCGAAAATTCAACATTTCGAATCCAACATGCGGATATGGCGGCTATCCCAGAAGACAGTATAGACTATGCCGTGATGGAAAAAAGCAACCGTGTCAAAGTTGTAGAGAGTGATATTGGTTGGTCGGATGTAGGGAGTTTTGATGCTCTGTACGATGAGATGCTAAAAGACGAAAATGGCAACACGGTTAATCCTAATCATATTAGTATTGATAGTCGTAATAACCTTGTGTATGGCGGTGAACGTAAAATAGCGACGGTCGATGTAGAGGATTTGATCATTATTGATACGGGTGATGCGTTGCTCATCAGTAAAAAAGGCTCCTCTCAAAAGGTCAAAAAAGTGGTCGAAGAGGTGCGAAAAAACTCTCAGATGCATAATATCCACCTCACCGCCCATCGTCCATGGGGAACGTATACGATTCTCGAAGATACGCCGGGGTACAAGATCAAACGTATCCTAGTAAAACCGGGTAAACGCCTCTCTTTGCAAAAACACTTTCATCGAAATGAGCACTGGATCGTCGTTAGCGGTACAGCTACGGTGACGGTCGGGAGTGAAACTCGTCTTATCCGGCCCAATGAGTCTACCTATATCAAGATGGGTGAAATCCATCGCCTTTCTAACGAGGGAAAAATACCTGTAGTGCTCATCGAAGCTCAAGTGGGTGAATACACCGGTGAAGACGACATCGTGCGGATCGAAGATGATTTCAAAAGATAAGTTTAAGGCTACCTCTAAAAAATTAACAAATTACATAAAAGATATTCCGATTTCATGAAATTTATTGACTAAAAATACAGAACAGACATTTAGTGATAAAAAGAAATACAAAGCTATAAAATAGTAAGATTTAATTCATAATTAAGATGACAGAAGAAAACTATTGACCCCAGCGATGACCTGACATTAAATTTAGTTGGAAATATCTATACGTTTAAGACCTAAAAAGCCATGGTCGATGATCTGGCTTACGATGTGTTAGTTCATGAACTTGAGATGATAAGCGGAAGCTACGAATTAAATAATTTAAAATGTATTAAGTTGGAGGATTGATTGATAAACTCAAAGCAAATAACTCATCTCAAGCAACTCGAAGCTGAATCAATCCATATCTTACGTGAAGTTGCTGCTGAATTTAGTAATCCGGTGATGATGTACTCAGTAGGTAAAGATTCTTCTGTAATGCTACATTTGGCTATGAAAGCATTTGCCCCGGCTAAGCTCCCTTTTCCCCTTCTGCATGTTGATACCCTCTGGAAGTTTAATGAAATGATCGAGTTTCGTGATCAACGAGCCAAAGATCTCGGATTTGATCTGATCGTGCACTCCAATCCTGATGGAATAGTGATGAATATATCTCCTTTCGAGCATGGGAGCAAAGTTCATACCGATGTTATGAAGACCGAAGGACTTAAGCAAGCGCTCAATGCTGGTGGTTACGATGCTGTGATCGGCGGTGCTCGTCGTGATGAAGAAAAAAGCCGTGCGAAAGAGCGTATCTTTTCGTTTCGAGACAAACATCATCGCTGGGATCCTAAAAACCAACGTCCGGAGCTGTGGAATATTTACAATACTGCTATCAAAAAAGGGGAGAGTGTTCGCGTTTTCCCTATCTCTAACTGGACAGAACTGGATGTGTGGCAATATATCTATATGGAAGGGATTCCTATTCCCGAACTTTATTTTGCTAAAGAACGAGAAGTGGTCGAGTATGGCGGTACTAAAATCATGGTGGATGATGAGCGCGTACCCGAAGAGCTTCGTCGTACGGCAAAAAAAGAGATGGTTCGTTTCCGTACATTGGGCTGTTACCCGCTGACTGGGGCAATTAACTCGAGCGCTACAACGTTGCCGGAGATCATCCAAGAGATGCTTCTCTCAACCAGCAGTGAACGTGAAGGGCGCCTGATCGATAAAGATCAAGTTGGGGCCATGGAGCAAAAAAAGATTGAGGGCTATTTTTGATGGATATTATTAGCTATTTGAAAGAGCACGAAAACAAAGATATGCTCCGATTTTTAACCTGCGGATCAGTAGATGATGGTAAAAGTACTCTGATCGGGCGAATGCTTTATGATTCAAAAATGATTTTTGACGATCAGCTCTCTGCGATTGAGACTGAAAGTAAAAAATACGGCACGACCGGCGAAAAAATCGATATGGCCTTGTTAGTGGATGGTCTGCAAAGCGAACGCGAACAGGGGATTACGATCGATGTGGCATATCGTTTTTTTACTACGGAGAAACGTAAGTTTATCATCGCGGATACCCCAGGACATGAGCAATACACGCGCAACATGGCAACCGGGGCTTCGAGCGCTGATGTGGCTATCATCCTCATCGATGCACGCAAGGGGATTTTGACCCAGACACGCCGACACAGTTTTATCGTCAATCTCTTGGGGATAGAACATGTCATCGTTGCGATTAATAAAATGGATTTGGTCGATTTTAGCGAAGAGTCTTACAACGAGATTAGCAAAGCGTATGGAGCATTGGCGGATGAGCTAGGTATTAAAAATACGTACTATATTCCGGTAAGCGCTCTGGATGGTGACAATATCGTCGATAAAAGTAGTCGTATGCCATGGTATCAAGGGCCAGCGCTGCTTCGTCTGCTGGAGAGTATGGATATATCCAAAGAACAAACTCAAGAGAATTTTAGATTTCCCGTACAGTATGTTAACCGTCCAAATCTGGATTTTAGAGGTTTTTGCGGTTCAATTGCCTCGGGTCGAGTCAAAGTCGGGGATGAAATCACGGTATTGCCATCAGGCAAGATGAGCAAGATTAAAAGCATAGTAGATGCGAGTAGTATTAGTGAAAATAACCGTTTAGCCCTCATCGATGAAGCATATGCACCTATGGCGATCACCCTCACAACGGAAGATGAAATCGATATTAGCCGTGGAGATATGATCGTTCATACCCATTCTCTTCCAAGCGTTTCAAACAATCTCAAAGTTATGCTCGTATGGATGGATGAGCAACCGATGACGATTGGACGTATGTATGATATTAAACGAGCAACATCGGTGATTTCTGGGAGTTTTGAAAAGATTAATTATAAAGTCGATGTCAACACGTATGAGAGAATGCAGGTTGAAGCGTTGGGGCTGAATGACATCGCTTCGTGTAGAATGGTGCTTACTCGGCCTATAGCCTCAGATGCGTACAGCACAAACCGTTTGACGGGCAGTTTTATCGTTATAGACCGTATGACGAATAATACCGTAGGGGCAGGAATGATCGTGGGACTGAGCCGCCGTGATCAAGGAGCTTTAAGCAAAGAGTATACGATGGCAGAACGAGAACTCAATGTTTACATCCGAAAACATTTCCCTGAGTGGGATTGTAAGGCTATTTAATGTACAAAGAAACCAATACACGTAGCATTGCAAAGGGATTTAGTTGGCGTTTTTTTGCAACATCAGTAACTATTGTTATCGTTTATGTCTTTTTTGGTCGCCTTGATTTAGCTATTGCTGCGGGAATCATCGAAACAATTTCAAAAGTGATACTGTATTATGTACATGAAAAAATTTGGCAGCGTGTACAATGGGGAAAAAAACAGATCGAACCTTTTAATCTTTGGTTTACAGGATTACCCCTATCAGGGAAAAGTACAATTGCAGATTTGGTACATGAAAAATTAAAAAAATTTCATATCCCATTGGAACGTATTGACAGCAAGGACATTCGGGATCTGATCCCAGATATCGGATACACTCGAGAAGATCGAAACCGTCATATGCATCGTATCGGGCATTTGATTAAAACTCTGCAAAACAACTCGATCTCAACAGTTGCGTCCTTCGTCTCTCCCTATAAAGAATCACGTAAAGCGATTCGCGAAATGGTGAAAAACAATGTTGTTGTTTATGTTAAAGCAGATATTGAGACGTGCAAGAAACGAGATTACAAAGGTGTCTATACAAAAGCACTAAATGGGGAACTACAAAACTTCTCCGGCATCAATGATGTATACGAAGAACCAACTCATGCGGAAATCATTCTCAATACCGATATAGTAAGTGCTGAAGAAGCGGCAGAGAGTATTGTACGATATCTCAAAAAACACTATATAAAGATTTGATATGAAAGATTCGAATATCGTTTGGCACCATCATTGTGTCTCAAAAGAAGAACACTCAAGTCAAAAATTTCAAAAGCCTTGCATCTTATGGTTTACCGGATTAAGCGGTTCAGGTAAATCGACGATTGCCAATGATCTGGAAACCAGACTTAACGAGATGGGTAAACATACATATTTACTCGATGGAGATAATGTTCGCCACGGACTAAACAAAGATTTGGGTTTCAGTGATGAAGACCGCGTTGAAAATATTCGTCGTATTGGAGAAGTGAGTAGACTTTTTGTAGATGCAGGTTTAATCGTAATTAGCGCATTTATTTCACCATTTCGTTCAGACAGGGAAATCGTTCGAGAATTAGTAGATGAGGCTGAATTTATTGAAGTCTTTATTGATACTCCGATAGACGTTTGCGAGCAACGTGATCCAAAAGGGCTTTATCAAAAAGCACGTAAAGGTGAAATACCATTCTTTACAGGAATAAGCTCACCTTACGAGGTACCTCAAGAGCCAGAAATACATCTTCAAACTGAAGAGCAAGGCATTCAAGGATGTATTAGTATGATCATCGACTATTTGGAACAAAAAGGGTATCTATATGCTTCAACGTATTAATATTAATGATATTATTGCCATTGCACAAAAAGCTGGTGATGTGATTATGGAGATTTACAGCAAAGACTTTGGCGTTGAATATAAAGATGACAAGAGTCCACTTACGGAAGCAGATCAAAAAGCCAACGATATTATTGTTAATAGCTTGAATGCTTTATCAGTTCAGTTTCCAATTCTTTCGGAAGAGGGTAGGCTCATCCCATATCAAGAGCGGAAAGATTGGGAATACTTTTGGATGGTTGACCCGCTTGATGGGACCAAAGAATTTATTAAAAAAAATGATGAGTTTACTGTCAATATCGCACTGATTCATAGAAACAGTCCTGTTCTTGGTGTTGTTTATGCACCGGCATTGAAAGAAATGTATTGGGCGAAGCAAGGAAGCGGTGCATTTAAAAACAACGAACGGTTACCATTAGAGGTGAATGAAGCACATGAAAAAATTTTGACTGTAGTGGCGTCAAAATCTCATCTATCTGAAGAGACAGAGATATTTATTGAGGCATTAAAAGCAACCACCGAACAATTAATATTTGTCTCTAAAGGAAGTTCCCTAAAACTCTGTATGGTTGCAGAAGGAAGTGCCGATATCTATCCGCGCCTTGCACCTACTATGGAATGGGATACGGCAGCAGCTGATGCGATTGTAAGAGAAAGTGGGAAAATGACTTATCAGCATCAATACAAAATTTTTATAAAATATAATAAAGAGAATCTTTTAAATCCTTGGTTTATAGTTAAGGAGAAATAGTTTGATAAAACAATTAAAAGTTAAATTGATTTCTGATAAACATTTGCATGAATTAGTGCGGGGTTCTTCCATTGCTTTTGTATACCGCATTGTCGGTTTAGTCTTAGGTTATGTGTTTACTCTTATTATTGCAAGAGGTTTTGGTGCTGAAACTATGGGGATATACTCATTATCATTAACAGTTCTTGGAATTGCAGCCCTTGTCGGAAAATTAGGGCTAGATACCGCTTTACTAAAGTTTGTTGCTGAATTATCTGCTCAAAAAAGAAATAATGATATTAGAAAATTGTATAATAAAGTTTTGCAAATAAGCATACCTTTTTCTATTATTATTGCAATAGCTCTCTATTTTACATCACCAATGCTAGCAGAATTTGTTTTTCATAAAAAATATTTATCTGATTATTTTCAAATAGTCTCATTTGGAGTTGTACCCATCATATTGATGACTATTAATGGAGAAGCAATAAGAGGTTTGAAAAATATAAAGGTATACATGTTTTTAACTAGTATAGCTTTAGTTTTAATTGCAACAGTTTTTTTGATAATATTTTATTTTTACAGTCAAGATAGCAGTGTCCCGTTGATAGCTCAGATTATCTCTATTTTTATAGTTAGTATTTTAAGTTTTATCTTTTGGTATCAACTGCACGGTAAGGGAACTAAAAATGACTTGTCGAGTGAAGATATTAATTATAAAAATATCATTTCAGTTTCATTGCCAATGTTAATCACGGCATCTATGGGTGCAATTATGGGAGTAACTGATATGTTAATGCTTGGAATTTATGCAACTGCAACGGATGTCGGAGTTTACAGTGTTGCTCTAAAAATATCAATGATCGCCAGTTTGGCTTTGGTAGCAATAACGACAATTGCAGCCCCGAAATTTGCAGAGTTTTGGGGAAGAAATGACATGGACGGCTTATCAAAAATAGCACAGCAATCAACGAAATTGATATTTTGGACATCCTTCCCTGTGCTGATAATATTATTACTATTTCCATCCTTCATTTTAGGAGTTTTTGGAGATCAGTTTATTATTGGTTCAGTTGCGCTGATGATTTTAGCTTTTGGGCAATTTATTAACGCTATTAGTGGATCGGTTGGCTACATTTTAAATATGACAGGCAGTCAAAAAATCTTGCAATACACAGCTATGATTAGTGCAATTATAAATATCATATTAAATTATTTTTTAATACCAGAATATGGGCTTACTGGTGCGGCTATAGCAACTGTAATTAGTACTGCATGTTGGAATATATTATGTGTCATTTATATTTATAAAAAAATGAATATTTTAGTGATTTATATACCTAAAATAAGGAAAAAAAATGTGGATTAAATTATATGTAATATTGACATTTATACGACGAAAAACTTCAACATTAGTTTTTAAAATAAAATATTTCCCTTTTGTGATTATAAACAAAAGTTCTTTCGTTGAAGGGAATGTAAGAATAAAACCAATTTTTTTCGGAAATCAAAAGATCAAAGTTATTTTAGAGAATTTTTCACACATAAGAAATAATGTAGTCATACAAGGAAGCGGAACTTTAACAATAGGTCAAAGATCATATATTGGATCTTTCTCGGTAATAGGTGTTAATGAAAAAATCACTATTGGTAAAAATGTTATGATAGCTGATAATATATCTTTGAGAGATACTGATCATCTTTTTGAACGAATAGATATTCCTATGAATCAACAAGGTATAATGACCGCTCCAATAAAGATAGAAGATGATGTCTGGATTGGTCATGGGGTTGTTATCACTAAAGGGGTGACTATTGGAACAGGTGCAATTATAGGTGCTGGAGCAGTAGTGACAAAAGATGTTCCCCCATATGCCATCGTTACCGGTATACCAGCAAGAGTTATAAAATATAGAAAGAAGTATGAATGAAGAAATTACCAAATTTTTTATGTGTAGGTGCTCAAAAGGCTGGCACAACTACTTTGCATGATATTTTAAAATCGCATTCAGATATATTTTTACCCAAGAATAAGGAATGCAAATTTTTTGCTCACAGTGAAGAATTTGATAAAGGCTTAAGTTATTATCAAAAAGAATTTTTTTCAGATTATAATGGAGAAAAGGTGATAGGAGAAATTGACCCTGAATATATGTATTTTGATTTTGTTCCAGAACGAATATACAAAACATTGGGTTCTAACATTAAAATCATATTTATATTAAGAAATCCTGCATCAAGAGCTTTTTCACATTATCAGATGAGTTTAAGACGTGGAGATGAAAATTTGTCTTTTGAAAAAGCTGTTGAAGTTGAATCAGAGAGAATGAACGCAAATACCGATGAATTTAATAAGATAAAAAATATGTACAATTTCAGTTATATTGAGAGAGGTTATTATGCTCAACAAATAAAACGGTATTTGAAATTTTTTCCGATTGAAAATATGCATTTTATTCTTTTTGAGGATGAATTTTTAAAAGACAGAGAAAAAACCATTCAAGGTGTATTTGAATTCTTAGGTGTTGAAAGTCAAGCAGGAATAAAGCTTGATGTTAAAAGTAATCCTGCGTCAGAACCTAGATCTCGATTTTTGCGTGATTTATTTACAAAAGAATATATTATAAAAGATTTAGTAAAATCAGTAATGCCAAGGTCGTGGAGATTAGCAGTACGTATGTATGCGGAAAAAATTAACGCTAAACCGCCAACTTCTATATTAAGCAAAGAGCTCAAAGATAATATTTTAAAGCATTATTATTACGATGAGATCAAAGAGCTTGAATCTATTATTCATAAAAACCTATCAAATTGGTTGATTAAATGAAAATGAAGTGTATTATATGTAGCAAAGTAAGTAAAATAAATGCTCACTAAATTCAAATCAAGATTTCAAACTGAAGAAAAAAAAAGATTACTATCAAACTTTTTTTCACTTTCAGCATTTCAGATAGTAAATTATATTCTTCCTCTAATCGTTGTCCCGTACCTTTTTACCACATTGGGAGCAGATAAATTTGGACGTATTGCATTTGCGCAAGCCGTGGTGATATATTTTGGTTTATTTGTAAATTATGGTTTTAATATATCTGCAACAAAAGAAATATCTATTCACAGAAATGATACAAAGAAAGTTTCAGAAATTTATTCTTCTGTTACAACAATAAAAGTAATATTTTCACTTATTGCTTTTGGTGTTTTTACTCTAATGGTTTTTAGTATTGATAGGTTTGCAGAAGATTGGGAATTATATCTATTCACTTTTGGAACGATTATAGAATCGATCCTCTTTCCAATTTGGTTTTTTCAAGGTATGGAAAGAATGAAATACATAACAGTGATTTATACTATTTCTAAAATCATTGTAACAGTAATGATATTTATTGTGATAAAGAACTCAGATGATTATTTACTAGTACCTTTTCTATATTTTATTGGCTCCATTTCATCCGGAATTTTATCTATGTACGTACTTTTAAAACTATTTCGAGTCAATTTTAGGTTTCCACCGTTTGATCAAATCATCTTTCAGCTTCAGGATGGGTGGCACTTGTTTATTTCCGACGTTTCAGTTAATATGTATCGAAATGCAAATGTATTGATTTTGGGACTAATGTCGGGAACGTTATATGTAGGTTATTATGCTTTAGCAGAAAAAGTTATTAAAGCATTACAGTCTTTGATGGAACCAGTTAGTGGCGCGCTCTATCCATACATAGCCAAAAAAAGTACGAATCAAAGTCTTCAAAAGTCTCTCATTGATATCTTTAAAATTGCAAAATATTATTCTGTAATTTTAGGTACTGTTTTTTTACTTATACTACTATTCACTCCTTATATTGTTTATGTTTTAGGAGGTTCTCATATCGAAAATGTAATCTTAGATATGAGAATTTTAAGTATCGTAATTTTCTTTGGAGGCCTAAATTATTTGTTTGGAATAATCGGGTTAATCAGTCTTGGATATAAAAAATATTTTATGATGAGCGTTCTATTTGCGGGTATGTTAAATGTACTATTATGCTTTTTATTTAGTCCTATGTTGCAGGATGCCGGCGCAGCTATTTCATTGTCAATATCAGAGTTTTTGTTATTATTTTTACTTATGAAAAAAATGTTAATACTATATAGAAATCAAGAGGATATAAAATGAAAGAACTTATATCTGTAGTGATGGCAACTTATAATGGCGATAAATACTTAGAAGAGCAGATTGAATCTATTTATGCGCAAACATACAAAAATTTTGAAGTCATTGTAGTAGATGATGTTTCGCATGATAATACTATTCAAATTCTTGAACGGTATAAGCAAAAATATGGATTGAAATATTTTGTCAATGATGAAAATATAGGGGTTACAAAAAACTTTGAAAAAGCAATTACTTTATGTAAAGGAGAATACATTGCATTAGTTGATCAAGACGATATTTGGTTACCAAAAAAACTTGAAGTATTGCATGGAAATATAGGCGATGCTAGTTTAATATATTCAAATGCTTGTATAATTGATGAAGAAAGCAAACAACAAAATATAAGTGCGCATGATGTATATCCATTATATGGCTTGGATTCTAGTACTAAAGATATATATAATTATATAGTCTTGAATAGTTTTATATTGGGTTGTTCAAGTATGTTTAAACGTGAATTATTGTCAGATTTGATTCCAATTTATCAAAGCAGCAGAAACCATGACTGGTGGTTGACCGTATGCGCTAATAAAAGAAATGGAATCAAATATATTGATGAAATCTTGTTCTATTATCGGCATCATGAAAATAATTATTCTAGACAAGGTAACAAAACTTCTTTTTTTGGAAAGATCTTTAACTTTTATTCTGAAGAAAGGATAATTAACAGAAAAATAAAAATGATTGAACAATGTAATATTATAGAGCATTTGCTGAACTATAATTGGCCTTTCGCGGAAAATGAACAAGTTTTTTTGTTAAATATGAAAAAATTCTGTACCTCTTTTTTAAGCACAAAAATTCATTTCAAAGCATTTATTACTTCTATAAAGTATGCAAAATATATGCGTTTAAATAAAAACAAATATGAAAATCAGTTACATATATTTAGTCGATTAATTGGTTGAAATGAAAACAAATAAGCTAATTCTATTATATACTGCCATTTTAATGCTTTTATCTCAGACGATGTGGGCAAAAGCGGTTATTTTTCTAGCTATACCTTTATTAATTATTCTCATTCTTAAACATTATAAAATTAATTCATTAGTAGTTAAAAAGCTATTATTTTTATATCTTATATTTTTTATAGGCTTAATCTCTGCAATACCACATTTAACTGACTATGATACATATTTTTTAATGAGAGATATGATGTATTTTATTCAAGCACCAATGTTTATACTAATTGGGATTTATCTGTATAAAGAAATAAACGACTTAAAAATAATTTTAAAAACTATTGTCTTAACTTCATTTCTTATCACTGTTTATGATTTTTATGCATTAATATTAGATCCTTTACTTATTTTTCGATTAGGTCTTGAGACCAGATATGAATTTGATTTGTCAAATGCAACAGCAGTATTGGCATTTGTCATTATATTTTATGCAAGAAAAGTTAATTTTAAGTTATTTAACAATTATTTTGAATTACTGATAATGTTATTTTCTCTTTTATCGGTTGCAATCTCCTTTTCTCGTACTACATACGTCTTATTATTGTTTATATTATTTATCCCTTTTATTGCAAAAAGAGGGATTCTTTTTATACTGTATGGAGCTTCAGTTTTATTAGTACTTTTCACTATTTTTGGAGGGCTTGTTATTGATATAAAAGCTGGTGGGGTGCAGGGCTCTACTTTTGAATCAAAATTAACACATTCCTTTGATGAAATGTTTGTCCGTGATTATGATACTTCTCGGGAAGTCAGTCATAATTGGCGAGGGTATGAAGCATTTTTGGGGCTTTCAAAATATTACGAAGGCAATATTTTTGAACTTTTGTTTGGACAAGGATATGGTGCTATTGTAATTACCCCATTTTGGGTATTTCATGGTGAACTGCTTAATACCCTTCCTATTTTTCACAATGGATATATCACGATTATTCTTAAAACAGGGATAGTTGGTTTGCTTTTTTTCTTTCTTTTTTTATATTTGCTTTTAAAAATGGTTACTAAGAGTGTACAAACATCCATAAATACAGAACAAGTATTAACCGGAAGGCTATTACAAGCAATTGTATTTATCATATTTTTTCAAACTTTTGTTGTTCATGGACTTTTTTTCACAACACCACCTGTATTATTGTTAATTTTGACTGGCGTACTAATTCAGTTTTTGGCTTTTGAAAGAACAATAAGAATGAGGGTGTAAATGATGAAAGCTTTAGCTAGGTTATATAAAAAATGTAAACAATCAAATGTATCATTTCTAGTTGTATTAGTAAGGTATATTTATTTTTTATTTTTTGGAAAGAGAATTTTTGCCTATAAAAATTGTACTGTTATCGGATTGAAAAATATAAATACAGAGGGTGTTTTACAGGTAGGTATTGGTCAAAATTCATTTATGATGAATTCGGATAAAACTTTGCTGGCTATAGATGGAAAACTTAATATTATTGGAAATAGCTATATTGAAAAAGGCTGTAGACTTGATATTGGTGAAAGTGCTATTGTAAATCTTAATAAAGTATTTATAAATGCAAATTGTTTATTTGTTATCAAGAATGGCCTGGATATTGGAGAAGGTAGTGTTGTTTCATGGAATTGTCAGTTCCTCGACGAAGATTTTCATAATATAACGTATGAAAATAAGACAGAAAAAAGTAAAAAGATTGTTATTGGTAAACACGTTTGGATAGGCGCAAATAGTGTCATCATGAAGGGTATTTCTATCGCTGATGGCTGTGTGATAGCAGCTAATTCAATAGTTACTAAAAGTGTGGAAGAGCAAAATGTATTAATTGCTGGTCATCCCGCAAAAATTATTAAAAGAGAGGTCGAATGGAAAATATAAGTAATATAGACTCAGTTTATGTAGTAATCTTAAATTATCAATCATATCAAGATACTATTAATTATGTTAAGTGCTTGCAAGAGCAGAAAAACATTGAGTTGAAGATTTTAATAGTAGATAATTGTTCTCCAAATAAATCATTTGATATTTTAAAAAGTAAATTTCAAGATATTCAAAATGTTGAAGTGATAAAGAGTGAGAAAAATGGTGGTTATGCGTATGGTAATAATTTTGGATTACGATATTTAGAAGAAAAGAATATTGACTATATTCTTATTAGCAATAATGATATAGAGATAGAAGATTTATTATTATTGTACAAAATGATTCAAGAATATAAGACGCTAAAAAATCCTGCATTTGTTTCACCAGTTATGTATATTAATGGTCAACAATCAGTGTGCCCAGCATGGAAGCTGCCGACTTTGAAAGATGATCTGATAGGGTCACTTAGACTTCTTGAGATGTTTTTTGGAACCAATAGAGCATATGTTATACAAACACAGAAAAAAAATATGCAAGTTGATTGTTTGCCGGGTTCATTTTTTATGGCAAAAAAAGATGTATTTTATCAATTAGGTCTATTGGATGAGAAAACATTTTTATACATGGAGGAGGCTATTTTAGCTTATAAAGTAAAAGAAAGTAATTTAAATAACTGTCTTTTGACAGAGCTACAATATGAACATTTGACAGCACAAACAATATCTAATGAATTAAGTCTTATGAAAATGCGAAAATATCTTATTGATAGTAGGATATATTTTCATAAAGAATATTTAAAAACAAATACAATTGGTATCTTATTATTGAAATTTCTTTTTTTCATTTGGAAAATAGAAACATTTCTTTTTATTAGAACTAAAATAGCTAGTAAAAAAATATTTACTAAAAATAATCAGGGAAATAAAAAATGAAAACAATACTATTATTAGCTTATGCTATATCTCCAACAAAAGGTTCAGAATATGCTGTAGGATGGAATTTTTTAATAAATCTTGCAAAAAATAATAAAGTATATGTTTTAAGTGGTCTTTCTGGTGATCATATGGGAGATACTGACGAAATAGAACAATATTTTAAAGATAATCCGCATCCTAATATAAATTTAATCGCAGTAAAGCCGACCAAGCTTGCAAATTTGATAAACTGGCCCAACCGTGCTGGAATTCTTGGACCTATATTTTATCTTGCATTTCCATTTTGGCAAAAAGAAGCCTATCGGATTGCTAAAGAAATTGTTGCTAGAGAACAAATAGATGTTATACATCATCTTAATCCAATTGGCTTTAGAGAACCGGGTTATCTATGGAAATTAGATAAACCATTTGTTTGGGGTCCTATAGGGGGTGCTGTATTTGTTAATCTGCTATTGCTGAAAAACTTTCCTTTAAAGCATAAAATATTTTTCTTTATAAAAAATGGAATTAATTCTTTTCAATTGAAATACAATCAGAGAATAAGAAAAGCTTCAGATAAGGCTTCTGAAATTATATTTTGTAATACAGAAAACAAGGAGAATTTTGAAAAATATTTAGGAAAAACTGGTCAGATTATTTCTGAACAAGGTACCTTTAAAGATAAAAAGATTCAATTAAATGGTATAAAAGAGAAGAGTGAAAACATAAAGTTGGTATGGGCAGGACAGATATCCTACAGAAAAAACCTATTTTTACTATTTAGAGCTTTAAGTGCATTGGATAAATACTCCAAATGGACTTTGAATATAATTGGATATGGAACAGGTATTGAAGAACTAAAAGAACTTGCTGAAAAACTGTCCATTAGTGATAATATTATTTGGCATGGAAAGAAATCTAGAAATGAAACAATATCGATAATGGGTACTTCTGATCTACACTGCATGTCGAGTCTTGCCGAGGGCAATCCTGCAGTATTATATGAAGCAATTAGTTTGGGCGTACCTACAATTTCTCTGGATCAAGATGGCATGCATGATACTTTAGCCAATGGGAATGGCATATTGGTGCCAATTACTACTTATGACGAAACGGTTAATCTATATGCAAAACAAATTGATACACTTATAGAAAATCCGATTTTGCTAGAAGAACTGAAGCAACGGACCATAGCAATGGCTGAACAAGTGACATGGGAAAAAAAGATTCAAAAATTTGAAGAAATTTATGATAACGCAATTAATAACTACAAGAAGATAAAAATATGATGTTACGAAATTTTATTAATACCCTCATTTCTAAAATAAAAGGTGAGCAGTTTGTTCTAGACCCAAAAATACCACTTAATTATTTTATCGGAATTTTTTTTAGTCGATTGGTTATGATGATACGTGGGATTTTGATTTTTAAAAAAAAGTATATCTTTATTGGATACAACTCTACTATTAAATGTAAAAGTAAACTGCATATTGGAAAAAATGTAAAAATTGCTAATAATTGTTATATTGATGCTTTGTCAATAGATGGTGTGCATATAGGAAATAATGTCAATATAGGTAAATATTGCAGTATTGAAGCAACTGGTACGTTGACAAATATAGGAAAAGGATTGGTCATTGAAGATGGAGTAGGCTTAAATTCTAACTGTTTTTTAGGTTGTGCTGGGGGAATTGTGATAGGAAGAGATACGATTATTGGAGAATTGGTAACGATGCACTCCGAAAATCATAACTTTTCAGACATTACTAGACCGATTAAGCAACAGGGAGTCAACAGAAAAGGGATTAAAGTTGGCAGTGGATGTTGGATAGGTGCTAAAGTTACCGTTTTAGATGGTGCCGAAATCGGTAATGGCTGTGTGATAGCAGCTGGATCGGTAGTGACTGCAGGGAAATATGATGATAACTGTATATATGGTGGTGTACCTGCTAAATTTTTAAAAAGTAGGGAAGCCTAAAATGTATAGAATATTTGTAGATGCTCATGTTTTTGATGGAGAATTTCAAGGAACATTAACTTATATCAAGGAATTGTATTTAAAGGTTTTAGAGAACCATCCAGATATAATAATCTATTTTGGTGCCAATAAAATTGAGAACGTAAAGAAGGTATTTGGTGATTATACAAATGTGGAGTATATCGAGTACACTTCTACAAGCAGCTTGAAAAGAATATTTGTAGAAATACCAAAAATAATCGATAGTATTAACTGTACACATGCTCATTTCCAGTATGTTATCCCTTTTAAAAAAAATAAAAATTGCAAATATATAGTTACTATACACGATATTCTTTTCAATGACTTTCCTAAAGAATTTTCTTTGTTATATAGACTTCAGAGAAATGTACTTTTTTATCTTAGTGCTAAACGTAGTGACTATTTATTGACTGTTTCAAATTATTCAAAACAGAAGATTTCTGAGCAATATAGAATTGACATGGATAGAATCATAGTAACTCCAAATGCTGTATCAGAAGACTTTTTTCAATTTAAACCCTCTAAACTAGAATCCAAAAAATACATAGACGAAAAATATGATGTTCGTTACTATATTCTCTATATTAGTCGTATCGAACCGCGTAAAAACCAAACTATTTTGTTAAAAGCATTTATAGATGAGAATCTTTGGCAAAAAGGATTTACGCTTGTACTGATTGGCAGTAATACATTGGAAACCAATCTTTTTGATATGATGGATCATCTTACTGAAGATGCGAAAAAGTATATCAAATGGATAGAACAAGTTGATTATAATGATTTAAAACATATTTTAAATGCAGCTGAACTTTTTGTGTATCCATCCAAAGCAGAAGGTTTTGGTATTCCACCATTAGAAGCAGGTGCATTATGTACTCCTGTATTATGTTCTAATGCTACAGCAATGAAAGATTTTGATTTCTTTGCCCCCTATATATTTGACCCAGATAATTATGCAGAATTTCAAAAAAAGCTTTTAGATATGGTAGAAAATAGAAATAGCATTGATGTAGTATCCATACAAGAAGAGATAAAAAATAAATATTCTTGGGAACAAAGTGCAAATATTTTATTGAATAATGTGATAGGAAAATGATGCATAAAAAAATAGCGATTATTGGTACGGTTGGCGTCCCCGCTAAATATGGCGGATTTGAGACACTTACTGAGTATTTGACAAAAAATCTTTATGATAGTTACGAGCTTACAGTATTTTGTAGTGGGAAAAGTTACAGCCAAAAGTTAGATAGTTATAACAGTGCGAAGTTAGAATATGTAAACCTTCATGCAAATGGTGTCCAGAGCATCCCGTATGACATCATCTCGATTTTTAAATCTTTGAGGTTTGCCGATACCCTGCTGATACTTGGAGTTTCTGGATGTATCATTTTGCCATTTGTGCGACTTTTTAGTAAAAAGCACGTCGTAGTTAACATAGACGGCTTGGAGTGGAAAAGAGACAAATGGGGCAAAGGTGCGAAGTGGTTTTTGAAGTTTTCTGAGAAGTTAGCTGTAAAGTATTCCGATGTGGTAGTGGCTGACAACAAAGTCATCCAAGAGTATGTCATGAATGAATATGGCGTAAAAAGTGAGCTGATAGCTTATGGAGCAGACCATGTGACAAAAGAGATTTTGAGTCTTGAACTAAAAGTGAGGTATCCATTTTTAGGTAGTCGCTATGCTTTTAAAGTATGTCGTATAGAACCAGAAAATAATATCCATCTCATACTTGATGCGTTTAGTAAATATAAACTTTTAAATATCGTGATGATTGGAAACTGGGAGAATAGTGAGTACGGAAGAGAACTCAAAGAGAAATATAGCAGTTTTGAAAATATCTTTTTACTTGACCCTATCTATGAGCAAAAGAGTTTAAATCAAATACGAAGTAATTGTTATGTTTATATGCACGGACATAGTGCAGGCGGAACAAACCCATCTTTGGTGGAAGCTATGTATTTAGGTTTGCCTATAATGGCTTTTGGTGTGCAGTACAACAGAGAAACGACAGAGGGTAAAGCTTTGTATTTTGATGATAAAGATGAGCTGACACGATTGCTTGAGAATATTGATGATGCACAGTTGCAAATTGTAGCTCATGATATGTTTACAGTGGCAAAAGAGAATTATGTTTGGGAAAAGATAGCGAAGCAGTATGCAGGGTTGTTTTGAGTGAAATATAGGTTTAATAGGATGAAAACTGTAAAATTGGACAGTTTATAAATAAAACGTAAGTTTATGAGGGATAAAAAATGATCGTATTAGGAAAAAAATATAAATTTACATCACTTGAAGAGCAAAGGCTCAGAAAAAAATTTGGTAATTATCAAGTCCTCGCAACCTCAAATCGAGATCCCCAAGAGGTTATTTTTGACCTGGCCAAATATATTGAGACTCATGGTGCCAGTATGCTGGTGCTCAACATGCGCAATCAAGTCCATGATGATATCGTCAAGTATCTGACTAATTTACAATTCCAAAATAAAAGTAAGCGATTTATCATAATGAGTATGAGCCGTTTTACCGAAGAGTATCTTCATAAATGTTATATCCCGGATGACAACAATAATCTTTATTTTCTTGAAGATATCGTCTCTTATAGTAGATGGAACTATTTTCAAAAGCGATGCATTGATTATTTCGGAGTATTTTGGCTCTTTTTCTTTTCATGGCCTGTGTTGTTGTTGAGTGCTGTCAAAATCAAGCAGCAATCACCCGGATCAATATTGTTTCGACAAGATAGAGTGGGGGCAAATAATGAGATTTTTAAATGCACTAAATTTCGATCCATGCATGAAAATTCCCATCACGATGCCTATACCAGAGAAAATGATACGCGAATTTTCCCATTTGCTCATACAATGCGAAAAACCAGGCTCGATGAGTTACCACAGATGTGGAATATCCTAAAAGGGGAAATGCACCTGATAGGTCCAAGAACGGAATGGGACATATTGGTAGCTCAATATGAGGGACAGATTCCTTATTATAATGAGCGTCATTTGGTGCGTCCGGGAGTAACAGGATGGGCGCAGGTGATGTATCCGTACGGTGCAAACGCTGAGGATGCACGCCAAAAACTGATGTATGATCTGTATTACATCAAACATTGGAGCATGGCATTGGAACTCAAAATCGTCTGGATGACAGCGATGACGGTGATCGGGAAAAAAGGGATATAAGAAAGCCGCTGGTTCCCGTATCGAGTACGGGACCTCGAAGAGGTTCTTGTGCCCTATAGGGTATGACTGCTTTCTTCTAAATTCGTATAATTCGCACCATTCGTTGACTAAAAACACAAAGTGAAAATTACAAGAAAAATAGGGGTCAGAAGTTTACTATTAACTAAATTTGACCTTCCTTTCTTTTTCATAAGAAACGAAACCAAAGAAAATCACCCCGACAACAAGACGCTATCGATATTCCTGTGCACTGCTGCACGGAATCGGACTCTTGGAATGTTGGTGGGGCAGGGGATAGAAAAATAGAAGAAATACAGGGTCAACTTTTAACTTAAAAGTGCTACAACAAATAAATGAATACAATGTCAAAAGTATGATAATATTTATAAATTTATACAGTATAATAGTAAAAAATATATCATTAAAGAGATGAAATGAAAAAAAGAACCTTGGGCAATATGCTGAAAATCGCCCTCGATACTTTCCCTGTAGTCCTTCTAAATG
>Ga0172379_10004483_pt1 | contig 20604 bp, 26 predicted proteins | sample GrowelOW334metaG_FD_119756 | JGI IMG/M metagenome (GOLD analysis project Ga0172379, IMG submission 119756) | Groundwater microbial communities from an aquifer near a municipal landfill in Southern Ontario, Canada - Groundwater well OW334 metaG | ecosystem: Environmental > Aquatic > Deep...
CGTTGACAAAAAGATAGCAAGCACAACAAAGGGAGCAAGACAATTAATTACCCACAAAAAAGTTTTAATTAATGGAAATAGTATTAATGCTCCGTCATATATTGTTCCAATAGAATTTGAAAATAAAATTACACTTAAACCCCAAAAGATGAAAAGCAAAAAATTAAATGGAGATATTATGAAAGGAGAATTAACTGAACAATGAAAAGCAAATTAAAGATTTCCAGTTCACTTGAAGGAGGAATCAAATGAAAAGAAAAGAAGAAGTAATCGAAGAAGATGTAAAGGTTGAGAAGAAAACAGAAAAAGTTGAGAAGAAAAGTGGAAGAGATATTGAAGCAATCTTGAATATTTATACTTCATTCAATAATACTCTCGCTCATGTTACAGATATGTCTGGAAGAACAATTGCAAAAGTTACAGGAGGAATGGTGACTAAACATGGAAGACTTAAAGCAAATCCAACAATTGCAATTTTTATTGCAAAAAGACTTGCAGAAATTTTGAACGAGGAAGGAGTCAAATCGTTGTATATTAGAATAAGAGTCAAGACAGGAAATCCTGCTTTGGGTCCAGGCGCACACGCTATAGTTAAGAGCTTGACAAGAGAGGGATTTAAAATATTAAACATCCTAGATACCACTAGATTCCCAAGAGGCGGGCCAAAGGTAAAGGGTGGAAGAAGGGGTAGACGTCCTTAAGGACTACCAAATCCAAACAAGTTGGATTAGAGGTAGAAGACCATAAATTTAAAAATCAAAATTTCAAACTAATAAAATGACAGAACAAAAATTCAGCACAAATAAAAATTCAGGAGAATTTTCATAATGAATATACTAAATAAAAAAAATAACCAAATCACTTTCAGCTTGAATATTGATGAAAGTTTAGCAAATGCAATAAGAAGATATGTTGACCAAATACCAATTTTAGCTGTTGACGAAGTTGAAATTTCAAAAAATGATTCTCCTTTGTACGATGAAACAATTGCTCATAGAATTGGAATGGTTCCATTAAAAATGGATAAGACAATCAGTGAAAAAAGTTCTGAACAAATTACATTGGTTGCAAAGAGCGACGGAATTATTTATTCTGGAGAAATGAAAGGAAGAGTTAGTCCGGTTTATGATAAAATCCCAATTACTGTTTTAAAGAAAGGACAGGAGTTGGAAGTTCTTGCTACTGCAAAAGTTGGTAAGGGAAGTCAGCATTCAAAATTCTCTCCCGGACTTATGTTTTATAGAAATTCTATGAAGATTAAATTAGATAAAGATTGCCCAAAAGAAATTGTTAATTCATGCCCTCAAGGAATTTTTAAATTAGAAAATGGAAAAGTTATAATTACAGATGAGGAAAAGTGTGATATGTGTGAAGCTTGCACAGAGTTTTGCAGAAAAGTTGGAAAAAATTCTGTTGAATTAACTCCTTCTGAAGAGTTGATTATTACAGTGGAATCATTTGGACAAATTAGCGAAGAAGAAATTTTCAAAAAAGCAATTGAAGTTCTTCAAGAAGATTTGAAAGAAGTTGAAAAGAAGATTGCTAAATAGATTATTTTTTCTTCTTAAGTGCAAAATATGTTAAAATTAATAATACAACTCCTAAAATAGAGAATAAGTACAAAATTCCTGTTATAATAACAACTCCTAATGTTATGATAAATAGAATAACTCCAAAAAAGAAAATTTTTCCTAGTGTAGTTAAGTTAATCCAAAATTGTTTTATTTTACTATCATCTCTCATTTTTTTCCTTCATGCGGGATAAAGGATTCGAACCTTTGTAGGCACTGAGCCAGTAGATTTCTCTTTTCAATTTGAGTCTACTCCATTTGACCGCTCTGGCAATCCCGCGTGATAAATATATCATTAATTATCGGTATAAAAACTTTTATAAAGCCCTTTTATCTCACACTTTTATCTGCGAGCGAAAGCGAATGGAGTAGAGAACAGATAATTCTCTATATATTAAAATGAAAACAAAAGCACAAATAGACAAACAACTTGAGAAGAAAAATAATCCAGAATTAGTTCAAACTATAATTGAAGCAAAGAAAAAGAAAAACTGGCTTGAAGTTGCTGGAATTCTCTCTAGTCCAAAGGCAAATAGAATTAATATAAATCTTAACAAATTAAATGAAAAAGCAAAAGAAGGGGAAACTATTGTTGTTCCGGGAAAAGTTTTATCTCAAGGAGAAATCAGCAAAAAGATTAAAGTAGTTGCATTTGCTTTTTCTGAAAAGGCAAAAGAGAAAATATTAAAAGCAAAAGGCGAAGTTTCAACTATAAGTGAGGAAATTAAAAAAAATCCTGATGCAAAAGGAATTAAAATAATAAAATGACTAGAGAAGATAAAATGATTAATGATATAAGAACAGGATATTTTCCTAGTTGGGATGGTTCCCCTGTTGCTGAAGATGTGGCTAAAGATGTAAGAAGATTATATGAATTACCAAAGGATTCTAAAGAATACTTTAAGTTAAAAGCAGAAGTAATTGGATATCTTGGAAGAAATTGTATTGAAGAATTAAGTAGAGGAAAACAGGGACAGGGAATGTTAACACGAATTATGTTTGATAATTTATATTTTGAATTAATTGAATTGGAGAGAGAAAAATGAATATAATAGATGGAAAAGATGCAGTTTTAGGAAGACTTGCAAGTTATGTAGCAAGGGAAGCATTGAAGGGAGAAGAATTTTCAATTGTAAATTGTGAACAAATAATTATAACAGGAAATAAAAAAGATATTCAAGAATATTTAGAATCAAAAAGAAAAAGAGTTGGAAGCACGCAAAAGGGTCCGAAAGTTTCTAGAACAAGTGAAAAAATAGTTAAGAGAGCAATTAGAGGAATGTTGCCTAATTACAGAACAGGAAGAGGAAGAGATGCTTTGAAAAGAATAAAATGCTATGTTGGAGTTCCAAAAGAATTTGAAGCAGGAAAAAAAATGTCTATGGAAACAAAAACAAAGAGTAGAAATAAAATTGTAAGAGTTAAAGAGGTTTCAAAATTATAATGGTAAATAAAATGATTAGTTCAGGAAAAAGAAAAAGAGCAGTAGCAAGAGCAGTTATTACTGAGGGAAGCGGAGATGTTTTCATAAATAAAAGAAATTACAAAACATTGAATTTTTTTGACAAATTAAATATTGAAGAGCCATTAAGAATTGCAGAAAAAGTTTTGGGAAAAATTAATTTTAATGTTGCAATTGATGTAAATGGCGGAGGAGAGAAAGGGCAAATAGAAGCATCAAGAGTTGCATTATCAAAAGCAATTGTTAAATTCACAAAGTCAGAAGAATTGGAAAAAGCATTCTTAGCTTATGATAGAAATTTAATTGTCGCTGATGTTAGAAGAAAAGAAGTAAGAAAACCTGGAGCAGGAAAAGCTAGAACAAGAAGACAGAAGTCGTACAGATAATTGAGAAAAGATTTAAATAAAAAGAATTCTTTTTTGTATAATGCCCCGAGAATTAACTTTTAATGAAATACTTTATGGTAAAGCTCCCATTAAGAAAAGGAAAACCTTAACTTCAGCGCAAAGGATTTACATTTGGGAAAGACCAAACATATATGGAAGGAAGTGTAGTATTTGTAATAGGAGAATTACTAAACTTTCTGAATTAGAATTAGATCACAAAAGGGCGCATATTAAAGGAGGAAAAAAATTAGTTTTGGCTCACAAAGATTGTAATCGTTTAAAATCAAGCGGTAGTCTAGCTAAAATTCAAAAAACTTTGGGGATAAAAACCAAAAAGAAAAAAATTGTTAAGAAAAGATTAGTTAAACAAATAAACAAACACGAATTTGATCCTTTTGATTCTGGTTTTGAATAATTGTTTATTCTTGGAAAGGTAATATCTTACAGATAAGTTCTTAAATAATATTTTCTTTCTTTAATTATGAAGAGCAAAAGAAATCTTTGGATGAGGATTCCAATATTTATTGTATCTGGAATAATTTTGCATGTTTGGGGATGTTTTGTTTTAATTTTTTCACTTGTGCAATTGATATTACAACTATTAGGAAATAAAAAAGAAAAAGAATTTTTACACATTTCTTCAATGTTTAGCACTCAAATTTATATTTTCTTCAAATATATTTCATTCTTATCTGAGGAAAAGCCGTTTCCGTGGGGGAAGTTGGGGAAGGGGAAGAAGTAATTATAGAAAAGGATTTATAATCTCCTTTCTAAAGAGGAATATGTTACTAGAGAATGCCTCTGAACCCTTTATAGAAAGAATAGAGGAAGATGAAATCTTTTATTTTAGTGATTCTGAAGGATTTAGTACAAAGGTAAAAAAATTTTTATTAAGTCAAAAGAAGGTTAAATTATTTATTTTTTGTGGAGATATCTTGTCTTTTTTAAGTGTAGATAACGATTTTTTTAAAGTTTATAAAAATTATTGGGGGGTTTTCAAAACATTCTATAATTATTATAAAATATCTAAAAGAAAAAATGTTCCAGAGATTGCTAAAAGTTCTGTGGGGGATAAAGTATCAAAAATTATTGAAAAAGAAAATAAGGATGATTTGAAAAATTTTTTTGAATTTGCAAAAGAATGCAAAAAGAAGAAAATAAAAATTATTTATTTCTCGGGAAATCATGATTCTGCATTATCTTATGATTTTTTGATGCCCAATTATAGTTATATTCCCCTTCTTTCAAAAATATATCATTTGGATAGTCTCTATTTTCCCAGAGATTTAGAATTAATTAAGATAAATCAAGAGTTATTTATGATAGGAATTCATACCAAGAGCGATACTTCTGAATGTAGAAATTTTCCAGAATTAAATTATTATATTAACACTTTAGAGAGTATAGAAAAACCAGAACAGATTATTTTTATTTCGCACATCCCCGGGATATCTAAGTTCTCTAAATTAGGCTCAAAGGATATATCTAATTTTAAGAGAAAATTTAAGTTTAAATATCACTATCATGGACATTGTAAAGACTATTATGGGGAATATCTTGAAGAAAATGTAAAAACAAAATCTGTTCATTACAAAGATTAATTATTTCACTCCCATCCTCTCCAACTTATCTTGCACATGATTAAACAAAGTTGATGAAACAATCGGCTGATGTGTGCCTTCGTGAATTTGATTATTGAATTTTATTTTTCCGAGATAGGTGAAGTTTTTTAGAATTTTCTTTAACCCATTAACAGAAAGATGATGTTTTTCTGAAAGCTGACGCAAACTTATGTTATTAGTTAAAAAATCTTCAAAGATTTCTTCTATTTCTCTGTAATTTTCTGCAGGAATCAACTTTCCATTGTCTATCTTATACCCAAATGGAACTCTTGACATTAAATTACCTTGAATTGCTTTCTTTATCATTGAATTTTTTTGATTTGCTCTAAAGGACTTCAATCTTTCAATTTCTTTTTTAAGCTCTTTATTCTCTTTTTTTAAATCTTCAAGTTCTGTTGTCATTTTAATTTAATTTCGCCTGCATTTTATCAAAAAGCCCTGGATGTTCTTCCCTAAATTTATTTATAACTTTCATTAAGATAGTTAATGTTCCTTCCATTTCTTCTTTCATATATTCTTGAAATTCTTCTGGTTTATCTGGTGCAAAATGATGACAATCACTGCATAAGGTAATGATATTATTCAGTTCATCTTCTCCATTAACAAATAAGGGAGCAATATGGTATGCTTCCAAGATTCTTGCTGTAGTATCTTGAACTTTACATTTCTGACAAGTAAAGTCATCTCTTTCAAAAACTTTTTTTCTTAATGTTTGATTTCTTTCTCTCATTTTACATCAAATCATCTAAAGGGGAGTGGATTTTTTTTAATTCTTCTGTTGATATATGAGTATATATTTGAGTTGTTGATAAGTCAGCATGTCCGAGCAACTCTTGGATTTTCCTAATGTCTGTTCCATTTTCTAATAAATGTGTTGCAAAGCTATTTCCTGTGATAAAAATCTTTTCATTAGATTTTGCTATCCATGTTTTATTCTTTGTTGAAGGACACCAAACAGTCCCTTTGAAATATTCTTTCTGAATATCTTTTCTACTAAAATAGAGATTACAATCACTTTTTTCAGTAATATAGACTCGATAATATTTTTTATCTTTATCTGAACCATATCCATTCAATTTATTTTTTTTAAATCCGATTAAAGTTCTTTTGCCAAGAAGACAGCAGAGAGCCCGAAAAAAATCAATCTGTCTTTTATCTTGCAGAGTTAGCTCATTACATTTGTAGCCATCTTTTCTAGATGTTCCATCCCCAAGCATGATGCATTTAAACAATTCTTCAAGTTCTTCTCTCTTTAGAGAAAGAAGCTTATATTTTGGAGTTTTATTAATATTAATCCATTCAAATATCCAATCATGATTATTTCCCTTAATTTTGCCCCTGTTTCCCCCATTAATTAATCTGAACCAAATAAAATCTCCCCTCTTTCTTTCTGTAAATGGAATTTTGCCGTGAATCAACAAATTTCTTATATAATTGCATTTTATCTCATTTGATTTAAAACTTTGAACAATTACAATTTCAATATGATTTTTTCGATTAGAAATATTGCCATCTGTCATAATCCATCCGAGTATGCCTGCTCTTTCTTTTCCAATAGAGCTTAACCCGTCATAAAAAGAGGAAAGTTTATGTTTAACTAAACGAATTCCTTTAATTTTCATAAGCTGAATTATGGAAAGAATTTCCCAATTTTTCCAATCAGTAAAAATTTTATTATTCCTCTGCTTTCCATAGCCTATTTTGAAAATCCCCTTATGCTCTTTAGTGCACAGATAATCCAAACAATAATTTTTAATTCTAAATAATTCTTCATCCAAGCCATATCTAAATATATCTAAAAGAGGGTTTATTTCAATTCTATCTTCTTGTAGATTATAAGTAAATACAGACTCTCCAATATTGATTTCATTATGTTTTTTCCAGCCATTAGCAGTTAAAATCTCTGTATCTTCGGTTAGGCAGTGTCTTAATGTGTGAGGATGAACTTCTTTGTCAATTCCTGCTTTTTTTGCAGTCGCATGAACTATTTTTTGAATATTCCTTTCTGTTAATCGGCCTTTTAGTCCTGTGAACAAATAATCTTGCTTAATTTCCTGCTGTGCAACTACTTGTTTTTTCAAGTCTTTTAATAGGAAGTGCGGAATGTTCACGATTCTGTCTTTTTTTCCTTTTGCCTGCCTAACTTGACAAATCATTTCATCAAAGTTCAAATCATTCAATTTAAGATTAAGAAGTTCTGAAACTCTGAACCCACAGGCGTAGATTAAGCTTATCATTAATTTGCTTTTTTTGTTAGGAAGATTAGCAAATAATCGTTTTACTTCATCTTTTGTCAAAACCGCAGGAATTCTCTTTTCTCTTTTTGGACGCTTGATTCCCAAAGTCACATCTTTTTTCAAAATATTGGAATAGGCGAACCTTAGTGCAGACAAGAACACAATTGTTGAAGAAGATGAAGAATCCGACAACTTCTTAGCCATAAACATCTTAACATCATCTTCTGTGATTTCTGATGGCTCTTTTTTGCAAAACTCAAGAAGCTCTGAATTTGCATTGATATAATTTCTTAAAGTATACTTTGAGTTCTTGGAGATAGTCAACTCTATATTAAGTTTTTCAAGAAATTCCTCTTTTTTCATGAATCAGATTGTACGAACCTATTTATAAAAAGGTGTTGTAATTTGGCAGTTCGCACAATATAGGTTGTACGAATGTTTATCGAGAGAAACCTATTTATTTGAAAAAGAGAAAAATTTTTAAGATTTTAACAAGATTTTTCTTGTCTCATACAATTCCTGCAGGGATCATCTTTTTCATCTGTGCACTTAGGTAAGGCTTGTGAACGATACTTTTTACGTGCATCTTTCCAGACATCACAAAGAGAGTCTTTTTCTTTTCCAAAAAACATACTGCCTTTTCCCGGATCATCAACCAAATCTGCTAAACTGGAAGGGATATAAGAACAACATAAATTGGATATATTTTGACAATCAACATTATTCTCAGAAACAGTTATGGAAGAAACATTTTTTCTTGGACAGAAATATTCTCCACTTAATAATTCTAGCATTAATTAAAGATAATTTTAGATTTTAAAAAGTTATATGCAATAGATTATATAAGAGTTTTTTCCCGAAATTTTCCCATTAATTTTAGTGGCCTGCCGCAGTTGTTCACTTAGGTAAGCTTAGTTATTTAAAGATTAATTAAAAGATTGATAAAAATTAAAGATTAATTAAAAGATTGATAAAAATAAATTAATTATTTAGGAATAAGTCCAACATCTTTTGCATGTTTTATTCTTGCTTCTAAATCTGATTCTCTATCTTTTAATTCATTTAGTTCATCTTCGCATTTTCTAAGTTTTTTCCTTGCATGATCATTAATACCTTCCTGATTTATTGTAGGATAATGTGCCCAACAATTTGGACAAAAAAAATCATGTTCATTATGATAGGAATTTCCATCCAAAATAGGCGTATTATCAAAGGGACAAATTAAGTTAGTTTTATGAATCAAGATTGAAAAAGGAGGATGATATATTTCTTCTTCACCAGTTTTCCAATCGATATAATGTATCCCTTCTTGTGCCATTTTAAAATTAAAGAGCATTATTTTTTAAAGATGATTGTGATAAAAAATCTAAGTGTAAGAATATTGATTTTAATAATTTTTTAAATAGGTTAACTAAGATTATATTAATCAAGTGCATAATAAACAGCTGTTTAATCCATATATCGAAGCTGTTTAAAAAACAAACAGGTGTTTAACGCTGTTTTAAACAGCTGTTTTCCTATTTTTTTTCTCTTAAACAGCTGTTTGTTGGAGTATTTCCAACAGAAAAAATTAAGAGAAAAATTAAGAGAAACCCGTCGAAAAACAAAACATTTTTAAATGGGTTTTTGTAATATATATTATGTTTTGGCTTTTCACTGGGAAAAAAGAGGTTGAGAGAATAAAAGAGGAAACAAGAAAAGGTTTTGAATCTGTAAAAAAAGATGTTTCTTCAGTTAGCGAATGGATTAAACACCTTGATTCTGAGAAAAATTTGCAGAAAAAAGACATTGAAGAAATAAAGGCAGTTTTAACGTCGATGAAAGAAGAAGTTGAAGGATTGAAAAATGTTGTTTCTGTGATGAATGAGGTAAAAACAAACAGGGTGTTTAAAACAGCCAAGCCTGTTTATAACAAACAAACAGGTGTTTATGCTGTTCAAACAGCTGTTCAAACAGCTGTTCAAACACCGAATTTAAGCCAATTTTCAGTAACTGAAAGAGCAATCCTTTGGATATTGTTAAATTCAGATATGAAGCTAAGTTATGATGATTTAGCAGCAATGCTAGGAAAAGAGAGATCTACAATAAGAGGGCAAATTAATACCATAAAACAGAAAAGTGAGAGCATTATTGAAGAGGAAATAGAGAAAAATGGCAAAAAAAGAGTGTTTATACCTGAAGAAATTAAGGAAAAGATGCTCAAAAAGACAAAAGTGAGAGTTAATAATAAGAAGAAATAGGGAAAAGCCCAGAAAAGATGAAGAAAAATATTAAATTGGGCTTTAGAAAAATGAAAAGGGAGAGTTAATAGTAAAAGAAATAGGGAAAAGATGAAAAAAATAATAAAAAAGGAGGAACAAAAAAACAAAAAGTGAGGTTTTGTGGAATAGGGAAAGCCACAAAAACCAAAAGAAAATAAGAAAAAGAGAGTAAAGACTCTAAGGAAAAAATCAAATAGAGGGAAATAAAAAAATAGGGATAAAATTGAGATAAAGTAAAATAGAGGGAGAAAGCAGAGATAAATAGAAATAAAGAGAAGATGAATAGGGATAGATAGTTAATCGGTGAGGCGATTATTGTAGATTATAATTCTCTGAGCTGCAAGATAACTGGGAGAGGGGCAATTTTCCTTAAATTTTTAGAAATAGAGAGTTGCACTAACTTATTATTTATTTTAGTTTTCTCGACGGGAATGCCCTTTTTAATTAGTTTTCCTATATAATCTCTTATTGAAGTTTCTGTAAGATTAAGATGTTGTGAAAGAGACTTATAGTCAACAGAACCTTCTTCTTCAAGTTGATAAATAGTAGAAAAAACCAAAAATTCTTGGTCTGTTATTTTCTTGAATTTGACTCTTATTTCTTTTTTAAGGTTATCCAAGGAGTTTAATATCTCTATAGCATTCCCAAAAGAAGCATTTTCCATCTGTTGGTTTGTTTGTTGGTTTGTTTGTTTGTTTGTTGGAACCCCATGATTTCCAGTGGAAATACTCAAATTTAGGGGTTTTAAGGGCTTAAAAGGGGAATTATCTGTTGGAATATTCTGTTGGTTTGTTGGATTTTGAAGGTTATCTGTTGGAATAAAAGGGGGGATATTTGAGCTTTCTTTAAGAATATTTTTAACTAATTCCTGTATTTTTTCATTAATATTTAAAAGAGATTTGGTATTTTCTTGTAAAGATTGCTTTAAAGAATCAATTTCTTCCTTCATTAAGTCCATATCTTGTTTTACTTTTTGAAAAGCTTCTCTAACTTGATCCATTAAATTATTGAATAAAAAGAGTATAAAAAATTATATGTTAATTAAAACTATTTTGTGATTATTGCTGGTGCTTTTTATATGCTTGATAAGCTTCTTCGGTTAATGTCCATCTTGACCTTTTTAGATAAGAGGTTCCTTGAGGGTTCTTTTTTATCTCGAGAACTAATCCTTTTTTCTTTAGGTTAAATAAAAGAGATTTAACAAATTCTTCATCTCTTGCAATTTCCTGGGCAATGTTCATTGTAAAAAAAGATTTTGGAGAATTAAGGTAAAGAAAGGCTAAAATTTGTTCATAAATCTTTTCTCTTTTTTTGTCTGAAATTTTCATAAAAGAAATAACAAACCTATTTTTTTAAATCTAGCTAATGTCTTTTTTCTCTTTGATGCTTTGTTTGGTTAAAGAAGGCAAAGAAATGTGAGTCGGCAAATTAAGTTCGTCTTCTAGAGTTAAAGCTTTGATATTTGACTTTCTTAGTATTACATTAAATACAAACATCCTAAAATCTTCATTAAGTTCTTTGTCTTTCCAGCCCTTTAATATTTCTCTTGCTAGTTTTGGCTCAACTGAAAGGATAATGCTTCCTGCAAGCTCTACTTTTGCAAAATCAGGCTCATAAAGTACAGAATACACAAAATCTACTTTTATTGGTTCATCTTTGATTTTAATTAAATCTGACTTTAAAGATTCAACTGAAGAAATATCTATCTTAGTACTTAATTTTAATTCTTTGACTGTGTCTTTTAGTTTCTCTGCACTTACCTTTTTGAAATTAAAACCAACTAGTCTCATTTTATCTTTAAAAAAATAGCATTTTTAAATATTTATATCTTTGAACATTAAATCAAATCTTCTTCGGAAACAATTACAAAGTCACCTATCGCAATAATAGAATTGTAAGGAATAAGTAATTCACTTGCATTTGTTCTCTCTAAATTTAGATTCTTTGTATAAGGAGTAGCATCTTTAACGACTAAATTAATTAATTCACCAGATTTTGTTTCAAAAGAAATATCTTTTACAAAACCAAGTCTTTTTCCTTCTTTTGTTACAATCATCTTTCCCATTAAAGAAGTATATGTGTTTTTGTTACCTTGCATTAAAACTTAAGATAGAAATTATTTATAAACTTTTCTGTAAAATTAAATAGATTTGTTAGTATATAATTAAAAGAATTTTTAGAAGATAATCTTTTAATATTTAAGAATAGAAGTAATAATTCAGATGAATAAACCTTGTTTTTATAATAATAATAATAATAATAATAATAATAATAATATACAATCAAGAAGAAGATAATAAAGAAAGGAAGATACAATAAGAGAGAAGAGAAAATAAAAGCAGAAGAGAAGTATTAATTTAAGAGGGCACTCCCCCCTTGATTTCGTGTAGAAATCTTTATAAAGAAAATTTCAACTTTTGTTTGTTTTTGTTTGAATTATAAAATTATATATTATATAGTATATAGATATAATAATAATAATAATAATAATAATAATAATAATAATAATAATAATCTAAATAAATAATTATTCTACTTAGTTTATCCATATGTTAAGCAAATTAAGAAATTCCTGCTAATATAAGAAAAAGAAGGTTTCCATTTGAAATAATGGTGTCTTTCTTTCTTAGTAGTCATAATCCTTTATATAATAATAATAAAATCTATCGATGGAGATAAATAATAATATACTTGTTTCCATTGGAAATTGGAGTGTGGGGGTTAAATGGAAAGCGAAACTAATAAAATTGAACTTAACAAAATTTTTGAAGCCTTTGATGTTAATGGAATTTTTAATAATAAGTCTATGTTGCAAAATACTTATCAGCCAGAAGATATTCCTCATAGAAGCAAGCAGATAAATCAAATCGCTTCAATACTTGCTCCTGTTTTAAGAGGAGAGAGGTCAAGCAATTTGTTTCTTTATGGAAAAACCGGAACAGGAAAAACATTATCAATTCAATATGTAAAAGAAGAATTGCTTAAAAGAATAAAAAAAGATGCAGATTTTAAATTGAAAATTGAATATTTAAATTGCAAATTAAAAAAGGTTTCAGATACTGAATATAGAATTCTTGCAGAATTGATTAAAAAATTTGGAGGAGAAGTTCCAACAACAGGATTGCCTACTCAAGCAGTATATGATAAATTCATTGAAACAATTGATTCAGAGAAACAGCTGATTGTCCTTATTTTAGATGAAATTGACCAAACTACAAAAAAAATTTCCAATGATTTCCTTTATAATCTTACAAGATTAAATCCTGAACTTTCAAAATCGCAAATTTGCCTTGTTGGAATCAGCAATAATTTAACTTTTTTAGATGAATTGGACCCGCGAGTTAAAAGCTCTCTTTCTGAAGAAGAAATTGTTTTTCCTCCCTATAATGCTTTGCAACTTCAAGATATTTTAACTAAGAGAGCAGAAGATGTTTTCAAGGCAGGGGTTATGGAAGAAGGAGTTATTGCAAAATGTGCAGCACTTGCAGCAAGAGAACATGGGGATGCAAGAAGAGCCTTAGATTTGCTGAGGATTGCAGGAGAATTAGCAGAGAGAGATAATTCTAAAAAAATTCTTATTAAATACATTGATGAAGCAAATGAAAAAATAGAGAGAGATAAAATTTTAGATGTGATTAAATCAGAACCAAAGCAATTTCAACTTGTTTTAAATTCCATAATTCAATTATCTGAAAAAAATCCTCAGCATCATCTTTTTACTGGAGAAGTTTATAATTTTTACAGAGAGCTTTGCATAAAGCACAAATTGGAAATTCTTACTCAACGAAGAGTTAGTGATATTATTCAAGAATTTGACATGCTGGGAATTATCACAGTCAATGTAATCTCCAAGGGAAGAGGGGGAAGAATGAGGGAAATTAAATTAGCAATCTCAAGAGATATTATGGAAAAAGCGAAAGAGATTGTTTTGGATTCATTATCATATAATTAAGGTTAAGAAAATGAACGCCCCGGAAATATTACGATTTTGCTTAGAAAAAGGTTTCTTATTGGACAATGAAGTTTTGAATATGTTTAATGAAACAACAGATATAGAATCTATTAAATTAATTATTGAGAGAATAAAAGATTCAACTCATCAAAGAATTATTACTAAAAATTTATTTAACCAAAACAAAGAGAAAGTTTTTCAGATTTTTTCAACACTTCCAAAAGAAAACCAGCAGAACTTAGAAAGCTTGAAAATAAAATTGGGTTTATGCATTGAGATTTCTCAAGAATTTTCGAAAGGAAACTCTGAAGAAAAAATAGAAAAAAGGATAGTGTCTGAATTTGAAAATATAAAAGTCCTATCTCCTCCTAAACCTCCTATTAAAAAATTAGAAGTTGGGGACTTTACAAGGTATTTTAGAAATAGATTTTCAGAAATGAGAAAAATTTTGCAAGAAAATTCTTCATTAAAAAATTTGGTTTCAATAAATAAACTATCTGGAACTCGGCAAAGCATTTCAATAATTGGCATTGTTTCTAATAAATCCATCACTAAAAATAAAAATCTTCTTTTTGAAGTAGAGGATTTGACAGGGAAAATAAAAGTTTTAGTAAGTCCAAGCAACCAGAAAATTTATGAGAAAGCAGAAGAAATAAGTTTAGATTCTGTTTTGGGTTTTAGCGGATTTGGAAATCAAGATATAATTTTTGCAAGTGAAGTCGTCTTTCCTGATTCAATAATTGTAGAAAGGAAAAAATCTTCTGTTGATGAATCTGTTTTGTTCTTAGGGGATTTGCATTTTGGCAGCAAATTGTTTATGGAAGAAAATTTCTTAAAATTTATTGATTATCTCAATGGAAAAGTTCCAAATACTCCTGAAGTAGAAAAAATAAAATATCTTTTTTTAGTGGGGGATTTAATTGCAGGAGTGGGGGCTTATCCTAATCAAGAAAAAGATTTGAAAATCAAGGACATTGAAGAGCAATTTATTCAATTGGCAGAACTTTTATCCAAAATAAGAAAAGACATCAAAATAATAATCTCTCCTGGAAACCATGACGGAGTTAGATTAATGGAACCTCAGCCTCCTTTGAATGAAAGATATGCGTGGAGCATTTACAATTTGAAAAATGTGCTTGTTACTGGAAATCCTTCTTCTGTAAATATTGGAAATACTTCTGACTTTTCTGGTTTTGATATTTTAACCTATCATGGGTTTTCTTATCCTTATTATGCAAACACTGTTCCTTCCCTCATAAAAAACGATGCATTGAATTCTCCAGAAAAAGTTATGACTTATCTTTTGAAGAATAGACATCTTGCCCCTTCTCATTCTTCTGTTCAATATTTTCCTTCTGAAGAAGATTCGTTAATCATTAAAAAAATTCCAGATGTTTTTGTTTCTGGGCATATTCATAAAAGTGCAGTTTCATATTACAATAATATTTTAATAGTTTCTGTATCGTCGTGGGAAGGCAAGACTGCTTATCAGGAAAAAATGGGGAATCAACCTGATTTTTGCAAGGTTCCGATGTTCAATTTGAAAACGAGAACAATTAAAATTTTAGATTTTGAAGATGAAAAACACGAATAAAAAAATAGCTGTTGATATTGATGATGTATTATTAGACTTTCATAATACTATTCGTCTTTGGCATAATAAAAATTATGGAACCTTTTTGGAAGAAGGAGATTTTAATTCTTATTTTTTTAATGAAGTTTGGGGAGGAACAATCCAAGAAGCAATTCAAAAAGTGAACGAATTTCATTATTCTTCTGAATTTAGAAATGCCCCCCCGCTATCTGGTTCAATAAGTGCGATTGAAACCTTATCAAAAGAGAAAGAATTATTTTTAGTAACCTCTCGTCCTTATTTTGTTAAAAAAGAAACTGAAGAGTGGATAAATACCTTTTTTAGAGATAAATTTTCTGGAATTTTTTATGCTTCTAATCATTATAGCAAAGCAAAAAATTTAGGGAAAACAAAATTTCAGATTTGTCAAGAATTGGGAGTTTCTATGCTGATTGATGATTCTCCAGATTACATAAAACAATGTTCTTCAAAAGGAATTAATGGAATTTTATTTGGAGATTATCCTTGGAACAGAAAAGTTATTCTTCCTTCAAGAGTTTTAAGAGTTAAAAACTGGGAAGAATTTTCGCAAAATTTAACAAAATAATTAATTAATAAAATGAACACACAACAATATTTTTTGGATTTAGATAAAAAAGTAAAGCTAATTTATGATTTGGCAAATAAAGCAAGAGCTCAAAATCTTGATCCTGTGAATAAAGTAGAAATTCCTCTTGCAAAAAGCCTTGCTGAAAAAGTTGTTGGTTTGATTTCTACAATTTATCCTCAGATGGAAGGAAGTGGTATTGCAGAGAGGATGCTTGAATTAGAAAAAGAATATGGAAAATTAACAACTGCTGTTTCTTTTAAAATTGCAGAAGAAGTTTCAAAGCAAAAATATTGCAAATTTAAAAGTTTGCTTGAAGCAATAGATGCCGGAATTAGAATTGGTTTTGCTTATACTACTTTAGGAGTTGTTTCAAGTCCTATTGAAGGTTTTACTGGATTAAGCTTGGGGAAAACTCGTGATGGAAAAGAATATTTCATTGCATCTTTTTCTGGACCAATTAGAAGTGCAGGAACAACTGCAAGCTGTGTTGTGTTAATGTTAATAGATTATCTTAGGGAATTATTTGGTTATGCAAAATATGATCCTACAGAAGAAGAAGTTAAGAGATATGTAACTGAAAATTATGATTATCATGAGTATGTTACAAATTTGCAATATCTTCCAACAGAAGAAGAAGCAACTTTTCTTGCAAAGAATCTTCCGATTCAGCTTTCTGGAGATCCAACTGAAAAAATAGAAGTTTCAAATTATAAAAATTTAGCAAGAATGGAAACTAACCTTATTCGAGGGGGAATGTGCTTAGTTTTTTCTGAAGGACTTGCACAAAAAGCAAAAAAGGGGCTGAGACTTTTAAAAGAAACAAAATCAAAGGGATTTCAATCTACTGGATTTGATTTCTTAGAAGATTATGTTAAACTACATGAAAAAAGAGAAGTTGGAAAAACTGATTCGTCCCCTACTTATATTCAGGATTTAGTTGCAGGACGTCCTGTCTTTGGGCATCCTTCTCGTTCTGGAGCATTTAGAGTTAGATATGGGAGAAGCAGAGTTTCTGGTTTTAGTGCAACTTCAATGCATCCTGCAACAATGGGGGTTTCAGATTCTTTTATTGCAATAGGGACTCAATTAAAAATTGAAAAGCCAACAAAAGGATGTGTTGTTACTTCTTGTGATTCTATTGATGGGCCAATTGTAAAATTATACAATGGAAGTGTTAAAAAATTAAAATCAAAAGAAGAAGCAAAAAAATTATATCCTGATATTGAAGAAATTATTTATTTGGGAGATATACTTTTTCCATTTAGCGATTTAGCAAATAGAAATGCAAATTTTATGAAGCCGGGTTATGTGGAAGAATGGTGGAAACTTGAACTTAAGGAAAAAGATGCAGAACTTGGAAAAAATATAGATTGCTTTAATGTTTCTTTTGATAAAGCAATTGAAATCAGTAGGAATTTTCAAATTCCTTTTCATCCTGCTTATATTTATTATTGGACGCAAATTTCAAAAGAGGAATTTTTAGGATTGATTAATTGGATTAAAAATTCCAAAATGAACGGAAAATTAATTTTACCTTTCAATAAATCAGAAGAAGAAAAATTTAAAATAGGAAAACGAGCACTTGAGCTTTTGGGAGTGGAGCATGATGTAACAATTGAACATGTCGTTTTAAGCGAATCAAATAGCAAAGCGTTATTATTAAATCTCGGAATCCAAATTCCCTTTTCTGAAAATGAAATACTTCTCTTTGATTTTGTTAATGAAGAAAAATTTAATTTGGATAAAGATGTTTTGGAAATTATAAATTCATTTTCTGAGTTTGTTATTAAAGATAAGGCAGGAGAGTTTATTGGTGCTAGAATGGGGCGTCCTGAAAAAGCGAAATTAAGAAAACTTATTGGAAGCCCGAATGTGCTTTTTCCTATTGGCAAAGAAGGGGGAAGATTAAGAAGTGTGCAATCTGCTTGTGAAGCGGGAAATGTTAAAAGCACTTTTCCAATTCTTTATTGTGAGAAATGCAAAAAAGAAACTATTTACAATTCTTGTGAAAATTGCGGAGAAGAAACTAAAAAACTTTTTTACTGCAAGGAATGTGATAAAGTTTCTCAGATAAAATGCGAAGAGCATGGCGGAGTTCCTTATTCCTTTAGAGATTTAGATATAAGATATTATTTTGATAAAGCTCTTGAGAAACTTAAATTCACAAAATCAGATGCTCCTCTTTTAATTAAAGGAGTGAGAGGAACTTCTTCAGCAGAGCATAATATAGAAAATCTTTGTAAAGGAATTGCGAGAGCAAAATATAATCTTCAAGTAAACAAGGATGGGACAATTAGATTTGATGCAACTGAATTGCCGATTGTTTCTTTTAAACCAAAAGAAGTTTTTGTGAGTGTTGAAAAAATAAGAGAATTGGGCTATGATAAAGATATTTATGGAAATGATTTAACTGATGAGAATCAAATTGTTGAATTAATGCCTCATGATGTTATTATTCCAAGTTCTCCTGAATCAATTGATGAAAGAGGGGATGATGTGTTTGTTCGGATTTGCAATTTTATTGATTTTATTTTAGTTAATTTTTATAATTTAAAACCAATTTACAATGTGAAGAAAAGAGAAGATTTGGTTGGGCAGATTGGGGTTTGCATGGCTCCACATAACTGTGCTGGAGTTATTTGCAGATTTATTGGTTTTTCTAGCACACTTGGGCTTTTTGCTTCTCCTTATATGCATGCTGCAATCAGAAGAGACTGCGATGGAGATGAAGCCGCAATTATGCTTCTTGGAGATGTTCTATTAAATTTCTCAAGAAAGTTTTTGCCCGGACATAGAGGAGGAACTCAAGATGCACCTTTGGTTCTTAATGGGAAAATTGATGCTGGAGAAGTTGATGATCAGATTTTAGATTTTGAACTAACTAGTGAATATCCTCTTGAACTTTATCAGCTTGCAGAACAGAAAAAACATTCCTCTGAACTAAAATCAATTCCAAATGTGAGGGGATATTTAAAAGATGGAAGAGACCCTTTTGTTGGGATTGGACATACTCACTCAACAACTAATTTTAACGATGGAGTTCTTTGCTCTTCGTATAAATTTCTTGAAACAATGCAAGATAAAGTTAATCACCAAATGCGACTTGTTGAGAAAATTAGAGCAGTTGATACTTCAGATGCTGCAAGATTAATTATTGACAGACATTTTTTAAAAGATTTGAAGGGTAATTTAAGAAAATTTTCAATGCAGGGATTTAGATGCGTTGCATGCAATGAGATTATGAGGCGTCCTCCTCTTTTAGGGGTTTGCTCCAAGTGCGGAGGAAAAATAATTTTTACAGTTAATGAAGGGGGAATAAAAAAATATTTAGAACCTGCTTTGAATTTGGCAGAAAAATATAATCTTTCAAGTTATATGAAACAAAATCTTCAAATTTTAAAAGATAATATTGATAGCATTTTTGGAAAGGAACTTGAAAAGCAAAAAAGTATTGGAGATTATTTTTGAGAATGGAGGAAGAAAAATATCCTTTTCTCCAGAAATATCTTCCTGAATGGTTAAAGGAACAGATTAATTTCATTCAAAGTAAAGAATGGATTGAAAATGAACAATTAAAAACAGAAGACACTATTCAAATAGGATATACCTTCTTAAAGAAAATTGAGGGACTAATAAAAAGATTTGAAAGCATTGAGGGATTTTCTCAATGGGTAATTGAAGCAAAAAATTCTCGGGAAAATTTTAAACATTTTTTATTTGAACTCATGTCTTTGGAAAATTTATTATCTAAATCAGACAAACTAATTTTAAAACCCCATAATAAAACGAGTAGTAAGAATCCCGAAGCGTTGATTATTAAAAACGGAACTTCTTTTTATGCAGAAATGACTTTTTTAGATTCTTTACCTTCTTCTATAATAAACAAAGTTGATAAATTATTTGATAAATCGAGGAAAAAATTTGCTGGCTTATCCGGAATTCATTTTATTGGGGCATTTAATTTTTTTAATTATCCGGAAGGAAAAGAAAAATCTCTTCCTGAACTAAACTCTCTTGTTAAACTAATACAACTAAAATTTAAACGATTTGGTTCCTCTACTTTAGCATTCGTTCTAGTTAACATTTATGCTAATTATAACCCCAAATTAATTGATACTTCTTTTCCAAAAAAGTTTATTATTCTTCCTAACCCAAATAAAAAACTTCCAGATGCCTTTTTTCAAAATCTTTTTGAAGTAGATGAATTTCAATTTATTGAGTCTGTTTAAATTTTTCAAAGGAGGATTTAAAAAGATATTCTGCTTATTTTAAATATCAAATAGACAAGGATTTTGGCCTCAACACCTTTTCCTTCTCAAAAATATTTCTGAGCCGCCCCCTTTAACAAAAGGAGCGGATTTTTTACCCCTTAAATTAAAGTTGTTCCCTCTTTAATCTTTAGGTTCTATTTGATTATGATTTTAATACTTTTATTGTGAATAATTTTTTATCTTCTAACTTTTCTTCGATAGGAGAAAAATTCATTGATTTCTCCATTTTTTTTACATTCAAATTTATTCTGTTAAATAAGGAACTACCTGAACAATACATAAAGTCTGACCTTCCACTTTTTCCTAATTTTAATGTTTTTTCTTCTTTTGTCTTTAAAAATTCAAAACCAATAAAAAACTTTTCTTCTTCTTCTTTTATATATACTCTTACATAGTTCTTATCTTTAAGATTATTCTTTCTAATCAATTCTGAATTGAATCTAATATACTTTGTTTTTGTGAAAGTTATTTTAGCGTCGGTACTTCTAGTTCCCGCTTCAAATATCTCCCATTCACTATTTTTGTTCATATTATCCCTAGTTAATACTCTTATTTAAACCTTTCGCTAACCTATTTTACTACAACTACTACAACTACTACAACTACTACAACTACTACAACTACTACAACTACTACAACTACTACAACTACTACAACTA
>Ga0172379_10004484_pt1 | contig 20603 bp, 17 predicted proteins | sample GrowelOW334metaG_FD_119756 | JGI IMG/M metagenome (GOLD analysis project Ga0172379, IMG submission 119756) | Groundwater microbial communities from an aquifer near a municipal landfill in Southern Ontario, Canada - Groundwater well OW334 metaG | ecosystem: Environmental > Aquatic > Deep...
GTCTGGAAACGGGGGACGCCGGTGCTGCCAGTTGGAAAGCGGCCGGTGTTGGAGCTGCGGAGGAGGGCGGGTGTAGTGTAGGCCGGGGGGGGTCCGACTGGAGAGGTCTCACCGCCATCAATCTCATGACCATGGTTCTGCTTAAACGGAGCGGCGCCGTTCTTGACCGGGACGTTATCATGCTCGCTACGGCTGACGAGGAAGCCGGTTCCGGCGCCGGGCTGGCTTGGCTGGTACAGAACAAATGGGGCGATTTCAATCCGGGTTTCGCGCTTAACGAAGGCGGCGGCGTGGTTTTAAACGAAAAAGGAGCGCCCGCTCTCGTTTTTGTTGAAAGCGCGGAAAAAATGTATCTGGACCTCAAGCTTACCGCTTCCGGAACCGGGGGGCACCCGTCCATTCCTTACGCCTCCAACGCGATTTATTCGCTGGCCGGCGCGCTGGCTTCACTGGAAAAACGGAAAATGCCGATTCATGTCACACCCGCGGCGGAGAAATTTTTCCGTTCCGTTTACAGTCTGCAAAACGAGGACGGGCGCACCACGTTCGACATGTTTTTTTCGACCGACGCGAAAAAATCCGCCCTTGCCGCCGAGGCGATAGCGGAGGATCCGTTCTTCAACTCCCAGCTGCGCGACACCGCTGTTCCGACCGTCGTCTGCGCCGGACAGGATAACAACGTAGTTCCTTCCGAGGCTTGGGCGGTGCTGAACTGCCGCCTGCTTTATGACACGGATGTGGACGCTTTTATCGAGCAGATCAGAACCGTCGCCGCGGCGCACGGCGTGAAAACCACCGTGCTGGAACGGCCCCGCCAGCCGTTTCCCCAGGCCATGCCGCTTGACGACGAACTGTATGCGGCGATTGCGCGCGTCAGCGCGCGTCTTATGCCGGGTGCCGTTGTGGCGGCGGGCATGATCCCGGCGACCACGGATTCCGAATTTCTGCGCCGCGCCGGAGTTATAGCGTACGGGCTGGGCAGTCCGAAAACCTACGGAGAAATGTATGACGCCCATTCGCCGGACGAAAAAATCAGGCTCGATTCCTTTTACTCTTATTTCGATCTCACTTACAACATTGTCCGCTCTTTGGCCGTGCCCCGTCAGTAACGGGTAATTCCATACCGCCGGGTTTGAAAGACATGAAAATAAATTTCGCGAACGCCTTCACCATACCCGTTCCCCCCCCGCTTTCCGCGGAGGAGGAGGCCATGCTGGTTCTGGTGGCCGCCAAAATCCGCGAAAGGCGGATGGCGGAACCGGCGTTTTTTGCGTTGGAAAGCACAAAGCCGCTTCATTTTCTGGGTTCTCAGGCGCTGGCTTTTTTCATGCCCTTTGTGGAAATGGCCGCCGGGCCGGGCCGGGCAAAAAATTTCGCGAAGATTCTGGAAAACCGGCTCGCCGCCGACCGGCTCGCCGTTCTGCTTGAAAACGGCGGCAAGGGGGCTGATAATGGAAAATCGTGACCTTGAAGTTATCATAGCCACCGACTGCGGCAGCACCACCACCAAGGCGATACTGATAGAGAAGAAAGACGGCGTTTACCGCCAGACCTTCCGCGGCGAAGCGCCGACCACGGTCGAGGCCCCTTTCGAGGACGTCACGAAAGGCGTTCTTAACGCTATAAGCGAAATAGAAGAATTGTCCGGCAGGAAAATACTGGACGGCGATAAAATAATCACGCCGGTCCGCGGGAAAGACGGCGTTGATATTTACGTCTCTACCAGCTCCGCCGGGGGCGGGCTTCAGATGTTGGTGGCGGGCGCGGTCAAAGCCATGACGGGCGAGTCCGCCCAGCGCTGCGCCCTTGGCGCCGGCGCGATAGTGCTGGACGTGCTGGCTACGAACGATGGGCGGGCCTCTTATGAAAAAATAGAGCGGATACGCCAGCTCCGTCCCGATATGATTCTGCTCTCCGGCGGCACGGACGGTGGCACCGTTTCCCATGTGGTTGAACTGGCCGAATATATCGCGGCGGCCGAGCCGAAGCCTCGGCTGGGGCAGGACTATAAACTTCCCCTTGTTTTCGCGGGCAACACGAAGGCCCGCCCGCAGGTGGAAGAGATCCTGGGCAAAAAAACGGCGCTTTACATAACGGATAATATCCGTCCTGTTCTGGAGAAGGAAAATCTTATGCCCGCGCGGCTTAAGATACACGACATTTTTCTTGAGCACGTCATGCGGCAGGCGCCGGGTTACGCCAAGCTTATCGCCATGGCCCACGCGGGCATCATGCCCACGCCCGCGGCGGTGGGCGCGATGACGGAAAAATTCGCCCGCGCCAGCAACAGCAATGTTCTGGCTGTGGACATCGGCGGCGCGACCACCGACGTCTTTTCCGTTTTCGGCGGTGTTTTTAGCCGCACCGTCAGCGCTAATCTGGGCATGAGCTATTCCGTATCAAACGTTCTGGCGGAGGCCGGTATTGACGGCATTTTGCGCTGGCTGCCGTTTGAAATAGAGGAACAGGATCTGCGCAACCGCCTTAAAAACAAGATGATCCGCCCCACCACCATTCCTCAGACGATAGAGGATCTGCTCATTGAGCATGCCGTGGCGCGTGAAGCGCTCCGGCTCGCTTTTGAACAGCACGGCGCGTTTGCCACGGAACTTAAAGGTGTCGCGCAGGAAAGAACGATAGCGGACGTGTTTGACCAGTCCGCTTCTGGAAAAAGTCTTATAAGGCTTATGGATTTAGACCATATAATAGGCTCCGGCGGCATTCTGGCGCACGCGCCCCGGCGCGCGCAGGCCATGGCGATTATGCTAGACGCCTATCAGCCCCAGGGCGTTACCGCCCTGGCGGTTGACTCGGTTTTTATGATGCCGCACCTGGGCGTTCTGGCGGGCGTGCACGAAAAAGCGGCTCTGGACGTTTTTTATAACGACTGCCTTGTGAAGCTGGGAACCTGCGTCGCGCCCGTCGGGCTGGCGCTGGAGGGCGAGCCGTGCCTTGGCTATGAAATAAAAACGGAGCGCGGAACGGAATCCGGAACGCTGGTTTTCGGCGATGTCCTGCTCATACCCTGCGAAGGCAAAGCCGCGGCGGTTTTGAAACCGGCGAAAAATTTCGACGTAGGCGCGGGCGCGGGCAAAACTGTGGTTTGTGAAGTGGCGGGCGGAACAGTAGGACTGGTTTTAGACGGGCGCGGCAGGCCGCTTAACTTGCCTTCTGAACACGCGCTCCGGCGGCGCGCTCTTAACAAATGGCACAAGGCGCTCGCCTTGTATCCGGAACACGACTGAAGTTGGAGATTTTACCAATGGCGCAAACTTATACTCCGGGATTAAAGGCTGTTTCCCTCGTGCGGGTGGTGAAGAAACGGGTGCTGCCCGTTCCCGGCGTGGTGACGGTAAAAATGGGCGACAGGGTGTCCGCTTCCGCCGTTGTGGCCTATACCGAACTGCCCGGCAGGGTGCATTCTGTCAATGTGGCAAACCGCCTGGGCGTGGGCCCCGGCGGCATCAAGAAAGCGCTGTCAGTCAAAATCGGGGACAGGGTGGCTAAAGGCGGCATCCTGGCGGAGAGCAAGCCTTTCCTTAAATGGTTTAAGTCGGAGGTTCTTTCGCCTGTTGAGGGGTATGTGGAAAGCGTTTCCGAATTCACGGGCCAGATTCTTCTGCGCGAACCGCCTTCCGCGCTGAACCTGTCAGCCTACATTGACGGCGAGGTTACCGCTGTGGATGACAAGTCCGGCGTTACCGTGGAAACCGACGCCACCTATATCCAGGGGATTTTCGGCGTGGGCGGCGAGGTTTGCGGCGAAATCGCCGTCGCCGTCGAGTCGCCGGATACGGAGCTTTTGCCCGAGCATATACTGGACAGCCATAAAGGCAAAATTTTGATAGGCGGCAGACACGTTGGAATAGCCGCCATAAACAGGGCGCGGGAGCTGGGCGTGTCCGCCGTGGTGGCGGGCGGCATTCACGATAAGGACCTGCGCGAACTGCTGGGTTATGACATCGGCGTGGCTGTAACCGGCATGGAGAACCTGGGGATCACCGTGATTGTCACCGAAGGGTTCGGGCATATCGCCATGGCCGAGCATATTTTCGGGCTTTTTAAGGCGCGCGCGGGCGAAAAAGCGTCCGCGTCCGGCGCAACGCAGATAAGGGCCGGGGTGCTGCGGCCCGAAATAATTATTCCCGGCGCGCCGAAAGACTATAAAGGCGGACAAAGCGGACTTGCGTGCGGAACGGTGAAAATCGGCGACGGCGTACGCATGATCAGGGAACCGCATTTCGGGAAACTGGGCACGGTGTCCGGACTGCCGCAGGAACTTGAGCAAATCCAGACGGAAAGCTTTGTGCGCGTTATGGAAGTCACGCTGGACACGGGCGAAACGGTAACCGTGCCGCGTTCGAATACCGAACTTCTGGAGCGATAGAACCGATCATGAAACTGAAAATAACCATAACGGTTTTACTGGCGGCTGCGTGCCTGTCCGCGGGCATGGCTCGGGCGGAAGTTCTGGCCGAATCAGCCGCCGTTTATCCCGTCAGTGGCCTGACCGCCGGCGATATGCCTTATGACGCGGGCGGGTTCATTCTCCTTAAGTGGGCGGCGATGCCTTATGACGGCCTCGCCGTGCAGTATAAAGTTTTTTCTTCAACCGCGCAGGACGGGCCGTGGCTTTTCGCCGGTTCTACGCGCTCGGACCGGGCATACTCGTCCGACATCAAGCTGCCGTTCTGGGCGTGGACCGGGTCTAAGAACCAGCATGCCCTGCCGGTGGAAATAGCCAAGATTTTCCCCCCGCCCCTTTCTCCCGCCGCCGCGGCGCTTGTTGAAAAATTCGGCGGGCACAGGGAGAAATTTACCGGCCGCCAGAATTTTGAGGTGGAGTCCGGGGAGGTGCGGGCCCGGCGCGCTTATGAGGAAGGGATAAACCGCACCCGGTATTTTTTCAAAGTCGCCGCCGTTTCCGGCGCGCAGAGCGCGGAAAGCGCGGTTGTTTCCGCCGTGCCCGCCGCGGCTTGGTTCAGTCTGCCACGGCTTAACAATCTTATTTACGCGCTGGCTCTGGCGTTCGTTTTTCTGTGGCTTATTTTTCACGCCAAACGAAAAACTTATTTTCTGCGCCGCCTGGCAGGGCTTGACGCCATAGACGAGGCCATAGGCCGCGCCACCGAAATGGGCAGGCCGGTTTATTACATGACGGGCCGTTATGACATAGACAAGATATCCACCATCGCGTCCACCTTCATTCTGGCGGAGGTGGCTAAAAAAACGGCCCGCTATGGCGCGCAGCTGAAAGTCCCTCACGCTTATCCTATGACGATGGCGGTCTGCCAGGAAATCGTCAAGCAGGCTTACACGGAGGAAGGCAGGCCGGACTACTTCCGCGAGGACATAAACTTTTTCCTTTCTTCGGACCAGTTCGCCTATACCGCCGCCGCGGACGGCCTTATGGCGCGCGACAAACCCGCCGCCTGTTTTTACGCCGGCTACTATTATTCCGAATCCCTGCTGCTGACCGAAGTGGGCGCCAGCGTCGGGGCCATACAGATAGCCATCACCGACGCCGAAGCGCAGCTGCCGTTTTTTTTCACCACCTGCGATTACACCATTATGGGCGAGGAACTGTACGCCGCCAGCGCGTATCTTTCCAAGGATCCCGTTCTGGTCGGCACCGTGCGGGGTCAGGATCTGGGCAAGATTTTTGTCATGGCGGCAATCGCCGTGGGAATTATAGCCGTGGCGGTCGGGACGGTGTGCCATTGGAGCGAATTCGTGCGGGTCGTTTTAGACCCTGTGACTTCATTTTAGAGGTTTATGAATTTTATAAAAAAACAGCTTCCGCTGACCGTTTGTTTCGTGATAGGAACTTTGTGCTTCGCGCAGTATTACGTTCCGGCGCGCGCGTCCCAGGATTTTCTGGAGACGATGAACGGCTATGTCCTCATCATGGCTTTCTTCGCCTACTTTCTGGGGATGTACAGCATTTTCGCGCCCAACTTGCGTAAAATAGCGAACCAGGCCGACGGCTGGGGCTACAGCGTCGTGCTTTTTCTGGGTGTTGGCATAGGTGTGGCGACGGGCCTTCTCAGCCACGCGCGCCAGATGGCGCCGGACGGGTCGCTGACCAGTTTTGGCTGGATGTACAATTACATGTATTATCCGCTTAACGCGACGATGTATTCCCTGCTCGGGTTTTTCATAGTGTCCACCTCGTTCCGCGCTTTCCGCGTGAAGGGCGGGCCGGCGCTGGTTTTGTTCATCTCCGCCGTTATCCTGATTTTTGGGCGCGTGCCGCTGGGCCAGATGCTCTGGGCCAAGTTTTTCGGCTGGACGCACGTCAGCGTTTCACAGATTGTGGAATGGGTGATGAATTATCCCGTTATCGCGGGCAAGCGCGGCATAATGATCGGCATTGCGCTGGGTTCGATAGCGGCGTCTATAAAAATAATCGCGGGCATTGAAAAACAGTATCTCGGCGGGGACTAGTGAAAGTTATTGACAAACTTTTAAATCTCGACCGCAGGATAATATTTTTGTCCGTGCTGCTGGTTATTCTCATCCCCATAATCAGGCCTTTCAATCTCGCCGGGGTGGAGATTACCGGAGCCGTGAAAGGGGTTTACGACACTATCGAAAGCCTGCCGCCGGGCAGCGCGGTGCTTGTTTCTTTCGATTACGATCCGTCCGGCAAGCCCGACGTTTATCCCATGAGCGTGGCTGTCTGCCGGCACGCGTTCCGCAGGAATCTGCGGGTGGTGGGCATGAATCTCTGGGCGTCGGGAACGGGTTTGGCTGAGGAAGCGCTCCGTAAAACCGCCCTGGAATACGGCAGGGAGTATAAGAAGGATTATGTGTATCTGGGTTATCAGCCGCAGGCGGAGGCGGTTATCACCCAGCTGGGAAAGGACATTTATGTTATGTACCCGACGGACTATTACCGCAATCCCACGCGCGGCATGCCGGTTTTGGACGGAATATTGTCTTTGCGGGATTTCGCGTTCATGGTGGATTTTTCGAACGGCCACCCCGGCCTTGAGGAATGGCTGATTTACGGGGCCGATAAATTCGGCTTTAAAATAGCCTGCGGCTGTTCGGCTGTAAGCGAACCGGGGTTCCGGCCCTTCCTCAATTCCGGGCAGATTGTGGGGCTTATCGGGGCCATGAAAGGCGCGGCGGAATATGAACGGCTTATCGGCATGCCGGATAAAGCCACCGCCGGGATGGAAGCCGTGAGCATGGGCCATTTTCTTATTCTGTTTCTGGTTTTTGGCGCGAACGCGCTGTTGCTTGTTAAAAAATATTTCTGACGTTTAGGGAGTTTTAATGGAATTGCCGCTTTCTTCAATAATCGGAGCGTGGGTCGCCGCGGGTCTTACGCTTTTCATCTACAGTTTCCTCTACCGCGAAAATCCGCTTTTTAAAATAGCCGAGCACCTGTATCTGGGCGTGTCGGTCGGGTACGCGTTTTGCATACTGCTTTTTAACGTCTGGTTCCCGAAAATACAGGGACCCGTGCTTGTGGGCGACTGGACGCCGGTCCTGCCCTCCCTTCTGGGCCTTACACTTTTAACGCGCCTGCACCCGAAACACTCCTGGGTAAGCCGGTTCGGGTTCGCGTTTATCATGGGCTACGCTTCGGGCGTGGCTATCCCCGCCGTGCTGACCACCATGTTCCTTAAACAGATCCAGGGCACGATAGTGCCCGTGTTCCGGCTGACCGCGTCGGGCGGGCTGGATTTATCGGGCGGGGCTTTGTGGGATTCCTTTTCCGTGTTGCTGCTGGCCGCGGGCTGCGTGGCGGTGCTGTTCTATTTCTTCTTTTCGGTGGAGCATAAGGGTCCGCTTAAGAAAGTGCCTGTTATCGGCATCTATTTTCTGATGGTATACCTCGGCGCCTCTTTCGGGGTGACGGTGATGTCCCGCTTTTCGCTTTTGTACGGGCGGTTTTACGATATGTACGCCTACAGTTCCGCGCAGTATAGATACGCCACGCCCGCGCTGCTGTGCGCCGTTGTCGCGTTTCTGGTATATTTCACCGTGAAGTTCAGGCGTAAAGAGATTTAAGCGTTTCGCCCCATAACAAAAAGCGCACCCTTTTCAAGGGGTGCGCTTTTTTCATTGATAGCGTGTTTCTATTGAGCGGCTTTATAAGAAAAATAGCTTGTTACGGTTTCTGTGGCGTACTGCATCTTGTATTCCAGCTGGCCCACTATAAAGCTTTTGTATTTCACCAGTTTAACCGAGATGACAGCCATAACGCCCGAATCCCCGCTGATTGCTATGCTGCCGGTGTCATAATAGCCGATTTTTCCCTGCTGGGGATTGCGGTATTTGAGAATAGTCACGCTGTTGGCTTCAGGAAAGCCTTTGCGCAGAAGGATTGAAAAACTGGCTTTGATGGGCTGTTTGCCTGTGGCGGCCAAAACCGCGGCGTCTTCCAGATAGGAGCAGCTATAATACATCATAATCGGGCGGGTGGGCGCGTCTTCATGCGTGTCGCGCTCATAGCGCGTAATGTCAAGCCGTTTTGGTGCAATGACGTCCGAGGCTTCGGGAGTCTGCCCCAGTTTGTTGAAAATAGTGCTTAGCACTTCATAGGGATCGGAGGATTCTATCCCCGTTTTTATGTTATCTCTTTGGATATTGCGGGTTTTTCTACTTGCCTGCTTGATGTCATTCTCGAAAAAATTAAGAATTTCCGGCGACAAGGTTTCCCGGGCTGTTACTTTACCCGCGGAAAAAGCCGGACCTGCCAGTGTTAAGGCGATTAATCCTGCAAGCAAACGTTTCATTGTTGGGCTCCTGGTTTGAACCGTCTTTGAATTTAGAAAATCCATACCCGTATTACACATACTATGCCAGATGTTGCCGTGTTTGCCAAGGAACAAAGGACCTATACCGCATCTGGGCCCTAAGTTACCGCTTACCTTGCGCGCAGATAGTTGTTTATCACCGTTATGCCCGGGCTCAGCGGTGTGTTTGACGACTTGCGGGTATTGAGGAAAAACATGAATCCGTCCGGGAACATGTTTTTAAACATGTTTATATTTTCCGGTTCATTTTCAAAGCCGCCTATCACTTTGCCGGATTTGCGCACTTCGTTTAGCACGCGGGCTTTGTAACCGACCACTTCTTCATCGCGCTCGTTAAGATAAAGCGCCACGCGCGGTTTGCCCAGCAACAGATTGTTCGCGCGCAGGGCGTTTTCCGTGCCGGAACGCATAGCGGTGCCGCGAGCGGAAATATATACTATGCGCGCGCCTGCGTTGTACAGTCCGTTAATGTAAGCGGGCGCGCCAGCGACCGCCGTTTCGCGGCTGAGGTACCATTCGCTCATTATCCTGCCGTTGCTGAATTTCCCGGCCTCGGAGATAAAATCAGGGTTTGAAACACCCAGCGCGTACATGGTTTCTTTCATGCTTGTTTTTACCGTTTCAAGTTTATCAAGGGCGGGTTTTATTTTCGCGGTTTCAGCCGGATAGGCGGAAGCGACGGCGGGCTGGCTGATGAAATCGCGGATGATCATAAGCCGTTTGTAACGGCTGTCAAATGTGGTGTCATCCAAATCAAAAATGACAGTGGGCACGGTGTTCTGCGCGGCTTCAATGCGGACGCGGGCCGTCAGGCCGGCAAGCGTCGCCGCCTGTGTTTTATTAACCGCAACTGCCGGTGCTGGTGTTTTTGCCCAGACCGCGGTATAAAAAGGCTGCGCCGCGAAGATTGCCAGCAAGAACAGTTTAAAATAGTTGGTCATCAGGTTTCTCCCTTTTCCCCTATGCTATGCTAACATACCGAAGAAAAAAGCGCAAGGGCCATCCGGCGGCTTCCCGATAGCGCGGACGTCCAATAAAAGTTTATAATTTAGGATAATGAGATTCATGTCACTGGACCGGCGTTTTCTGTGGCTTGTGTTCGGCCTGATTTTGCTTGCGGCGGTTGTTTTTCCTGTAAAACTGCCGCCGCTTGATGTCGCGCCGTCTGTCCGTTCTTTCTATTCCGCGATTGACACGCTGCCGGAAAACTCCGCCATTGTGCTTTCCATTGATTTTCTCCCCTCCTTCAAACCGGAACTTGAACCGATGGCGGACGCCGTCTGCCGCCACGCGTTCCGGAAAAACATAAAAATCATAGCGTTTTCCCTTTATGACGGCGCGACCGGACTGGCGCAGGAGATCCTGCGCAAAAACGCCGTTCTCTGCGGGAAGGAATATGGCGTTGACTACGCGTATTTAGGCTGGCAGCCCAATGACCGCGCCATGATTCTGGGGCTGGGAAGCGGTTTCTCCGGAGTTTTCCCCCGAGATTTTTATGGAACGCCGCTGGCGGCTCTGCCGCTTTTTGCCAATATCCGTTCGCTTTACGATATCCCGCTGGTTGTTCAGATCGGCGCAGGATTTAGCGATTTCCCCGTCTGGCTGGGTTACGGCACGGACAAGACCGGCGGAAAAATGATTATAGGCTGCAACGGCGGCGCCGAACCGGCGCTCAGGCCGTATTACGGCACCGGACAGATTGCCGGGCTTGTTGCTTCCACAAAGGGCGCGGCTGAATATGAGCAGCTCCTGGGCATTTACGGTGGCGCGACCCGCTGTTTCAACGCTTCCGGTCTCGTCCAGTTCATTCTAGGTTTTCTGCTTATCGCCGCCAATCTGGTGTTTTGGCGTTCCCGCGGCTGGAAGCTGGGGTTCGGGAAAAAATCTTCCGGCGATATTAATGTGTTAAAATAACCCCCGTATGCTTAAACGTAAAATATGGCTTTTGGTCACGGCAATACTGCTCGCAAGCAGTATTTCTTCCTATCTGCTCATCCGGTTTGCCGTTACAAACCAGATCCGCAAAAACCAGATAGAGGAGGCGCGCCGAAGGTTAGGCCTCATTTCGCTTAACGTAGGCAACGAGTACGAGAATATAAAAGAGATTGAAAATAACAGGCTGTCCGAGCATAGGGATGAGCTTACCGACGTTACCGAGATTATTTTCCGCATTATCAACAATTATTACGCGCGCTTTAAAAAAGGCGAACTTACGGAAGCCGAAGCAAAGGGCCAGGCCGCAGATTATGTGCGGCAGTTCCGCTACGGCAACGGCGGCTATTTCTTCATCCACGGGCTTGACGGGATAAATGTCACCCACGCCAATGAGGATTTTTACCATAAGGACGTTTCGGGAGTTATTGACGCGGGCACAGGGGAGCGGATTTTCCCCAAGGTCAAAGCCGCCGCGAGTAAACCGGAAGGCGGTTTCGTAAGTTTCAAATTCCCCAAACTCAAAAGCCGCGAACTGGAGCCGAAGCTGGTCTATGTGAAGCTTTTCCAGCCGTGGGGCTGGATTGTGGGCACCGGCGAATACATGCCGGATCTTGAGCGGATAAATGAGGATGAAATAGCCGCGCTCAAGCGTGATCTTGACCGGTCAATCGCGCAATACCGGATAGGGGCGAAGGGCTATTATTTCGTTTTCGACAGCAGGGGTGAAATCATCATTCATCCCGACGCGGTTAAATCGCGGGAATATATGCGGGATTTCGTTGATAAACACATTTTGCCCGATGCCCGGCTGGGCAAAACGGCGATGAATTACGACTGGCATTCCCCCGCCGAGCCGCACAGAAACAATAAAAAAGACGTTTTTTTAACCTATTTCCAGCCGCTGGACTGGTATATCGGCGCGGCTGTTTATGACTACGATATTCAGCGGCCCGCTCGAGATCTCTCAAAACTGCTTGTTCCCATTTATGCCGGGGTTTTCCTGCTCGCGCTTTTTGCGGCTTATTGGCTAAGCCGGGGCGTGACCCGCAACATAGCAAGCCTGGCGGGGGCCACAAAACAGCTTTTGCTGTCGGATTTCTCTTTAAGCGAAGAATCGGGCCGGAATCTTGAGAGGATATCGGCAAGCAAAGACGAAACCGGCCTGCTGGCCCGTTCGTTTAAGCAGATGCTGGACGCCTTGCACGGTTATATTTTGCGGCTTAAGGAAACCACCGCTTTAAAAGAGCGCATTGAAAGCGAACTGAAACTCGCGCACGAAATTCAGATGGACATGTTGCCCAAGCCGGACAAAGCCGAAACGGAGGAACTGTCGGTCGCGGGCTGCCTGTTCCCGGCACGGAACGTGGGCGGCGATCTGTACGATTTTTTCTTTATGGACGGCAGGCTGTTTGTTCTGGTGGGCGACGTGTCGGACAAGGGCGTGCCCGCCGCGCTGTTCATGTCCAAAACCAAAACGGCGGCCCAGCTGCTGGCGAAAACCGAGCTTTCGCCCGCGCGCCTGCTCAAAAGGCTTAATGACGTTTTGGCGGCCCAGAACGAACACTTCATGTTTGTCACCGTGTTCTGCGGGATTATGGATATTGCGACCGGGAAACTAGTCTATGCCAGCGCGGGACACAATATGCCTGTTTTGGTAAGCGGGGCCGAAAGCCGGTTTATTCCCAAGCCCGACGGGGTGCCGCTGGGCGTTTATCCCGAGGCCGAGTTCGGCGAATATGTCCTTACCCTGGAGAAGGGCCAGGGGCTGTATGTCTATACCGACGGCGTTACCGAAGCCATGAACAGGTCCTGCGAGCTGTTCGGCGATGACACTTTGCTAAAGCTTTTATCCGGTGTTAAGGCGGGCGGGAATGCCGCAGACATAAATTCCCTTGTGCTTGCCGCGGTGCGGGCGCACGCCGGCGGGTGCGACGCTTCGGACGATATTTCCATGCTTGCCCTGCTGAGAAAAGGGACCTGATGACGCGAGCCGTGGCGGCGGGTCTTGAGGGTAGTTCTGACTGTGCAGAATTGTACAACAACGGGGTTGTTCCATACCTGCGAAAATCCAAATTATTAAAACATTATTAGGGAAGGATATTTGTTATGAAACATGTTATGCGGGCAGTTTGTGCATTTTGGCTGGTTTTATTTATTTCGCTTCGGGTTTGTTGTTCGTTGGAATGTCCCCAGTTTAAGATTATAACGGAATATAAACACAAATATCCCGCTACAATTATACAAAGCAAGCTGTCTGATGATGGAAAGCAATTTTACATAATAACATCTGATGGCGGACTTTACTGCTATGCGTTAAATGGTGTGGAACAGTGGCATTTCAAGTATCCAGGGGCTTCGTCACCACAGTGGTTCGTTAGTGATATTGCAGCAAGTCCGAATGGGACAAATCTCGCGGCCTTAGCCATCAGGAATTCAAATTCATATGTGTTGTCGGGTAGTACTGGCCCGCTGAGCCGTGCGCAGCTGGATGCCAAAGTTATTTACTTTGACAGCGGCAGGCTGAAATGGGAATTGACATTGGATGCGGCCTCAAAACTGCATATTTCTCCTAACGGGATGGTTTTAGTCGAACCCTTGCGTGACGAATATGCGCGAGTTCATGGAAAGTATCGTCTTATTGATTCGGCGGGCAACACAATTTTATCAATCCCATCCGCTGAATCTGAAAATGAAAACGCAAATTTGACTGCCGGGTTTTCTGATACCGGCGATTATCTGTTTATTGAAAACCGGATTCTAAGAGGTACCGGAAGCATAATCGCGGAATTCGGCTATCGAAACTATATCCTGGCGGTTTTGGGAAAATACGCGTTCGTGCAATCATTTTCGAAGGCGGACAGCGTTTTGAAAGTATACGATATGGACACCGACAAGATGCTTTGGCGCAAGACCATCAATCAAGATATGGCTGACGACATTTTAACCGAGGTGTCTTTCTCTGGTGGGATTGTGCTGGTAAAAAATGCTGGGGCTTATGAGTTGAAAGATGGAGAATCCGTCAAATTCGGATTTGACGGTATTCCCGAATTTTTAATTCCGCCAGGTTATTTTTTCGTTAAAGGCAATGCCAGTTTTTTAATATATAACAAATCTGGAAAATGCGGAAACTTGCGTACCGCAAAGGATGATATTTGCATTGCTAATTCCGGCATGTTGCTTTGCTATACGCCAACAGATTTGCGTATTTACGGAACTTCTTCCCTTAAACTTCAGTAATTGCCGTCTTTGCGGAGCTGCGCGTCACTGACTCCGAAATGGTGGGCCAGTTCGTGCAGTACGGTGTGGGCTATCACGCGGCCCATTTCCGTGTCGTTTGAGCAGGTGTCTTCGATATTTCCGTAAAATATGGTGATTTTGTCCGGCATTACGCCAGAATAATTCTGGCCCCTTTCCGTGAGCGGTATCCCCTGATAGAGGCCGAGCAGGTTTTTGTTCCGTCCGCCGCCGGGCCGGGCCCGAGCGACGATCACCACGTTATCCATTTTATCCTTGAATTCGGCGGGAATTGAGTCCGCGGTGTCGGCGATTATTTTTTCTATTTCTTCTATCGTCATCTGTACCGCTATTATACATTTCCGCTTCCGCGTTGTCACAGACGTTTTGGAAAGTGTATTTTCCCGGCGCAAAAAAGTAGAATGTAAGACACCGGAACGGGCGGGTTTTCCCCCGCTTTTATTCCGCGCTATAGCAAGGGAGTTGCATTATGACAGTTGAAGTCCGCCGTGAAGCGGTTGTGCTGAGCCTTGAAGGGCGGCTGGACGCCGCAAATTCCAGAAAATTCGATGAACTGCTGCTGGCCCGCCTGGCGCAGGGCAATGTGAATTTCATTGTTGATTTCAGCAATGTCGAGTATATGAGCAGCCTCACCATCCGCGTGTTCTACACTTACGGTAAACTGCTTAAAATAAAGGACGGGCGCATAGTAATCGTAAATCCCCAGCCGTTGGTGAAGAAGGTTCTTGATCTGGTGGAAATGCACCGCGATTTTCCGGTTTACCCCGATGTGGACTCGGCGCGCGCCGCCTTCCTTGCCTAAAATCACGTGGTTTTGCGGGTTTGTTTTTTTGTATTCTGTATATGTTGGTTATGGAAGTTATTTTAATTGGGAAGGGGTGTTTAAATGGTTAAAAAATTGATTGCTGTTGCGGGACTGGCGGTTTTACTGCCCGCCTCGTCGTTTGCGTACTGGGGTCTGGGCGTTAAGGGCGGCGCGACCGCCGTTACCGACGACGACTTCAAAAATGAAATGAGTTACAGCGCCGACTCGGCCTGGACGAACTATTCCGGCGAAGTGAGCAAAAACGGCGGCTACGCCGGCGCGGAACTGTTTCTGGAAGGCAACGGCGAGAACCGCTTCGGCGTGTCTGTGGGCATTAAAAGCATAGCCGAAACGAAGCTTACGGAGGACTGGGGCAACGGCGCCACCACTCTGGAAGCCAAGAACAGCGCTATAGCTTTTCCCGTGACGCTTTACTGGAAGCACAAAGCCGAAGATTCCAGCGTGGGTTTCTGGCTGGGCGCGGGCGCGGATTTCATGAAAGCAAAAACCAAATGGTCCGATAGCTACGGCGTCAACACCGATTTCAAGCAGAACAAACTCGTGCCGCATGTGGACGCGGGGCTTGAATGGTATATTTTCAAGCGCGTGTCTTTGGGCGTTAACCTGGGTTACCTGTTCGGCGGGAAATTCGACGAACTGAAAGGTTCCGTTAACGGCACCGACATGCAGCTTTACACCACGCCGCAGTCAGTGGGTAGTTCGTTGGGCTATGCAGCTTCCAAACCTGCCGGCTCGAACAATTTCTCGCAGGATTATTCCGGTGTGCGCGGCGAACTCGCCCTGCGCGTTTATTTCGGCGGTCCCGACTCCAAAGAATAAGAAGTTTGCGTAAGACAAAAACCCCCCCGCTTTCCTCGGGGGGTTTTGTTTTTTTAAGTCAGTTCTTACAGGGGGATATTGCCTTTAAGCGATACCTGGCCCGGCGTGCGTTTTTTCTTGAGCAGCCGGAAAGACTGGATAAGCTTAAACCGCACATCCGCGGGTTCCAGCACCTCGTCAATGGCTCCGGCGGCCGCGCTGTGGTAGGGCGTGGCGAATTTGGACGCGTATTCTCCGGTCATCCGTTCTTTTTCCTTAAGCTGTTCCTCGGGCGGTAGGGCTTTCATTTTTCTCGCGTAAAGTATTTCTATTGCGCCCTGCGGGCCCATGACCGCTATTTCGGCGTTCGGCAGCGCGTAGTTGAAATCGCTTCTCATGCATTTCGAGTTCATGGCGATGTAGGCTCCGCCGTAGGCTTTTCTTAAAATAAGCGTTATTTTCGGAACGGTGGCTTCCGCGTAGGCGAACAGCAGTTTCGCGCCGTTGCGGATTATCCCCCCGTGCTCCTGCTCGACGCCCGGATAATAGCCGCCGATGTCCACAAGGCTCAAAATCGGGATATTGAAGTTGTTGCAGAACCGGATGAACCGCGCCGCTTTTACGCTGGCCGCGATGTCAAGCGCGCCGCCCATGTGGGCCGGATTGTTGGCCACCACGCCGATCGTGTCGCCGCCCATGCGGATAAAGCCGACCACGATGTTTTTGGCGAAATTCTGGTGCACCTCGAAAAACTCATGCTGATCCGCCAGCCACCAGATGGCGTGCTGGACACGGAACGCCTTGCGCGGATGGATTTCGCAGATTTTTTCCAGCAGCGTGATTTTGCGGTTGATGGGGTCTTCCGTGTGTTCGGTGGGCGCGTTTTCGTAACAGCTTTGCGGAATATAGCTTAACAGCTCGCGCACCTGCCGGAAACAGTCCTGCTCGCTTTGCGCCACGAAGTGGCAGACGCCGCTTTTTTCCGAATGGGGCGTGCTGCCGCCGAGCGTGTCGAAATCCACTTCCTCGCCCGTCGCCGACTTGACCACGCTGGGCCCCGTTACGAACATGTGGCTTATGCCCTTAACCATGAAAACGAAATCCGTGAGCGCCGGCGAGTAGACCGCGCCGCCCGCGCAGGGGCCTAAAATGACCGATATCTGCGGCACAATGCCGGAAGCCTGCACGTTGCGGTAGAAGATTTCGCCGAACCCGTCGAGGCTGGCGACGCCTTCCTGAATGCGCGCGCCGCCCGAATCCAGCAGGCCGATAACGGGGAATTTGGCTTTGCTGGCCATATAGGTCAGGTTCGCTATTTTTTGCGCGTGCGCCGCGCCCAGCGAGCCGCCCAGCTGGGTGAAATCCTGCGCGTAAACCGCCACGTCGCGCCCGTTGATTTTGCCGAACCCCGTGATAACACCGTCGCCCGGGATTTTATTGTCCTGCATGCCGAAGTCCACGCAGCTTGTTTCCACAAGCGAGCCGACCGGCAAAAAACTGTTTTCGTCCAGCAGATACTGTATTCTTTCCGCCGCGGTGAGTTTCCCTTTGGCTTTCTGGGCTTTGACTTTTTCGTCAGGCCCGCCCCTCATCGCCTTGCTGTATGTTTCGCGGAATAATTTAAGGGATGGCGCGACAACTCTTTTCTTGTCCCTTCGGTTGCCTTTAGCCGCTTCTTCCGCCTGCGCTCTGATAAATTCTTCCATAATACAGCCTCCATTTCTGGGATTATAAAATGATATCAAAATAGGACCGGATTTTCCTTGCTTATGACCAGGCCGCCGCCAGTATGAATCCGCTTTCCGTTGCCGCCGCCATATAGGAGAGTTTTTTGATGCGTCCGGCGAGTTCCGGCCTGTCCGCCAGTCCGCCGGTTATTTCGGGACTTTTTATTGGCTTTCCGAGCGCGCAGAAATTTTCCAGCTCGCTATCGGCTATGACGGGAAGCGTTTTCAAATCCTCCGGCGCGCTGGTGAACCGGATATCGTTTAACGCGGCTTTAAGGCCCAGCCCGGCGGCCTTTAAAACGGCTTCTTTTAGCGCCCACAGCGCCGTCAGGGGTTTTGGCGAGAGGTCGGCCAGTTCCTCCCCTCTGAAAGCGAATTCCGCCCAGGCCCGGGAGCGCGGTTCCGCTTTTTCCAGGTCTATGCCCAGGCATTGCGCGCCCGCCGCGCACAGCGCGGTTTTGCCGCTGTGCGTTATGGAAATGTCCATAGCGGCCTTGACGCCTTTTATGTAAGCGTGCGGGCGGCCGTTTATGTCCGGAATTATCGAGATGTCTTTGGGTTGGCAGAAACGCAGATCCAGCGCTTTTTGCACCGCCAGTTTAGCCGCTGCCCGGCCCGCCAGCCAGTCGGTTTTCCGTTTTTCTATTTTAAATCTGGCATATACGGCAAGTTCCCCCTCCGCCAGAATGCTTTCCGGCGGAGGGAGTTGCGTCATATCGGTTTTTGCTATTACAAACGGGGCCATTTACTGGGCGATCATCTGGTAATCCTGCAGTTCAACCCAGAGTGTGCCGTTTGCGTCATATATATAAGCGTTATAGCAGCTTTTTCCTTCTGCGTTGCGGCCTTTGAACTCTCCGTAAATATAGAGTTCTTCCGGCGCGTCGGGTTTCGGGTTGGCGTAGACAAAGCCGACCGCGTCAGGCAGGCCCATGCATTTTTCAATATGCAGGTCGCGGTAGCCGCAGGCCTGGAACGCCGATTCGATGAGCAGGGGGTGCGACTGCAAAATGCGGTTCTGCCCGTCCGTCCAGGGCGCTTTGGCGGGTTTGCGGTAGATGGCGTGCACAGTCCTGCTTCCGATGGAGTGAATACAGTCAAGAACCTGGAAGCTGGGGCCATGGAAATAGACGCTGTAAATCTGCTCTTTGCTGATAAGCGGCGCGCCCTGCGGCTGTTTCGGCTGGTTCTCCAGCGAGTACCATTTCAGCGCGACGTTTGCCGCAGTCGCGGCGCTGAAATGCCGCCGGGGCGAGCCCATTTTGACGCCTTTGGCGTTTATGAAATCGGAGTCAATGTCCATATTCATGCCGGCGCGGTTGCGCTCGGCGTAAATCGTGACGGGCTGGGGCCGATTTTTAAGCAGTTTTATCGGCAGCGCGAACCGGACGTTTTTCAAACACTCCGGTCTTTCGCCGCCAAGGCGTTTGGCGGTTTCAAAAAAAGTTTCGATGCCCATGACGCCCGGCACATAAGGCGTGCCGCCTATGGCGTGGTCCGCCAGATAGGGGTCGGTTTCAAGCGCGAAAATCTTCTCGGCTTTCAGGAGCTGGTTCTCGCGGATGATTTTAACCGTGTCCAGCATGGGATAATCGCTGTTCACAGGCACCGCGAACAGCTGCTGGGACGCGTGCATGTTTTCGGTTTCCGGTTTTGCCGGAACCTGCGGTTGTTCCGGTTCTTTCGGCATTTCCGGTTGAGGGGTTTCCGGTTCCGGGCCCGCCGCGCGTTCTGTCAAAACGAAAGAAATGCAGTGGCGGATGGTCGGATAGTTTTTAAGTTGAACTCCTTCTTTCGCCGGAATGTTGTAGAAATCGCGGATAGCCAGGAACAGTTCGGCCTGTTTGACGGTGTCAATGCCGAGGTCGGCTTCCATGTCCAGGTCCAGTTCCAGCATATCGAGCGGGTAGCCGGTTTTTTCGGCTATCAGGGACAGGATTTTCTCTTTCACCGCCGGGTCAATGCTTTCATCTTCTACGGCTGGGGGGGATGGCGCGGGCCGAGGCTCCGGCGCGGGTTGCGTTTCGGCGGGCGCGGGCGGCTCTTCCTGCTTGGGCTGTTCAATGGTTTCCCGCGGTTCCGCCGCCGTTTCCGGCGCGGGCGCGGTTTGCTGTTCGCCCCGTTCGGGGAAGAAGTTCAGCTGGACCTGCTTGTCCGTGTCCAGATTGCCTAGCGAGGATGAAAGGATGATTTCCGCCTGATCGGAATACATCAGCTCGTCTAATATCGCGGTCATGCCTTCTTCGGGATAAATGAAGTCCACTTTATTCGCTTCAAGGAACGCCTTCACTCCCGGGCGCATGGCCATGCCGAGCGCGCCGTAGGCGCTCATGGCGGCGGTTACGCCGCGGTATCCCTTATTGCGCATGCTGACCGCCAGTTTGGCGATGTAATCGTTTGCGCAGGCGTAATCGGACTGGCCCAGATTGCCGAATTTTCCGGCTATCGAGGAGGCCGAAATCCAGAAGCCGTTTTCCTTTAATACTCCGGAGCCGGCCAGATTCATCGCGCTGTTCGCCTTAACGTCAAACGAAAGATAGAATTCCTCAAGCGTTTTCTCGTTCACCAGTTTCGAGCGTTCAAACCCCGCGAAGTGGACAATGCCGTCTATCTGCCCGTATTTGCCTTTGATCTTTTTCAGGGTTTCGGCCATCGCCTTGGGGTCGGTAACGTCGCAGCGGTAGTATTCGGCTTCCGAGCCGAGCTTGCGCAGTTTCTCAAGGTTGGTATGCAGGGTTATGGCGTCCGTAATCTTCCCGTATGCCCGTTCCAGCATCAGGGGCGTGGCCTTGACGGAGGTGTCAGCCTTCATCTTTTTCCACATTTCGGCCTTAAGGGCAGCCAAAGCTTCGCCGCTCATGGCGGCGTGGGCGGGCGTGTCTTCGGTGAGGGTGATGATGTCGAAAACCAGCACCCGCACTTTTCCGCGCTTGGCGGCCAGCTGGGAGAACAGCGAGCCCAGGCCCCGGCCTCCGCCGGTCACGATAAAGGTCTTGCCGTTGAGGTCATAGCGGAGTTCGCTCTTGTCCACCCGTTCGGAAACGGCGAAATAGGTGGTGCGTTTTTCGTCGTGAAACCCGATGGCGAGGCGGTCGTCCCCGTGCAGGACTTCGTGCATGGTGAGTTCGGCGGTTTTCGCGGAGGTGTAGGCCGGGTCGCAGTCTATCAGTTTCGTGCGCGTTTTCGCCAGCTCGTACATATCCTTTCTGAGGCATTGCGCCGTTCCGGCTATGGCGCCGTAGAACGGGTCGAAATCCTTTGTTGTCCGGCAGCTGAACGCGCCGTCAA
>Ga0172379_10004485_pt1 | contig 20596 bp, 10 predicted proteins | sample GrowelOW334metaG_FD_119756 | JGI IMG/M metagenome (GOLD analysis project Ga0172379, IMG submission 119756) | Groundwater microbial communities from an aquifer near a municipal landfill in Southern Ontario, Canada - Groundwater well OW334 metaG | ecosystem: Environmental > Aquatic > Deep...
GACGGCGCGCTGTGGGTGTGCGTGGCCGAGATCATCACACGATCGCCCGCAATGCCCGTCTGCGCGGTGATGAGTTTGCGGGCCGCCTCCACCAGGGCGCGCGGCGTGTAGGCCACGTCCAGCGCGACAAACGCGGCCTTCTCCCCGCCTTGTTCGACCACGATGGCCTTGGCATGAAGCGGATCGATGACGCCGACACTTTTCACCAGGGCGTAGGCCCCGCCCCTGGGAATGCCAACCGGCGGCGTGATGTCCACCTGCGCGGCTCCGGCACGGAAAGGTTTTTCGGCGGCGATGCCTGCGGTCCACCCGCAGGTGGCGAGGATCAGCAGGGCGGAGCACAGCTTGAGTCGGCGACGGTTGTTCATGAGAGAAATTGTGTTGAGGATGAAACGGGAAGACGTTTTGTGGATGAGTTCGTTTGGAGAACGGGGCGGTTGCGTTCAATCCGGAAGGGCGAGCAGCGTGTAGTCAATCTCCAGAAACTCTTCGACCTCCTGCAGCCAGCGCTCCTGCACAAAACGGGTGTGGTCCGGATGCTCACCATAGCTGCGATAGGCACCCGCACCGGCGAACTCCATCGAAAGCCCCAGCGTGAACGAGTTTTTGGTTCCGATCTGACGCAGGCACTCGAAGCGTTCCACGCCGGGGATGCGCGCGAGCTGGCGGGCTGCCTGAAGGAAATCGCGCTCGGCGTCGGAGCCGGCCGGGTGTTTGAGACGGAAGACGACAGTGTGGCGGATCATGGGAGGTTGCTGGTGGTTGTGGTGCCGGCGGTTTCTTTCACAAGACGGGTGAGGGCGGATTTCATCCGACCGAGTTCGTCCCTTGCCTGCGGATCGGCGGCACGGTTTTTCAGTTCATAAGGGTCCGCTTCGAGATCGTAGAGTTCGTCCATGCCCGGAAGTTCTGTGTAGTGGATGAGCTTCCAGCGTTCGCTGCGCACGGCCTGATAGCCCATCTTGTGGATGCGCGGAAAAACCGTGTCGGTGAAATACTCGATCAGAAAGTCGCCGCGCCACGCGGCGGCGGCGCCTTTGAAGACCGGCACCAGCGAGCGGCCCTGCAAACCGGCGGGGGAGGCGGCATGGCCGAGTTCCAACAGTGTCGGCGCAAGATCGAGCGTGAGCGCAATCCCGGCGGGCTCGCTTCCCGGATTGATCACCCCCGGCAGACGCATCAGCAGCGGAATGCGAATGCCCTCCTCATACGCCAGGCGGCGCTCAACGCTCAGGCCGTGCTCGCCATAAAAATAGCCGTGATCGCTGGTGACGACGATGAGGGTGCGGTCCAGCCGGCCGCTTTTCTCAAGCCAGCGGAGCATCTCGCCGAGGCTTTCATCCACCGCGGCCAGCATGCGCAGGCGGCCCAGGATGGACTCGTCGGTGCTGCCGGTCGCCGGACTCAGCGGCGGCAGGCCGGCGATGGGGCGTTGCAGCGCGGGCTTGCCCTGCGGAGCGACGAGCGCGTTCGGACGGCGCGGGATTTTCTCCCCCGCGTAGAGGTGCCGGTGCCGTTCGGTGGGGATGAAGTTCGCCGCATTCGGATCGCTCAAGGAGCCATCGGCGCGCTGAACGGTCTCGGGATGCACCGCCTTGTGCGCAAAGTAGAGCAGGAAGGGTTTCGTGCGCGGTCGCCTGAGGAAGTCCATCGCGTGGCGGTGCAGGACATCCGTGACGTAGCCTGCCTCCTTGCGGCTGCTGCCGTTGACATTCAACTCGGGATCAAACGTGCTGCCCTGGCCCTTGAGGCACACCCAGTGATCAAAGCCGGCCCGGGGCGAATCATCGTTTCCCATGTGCCACTTGCCGAGGAACGCCGTCTCGTAGCCCGCCCGCTGAAGCGACTGCGGAAAGGTCGGCAGATGGTGGCTCCGGACGCTGCGCTCGGTGTTGTCCGTGATGCCGTGCGTGTGCGGATAAAGCCCGGTGAGCAGGGTTGCGCGGCTCGGCGAGCACAGCGGCGTGACCGCGAAGGCGTTGAGAAACCGCGCGCCCTCCCGCGCGATGCGGTCCATGTTCGGCGTCTTCGAGAACGGATGCCCCGCGCAGCCAGGATCGTCCCAGCGCATGTCGTCCACGAGGATGACGAGCATGTTGGGCGGCGGGACGGTCGCGCCCCGGGTCGCGGCCGCCAGCGAAAGGAGCACGACAACGGCCGCCGCCGCGCACTTTCCGAGTTGTTCTGTCGGGTTCAAGGTTTCAACTCATGCGGAACGGTTTGCCCAGCCGGATGACGCGTTCAGCCCTGGGATACCAGCCCTGCGGCGCGTGCGCGTTCGTGTGGAGATAGCATTGCACGCGCACCTCGGTGCCGCCCTCGGTGAACGTGAGCAGGCGGCTCATCGGGCGCGAGTGCGCGGCTCCGTGAAAACGGGTGAGCGCGCAGCAGTTGATGAAGTTCGCGCCCCACTTGTGCTCGATGTGCGTGCGGCCATGGAAATTGTCGTCAGGATTTGTGTGCGTGTGGCCGCCGAACCACAGGTCAACCGCACCCGGATGCGCGGCGAGGTAGCTCTCAAACGCCATCGCCTTGGGTTTGTCGTCCACGTAGTAGAGATAGGACGAGCCCTCCGGACCGCCGCCGTCCTTTTGGTAGCCGTGATAGCGGCTGGTGTAGCTGCCGTCGGGATTCAGCGTGCCTCCCTCGAAGTCGCCCGAGCCGACCGTTGTCTCGCGCAGCATGTGGTGGTGCGCGCTGATGATGACGGAGTCGCGATTCGCTTCCACACGCTGCTTCCACCAGGCCACCGTCTCGCTGGTCACCGCGCCCGCCGGATAACCACCGCGCTTGCCGCGACCCACGGGCACGGGCAGGTCGTTGCGGTCGCTCATCATCAGGAACAGCAGGTTGCCGACGCGGAACTCGTAGCGCTCCCAGGTGCCGGTGACCGGATAACGACGACGCTCCGGGTCCACACCCGAAAATTGTGTGTTTTCACCGAGCGGATCGATCCACTTCCGAAACCACGCCATCGTCGGCTGTCCCTGGCCGCTCGCATCGTGATTGCCGGCGATGTCATAGAAGTCCTCGCGCCGATGTTTCTTGAGCGCGCCGAACTGCCGCACGACTTCGCGCCCTTCGTCGTCCTTGGGCGGGCCCTGATTGCCGGAGAAGTCGCCGACGTTGATCGCGATGTCCCAGTCAAACGGCGGCGCGCCATCTTTGCCTCCCTGCTCGGATTGCCGGATCGCGTCGGCCAGCGACTCGCGTTTGTGTTTGAGGTCCGTCTCCACATGCGGATCTCCAATGGCCCACAGGCGAAACTGTTTCGGGGCCGCCTCCTCTGCGAACACAGGCGCGATGCCCGCCAGGGCGAGACCGGCTGCGGAGTCGCGCACGAAGCGGCGGCGGGTGATGGGCGATGTCGCGCTCATGGCTGATGGGCCTGCGGAATGACGGGCAGAATGATCCGCGAAGCCGTCGCGCCGCCGTGGTGGATTGTCTGCCCGGCGACCTCCAGTTTCGCGTCGGCGTTGGGATCGGCGGCGGTGTTGTGGTTGCGGTCGAAGTTCGGGAAATCGCTGCTGGTGACGTCGACACGAACGCGGTGGCCGGGCTGGAACTCATTCGAGGTCGGGCGCAGCTTGATGCGATACTCGATGACTTCGTTGGGCTTGATGAGCTTGGGTTTGTCGAGGCCGTCGCGGTAGCGCGCACGCACCATGCCCGAGGCGATGTCGCGATTCTTCCCGTCGGGAGCGACGTCGATGAGCTTCACGAAGAAATCCGTGTCCGGCGCGCTTGATGCCGCGTGCAGGATGACCTCGGGATAACCGGTGACTTCCAGCGGCGCGGTGAGCGGCTCGCCTTGATAGACGAGGATGTCGCGGCGTTTCGCGAGCGGGGCCTGGTCGGCGGGCAGCGTGAACATGGCCGCGCTCCAGAGCGTGGGCACGGGATCACGCGGATCGTAGCGATACGAGTCCCGTGCAGCCCCGGGAATTTTTCCCGTGAGAGAGCCGTCACCCGCAGGCGTGTTCGCATGACCGTCGCTGTGCAAATAAAGCGTGTGCGGCGTGGCGCGGCGCGGCGGCCACTCCTGTTCGTCACGCCACCGGTTGGCCCCCATGACGAAGATGCGCACCGGGGCGTCCCGGTTCACCCCGTTGGTTTTGCCCTTGAGCCAGTGGTCGAACCAGCGAATCTCCGTCTGCGCGAGGTCCAACGCCGCGGATTTTCCGAAGTCCACTCCGCCGACCCTGCTTCCCGATCCGCGACCATGGCTCCACGGGCCGATGATGAGGCGCTGACCGTCGCGCGCGGCTTCCGTTTTCCCGACGCGCCGCATCTCCTGATGCAACTCGATGCTGTCATTGCAGTGGTCGAACCAGCCGACGACGTTGAGATTCGGCACGTTGATCTCCGGGCATCCATCGAGCAGCCGCCAGGGATCGCGATGCGGCGCGCGCAGCCAGCCTTTCACCGCGTCGTCTTCATCCTCGAAGACCATCTTCGGCAGATCGAGCCACGGCAGGAAATGCAGCAGGCGCTCGCCCTCGCCGTCCCTCCAGAGCTTGCCGGCTTCCGCCCTCGTCTTCGGCCCCCCGGCACCCGAGCGCAACCGCATGTCCGGCGACATGCCGGTGTAAAACCAGTTCAACCTCCGCCCGGGGCGGAGCGTGCCCGGAAATTCAAGCTGCGTGAGCCGCGGCATGATCGAGAACGCCGCCATCGCCACCAGCGACGGCGGGCGCAGCGGTGCGAGCCGCCATTGCAGGAACGCATCGTAGGAGATGCCGAAGGTGCCGACCCTGCCGTTCGAGCCCGGCAGCTTCGCCGCCCACTCCACCGTGTCGTAGCCGTCCGCCGCATCGTGCGTGTCGAAGCGGTAGAAGGACTCCCATTTTCCCTCCGACGCGTAACGTCCCCGCGCATCCTGTGTGACCACGATGTAGCCGGCCTTCACGTAGGCATCGGCCCTGGCTTTCTTGCCGTAGGGCGTGCGCTCCACGAGCACGGGATACTGGCCGGGCTCATCGGGACGGAAGACATTCGCCCGCAGAATCACACCGTCCCGCATGGTCACCGGCACATCCTTCTCGACTTGAACCGCACCGGCCCGGTTTGCAGCCAGAACTGCGACGAGGCAGGTGATCAGAAAAAGCGGCTGATGACCTCCAATCCCCGCGATCCGGAGCCGTGGCGATGATGGAATCTTCATTTTCGTGTCGTTATTTTCACTCGATGCAGCCTTCGCGGTTGCAGACGGGAGTCTTCACGGCTTCGGCGCGCTGGCACCGCTCAACTGCTCGAACAGCTTGCTCAGGCGTGCGACGATCCCGGGCTGCTCAAGGTAGAGGTTGCGGGTCTCGCCGGGATCGGCGGCAAGGTCGTAGAGCTGCATCGGCGGCGCTCCAGGTTTGAGCTTGCCGTCGGAAGTGTAGTCGCTGTTGACCATTCCCACCTCGGCGAAGCGCAGATACGGATTGCGGTCGCCCTGCTTCGTCGAGTAGCCAGAGCCCTGCCCCAGCACGAGCTTCCAGTTCCCTTCGCGCACGGCCCACAGGCCCTCTTTGTTTTTTTCGAACAGGCTCGATGAACCGGATTGCACGATGAGGTTTGTGCGCGAGACGGGCGAGGGGTTTTGGCCGAGCAGTGCCGGCAGCGCGTTGACGCTGTCCGGCCCGGCGTCGCCCGGCAGGGTCTGGCCGGTCAGCGCGGCGAAGGTCGCCATCATGTCCGTAAGGCAGAGCAACTGCGCCGAGGTCGTCCCCGCCGCGATGTGGCCGGGCCAGCGCGCGAGGAACGGCACGCGGTTGCCGCCTTCCCACACGTCGCCCTTCTGCCCGTTGAACGGCGCGCACGAGCGGTGGCCGGCGTTGAAACCCTCCTTCTCATACACGCCGCCGTTGTCGCTCGTGAAGATGACGAGCGTGTTGTCGGTGAGCTTGAGCCGGTCAAGGGTGGCGAGCAGGTCGCCGACCGACCAGTCCAGCTCATGCACGAAGTCGCCATACTTTCCGGCCTTGCTCGTGCCCTTGAATTTCGCGTTCGGCGTGAGCGGCGTGTGGATGTTGTTCGGCACGTAATAGAGGAAAAACGGCCTGTCCTTGCTGCGCTCGATGAACGCGACCGCCTTTTCGTGCAGCACGCGGGCGTTCTCCTCGTTGACCATCGTGAACGCGGACTTCCCGCCAGCGAGCTTCCGGCCCTCGAAGCGGATCGGATCATCGGCCTTCACGCCGACGATGCGATGGTTCTCCACATACGGGCCCCAGCGGTTGCTGACATCCACAAAACAATAATCGAAGCCGACCTCCAGCGGGCCCGGTTTGAGTTCGCCGTTCCAGTCCACGCGCTGCTGGGCCGTGCCGAATCCGAGGTGCCACTTGCCGACGCCGCCCGTGGTGTAGCCCGCCTGCTTCAGCAGTGACGCGATGGTCATGCGCTTCGGCTCGATCAACAGCGCCGCGCCCGGCGAGGCCCAGCACGTCTGCTTCCGCCGCCACGAGTAGCGTCCGGTCAGGGTGCTGTAGCGCGACGGGCAGCAAACGCCCGCGGCCGTGTGCGCATCGGTGAAGCGGATGCCTTCCTTCGCCAGCCGGTCGATGTTCGGCGTCCTGAGCTTTGTCGCGCCCTGGCAGGAGAGGTCGTTGTAACCGAGGTCGTCGGAGAGGATGAAGACGACGTTGGGTATGGCGGTCAGCGTGGCACCGGCGCTCTCGACGGCAAGGAGTGCCAGGCCACAGACAAGGGAGGCGATGCGTTTCATGTCTTGAGCGGGCTTACTGCGGCAGTTCGATGTTCGCGATGCCCTGCGTGCCGGGGTGCAGCAGGTTGTTGGAAAAATGCATTCCGCGAGGACCCCTCGGGCCGCCTCCGATGATGACGGCGTATTTGTAGCGGGGCTCGCCGATGGCCTGAACGATGTTGCCCTGCACGATCACGTCGGCAAGCGGCGGGTCGTCGGGCTGCTGGCCGGCCTCCTCGAACTTGAAGGGTGAGCGTTCATTGCCCCAGATCCAGCGCGCGTCGCCGAGGCCGAAGTCGGAGATGATGTTGTTGGCGATGACCGACCCGCCGTCGGTGTTGGCGGTCTCCGGTCTGCCGTCCACGGCCGGGTGCGAGGCCGCGCCGGGCATGAGCCCGACGGCCCAGAGGCAGTTTTTGGTGAACTGGTTCCCCGTGATGATCACGTTGCGCGAGCCGTGCATCGCCTTCATGCCCATGAAGGAGTTCGCGATGATGTTGTTCGCCACGATGACATGGTCGCAGTGCAGGTCGATGCCCTGCGCGGCGTTCTGGATGTGGTTGCCGAGGATGCGTGTGAGATCGCTCACCTCGGGCGCGGTGACGACAATTCCGGAGCCCTGCTGCCAGCTGTCCGTGTAATCCGCGTCCCATGTCCGCTGGCTGATGATCGTGCCTTTTTGCGGGTTCTTTTTCACAAAGACGCCGAGCTTGTGCCGCGCCTTGATCTCCGGGGTTGGGATGAGGTTCTCCTCGATGACGCGACTGCCCTCGATCAGCGTGCCGGTGCAATAGGTCACGCCGATGCCCGTGCCGTCGGTGCAGTTGAAGGCGTAGCCCCATTCCTTGCTCGCGGTGCGGTCATCGACGGTCACGCGCATGTAATTCCGCACCAGGCAGCGGCTCACGCGGGTGCCCTGGCACTCGCGCAGCAGGATGGCTCCCGAGCGCGTGCGGTTGTCGATCACGCGCACGTTCTCGATCACCAGGTCGCGGCACTTGACCGCCAAAATGCCCTCGTTGTCCGTCTCCATCTTCCCCTCCGGACGGGTGAGCGTCAGATCGCGAATCTCCGCACCATTGGCGCCCTCGATCTCAATGACCGGCTGGTTCGCGCTCAACTGAATGATGCGCCCCGGCCCATACAACCCGGCCCGCTCGCCCCGGATGCGGATCTTCTCCGTGATCGTGTGATCGCCCGCCGGCACAAAAATCATGCGGCCGGGGTTGGCATTGATGGCCTCGTGAATGGACGGGTAGCTGGCGACCGAGACTTCGCCCTGCGGAGCGGCGGCGAATGCCGGGTGACAGACGGCGAAGGACAAAAGGAGGATCGGGATTCGTTTCATTGGCGGGTGCGGTGATGGTTCAGACAGGCAGGAGGTTCATTTGGATTTCGATTCCACGGCCTTCAAGTGCTCGGAGAGAAAGGATTTCATCCGCGTGATGCGCCCGGCCTGCGCGGGGTCGCCGGCGAGGTTGCGGAGTTCGCCGGGGTCGTTTTCATAATCGTAAAGCTGCTGGCCGGCGCGGCCCCCGTTCCACTCGACGTAGCGGAAGCGGTCGTCCCGGACGCTGTGGCCGGAGACATTTCCCGGTGCCTGCATCGTGCCGAAGACGGCGGTCCTGCCTCTGCCAGTCGGGTCGGCGAGGAGCGGTTGCAGCGAATCGCCCTGCACGCCTGGCGGCGTGGGGAGCCCGGCGAGCCCGGCCAGTGTTGGATAAATGTCCACCTGCTCGACAAGGCCCGTGCATACACCGGGCTTCACACCCGGCGCAGTGACGATGAGCGGGACGTGCGTCGCCCCTTCGAACAAGGTCTGCTTCGCCCACAGGCCGTGCTCGCCCAGCTGATAACCGTGGTCGCCGGTGAGCAGAATGATGGTGTTCTCCTCCAGATGCAGCTCCTTGAGCTTCGCCAGCACGCGGCCCACCTGGGAATCCACGAAGCTGGTCGCTGCGAGATAGGCGCGCATCGCATCGCGCGCTTCGTCCACGGTGGGGGCGGCATGGCGGAAGACGTTGTTGTTGGGGCGCAGCGCGGCCTTCGGCATCAGGGCGAGATCTTCACCGCCCGCGCGATAGAACGGGGGCAGCGTGAGCCCGGCCTTGTCAATGCGGTCGAAGAACGCCTGCGGCGCAACATAAGGCGTGTGCGGCCGGATGAAACCGACGGCGAGGAAGAAGGGTTTGTCCTTGAACTGGTCGAGCGCCGCCATCGCGTCGGTCGCGATCTTGTAGTCGGTGAAGTCGGCATCCGGGCGCGCGGACGCGGCATAGGTGCGGTTGTAGCCTTCGCCCTTCGCATTGGCGCGCGGTTTGTCACCGGGATCGTTCGCGGTCTTGGCTTCCACGAGGATTTCGCTGTCCCTGTTCAGCGCCGCGCCGAGCTGCACGTCGAGCTTCTTCTTGGGGGAGCCGCCGTGATAGACCTTGCCGATGCTGCCCGTGGCGTAGCCCGCCTGTTGAAAAAGCTCGGGAACCGTGACCGCGTCCGGCATCGCGTCCCGGAAACTCTTGTTCAGGGCGAAAACCTTCGTGCGCTCGGGATAGCAGCCGGTGAGGAATGAAGCCCGCGTCGGACTGCACAATGGAAACTGGCAATACGCGCGGTCGAACCGGACGCCGCGCGCCGCGAGCGCATCCATGTGCGGCGTGCGCACGCTGCGATTGCCGTAGCAACCGAGCGTCGTGGTCAGGTCATCCACGATGATGAAAAGGACGCTGGGCTTGGAGGGATTGCCGGCGGCGACGGCAAGGCCGCAGAGGTGCCCCAGGAGGCAGAGAACGGTGAGAAGACGTTTCACGGTCAAAAATGTGTCGGGTTGCCTTGAGGGAGTCGAGAGCAGGTTCCGCCCATCACTTTCCTCCCGACGGCGTGCGCAGAAACGCGATCAGGTCCGCCATGTCCTGTTTCGTGAGACCACCTTCGAGACCCTCGGGCATGAGCGAGAGGTTGCCGCCGCGCAAGGACCCGATCTGGCCGCGCGGGACCGTGCGCGTGGTGCCGTCGGGCAGCTTCATCGTGATGCTGTTGCCGGTTTCGGCCGCGACGAGGCCGTAGAGTTCCTCGCCCGTGTTCAGCACGCAGGTGTAGGCGTGGAAGCCGGGCTGGATGTCAACATTCGGGTCGAGGATGTTCAGGAGCAGCTTCTCGGGCGGATGGTTGAGGACTGAAAACAGGTCGGGGCCGATGTCCTTGCCCTCCACGCCGCGCTTGTGGCACACGGCGCAGACGCGCAGGTAGGTCTCGTGGCCTTTCATGACGTTGCCCGCCAACGACAACGCAGGGCGGTAATCCTCCACCACCTTCGCACGGCTGGGCGAAGCGGCGGCGTCGAACACCTTGTTCGCCAGTTTGCGGACGCGTCCGGAATCGTTCCGCACCAGCCGCGTGCGCCGTGCGGGATCAATCGCCGCAGTGCTCAACTCGCCCTTCTCGATGCGTTGCACGAGATTCAACGCCCAGGGTTCGCGCGAAATCCATTCATCCAGCATCACCTGCCGTGCGGACGGACCGAGCGCGGACCATGCCTTCGCAAAGCGCTCCGGAACATCCGCCGCCCCCGTGGCCGCCAGCGCGCGGATGGCGGGCGTCTGGATGTCGGCGGAAAACTGCGGGGTGAGCCAGGCTGCGAGCAGGTCGCTCGCCTCCGCCCGTCGCGCCGGCTCGCGGCTCAACAGGCTCGCGGCGGCAATGCGGTCGGCGGCGGGCAGCGACGCCTGCGTGGCGGACGCGCGGGCCTGCGCGAGCAGGGCGTCGGCGTTTGCGAGAAGTTGCGACAGTTCGTCCGAGTTCTTGCCGCGCAGCTCCGCGAGCGACGACTTGCGCTGCGCCAGCGCATCCAGCATCAGGCTGAACGCGCCGACCTGCTCCGGGGTGAAGCGGCCCGACGCCGTGAGCACCGGCTGCAACAGCCGGGCGATGGCGACACGGTCGTTCAGCCCGAATGACAGGTTCAGCAAGGGGCCCATCAACGCCTGCAACGCCGGGCCGCCGGCCTTTGCCACCGCCTCGACCACGGCCCGCGCGTGCGGCAGCGCGGAACTCATGACGGCGGCGGTGAGGAAATGGTCCTGATGACTGGCAACCGCCAGCCTGCCAAGCGCGGCCCCGGCGCGCGGGTCGCTCCACTGGCCGAGCGAGAAGGCGAGCTGCAGGCGGGTCTTCGCGTCGGCGTCGTCCACAAGGCGGGCTGCGGCCGCAATGACGGACGGCGTGCCAAACGGCTCCGCGAGGCGCAGCGCGTTTTCGCGGACGCCGGGATGCGCATCCGCCAGCGCGTGCGCGACCAGTTCCGCCTTCAGCGCGCCGAGACCGTCGAGCGCGCAGAGCGCGTGGAGACGGGCGCGGGGATTGGTGCTCTCCCTCGCGAGCTTTTCAAGGTGTGGCACGGCGGCGCGGTCGTTGCGCCAGAGGAGGAGCTGCTGCGCCTTGTCGCGCTGCCAGCCGTTCGATGAGTCCAGCGCGGCCACAAGCCCCGCCGCGTCGAGCCGGTCGAGCCGCAGCGGTTTGCGCGGGGCGGCGTTGACCGGCACGACGCGGTAGATGCGGCCGCGGTCATCGCCGAGGCGGAAGTGCGGCTGCAACTCGTCCTTGCCGCTTTGCGGCAGAAACTGCGGATGCTCGATGATGTAGCGATACATGTCCGCCACCCAGAGCGCGCCGTCCGGTCCGGTGCGTGTCATTATCGGGCGGCACCAGCGGTCCTCGCTTGCGAAAAAGTCGCGCTTCTCCTCCCCGGCGGCCCGCTGCGCCGCAAAGCTCACGCCGTCGTCGGTCAGGACGTTGTGCTGGACGAGGTTGTGGAACGGCTCGCAGGTGAAGGCATGTGACCGGGCATCGCGGGCGAAGAGCAGATCGTCCTGGTAGATCATCCCGGCGCACGCGGAGGTGAAGTGGCCGGCCTCGTCGAAGCTGTGGAAGCGCTTCTCCTGCACGCTGGCCGGATACACCTTCGGGTTGCGGGGCCCGACGACTTGCAGCAGCGGGATGGGCGCGCCGACATGCGGGTTGCGGCGGAGGTATTGGTCCGTCAGCACGTAATGCCAGAGCGGCCAGGAGTTTTGCGTGCCGAACCACCGGCCCCAGTCGTCGCGGTTGCGGCCAAACTGCGTCGGGCCGCTTTGCGCATCCAGTTCGCCCGTGTCCGGCCGGAAGCGGAAATCGCGGCTGCCGACCTGGAACTCCGCGCCGGTGCGGAGGGACTTCAGCTTCGTTGCGGCCGCGTAACCCCCGTGATGCGCCCCGGCGGCGCAATACAGCCAGTTGTCCAGCCCCCAGCGCAGGCCGTTGACGCGGAGCTGCTGGTTGCCCTCGAAGAAGCCCTTGAAGAGCGGTTCGATCACATCAGCCCTGCCGTCGCCGTTGGTGTCCTTGAGAAACAAAATCTCCGGCGCAGCCGTGACGATCACGCCGTCCCGCCAGGTGATGATGCCGTTGGGAAAGTTCAGGCCGTCGGCGAACAGCGTGGACTTGTCGTAGCGCCCGTCACCGTCCGTGTCTTCGAGCACGCGGATGCGCCCGCCGGGCTTGCCCTTGCCGTCCATGCCCAGCGGATAGTCCGACATCTCCACGACCCACAGGCGGCCGGCGACATCCCAGTCGAACGCCACGGGATCGAGCAGCAGCGGCTCGGCGGCCACGAGCTCGACCCGAAAGCCGGCGGGCACATGGATTTTTTTCAGCGAGTCCGCCGGCGAAAGCGGGTCGCAGACGGGGCCGGGTTTTGGAAAATCTGCGATTGATGCGACGCCCGCAGGCTGACCTGAAGCGGTATGGAGCCGCTTCGCCTCCTCCGCTGTCAGCGCGCGATCAAACAACGCGAACTGCGCCAGATGCCCGTGCAGCGGTGCAAAATGGTCGCTTCGGGCGCCGAGGAAAAACTCCTTCACTCCCGAAGCCGCGACCTGGATTTCCGTGTCAATCTCCGGAGCCGCCCCGCCGTTGAGGTAAACGCGGACGTGCCGGCCATCACGGACAAACACCGCGTGGTTCCAGGTGCCCGGCGGGATCACGCTCCGGCCGGCGAGGGATTGATTGGCCGCGTTGCCGTTGAAAACCAGAAGCCGCCCGGCGGTGTCGCGGCGATAGCTGCCGCCGATGCCGAAATGATCGCCGGGAGCCTGCCGGTCGCCGTTGGGACCGCGGGAGAAGAGATACGCGGTGACGGCGGACGCCTCGTTTGGCGTTTCATTGTGAAACCAGAGCGAGACGCTGAAGGCCGCCCCAAGCTTGTCCGCGCTGCCCGAGAGGCGTCCGGACTGGAATGCGGCATACGTCGCCGGGGCCATCTGCACGCCGCCCTCATTGGCAAGCCCCTTGGGCTGGACGTCCAGCGGCGCGTAAATGGCCGGCTTCAAAGCCGCAACGGTGGCGGAGTATTCCGACGGAAACTTCAGGGGGATGGACGACTTCGCCACTTCCTTCTCCGCGCGCTCCCGTTCGACAGCCGCCCGCGCGTGCTGCTCGGCAATGCCGGATGATTTCCAGAATGCGGCAATTTCAGCGGGTGTCAGCGCACGGTTGAAAACTGAAATTTCGTCGAGCTTGCCCTGCAAACCCTGACCGAAGACCAGACGCCGATTTTCCGGGCCGGACGGTATCTCGGCGGCAAGCTCGGGCTTCTCTGCTCCATCCCAATGGACCCGGACTTGGTTTCCGTCGCGCACGAGCACTGCAAAATGCCATTCATCTGCACGGAGGGACTGCGGCGAGGCCGCGCCGTTGAGCACCAGCTGCACGCGATGCTCCCTGGACTGCCGGCTGCCCAGGGTTTCACCGCCGGGGCCGACCGCCAGCGTCCCGCTGCGTTCGCCGGCCCCGCTCGCCTCACCCAGCCAGAACCACAGGGCGATGGAGTAGCGGGCGCCCAGACCGGGCACGTCGGCCTGAATGTCGCCGCCAGCCAGATGCACCGCGCGGTTGATTTGATTCGGCCCGGAGAAGGCGGACGGGGCCAGCTTCTCGCCCGCCCCGCAACCGCTGCCGCTGCCCGCGCCGGGCAGATACCAGGCAAACCCGTCGCTGATCTTCGCGGGTGATCCGCCGGCCACGGCGTTCATGGCGAGCTGACCCGCCGCCTCGTCCAGCCGCCAGCAGGCCGCGGGTTTCGCGGCCAGCACCGACCGGGCATAGGTCCCGTGCTCGGCCTGCATGATACGGCGCTTCCGCCCGCCGGCCTCCTCCAGCGCGGTGAGCAACGTCTCCACGATCTTGGGCTCGGCCTGCACCTCCAGCCCTGCCGTGCGGGCGGGCCAGGTGGTGTAACCGCCCAGCACATGCTGCTCGGGCGTGGGGATGTAGCCTTCCGCACCGTTGGCCAGCTCGATGTTGAAGTGCACCGCGAAGGGCGACTGCGCCTTCAGCTTCAAGCCGGTGAGCGCATAGACTTCGTCGGGCAGCGTGGTGATGGCCAGCTCGCCGATGCGGATGGCCTGCAGCTTGATCTCGGTCTTCTGCCGCTCGTGCAGGATGAGCGCTTCGTTGGCGTAAACCTGGGTCCTGTCCTTGGGCAGCTCATCCTTGATCTGCGCCGCAATGGGCCTCGCCCAGGCGAGACGGTTCGCGTCCGGAACGCGATAGTTCAAGGTGAGCTTCTTCTCCACCATCGCCAGCGGCGCGGAGTCGTGATACCGCACCTGCCGGAGCGCCTGCTCCGCATATTTCGCCACAGCCTCGGCATAGTTTTCGGCGGTCCGGGTTTTCCTGGGCGAGCCATAATCCATCCACATCAGATCGCCGCTCGTGCCCTGGGAAATGGCGCAGACGAAGGCCCCGTTGCCGTCGCCCGGCTGGTTCAGCAGGCGGGCCATGTGCTTGCAGAACAGGCCGTAGTAATCCGCCGACACGGGCCCCGAGCCGAAGTAATGCTGCGAGTAGTTCGCGAGCACGGCGAGAGGCCGGCCGTCACGGGTCTGGACCGAGATCATGGACAGACCGGGATCCACCGGGCCGGACGGGCCGACGATGTCAGGGCTGAGGTAGCCCGGATGCATGTTGGCCAGTCCCGTCGCCTGGCCGAACGGGTCCACAACCTTCTTCTCCGGCTTGCGGATCCACCGGCGGTTGTGCGTGTGCTCCCAGTCATCAATCGAAGCCCAGCCGATTTTCGCCGGCTGCAACTGCTTCGTCGCCGCCACGATGCCCTCGGCAATCTTTCCCGGCAGCCAGGCCGCATAATCCTTGTCCTGCCGCGTGCCCAGGCAGCCCATCGCCGCCGGGGCCGAATGCGTATGCGTGGCAGACACCATCATGCGGTCCACGGGGATGCCGCACTGCGCGGCGGCCAGCTGCTTTGCCTCGTCAATGAGCTGCCGCGTCATCATGCAGGTGTCCACGATGGCAAACGCGATTTTGGTCCGCCCGTCGTCGAGCACGAGACAGCGGACGTGGAGACGGTCAACGATGGTGGTCCCCGTATTCTCCAGAAACCCGCCCGCAATCCGCGCCGGCAATTTGGGCGGCGAAATATCCACGGCCACCGCGCCCGCTCGAAACACGGGATTGAACGCCACCGGCGGAATCGGCGCGGGCTTCGCCCGGTCGGCACCGGAAAGGTGGCCGAGCGAGACGGCCAGTGCCGCCAGCGCGGCCAGTGTGATTCTCATGATCCGAACAGATGTGGTGGTCATTTGGTTCCAGCTTTCTTTTTGCGCTGCTGCTCCGGAAATCCCAGTTCCCCGCGCGTGGTGAAAATGTGTTTCCGCATGGCCCGCGCCGCCGCCGCCGGGTCGCGCCGCGCAACGGCCCTCAGGATCACGGCATGTTCCTGGATCGCCGACTCGGTCGTGACGGTGCGGTAGCCGCGCGCCCGGCTGGCCTGCAGCAGGTCCGAGAGCGAAATCAGCAGCAGGCCCGCAATCTGGTTCCCGGAGGCGGTCGCGATGCCGCGATGAAACTCCAGGTCCGCAAGCACTGCGGCCGCCGGGTTCCCGGCCTCAACCAGCCGCCGGTGCGCCGCGCGCAACGCCCGGATCTGGGCCACCGTCGCCCGCGCCGCCGCCAGCCGGGCGTTCTCCGGCTCGACCATGAAACGGATTTCCACGAGCTGCCGCAGCCGCTCCTCCTGTTCCGGGACCAGCAGCTCCAGCGCGCTGGTCAGGGGCTTGTGCAGCATGTCCACCACGCGGATGCCGATGCCCTGCCGGATCTCCAGCAGCCCCTGCATCTCCAGCCGCTTCACCGCCTCCCGCACCACGCTGCGGCTCACGCCCAGCCGGGTGGACAGCTCCCGCTCCGTGGGCAGCCAGCCGTCGTCCTCCCGCTGATCCTGCCGGGCCAGGCCGGCCAGCTGCTGGCAGACCTTCTCCACCAACGACGGTGGCCGGGCAATGGTTTCAACAAGCATGTTCGGAAGTTATCAGGTGGTCAGACCACCGTGCAAATCCAAATTCGGAGAAGTCCCGGCTCCGTCCTGCTAGGGCAGGACGACGGCCGGCTTCTTCCATGTCTCGTCGAAATACCCGGCTCGCACGGCTTCTTCGGGAAACCCGGCGGCTCCCGGCTGCCAGGCTTCCGCTCCGGGCGAAACCTTCATCACCGCCCAGTCGCCAAGGCGCGGGAACAGCAGGTAGTTGAACGCGGCAAACTCCTTCTCGTGAAACGTGTGGCCGCTGTTGATGACCACGTAGCGGTCGCCGGCCCCGGCAAACGGGCTTGGGTTGATGAAGACGGGCGCGTGATCCTTCGCAGCGTGGCTTTCGGCACCGAGCTTCACCTCGCTGCGCGTCCATGTGACGGGCAGCTTCGGCAGCGCCCTGGCGATCCACGGGTTGCTGCCGGGGTCGCCGAAGAGGATGAGGTGCTTGGTGCGCACGTCGGCTTCGGTGATGTCGATGTCGTTCTTCACCGGCAGATCGCCGCGCATGTAGCGCGCCCACTCGTAGGCGAAGCGCCGCAGGTTTGCGTCCGCCCACGCGCCGACGGCCGGATTCCAAGGCTTGCCCGTGCCGCGCACGCACAGAAACGGCGTGGCGAATGCGTCGTCAATCGGCCCCTGCAAACCGGGGCGCTTGCCCGCCAGCGTGACCGCCTCGCGCGTGCCGGCGAACTTCCATCTGCCCTTGGCCAGCGTGAACACCAACGCCTGCGGCGCGTCGCCCGCCTTTCGCTTCGGCAATGCGATTTCCGTCCCGGCGATGCGGACTTTCGCCGCGGGCGATGTCAGCATGGGCGGGTGAATGGCGAATTGGGTGATGTTCTTCGCGAGGCTGACGTCCACCGAACCATCGCCGGCTGCGTTCACCACAATTTCCGCGCGCTCGTAGTGCCCGCCGAGCGCGAGCAGTTCCAGCCAGTGGCAGCGGTTGTATTTCAATGTCCAGGTCACGAAGCGCAGCTCCTTGCGCGCGTGATCAAGTCCCTTCGCCGAGTATTCGCCGATGCGGCGCATCTGCTCGCGGTGGGTCACCGGGTCAATGGTGTGGCCGGTGCCGGGCGAGATGAGATTCACCATTTTCAAGCCTTCCTTCGCCATCGCCTCACCCATGATGACGTGCGCCTGGAAGAAAATGTCCTTGTCTCCGATGGCTCCGATGGCAGGCACGACGCCGGCGTTCGCGGCGAAGTCCACCGAGTCGAGCATGTGCAGGCCGCGCTCCTGATGCGGCGGGAGCGGGCCGACCTTGACGAAACCCGGAATCGGCGTGTCGGAGAAGCGGTGCGTGTCCACGTAGCCGCAGTAAGGCCCGAGCGCGACGAAGCGGCTCGGATGCTTCAGCCCGAGATGCCACGTGCCCGACGCGCCCATCGACATGCCGCGCAGCACGATGCGGTCGCGGTCAATCTTGTAGTTCCGGCACACAGCCTCGATGGCCTCAAACACGTCCGTCTCGCCCGCCCAGCGATAGCAGTTCTCCACGCGGCCCAGCGGATGCAGCTCGATGAAATCAACGTCCGGTGCGGACTTCGCGGCGTCATCGCCCTCGTCGAAGCGCGCGCCGAACTTTAGCTCGCTCATTCCCACGGGCTTCGAGCTGCCGTGCAAGACCACGTCGAGGCGCACCGGCTTCGTGCCGTCGTAGCTCGCCGGCACGATCACGCCATACGGCTGCGTCGAGCCATCCACGGCGGAGATGTAGGCGCGGAGCGTCTTGCCTTTGCGCGCGGTCCAGGACGGCTTGTCCTCAAGCAAGGCGTCGGCGCGCTGAAGACCGCGCGCGATGGTTTTCTTGAGGAAGGCAACATCGTTGGTCTTGAGGCTCGTCTCGTAGCGGAGCGCCCAGGTGAGGCCCTTCTGGAACAGGTCCGCGTCCGCGAGCAAATCCAGCCTGGCAGCGTCGCCCGGCGCACCGGAGCGGGCGCGGAGGCTGGCGATCTTTTCGCGCAGCTTGCGAGCCTCGGCGGCGATGATCCGCTGGTCCTCCGCTGAAATTCCCGCCGGCATCAGCGGCGTCGGGCCCGCCTCGCGCAGCACAAACTCCAGCGCCGCCATGGCGTCCTCATAGGTGGTCGAGTGCCCGCCGTTCTCGCGATGAATCAGGAGCGTTTTGCGCCCGGCCTGCTTCAGCTTCTCGGCCAGCCGGAGCGTGCTCTTCGGCGGCACGACCTCGTCGCGTCCGCCGACCGCGATGGCCACGGGCATGGTGAACTTCCCCGGCCACAGCTCGGCGCTGCGCTTCTTGTATTCGTCCGGCACCTGCGCTTTCGTGCCGCCGTAGGACGCGGCGATGGCGTCCTGAAACTTCTCGTATTCCAGATGGTTCGCCGTGCCGTTCATGCTGCACACCCCGGCGACCAGGTCCGGATGCAGCGCGGTGAAGGTCAGCACGCTCGTGCCGCCCATCGAGGCCCCGGCGAGGAAGACGCGTCCGATTTTGTTGCGCTCACGCAGATCGGCGATGATCTGCACCACGTCCACCTCGGCCTTCGGCCCCATCCATGAAGTTTTGGCCCGGTAGTCGGGCGAGACGAGGATCAGACCAAAGCGCGCGGCGACATCGCGCACGCCGCGCGCTTCGCCAAACGCACCACGGATGAACTGCCAGCGATCCGAGCCGTGCCCGTGAAAAACGAGCAGCACGTCGTGCGGTGTGCCGGCCTCAAAACCCGGCGGCAGCCACTCGACGTATTTTTGTTCCGAACCGTCCACCTTCGCGGTGAAGGAAACGTCCTGCGGCTCCTGCGCCTGAACGGCGCCGGCCAGAACAGCGACGATGACCGCGACGACGGCGGTGAGTTTTTTAATCCTGAACTCCGAAGCGGACGGCAACTGCCGACGGGGAGCGCGGCCTTCAGGCCGCAGAATCGTGCGCCAGTCAGTGGTGGTTCCAGCGCACTTCTGCTCCCGGAGCTCTCTGCGGCGTGAACGCCGCGCTCCTCGCACCGTCAGCGTTTCATCCGCGTTCTCTGATTCGGAGTTCGGGTTAATGTTGTTCATGGAGTGGTTCATCAAGGGCGGAGTGCAGGGATCGCTTCACAAGGCTCATCATTCCGTTCGCCATTCACCGGCTATGGAGCTTTCGCCTTCTTTCGCGGTTGATTCGCCGGTTGATTTGCGCGGGCGGGATCGTAGCCGGGATTGGACGGCGGCATCTGCGCTCCGACCGATTTGCGCCACGCCGCGAGCTTTCCGCGCAGCGTCGCGGTGAGCTCGGGCTTTTGTCCGGCGAGGTTGGTGGTCTCGCCGAGATCGTCCTTGAGGTTGTAGAGTTCCAGGCGCTGGTCCTCGTCGAACTCGATGAGCTTGTAGTCGCCCTGCCGGACGGCTCCGTAGGGATTTTGCCACATGACATTGTAGTGGGGATAGTGCCAGTAGATCGCTTCGCGCGCCGGTGTGCCCGTTTGTTTCAACAACGGCGCGAGGTTCACGCCGTCCACGGCGGCGTTGTGCTGCTCGTCGCCGCGCGCGCCGGTCATCCCCAGAATCGTCGGGTAAAAATCCACGCTGACGACCGGTTCGCGGCAGACGCTGGCGGGCGTTGTGGCGCCGGGCCAGCGGACGATGAGCGGCACGCGGTGGCCGCCTTCGTAGGGGCTGCCCTTGCCGAGGCGCAGCGGCGCGTTCGAGGTCGCGGCCAGGTATCCGCCGTTGTCAGAGGTGAAGATGACAACCGTCTGTTTGGCGATGCCGAGCGCTTCAAGTTTGTCCAGAACGCGGCCCACGCTTTGGTCCAGGCTTTCAATCATCGCGGCATAGGCCGGGTTTTTCTGCTTCTGGCCGGGGCGGACTTTGGCTTTGTATTTCTCGACCAGCTCCTTCCTGCCCTGCAACGGCGCATGCACCGCATAGTGCGCGAGGTAGAGAAAGAACGGCCGCTCGCGCTGGGCCTCCATGAACTTCAGCGCCTCGTCGGTGAGCCGGTCCGTCAGATACTCGCCGGGCTGGCCGTTGGTGATGGACGTGATGCCGTAGGGCCAGAAATAGCTCGGCGGCGCTCCGCGTGATTCGCCGGCGAAGTTCAGATCGAAGCCCTGTTTTTCCGGAAGATAATCAGCCCCGCCCAGATGCCACTTGCCCACCGCCGCCGTGGCGTAGCCGGCGGACCGGAGCGCCTCCGCCAGCGTGACCTCCTCCAGCGGGAGATGCTGCGTCCAGTCCGGCGGCCGCAGCTTCGCCCACGGATAACTCCCGCCGGGTATCCAGTCGGTCACGCGCAGCCGCGCCGGATACTTGCCGGTGAGGATGCTCGCGCGTGTCGGCGAACAGCAGTTGCAGGCGGCGTAGGCGTCGGTGAACCGCATGCCCTGCCGCGCCAGACGGTCCAGGTTCGGCGTCTCATAAAACGTGCTGCCGTAACAGCCGAGGTCGGCCCACCCGAGGTCATCGGCCAGGATGAAGACGACGTTGGGTCGCTGTCCGCCGGGAACCGCAGCGTTGACGATTCCGTCAAACAACAGTCCTGCGGTCACCACCACCAGTGTCAGCATTCTCAGCATAGGGTGCCGTTGATTCAACGTCGC
>Ga0172379_10004486_pt1 | contig 20588 bp, 14 predicted proteins | sample GrowelOW334metaG_FD_119756 | JGI IMG/M metagenome (GOLD analysis project Ga0172379, IMG submission 119756) | Groundwater microbial communities from an aquifer near a municipal landfill in Southern Ontario, Canada - Groundwater well OW334 metaG | ecosystem: Environmental > Aquatic > Deep...
CACGGAAACCAGCCAGATATTCCTGAAAACCACCAAAGGAACCAGCGTTTATGAGGTTACTTTTATCCGTGATGCCGTGAACCCCGAAAGTTACCGCATCGATAATATTTACAAGCTGGGGACAGGAATCAAGGTTTCGGTGATCAAGAATGGTTATTCGATTACCCTGCCGAAGCAAAGTGTTGACGGATTCGTTTTTGAAGGAGCCGGGACGATTAATGAAACTTATGACTTGATCAATATGACTTACACCGCCGACGACGGAGGCGGGCAGGTGGATCACGTTACCGCAGAATATTCAAGATAACGTATGGTAGAGACAGATAATTATCTGTCTCTACACGCCGTTTCGTTGAACCAACGGTTTCGTTGAACCAACATTGCAATGGCATATACCGCGACTCCATCCCCGGTGCCAACAAATCCCATTGTTTCGGTGGTGGTAGCTTTGACGGATACCTGATCGGGATCGATCATCATGACAGCCGCCAGCGTTGTCTGCATCAGGTCGATATAAACCTTTAACTTAGGTTTTTCCAGACAAACAGTGGTGTCGATATTTCCGATTTCCCAACCTTTCGACCTGATTAATCCAACGGTTTTGGCGAGCAGGATCTTGCTGTCGATGTCTTTAAAATCTGCTGAAGTATCCGGGAAATGAAAACCGATGTCGCGAAGGGCCAATGCGCCCAACAGAGCGTCGCAGATGGCATGGATGAGGGCATCTCCGTCGGAATGGCCCAGAGTGCCTTTGACAAAGGGAATCTCGATGCCGCCTAAAATGAGCTTGCGGTTTTCTACCAGCTTATGCACATCATAGCCGAAACCGATTCTCTGCATTACTTTTTATTGTTTAACCCAGCGAAGTTAAATAACAAGCTAAAACTTAGGGTATTAGCCAGCGGACTGTTCTGGTTGTTAACTGGAACCAGATAGGAGAAATCCAATCCGAAAACATTGAGGCGTAATCCGATGCCTACGGTAAAGAACTTACGGTTACCCTTGGTGCCATCTTCATAAAAGAAACCGCTGCGGATGGCGAATTGCTTGGCATACCAGTATTCTATACCAACCGAATAAGTGATTTCCTTTAGTTCTTCGGCAAATCCTCCCGGTGCATCATAAAAAGAATGAAGCATTCCAACTGCAACCGGAACATTAGGATCAAATCCGGCTTCAATAACGGGATCATTGTGTATGTCAACGGAATCTTTATAGTAGCTGGGCGGGGTCGGCACCAATAGCTTGTTCAGGTCGACCGCTGCAGTCAGGCTGTTATAGTCATCAAATTCAATGGTAAAGGCGGTTCCCAATCGCAGATTGATGGGGATAAAGTCTTTGTCGGAGTTTTGAGTATAAGAGATTTTTGATCCGATATTCGAAATGTTGGCACCGAAAGCGATTGTAGCGTCATAATCTTTCAACCTGAGCTCAGTATTCTGGTAATAAACGGAGACATCGGACGCAAAGGCCATTCCCGGGTGGGATTCGATACCACCGACATAATACCCCCCGGTCAGGTTGGAATAAACAAACCTGAAAGCCAGACTGGCGCCGAAATTTTTTGAGAATGAACGGGCATAGGCAGCATCAACGGAAAACTCATTCGGATTAAATTGTTGGGTGGTATTTCCCACCACATCGGTAAACGTTATGTTCCCGAGTGAAAAATAGCGAAGCGACATTCCGATAACCTGTTGTTTGTCAATTCTTTTATACCCCGACAGGTAGGCCACATTGATATCGGGGATCAACTTTCTCAACCAGGGAACATAGGAGATGGAAAGGCCCATATCATTGGGTGCAAAAGCATACTTGGCCGGATTCCAGTGCATGGAGTTGGCATCAGGCGAAAGGGCAGCTCCTACCCATCCCATACCCAGTGATCTTGAATCCGGTGCTATGGTGAGGAATGGCACAGCCGTGGTAACTGTATTGATTTTCCCGCTTAATTCATCGGTCGTAATCTGGCCAAAAGAGGGTTTGATCAGGGCAGTTAAACCCATTATTATCAGAACGGAGTATCGCACAACTTTCATGTACAGTAAATTTTAGCTGCAAATATATAGATTTATCCGGCTCGATGCAGGTATCCAAAGTTCAAAAACCTCAAGGATGAGATTTTATTGTCCGGCAAGGGGTTATTATTTAAGAATGACCAACTTTTGAAACGCTTCTTTTGACTTGCCATCAGAGGTTCTGACTTTAACCCGATAAAAATAAGTACCTCTTCCGATACGGTCTCCAAAGTCATCAAGACCGTCCCATGGAATAGGTCCGACCCTGAACGATCCAGGTTTGATTTCAGTCTGATCGGCTGACAAAAACTCGAAACTCTTTACCAGTTTACCGCTGATCGTAAAAACCTGCAGCAGGACGTCAAGTGCCTGCTGACCCTGGTTGTGCTCGAAATAAAAATCGGTATGTGTGGTAAATGGATTCGGATAATTCAATACATGATCCAGCACCAGGTCGGCCGAGCTCTTAACAGAAAAGGAGATTTCACTTTCCGATGAATTATTCATGATATCCCACACCTTGATCCGGATGGTATGGTCACCGGGTTTCAGCTTGCTCATCGGGTATTTCAGGCTGCCCGAGGTATACTGGTCAAGGTCGCTTTCGTAATAATCATTCAGCAGGATGAGGTTTTGCTGGTTTCCATCAAGTATAGCCGTTATATCATGGCCGATACCGTTACTGGTGGTATTCACACCACTGGCATCCTTGATCCGTGCCAATAAAACGGGGTTTTCGTTGGTAATTCCACCGCTGACGAAGGTTGTGTCATTCATAAATACCCCAAGAGCCGGTCCGGTTTTGTCTTCAATGCCACTTTGTGATGATCCGCCAATAAGAATGTTCAAATTTACCCCGGCAGCATCATCCGTGCTGTTGTTGCTGTAAAAACTCAGCTTCCCGGTTCCGATCCGGTAGGAAATATCTTTAGGAACAATAAAATTAAAAGTGAAATCGCCATTTTTCACACTGGCCTTGCCCCGGAACAGAATGCTGTTGCGAACCGTGAACTCCATAATCGGACCACCATCGTTGGCAAGATTGGTCATCGTCATTTCCTTATCGTAAACCGTTGGCAGAACCACCCCGGAAAAATCAGACATTTTGCTGCCGTTCAGGTCATTAACGAACCCCGAGATGCTCACGTTTGACAATGCTTTCAGAGTATCGCGGAATTCACTCACCGGTTTTCCATTGATCTGAGTCATGGTCACCCCGTAACCCGGGTAGGCAAGGGTCAAGGCAGGGTCCCCCAAAAGCGTGAAATTCAGCTTGTTCTGTTCGTCACCAACGGCGTTTTTTGTCAGTCTCATGATATCACCCAGGGTCAGTCGTTTTCCCTGTTCATCGCGGTTGAATGCATAATCGTAAAATTCGCGGTTCAGAATGAAATTAGGGGAGGAATAAACCAATCGTGTGGTTGAAAACAGAGCGATACCACCGCCGTTTGGATTTAACAAAACCCATTCACCTGAAGATACCAGTAATGGGTTGTCGAACCGGCTGAATTCGCAGGTTGCTGTCATAAAAAGGGGAAATCTCTCTGGGTTTTCCCAATTTTTTATATCTGAAGTGATCAGGATTTCTTCATGAGCCAATCCTCGGGCACTGCCGTGACCCAGATAATTCATAATAAGGGCACCTTTTTTCATTCGGTCGGCAATGGCACGGTTGACTTCAGGATACCGGTCACCTGTGGGTAAAGTTACCTGCTGGAAGGCATCCAGGAAGATTTTATCAATGTTAAAGGCCGGATGCTCCACTTTTAATAGATCAGCCAATGTGTTGGCATCCCGCATATGCGTGTTGCCATCTTCATCATCCCCGATAAAACATACCAGGTTCCTCCAGTCGCCCAGCGAAGCTGAGGAATAATAACGGTTAATTTTATCAATCATGACCGAAGCCTCAAATTCACTGACCACAGGAAAGCGGCCGATGCCAATATCCAGCAGCCCGGCTTCAATATCCTCGCCAGTATCGAGCAGTCCGAAGAAATCATCCGTCAGATAGGAACTGGTCGGATAAAGTGATTCAAGTGATTGATAAGTAGGAAGATATGTTCGATATTCTTTGGTAGAATTCTTGTTGTCGTAGGAGCCGTCACCGAACAGCAAAAAGTATTTCAGCTTGAACGATCCTGGTGTTGAACGGTCATAGAACATTTTGAGGAAGTCCCTGATAGCGGTAACATCAGGTATGCCCGATGAAAATTCATTGTAAATCTGGGCAGGAGAAACCAGCAGGGTGGTCAGCCCGTCATGGGTTTTATGAAAATCGGCCAGCTGCCGGGCATATGCTATCAGGTCATCGTGAACCAGTATAACCATATCGGGACACTGTAATCCATGCAGGTCCTGGTTGGCAATCAATCCAAGTCCGTCACCTGAATAAACAGGTACCGGAAAGGCAGTTGATTTTGGATCAAAAACAACATATTCCCTGATCTGATCGGCTGCAGCAACAAATTCCACTCCACCGGTATAGGGCTGAAGGGTTTGCTGCTGAATATCACCTGGATAGGTTACGTCCCACACGAGATCATTGGAGGTGGCCTGAGCGATCTGATAGTTGACCACCTTGCCGTTGCCGGTGTCTTTTGTTTCGCGGAACGAGAGCTGAACTCCATCGAAAATCAGATTGCAGCGGGTGTTGAGTGTAATATAATCGAGCCATCCCTCTGCAGCCGGATTACTTGGCACAAACTGGAAATTAATGCGGATGCCATCGCCATCCGGCGTAAATGAGCTGTTTGAGATAGCTGTTGAGGCATAAAGGGCTTCATAATTATTGGTGTACACCCCGGCTAATTCAACCGTTTCAAACTGAGTTTCACCGTTGTAAAGGTAAAATCTTGAATTTGAGCTTGTTTTGGCCGATCTGGCCCACAACGAAGAGGTAACCTTTACCGGTTCGCCGGCTATATGATGTGCGAAATTAAAATTAAATCCTGCGCGAAGTTCACGGGAGAAGTTCGTCCAGCACCACTGGCGCCCCGATATTAATAGATTGATCGAATCTTTTTCCCGGTAATCAAATGCATGATAAGAGGTTACTGTCGTCTGCGGGACCAGGTTCCCGGCATTCAGGGTTACCCTTTTGCCCTGACCAAGATCTTCCGTAATGAAATAATAAGTAAAGTCGGAATACAGATGGATTCTATGATTGAATATTTTCTTTGCAGGGTCATATTTCCATGTTGTCGCACCGGTGGCATAGAACAGAATGAAATCACCCTCTCCAAATTGTCCGTCGGTCCCCTTGTCGAAATAAACAGGATTCTCGATCAGGTCGTCCGGCCGGTCGATGCTGGAATCGTAAGGCAACTGAAGCCCCCCGTTGCCGTAAATCCGCACATTGTCAGGATTCTGGATGCCGATTTTTTTAAGGTCCGCATAGGTTAGTTTCTGGATACCGGTAACGCTGACCTGCATTTTGTACCATCTGCCCGTTGCGAGGGCCGACCGGGAAGCATATCCATGCGTACTGCCCGAAATTTTCAGAGGCACATCCGGCTGATCCGTGGTTTTTATCTCAGGAGTAAAATTAACCAATCGCTCAATCCGGCCTGAATCCGGATTTTTACGGAATGGAATGAAGCGGAATACGGCGAAGGACCTTTTTCGTTCATATTGGATGGTTGTACTTATTTCAATGGTTTCTTTCAGATCCTTCACGTTCATATTCTTCCATGCGGTATCCGCTGTATTGACTGGCTCATATTGAACGTTGGTAAAAAAGATCCGGGGTACGGTTTTTTGATCTTCCATCCAGGGCAACCGTTCCGAGTAGTAGGGAAGGCTCCCTTTGCCATCTGGATAGATGGCCCGGTCAAACACAGTCGAGGAAACCCAGTTCAATTTCCTGGGCTTTACATCCTGACCGAAACTAAATGATAATGAGAGTCCTGCAAAAATGAGCAGCGCAACTGAATATCTTTTTATACGAAAACTCGATTTAACCATATCGGGGTAATATTAAGCAAAAAACGCCTTTTTTCTAATGAAATTGTGGTCAATGAGACAGGACAAAAAAAAATATTAACAATCCACTCTGAAAAATAAACGGAAATGATCTGCGTTATTACTCAGGCTTTCGATGAAATTTTCATAATTTCGGCCGCTTTTGATACTGAAAGTCAGTGTGAGTGATAAAAAAAGTTAATTTTGTACATTGATTTAATACCCTTTGAACGTCATGAAAATCAGATTGTTTAGTTTATTTCTGATCACTTTTGGTTTGATCCTCTCTCTGGGAGGTTGCAAGAGCAGCATGAAATCCTCCAAAACCGGGTGGGCATACAATGACATAAAGAACGGTGGATTTGAATATAAGGCCGGCTTTAATCAACCCACCGGACCGGGGTTGGTTTTTATCGAAGGCGGGACGATTACCCTTGGCCGCGTGGTGGATGATGTCCGGTATGACTGGAACAACATCCCGCGCCGTGTAACAGTATCTTCATTCTATATGGATGAGACGGAAGTCACCAATGCCGATTACCGTGAATATTTATATTGGTTAAAGCGGGTATATACAGATTATCCACTGGTCTATCAGCAAGCCGTACCGGACACCCTTGTCTGGAGAGGGGCATTGGCATTCAATGAACCCATGACCGAATCATACCTTCGCCACCCTTCATATAATGATTATCCCGTAGTGGGTGTAACCTGGATACAGGCTACTCAGTATTGCGATTGGAGAACGGATCGGGTGAATGAAGAAATGCTGGTTAAGGAGGGTATCCTGATGGAAGATCCAAACCAGACCAGTGCAAAGAATTTCAATACAGATGCTTATCTGGCCGGACAATACGAAGGAGTAGTCAAGCAGGATCTGCCCAACCTGGATCCGAATAAAACCGTACGTAAAGCACGTATGGAAGATGGACTTTTCTTCCCTAAATATCGCCTCCCAACCGAAGCAGAATGGGAATTTGCCGCCCTCGGCCTGGCTGCAAAAGACGAACTGATCGAGAATAAGCGCATGTACCCCTGGCGCGGTAATTATACCCGTAATGAGGAAAAGTCAAAGAGGGGCGACATTATGGCCAACTTCGTTCGCGGCCGTGGTGATTATATGGGCGTATCAGGTTCACTGAATGATGGATACCCTTACACTTCGCCCGTTAAAACCTACCTGCCGAATGATTATGGTTTGTATGATATGGCTGGAAACGTGAATGAATGGGTTTTGGATGTATATCGTCCGCTGTCCTCGATCGAGGTAGCCGAGCTGAGTCCATACCGGGGAAATGTTTTTACTGTCCAGCAGCGTGATGCCGAAGGAAATATTGCCGAGAAGGATTCATTGGGCAAGATTCCCAGAAGAACAATGACTGCCGAAGAAAACATGAAACGCACCAACTATAACCGTTCTGACAACCGTAATTATCTGGATGGTGATTCACAATCAAGCCTCGGATACTCTCAGGGCAAAGAGGATAATTCTAAAAGTACCGCCCAGATGTATTTCCAGGGAAATGATAATACCAAAGTTGGCATTACCAGTCTGATTACGGACAGGTCGCGGGTGTATAAAGGCGGTTCATGGCGCGACAGGGCTTATTGGCTAGTTCCTGGAACACGCCGGTTTATGGATGAGGATAAATCAACCGATGATATCGGCTTCCGCTGTGCTATGTCCCGCTTGGGTAGAGCCGATGGCAAATAGGATGTGAAATCCGAAGATTTTTATAAAACTTATCTGCAGTATCCGCAGATCTGTACCGACAGCCGGAAGGTCACACCCGGCTGTCTCTATTTTTCCCTGAAAGGCGATCAGTTTGATGGTAACCGGTTTGCATCCGATGCGCTGGCGCGTGGAAGCGCCTTCGCAATTGTCGATGATCCGGCCATGGTTGCGGGGGAACGTTACATCCTGGTCCCGGACGTTTTGGGATTCCTTCAGGAAATGGCTTCCTATCATCGCGGCCGGCTTAACTTACCGGTGATCGGACTGACTGGGACCAATGGTAAAACCACAACCAAGGAGCTGGTTCATTCCGTTTTGAAGCAGAAATTCAATACTGTGGCCACCGCCGGAAATCTCAATAACCATATCGGGGTTCCTGTCACTGTGCTTTCAACCCGTCAGGATACGGAGATCCTGATAGTTGAGATGGGGGCCAATCACCCGGGTGAAATTGATTTCCTGTGTAATATTTGCCGTCCGACCATCGGACTGGTAACTAATATTGGGATAGCTCATCTTGAAGGTTTCGGATCCTTTGAGGGAGTCATTCAAACTAAAACGGAGTTATACCGGTGGATTAATCATATCGGAGGAAAACTGTTTTATAATGTGGATGATCCATTGCTTAAGGAGCTTGTTGGCAGCTATGCAGGTATCAGCTATGGCTCGGGTCCAGGTGCACAGGTGATCGGCCAGCCTTCAACCTCAGAAAGATTCCTCAGCCTTCAGTGCAAAACTAATGCTCATGCACAGTTTTTTGACATCCGGAGCCATCTTACCGGAAGTTACAATCTTTATAATATACTGGCGGCAGCAGCGATCGGCAGTTATTTCGGAGTTAGCGACGAACAGATAAAAACGGGAATCGAATCCTATGTTCCGGACAATATGAGGTCGCAGTGGATTCAGACCGGAAAAAATGTCCTGTTTCTTGATGCCTACAATGCCAATCCTTCGAGCATGTCCTTAGCATTGGAAAATTTTGCCTCGTTGAAAATGCCACATTCCATTGCCATCCTGGGCGATATGTTTGAATTAGGCCAGCATGCGCCCGCTGAGCACCTGAAAATCATTAAACAAGCCGGACAATTGGATTTAGATAGGGTTTTATTTGCCGGTGAGCAGTTCTATCAACATGCCGTCGGTTTCCCGGATCTGTTTTTTGAAAACATCAATGGGTTGAAGAGCTATCTCGCTCAGGATCAGATTGAAAATTGTAATATTTTAATTAAAGGGTCACGGGGCATGCAACTGGAGCAGTTGGTCAGCTACCTGTGATCTTGAAGGTCGCCGTACCGTTTCTTTCCATGCAGAAAGAAAGCGGCAACAATGCTTCGTTTATACCATCCTTCCAGTAAAAATGGTTTTGGATGTACCGGGCCTGAGAACCTTCTGTATTCATTTTTCCAGATCCGGTAAAAGTCGCGATGGGCCCTTAATACTGACATAAAGAAGGCTGGTTTGCCTTTAGCAAGATATTGAAAAGCCGCAACTCCATCCAGAATCATCCGAACCACAAGAATCTTGAACTGTAAATCCCGGGGAAGATTTTTCCTGAGCAACAGCAGGTTGTTCCGGAAATTGTAATAGAGTTTTTTTGGACTCTCGTTGGGCAGCGTGCCACCTCCTACATGGAAAACTTCGGAATCCGGCACATACCAGATCTCATAACCGGCTGAATGCATTCTCCAGCACAAATCGATCTCTTCCATATGCGCAAAAAACACCGGATCAAGTTCCCCCGATGCCCGGTATGCATCGGTCCTGACCATCATGCAGGCGCCTGATGCCCAAAACACGCGGGCCGGCTGATCATATTGCCCGAGATCTTTTTCAATGGAGTTAAAAATCCGGCCACGGCAAAATGGGTAACCATACCGGTCAATAAAGCCTCCAGCTGCACCGGCATATTCGAACCATTCCGGGTTTGAGTAGCTCCTGATTTTTGGTGCGGATGCACTTGCTTTTGGATGCGCTTCCATAAACCGGACCAACTTTTCGAGCCAGCCCGGTGTCACCTCGACATCCGAATTGAGCAACACAACATATTTAGAGTTAATCGCTTCAACGGCGATTTTATATCCGCCTGAATATCCGTAATTCCTGTCGAGAGTGTTTAGCAGGATCTCAGGATATTCAGATAGCAGCCAGGCTCCTGTTCCATCGCTGCTGCCATTATCGACCACAATGAGTTGAGCAAGGTCTTTAGAAGTGTGAGCAATCAGGGCAGGCAGGAACTTTTGGAGATAGGGGAGGCTATTCCAGCACAGGATAACAACGGAGACCTGATTCATGCCTGCAAAGGTAATTCCTCCCTGCGATATTTCCATCTCCGGTGCGACCAAAGCCACAGATAGGGTTCCCGGCGAATCGATTCCTCGAGGTGTTTCACAAATTCACGGGTGATATCCCCTTCACCCGAAGCGCTCTGTCCGTCGTAAATTTGAATGGTCCTGACCAGGTAGGTTGCGAATTTTTGTTTGATCTGATCGGCATAAAAAACCGGAAACCCGAATTTTTTTGCGAGTTTCTCCCCACCGGTAAAGAAGGCTGTATCCTGGTTGAGAAAAGGGGTCCAGAACCGGATATCGCCCCGTGCCGGTGTCTGATCAGAAACCAGCAGCAGCGCAAACGGGGAGTTTTTTTCTTTAAGCTCCCTGCTGATCACACGGAGTGTATCCTTCATGGAAACCAATTCGATGCCGGGTTTATGCCTGATTCTTTTCATGAGCTGATCGGCAAGATCGCTCGACTGGGGCTTGTATACAGCAAAGACCCGGTATCCGGAGGCGACCATCGGGAGAAGGTTCCATTCCCAATTTCCATAATGGCCGGCAATGATAATGATGTTCTTTTTTTGTTCCAATGCCCGGTTGATCATTTCCGGATCTGAGAAGCGTATCCTTTTGGAATCTTGTTTTGGCTTCAGCCGCAGGAAGATGATCATTTCCATGAAAAGTTCCGAAAAATGCTGAAAAAACCGGCTGGCGATGTCCCGCCTCTTGTCCTCAGACAACTCGGGAAAAGACCGTCTGATATTGTTCTCGATCACTTCCGACCGGTACTGCAGCACGAGGAAAACCACGATATGGATCAAATTTGCAATGAAACGGAGAATAAACCCGGGCAACCAGGATAATACCCATAGGATCATCCGGATTGCCCGGGGAATCATTAGATTCATTTTATTGTTATCCACTATCTTTTGAAATTGTCTAAAGCCCTCGCACCATATCCGCCATCGAAATTAAGATCTCCATAGTTTCTCAGGTTGGTCGTCCGGCCATACAGCTCATACTGCCAGTAAGGATTATAAATCTCCCCTTTTGCATCGGAGTGCAGGAGCATATATTCTGTCCCGACCAGATGCGGATTATAAAAGATAAAGCGCTTGTTGTTCTGGTCGCCCAGGTGATAGTAATGCCACATCACATAGGGGTAAGCATTGGGTTCATGCTTGTTCTCTTCTACCTGATCAGGTGCACCGTATTTAAGCCAGGTACGCCCCATATCGGTCTCAAAACCATGCTTGATCTTGGTTTTATACGCAACTTCAATCATAAGCACCTGTTCTTTATACCTGTTCCATTCCGCATCCGGATTTTTTTCATTCCTTACCTTCCAGAAATTAAAAAGGAATTTCTGCATTTGCTTAATCTCAGTAGTCTGGGAAACATTTTTGGCAAACTGAATTTCCATCATGGAGGCAACCGGAATCAAGCTCAAAACGTAGAATTTCATAGAGTCAACGGAGGTGATCTTTTCGGCAAAAGTGGAAGTTATATCAACGCTCTGGATATCGGTAAGGTTGATTTGCATGCCGGGATTACTTCTCTGGAAGAATATCTTGTTCATCAGAAGTAGCTCGTTGTTACGGTCGCGTGCTTCGACCACCAGATTATAATTCCCGCTGGGAAGCTCAGTAATTGGCAGGGTGGCCAATATGGGATTAACGGTATTTGACTTCTGCCGCTGAAATTTCGAAAAATCGCCCAATGAAAAATTGGTCTCAAAGGATTCCAGATAATAACGATAGATAAAATCCTGATTGGGCCCGATTTTTTTATCGAGATTGTATAATTCGGTATAGAAGGTCAGCTCCTTCGCGGTTGACGGGAAAAAGTCGCCGACAAACGGCACGAGGTCATATCCGCTTTTTGACAGCATATTTGTTTCCTTGGTTGTCGAAAAAGATTCAATAAATTGAAAATCACTGTATTTGGGATCCGTTTTATTGAATTCCATGGCTAATACCTCAGCGTGCTCAATCGGGGACTCTTTTGAATGGTTGTCTTTGATTACCAGTTCAATCTCATACACGCCGTAAGGCAGGGGAATCCTCTGCTGATCGATGAAATGAGGCTGACCTTTGGCTGTATCGGCGAGCTCTGCACTGAGTAAATTATATTTTCTGAAGTCAACGATTTTGTCATCCTTTTTGAACAGGATGGTCACTTCAAGCGACGCCTGAAAGGTACCCCGTGAGGTTTTAACATATTCTGCAGAGGGTCCGAATACTTTCAGGTAGGTTTCAACAAAGGGTCCTTCTGCCGGACTGAAAAAGCTGGCATGGTGAAACAGGGCCTGCAGCTCTTTGGCATTTACCTGGGCTATCATCAGGAAGGTGAGACAGGCCCAAAGAAGTAATGATTTTTTCATAATGCTCGATTTAATGCGTTTGGTGATTATGGAGTGGTTTGGTAAAAAGGGTCTCTGGTTTTATCCATCCGGTTCAGTCCGGGATAGAAAATGCCAATTTCTCCTGCGACGAGTCCAACACGGAATGAATTTTTATCCATGGTATCACTGTTGTAAAACAGCACATTCCCCGACTTGACGGTAACTTCCACCTCTTTGCTGGCCATCTTTGCGTTTACCACAAAGCGGGTACCGGTGACTTTTATTTTTGCTAATCCGGCAATGACGGTGAACGGATGCTCAGGATCCGAGCTCACATCAAAGAAGGCTTCACCGGACAACCGGATCACCCGGTTACCCTCCAGGAATGCTTTGCCATATATCAATTTTGAACCGGGACCGAGATCAATATGGGTACCATCAGGCAGGAATACGGACTTGGCTATCAATTCATTATTTCTGATCACATGATTGTTGCCCTGATAAAGCCAGAGCAGGGCGGAACCGGCCAAGACCAATAAAACGGCGGCAATACGGGCAAGACGAAGGGGAAGGATACGCCTGAATGAACGAACATCCTCCTGATCTTCCATTTTTGATTCAAGAGTGTTCCAATCCCTCAGGATTTCCTCATGGTCAGCGGTTTGCTCACCAACTACCATAAATTCCCGGAGTTTGTTGAGGCGATTGGCCTGATCAGGAAATTCCGTTAACCAATCTTTGATTAAACGGTCCTCTTTTTTGCTGGTTTCCTTATTCAGGAAGCGGAACAATAATTCATCCGTTATCATAGATTCTTTGTTTTTCCTCTATGACACTTCAGCGGACAAAATCCCCCAACGACCTTAACGGATGTTTTTCAGTTTTTCCCGGAGGATCTTTTTTGCCCTGCCCAAATGGTTTTCCACCGTCTTTATATTCAATCCCAGATATTTTGCGATCTCTGCATGCGTATATCCCAGGATGACCGACCTTGTGAAGACTTCGCGGCATTGATCAGGCAGCAGGTTGATCTGATTTTCAATGATTTTAAGCAGGAACGGATCCATCTTATCGGTAAGGGGCAAATCAGTATACCAATTCCGGATCTCTTCCGGATGCCGGAGGTATAAATCCCTGATCTTCGTCGATCTCAACCAATTTAACCCTTTGTGATAAACAGATGAATAGAGATAGGGCTTGATAGAACCTTTGATATTGAGGGTTGACCGCTTTTCCCAGAGTTCGAGAAACAAATCCTGGACCAGTTCCCGGGCGGCTTCGAAGTCATGCGTTATTGAGGTACCGTATCTGACCAATCCGGCTGAATAGAGAATGAAGAGGTGCTTAAATACCTCCTTGTCACCTTTGGAAAGGCCTCTTTTCAGGATGGAATCATCCGTATTCAAAGGAAATCAGAAATATTTCTTGAGTACATTCAGGAATTCGTCTTGAATCAACCCATTTGTGGCGACGTAGGTCTGTCCGAAAAGATAATCCTCTCCTCCATAAAAATCACTGACCCGTCCTCCGGCCTGCTTGATGATGATGGTCCCGGCTGCCACATCCCAGGGTTTAAGATGATACTCCCAAAAAGCGTCATAACGCCCACATGCCACATAGGCCAGATCAATGGCCGCCGAGCCCAGTCTGCGGACGCCATGGGTACATTCCATCAAATCGCGAAGGCAATCCATATAAGCATCGACCATGGTAAAATCGGTATAAGGAAAACCCGTAGCCACCAGGGCCTGGCTCAAAGACTGGCGGCAGCTGGCATGGATCAGCTTGCCATTGAGACGAGCCGGACCTTGCTTAAAAGCTGAAAAACATTCATCACTGATCGGGTCATGGATGACTCCGATAACGATTTCATCTTTTTCCATCAATGCAATGCTGATCGAAAAAGGAGAGACTCCGTGGATGAAGTTAGTGGTTCCGTCCAAGGGATCAACAATCCAGTTATATATGTTACCGCGATGCGTGTAAGTACCTTCCTCGGCAATGAATCCGCCTTCGGGCAGAAGGGCAAGCAATCCTTCGAGCAGCAGCTTTTCCGATTGTTTGTCAACCACTGTCACAAAATCCGACTGTCCCTTGGCCTCAATCATGCCCTCATTTATCTTACCGGTCATGCTTTTAAGATAAAGTCCTGTTTTTTTTGTCAAATCAATGACCGCTTCGGTAAGATCGGAATAGTTCATAGGTCGGAATTGAATTCGGAAGGTAAAATTCAGCCTGCTAAGGTAACGGATTCGTGCTAATCAAGGCGGCCTGAAGGAGGCCATTGTTCTCCGGACCGGAAAGTATTACGAGGCTGGCCTTATGCAGGAAGCCGGGTTGGTATTTAACCATGACTTCCACGTAGTTTTCGGTGAATCCGGTCATGGTGCCATCGGATCTTTGCTGTTCGAAGATGACCACTCTTTCTTTGTTTATCTGGCTGATATAGAAGCCCTTCTTAAGATCCGTGCCAATAGCATGAAGCTGGTGGCTTCGTTCATCCCGTATCCGGTTCTGAACTTTACCCGTCATGGTCGCGGCAGGGGTTCCGGGGCGCTCAGAATAGGTGAACACATGAAGATAAGAAAGGGGAAGACTCCTGATAAACTGGCAAACCTCAAGAAAATCATCATTGGTTTCGCCAGGGAATCCAACAATGACATCGGCGCCAATACAGGCATCCGGCATCATTTCTTTGATTTTAAATACCCTGTCGGCGAAAATGGAAGTCAGATACCGCCGCTTCATCAATTTCAGGATTTTATCGGATCCTGATTGGAGGGGTATATGAAAATGAGGTGCAAACCGTTTCGATCCGGCAACAAATTCTATCAGTTCATCTGTAATCAGATTCGGTTCAATGGATGAAATCCGGAACCTTAAAATGCCGCTCACTGCATCCAGCTTCTTCGCCAGTCCGGTAAATGTTTCACCGGTGCTTTTGCCGAAATCACCAATGTTTACACCCGTAAGCACAATTTCCTGCAAGCCTTTCGAAGCCAGTTCAACAGCTTGACTGACAATGCTGATGATCTCGGGATTCCGGCTTTTGCCGCGTGCTTTCGGGATGGTGCAATAGGTGCATGGATAATCACAGCCGTCCTGGACTTTCAGGAAGGCCCGTGTCCGTTCAGCGGTTGAATGTGCCGGGAAAAATTTCTGATCTTCAATGATTTCGCAGCTGTGAACCTCGGCATGACCCTTTTTTGTAATATCGTCAAGATATTTTATCAGGTCGAATTTATCATTGGTCCCGAGTACCAGGTCCACTCCCTTCCACGAAGCAATTTCCTCCGGTTTCAGCTGGGCATAGCAGCCCATGGCAACAATAAAGCTGTCAGGGGAAACCTGGATGGCTTTATGGATGGCCTGTTTTGTTTTCCGGTCAGCTGAACCGGTAACGCTGCAGGTATGAATGACAGTGATATCGGCATGGGTGCCAAACGGGACCCTCTCAAATCCTGAATCCTCAAGCTGTCGTCCTATTTCGCTGGTTTCGGAGAAATTCAGTTTGCACCCGAGTGTATGAAAAGCGACCTTTTTCTTCATGTTAGAGCAGATTGCTGGCCAATTCTGCCAAGTGGCTCCTTTCGCCATGAACAAGGTTTACATGGGCAAAAACATCCTGGCCTTTTAATTTGTCCGTCAAATAGGAGAGGCCATTGGATTTCAGATCGAGGTAAGGGGAGTCAATCTGATGGATGTCACCGGTAAAGACGATTTTTGTTCCTTCACCCGCCCTGGTGATGATGGTTTTGACTTCATGCGGAGTCAGGTTCTGAGCTTCATCCACAATAAAGAAAACTTTACTCAGGCTCCTTCCCCTGATATAGGCCAGCGGGGTGATAATCAGTTTTTCCTCCTGCAGCAGCTGGTCGATTTTCAGGAATTCCTTGCTGCGGGCATCAAACTGATGACGTATGACTGAAAGGTTATCAAAAAGTGGCTGCATATAAGGTTCAATCTTTTCCTGGGCATCACCCGGCAAATAGCCGATATCGCGGTTGCCGAGCGGAATGATCGGCCGTGCCAGGTAAATCTGAAGGTAATCACGGCGTTGCTGTAATGCCGCTGCCAGGGCCAGGAGGGTTTTTCCGGTGCCGGCCTTACCGGTCAGACTGACCAGATTGATGTCAGGCCGGAGCAAGGCATCAAGGGTAATGGTCTGCTCTGCATTCCGGGGTTCGATCCCATAACATTTCTGTTTCTGGACCACATGCAGGGCGCTGGTGCGGATATCAAAGATTGCAAGGGCAGTCGACTGATTGCCCTTTAATAGTAAATATTGATTGGATAGGGGATCGATACCCAAGTTAAATTCTTCAATAGAAACCCCTTCTGCTGAGTTGTAGAGTTTGGCAATGATCTCATCTGACTGATTTTCGATGGTTGGAATCCCTTCATAGAGGTATTCGATATTAGTGACCTGACCGGCTTTGTAATCCTGGGCAGTTAATCCCAACGCTTTCGCCTTGATCCTGAGATTAATATCCTTGGTCACCAGGATGACCTGCTTGTCAGGGTTCTTGTTGCGGGTATAGTCGGCTATGGCAAGTATGCGGTGATCGGGGATTTTTTCCTCGAAAGATTCCTCCATTTCCCTGGAAAATGGTTTGCCTGTTTCGATGAATAGCCTTCCGAGTCCCTTGCCCAGGCTGATCCCTTCGCTGAAAAGCATCTCCCCGGCCAGCTGATCCAGTTCCCTGACAAATTCCCTTGCCTGAAAATTGATCTGGTCATTCCCCTTCTTAAATTTGTCGAGTTCCTCAAGAACCGTTATCGGCAGAGTAATATCGTTTTCCTGAAACTGGTAGATACACTTGTAATCGTGCAGTAATACATTAGTATCCAGCACAAAGATTTTCTTCTGATTGATCATGATTATATCTGTCTTTCAGGTTAAATATAGTAAAATTGCAGTCGTGAACTACAAAGAAACAACAGATTGGCTTTTTTCCCAACTTCCGATGTTCCACCGGGTTGGCAAATCAGCGTATAAGGCTGATCTTGAAAACTCTCTGGAGCTGGATAAGAAATTTGGATTTCCTCACCGGAACTTTCACAGCATCCACATTGCCGGAACCAACGGAAAAGGCTCTGTGTCGAATATGCTGGCTGCCGTGTTGCAGCAATCCGGCTACAAAGTTGGATTGTATACCTCTCCTCACCTGGTGGATTTTAGAGAAAGAATCAGGATTAACGGTGAGATGATCCCCAAAAAAGAAGTGGTTGCTTTTGTTGAAAAACATAAGGACCTGTTTGAGGAAATGCAACCCTCATTTTTCGAAATGACCGTAGCCCTGGCATTCGATTATTTTTCACGGCAGGATGTCCAGGTGGCGGTTATTGAGGCCGGATTGGGTGGAAGGCTCGATTCGACCAATATTATTGATCCGGTGATTTCTGTTATTACGAATATCAGTTTTGATCACATGGATCTTCTGGGCGAAACATTAGAAAAGATTGCGACTGAAAAGGCCGGCATAATCAAATCAGGTATTCCTGTGGTGGTTGGGGAAAAGGATCGCCAGACCCGCAAAGTTTTTGAAGACAAGGCCGCTGCAGCCGGTTCGCAAATTTTCTTTGCGAATGATTATTTCCAGGTACCTTATTCTATCCTTTCAAATGATCACCGGCAGTTCTTTCAGGTGTTGAAAGGCAAAAAGAGCGTATTCCCCGAACTAAACAGCGACCTGATCGGATTTGTCCAGCGAAAGAACCTGCCTGTTGTTCTGGAGGTCCTTGAATTGCTCAGGCTTCGCGACTGGCCTATCACTGACGAGGATATTTATGATGGGTTGTCAAAGGTGAAGGCATTGACCGGTTTCAGCGGCCGATGGGAAATTATTAATCAGAATCCGACGACGATAATCGATACGGGTCATAATATTGACGGCATTAAACAGGTGGTATATCAGATTGAAAACACACGGTTTAAAAATCTCCATATCGTTTATGGTGCGGTTAACGATAAGGAAATAGATAAGATTCTTCAGGTATTACCTGTAAATGCGCATTACTATTTTACCCAGGCGACCATTCCAAGGGCGATGGATGTTAAACTGCTTGCCGCCAAGGCAGCGTTTTACGGACTCAAGGGATCTATGCATACCACTGTGCCTGAAGCGCTTAGCTCAGCAAGAAAATCCGCCGGATCAGGGGACCTGGTAGTTGTTACCGGCAGCACTTATGTCGTGGCTGAGGCTTTATAATCCTGACCTTCAGGGTGATCAATGGATAATACTGATCTGTTTTACAAATGTTTCGCTATCGGAGCGGAACCTGACGAAATAATTTCCGCTTTCCAGGAATCTCGTATCCATTGAATAGTTAAACCCATTGGTAATGAATACCTTGTCAGTAAACAGTATGCTACCAGTCAGGTTGCAGATGGAAACCTCGCACATTTCATTCATCGATCCTGAATAACTGATGGCCAGGTGGTCATTAGCCGGAACCGGAAAGAGTCTGAGATTACCTGTCAGCAGTTCCTCCTCAATACCTGCGGTGATGCTCAAGTCGATAGGGACGAAGGAGGTGTTATTGTCTTCGTAGAATTCTGTGACAGCCCCGCTGGCATCGGCAATAAAAAGAATGAAATAACTGCCAGGCCTGTTAAACCTGGTTATGGTTATGGCATTTCCGGTAATGGAAATCGCTTCTCCGGGATTCACTGAACCTATGTTGCCTGTGGCCAGAGGCACATCACCTGCATCCAGGGTCTGATTTTCAGACAGGTATATATTGATTACCGAGCTTCCGGCCATTTCTGAACCCTGATTCTCGAGCTTGCATCCAAAGTCAATTTTTTTGCCGGGAATGATGGCTGTTGGAGAAATCCACTGGTTAGTGATCAGCAGATCGGGGCCGACAATTGCACTGATGGTGGCAGAAACTTCGTTCGAACCGGCAGATTCTCCATCCGCCGAAGTATAAAGAGCGGTGACAACGTACTTATAAGTGCCTGGCGGGAGGCCACTGACTATGCCCCCCAGATCGGTGCTGCCTACCGTTCCGATAGGTACGCCATCCTCATAAACCTTATAACCCGAAAGTGTTCCTGAAGATCCTGCTGCGGGAGGGTCCCAGGCGAGGGTTATTTTGTCACCGGCGACGCTGGCCCGGAGGTTCAGCGGCGGATTGAAGATGTACGGATCACTGACTGCAAGAGGAGTAAAGCTTAGATTATTCGTCTCGTTTGATTCGGTAACTGTTGCGTCAGCGTCAGCGATAAACAGTACGTAATAGGATCCGGGAGAAGTGGTAGAAGGGATAGTGATCCCTTCTCCGGTCAGGTCGATATACTCACCTGCACCAATCGGATCCATCCCGGCATAGGCTAACTGGGTGTCCCCGTTGTCATAGGCTTGATTTTTTGATAGATAAACACGGATTACCGAGGCTCCGGCACTCGTGTTTCCCTGGTTTTGAAACCGGAAGGAAAGATTGATATTGCCGCCTCCATGCTGGGTGACCGGCGTAATAACCGGATTGAGGGTGACCAGATCCGGCTGTGCAAGGGTAGTTATCGTTACCGAAACCTGATTGGAAGGGCCGGACTCGCCTGCCGGATTCGTAAAGGTGGCGGTAACAAAATAATTGTAAGATTTTACAGCCAGGTTGACATCTGAATAGGTAAGGGTTGCCGGACTGGGTATGGTGGCAATGAGCCCTCCGTCGCGGTAAAGTTTGTAACCTGAAAGAGTTCCGGTTGACCCGTTGGCAGGCGCATCCCAGGCAAGATTAACATTTAGGCCGTTGACCGCTCCTGTCAGGTTGCGGGGTGGATTTAATACGGAAGAACTTTTTACGGTGAGTCCCGTAAAGTTCATGTTGTTGGTTTCATTCGATTCAGCAACCACACTGGTGGCATCGGCTTGAAACAGAATAAAATAATTACCGGGTGTTGTTGATTGAGAAATGGGAATTCCCTGCCCTGTGACATCAAGGTAGGAACCGGCACCGATAGCTTCAAGCGACCCGTCGGCCATTAACAGGTCGGCTTGGTCATAAGTGTTATTGGTCGAGAGGAATACTTTGAGCACGGAGGCACCTGCCGCAGCGGTTCCTTGATTGATCACCCGGCATGAAATATCGATTGATTCACCCGGGAAAACTGAAATTGGATTGATTGCCGGATTATTGACAGCCAGGTCAGGACGGTTGGAATTTCCAACGGTGGCTGAAACCTGGTTTGATGGATTCGATTCCCCATCAGGAGCAGTATAGACTGCGGTAACATAGAAAGCATA
>Ga0172379_10004487_pt1 | contig 20588 bp, 23 predicted proteins | sample GrowelOW334metaG_FD_119756 | JGI IMG/M metagenome (GOLD analysis project Ga0172379, IMG submission 119756) | Groundwater microbial communities from an aquifer near a municipal landfill in Southern Ontario, Canada - Groundwater well OW334 metaG | ecosystem: Environmental > Aquatic > Deep...
CATCAGGATACTTTTTAAAAAGAGTTGCTGTTTTGAATAACAGATCGTCAAAATCTAAGGCCCTCTCTTCTGTAAGAACCCGTTCGTATTCACGGTATGTTCTTGCAGCAATTTCTCCAAGCGAACTTTCTGCACGTTCAAGCGCCTCTTCCGGTGAAAGGAAATCATTCTTAAAACGAGAAATAAATGATGAGATTCTTGCCGGTTCGTATTCTTTTGGATCCATATTTAATCTCTCCAAGGCGGTTTTTATAGCCCCTTTCTGATCACTTTTATCAAAAATTTTAAAATTCTTACTTATGTTTGCGGCCACATATTCTTGTCGAAGGATAAAAACACATAACGAGTGAAATGTTGAAATAAATGGAACATCGAAAGCCCCATACATTTCAAATGATCTTGGTAGTTCCCGCCCAAGTCTTGCGAATACCCGTTCCCGCATTTCCTTTGCAGCCTTGTTGGTGAAGGTGATGGCCAGGATGTTTCCGGCTGATATACCGTGGTGAACTAGGTTGGCTATCCTTTCAGTTAGAGTTTTGGTTTTTCCAGCCCCTGCGCCAGCCAATATTAGTACCGGACCGCTCAAAATCTTGGTAGCTTCCAGCTGTTTTTGGTTTAAATTTGACACAATTTTATTATAGACCGTTTTGCTAAAAAAGTCAGTATTTAAGCCATATTTTGGCGCATAGATTTGGGGTGTGTATTATCGTTGTAAATGCTAGTAGCCAAGCCTATAATTAGGGTGTCCTACGAAAGAACGAAAGAAACGACCGAAACCTGATTTATCCAATAAATAAGACTTTATTTCTCAAAATTCACTAAAAACTGACCCTATAAAGGGTCGGCACATAAAACACCGGTTTTTGCGTTTTGCTGTGGGGACGACCGTTTTGGTCTCCTCCCTTTTGATATTCCTGCCCGTTAGCCCAGTTTTTGCTGGTTTCTTTACAGACTTTTTGGACAATTTCAAAAAACCAATAGCCCCTGTTAGGGCGTATAACTCTCAGAACATTCCCTTGTTGCAGGCAGCACTAAATACAAACCCAGAAGCAAACACGGGTGGAGCAGAATTACTAGTTGATGATGGGGCACTTGTTTCCCAGGATTCTCCAGCGGGAGGATTGGCGGAAAACCAGAAAGACAGACCGTCATCTGACCAGATTTCAATATATGTAGTTAGAAAGGGAGATACTCTCGGTTCAATTGCAAAGATGTTTAATGTGACAGTAAATACATTGAGATGGGCCAACGATTTGACCGGCAATACAGTGTCAGACGGTCAAACTCTCACAATCTTGCCTGTTTCAGGCGTAAGACATGTTGTTAAGAAAGGAGATACAGCTAAATCAATTGCTAAGTTATACAAAGCCAACCTAGAAGATATTTATGCCTATAACGACATTGGAGAAAATACAAAACTAAACCCTGGTGACGTTGTTATTGTGCCAGATGGTGAAATTTCATCTTATGAAAATGCTTCTCCTGTTCGATTCGTGGAGGCTTCAACACCTGTAGTATCTGGCTACTATATGCGTCCAGTTCCGGGTAGAAAAACTCAAGGTTTACATGGTCATAATGGTGTTGATTTAGGTTCACCTGTTGGCACACCAATATTGGCTGCGGCTTCAGGTAAAGTCATTATCTCTAAAATTGGTGGTTGGAACGGTGGTTATGGTACTTACGTCGTAATTCAACATGATAACGGTACCCAAACTCTCTACTCCCACAACCAAACAAATATTGTTTCTGTTGGAGACAGCGTATCTCGCGGACAAATAATTGGATATGTAGGTATGACAGGAAAAACAACTGGTCCTCATGTGCACTTTGAGGTTCGTGGAGCTAGAAATCCTTTTCAATAAAATCGCTCGCTTTTGTTTTCGGCGTACACGCATAATCCCGTCCAGCGACGGGATTTGCTGTCTCTCAACTTTTTAAAATCAAGAGCTCATTAGAGCAGATTGATTTACCGTGCTAAAAAGTTTCCGAGACGTACGACGAAGACGAAAGCTCGCTTTAAAGTAAATTGAAATTGTTTAAGCAAGTGTACTTTTTGGTGGACGATATGAAAGTGCTTCAAGTAAATTTTCTTTTTTAATTTCTTCACTACCCTCAAGGTCAGCAATTGTTCGCGCAAGTTTTAATACTTTGTGATATCCGCGTGGTGAAAGATTAAGAGTGCGTGCTGCGTTATTTAGCGTGTCTTTAATTTCATCTGAAACTTTTAAATAATTTACCAAATCTTTTACAGATAAATCTCCGTTCACTTTTGCGCTTTTCGTTTTTGCATATCTTTTTCTTTGAATTTCGCGCGCATTTTTCACGGCTTCTTTTATGCGAGAATTTTCTCGCGTTGTTTTTTCCGCCAGAAGTTTTTCGTGCTCAATTCTTGGAACTGAAATCCACATATCGATTCTATCTAAAATTGGTCCGGAAACTTTTCTTTCGTATTTTAAAAGTTGAACAGGAGAACAAATACAAGCCGGACCTTTGAATCCCCTGTTTCCACATGGGCACGGATTAAGAGCTGCAACTAAAATAAAGTGAGCAGGAAAAATTGCTGTTGCACGTGCTCTTGATACAGAAACTTTTTTCTCTTCAAGTGGTTCACGTAGTGCCTCTAGTACTCGCGTTTCAAATTCTGCGAATTCATCTAAAAATAAAACCCCTCGATGAGCCAATGTTATTTCTCCAGGTCTTGGTGTTGCTCCACCACCGACAAGTGCTACGTACGAACTTGTGTGATGTGGTGAACGAAATGGTGCTTCTGTTATGTAGGGACTTTTGAGAGTACCAGCAATTGAGTGAATGCCAGTAATTTCTAATATTTCATCATGTGAAAGTTTTGGAAGGATCCCTTTGAATGCTTTTGCAAGCATTGTTTTCCCTGTACCGGGTGGCCCGTATAAACCAATGTTGTGTTTTCCGGCTGCTGCAATTGTTAGAGCTCGTTTTGCTGATTCTTGCCCCGCTATATCATCAAAAGTTATTTCATCCTCGATCTCTTTATCTTCAATATTTGTTTCTGGTTGTGGCAAAATTTTTTCGCCCAAAATGTGCGAAATCACATCTGAAAGAGTTCGCGCTGGTATTACATCAATTCCTGAAATTAGTGCTGCTTCAATTCTATTTTCAAATGGAACAATAATTTCTTTAAAGCCGTTATCTTTTGCTATTTTGACCAAAGCAATTGTTCCATGCACTGGTCTTAGTTTCCCGTCTAGAGATAATTCGCCAAGGAAGACTGCCTGTGAAACCTCGGCCTCTATGTCACCCGTGCCAAGAAGATAGCCGATTGCCATAGCGACATCAAAGCCAGAACCTTCTTTTTTAATTTCAGCAGGTGCTAGTGCGATAACAATTTTTTGATTTCTTTGTTTTGGAGATGTGAAACCAGAATTTTTTATTGCCGCAGCAATACGATCTTTTGCTTCCTCTGTTGCTTTGTCCGGTAAACCGACGATTGAAAATGAATGAAGACCACGTGATAGATCTATTTCTACATCAATAATGTCTCCGCCTAATAAATTAGTTTGGGCACTATGTACCTTGGCAAAAGCCATGAATATATATTACCCCGGTTAAGACTACATGTGCGCTTCGCAAGTGCGAGCAGCAGGATTTGCTTCCAATCTTTCTAACTCAATCTCTTCGCCACCAGTTTCGCATTTTCCATATGTGCCGTTCTTTATTTTTTCCAACGCATCGTTTATATCAGAGAGTCTGTTTTCCAATTGTGTAGTAACACCCATATTGTTTTCTAGGTTTTCAAAAGAGTCCGATACTTGCATTTCGTCTGCCTGTGATTGATCTCTGTCTCCTGAACTTGGCACCCAGTCTGTTGGATTGCTTGGATTTTTAGTAGCAACTTGAGAAAGTTCTTTTTCTAAAAGGCTTTTTTCAGCGAGTAATTTATTTTCGAATCCCTTTAATTGTGTTTCTGTCATGGCAGTATGATAGCCCGACCTGGTGTTTTTGTATAGCGTTTTTATTGGCCCTGAGCAGCAAAGGCTCTGTTCAGAATGGCTATAAATGTTTCCTCATTTGAGGCAATAAGTAACAGGTCTTTTGTTACGAATCCATAAACCAGAACAGATTCCCCGTATTGGTTTTGCAATACTCGCGTGTCTTTATTCGATATTACTTTATCTATAAATGAATCTTTAACTAACGGGGTTGGTAAAAATGCTGTGGTTGAACTTACTTTGTTTGTGTCTACTGGAATTGTTTGCAATGTACTGGTCGCATTTTTAATTGTAGTTGTGCTTGTTAAGTTTCCAGCAGTTGTTGTTGCTGTGGTTGTAGAAATATTTGTTTGAATTTGGTTTGCGGGAATAGCGATTGGGTTTTGTGAAAACAGTGCGCCTAAATCACTCCACAAAGAATTTTCCCACCTAAGCATCCCATCGAAAGCATTTTCATACGATGTGATTCCCACCAACATAAATATTCCAGGCAATTTTCCTTGGTAAGAGCCGAGCATAAATTGTTGTGATACAGAGCTTGCTATTGTTGGTGGTGCTTTCGTTTTTAGTAGTCCGAGCAAATCTGTAACGGCAATGGGCTTACTTGTAGTTGTTTCTGGTGTTGCGCCAGTTCGCTTAACAATATTTAAATAATTTATTTCACCCATATGGACATTGATTCTCGCTTTTACGTCATATATAAGTGACATAAATTTATCTTTAGTTAATCCTTGAAAAAGAATTTCCGTTGATTTGTCAAAACTAATAAGTGTTTTCGGTGCTTCTGCAACCGGAACTGGAAGATTTTGTATATGTGCGTAATAGAGTCCGCCAAGAATCGCGAGCCCAATTACTAGAAAAGCAGCAGACCCAAAAGCAAGCCATGTATTTTTTCTTTCTCGCTGTATTTCATTTGGTGTTTGCGCCAAGACGGGCCTTCTTTCCTCTCGTTTTCTATTTGCAAGCGCAATTGAAACAACAGAAGTATTCTGGTCTCGCATTGCTTCTGCAACATCACCCTGGTATGTCCTTAGGTTTTTTAAAGAAGGCTCAGTTTCAGGTTTTTCTTCAACCGTAGCTGTAGCGGGTGAAGTGTCAACCGGTACGGCTGTAAATTTTGTAGCTTCTGTTTGAGGTGGCGTAGCCGGTGTTTCTACTACCGGTTCAAATTTAATACCACTTTCAAGTTCTCCTCTTACTCCGGGTGGCACGCTAGGTAGTACTCCTTTATTTGCTGAGTACATATGAGATCTTGCTTCGGCCTCTTGTCTTGCTTTAGCAACGAGGGCCTGCACAGTATCGTCCTGAAACTCAAGTTCAGGTTTTTTGTCTTCGGGCTTCCCTATTTGATTTTGTGAGGGAGGATTTTTAGGGTCCATCCCAATTATTCTAACACGCTCTCTTTTTCAGAATTATTTTCAGGAGATTCTTCAAATGTATCTTTGGTTTCAGAGTTTTGGTTTCTATTGTCCAGGTCTCTAGGCGCTCTACTTCTTGGTGTAGATTGTCTTCCACGAGCTCCCATCATCAAGAATCTTTTTGGATTTGAATCTAGGTCTATAAAGTCATCTGCTGCTTCAATGAGTTTTGCAGAAGTTGAGCGGCCAAAAGCTGCAGCCTCAACCTGCACGCCATGTGATCTTAAGTATTCAACTAGTGGTATGAAATCTCCGTCACCGGAAACAACTACAAGGGCGTCAATTTTTGAAGCAAGTTTTACTGCATCGATTGCTAAACCTACATCCCAGTCCGCCTTTTTGGCTCCACCAGAAAATATCTGTAAATTTTTTGTTTTTGTTTCGATACCTGCTTTCTCAAGGGCCTCAAAGAATGCCTTTTCGTCTCCTGATTCAGTAGTAATTACGTACGCAGTTGCACGCACTAGGACTCTTCCTGCTACGCACTCTTCTAGTACATTTTTGAAATTAACCTTAGAGTTGTAAAGATTTTTTGCGCTGTGATACAAGTTTTGTGTATCGATAAGAACAGCAACGCGCTGTTCTGAGTGTTTGATTATTGACATTTAAATTTTCTAAAAGTTTATAAAAAGCGAACTAGATTACAAAAATTAGGCAGTTTTTTTCTTCATGCCGAGAGTCTTCATAAGTGCAGCAAAGGCCTTAGGGCTCTTTTTCTCCAAATATCTCATGTGCTTCTGGCGTTCCGAAACCATTTTCAAAAGTCCCCTACGGGAGTGGTTGTCTTGTGCATGCTTTTTCAAATGTAAGGCAAGTTCCTCAATCTTTCGAGTGAGAATTGCGATTTGCACTGGTGCAGAACCAGTATCGGTCTTGTGAACCGCTACTTCTGCGATGATTTTCTGTTTTTTGGTCTTTGTAATCACGTTCAAAATAATAGCACACCCTTCAATTTTACGCAAGGGGCCATTCATTGTGTAATTAGGCAGGAGGCCGGATAAATAGAGTATGGCTAAAGGTGGTAAAATATTGTGCGTCATGGCTAGTACAAAACTCCAAGATCAAATCCACGCCTTTTTACAGTATCTAGAGATAGAAAAGGGTCGTTCTTTAAAGACTGTTGAAAATTACGCACACTACTTATACAGATTTGAAGAGTTTTCAAAGTTAAAAAAGGCGGAAGATATTACCGATTTAATTATCCGTGATTTTAGAATGTGGTTAAATCGTCAAGATTCGGGCACCCTAAAAGATGGGCATAAAGAAACTTTAAAAAAGAAAACCCAAAATTATTATTTAATTGCGTTACGTTCATTTCTTAAATATTTATTGAGAATCGGAGTGAAATCATTGTCTCCAGACAGAATTGAGCTGGCAAAAGTTGGAGAGCGTTCATTAGATTTAATTTCTAAAACAGAATTGATGCGACTTTTAGCTGCGCCTAACGAAGAAGATTTAAAAAGCTTGCGTGATAAAGCAATTTTAGAGCTCTTATTTTCCACCGGGCTCCGTGTGTCTGAATTGTGTAAACTCCCTCGTGATTTAGACCTAAAAGCCGATGAATTTTCAGTTCGAGGAAAGGGTGAAAAGGTAAGAGTAGTTTTTTTGTCAGAAGAGGCTCGTACAGCACTTAAAAATTATTTGGCAAAAAGAAAAGATATGTCCGATGCCCTTTTTGTAGAAATATCAAAACGTTCAAAAGATGCTTCACCCCTCTCCCCCCGCTCTGTTCAGCGATTGGTAAAGTTTTATGCAACCAAAGCTGGCATATCAAAAAAAGTTACACCCCATGTGGTGCGCCACTCTTTTGCAACTGATTTGCTTTCAAATGGTGCAGATATTCGTTCGGTGCAAACTCTTTTGGGCCACGCAAATATAGCGACCACTCAAATTTATACGCACGTTACTGATAAACAATTAAGGGAAGTGCACAAAAAGTTTCATAATAAGTGACGCTCGGGTTAGTTGTCTCAGAATCAACTGCCACTCGGATTAAAATTTCAAAATAGCTAAGCTCAAGAACGAAAAATATCAGAACTCGTCGTATACTCGACTCAAACACTGATATTTTTCTATTTCGCTAAACCATTTTGAAATATCCTCGTGAGTTTCTGAGACAACAAACCCTCGCTCTAAGGTCAAGCCAATAAAAATTCCCAAGGCTAGCAACTAACAACAGGCAACTGTAAACTATTTGTATGAGAATCATTTCTTGGAATGTAAACGGCATTCGCTCAACCCAAAAATCTGGTGATTTAGAGTGGTTGTTTAAGCAGAGCCCAGACATTATTGGTTTACAGGAAGTAAAGGCGACGGTTGACCAACTACCACCAGAAATTGCGTCGCCAAAGGGCTACTATTCGTTTTTTGATTGGCCAAAGGAGAAAAAGGGCTATAGCGGTGTCGCTATTTACACAAAAGAAAAGCCAGCAGAGGTTTTGTATGGCATGGGTGTAGAAAAATATGATAAGGAGGGGCGCCTTCTAGCAGCTATATACAAAGATTTTGTGCTTATAAACTGTTACTTCCCTAACGGAGGTGGTGCTCCGGAAAGACTTGAATACAAGCTTGGTTTTTATAAAGAATTTCTCAAATTTGCTGAAAAATTACGTAAAAAGCACAAAAATATTATCTTTTGCGGTGATGTGAATGTGGCGCATACAGAAATAGACATTGCTAGACCAAAAGAGAATGTAGATCACGTGGGTTTTTTGCCAATAGAGAGAAAGTGGGTGGACGAAGTGATATCCAAGGGGTACGTAGACACATTTAGGCACGAACACCCAGATGAAGTTGCGCAATACACTTGGTGGGACCAGAAGTCGTTTGCTAGAAATAGGAATGTTGGATGGAGGATAGATTATTTTTTTGTAAGTAAAGAGTTAGTAAAAAAGATTAAAAAAAGTTTTATCTGGAAAGATATATATGGTTCGGATCATTGCCCTATCGAGCTAGACGTGGCTCCGTAGGGCCTTTTTATAAAGGACAAAGTTATCCCCATAAAACCCATATACAATTTGTCCTTTACTCTATACAATATCTGTTAGACGTCAGGCAACAAACGAGACCCTTTTCTCCATCTTGTGGATCGTCTGGCAATAGTTCTTTCAGATGATCTGGCTGCTCATGCGGCCTAGGGAAAAGCGCTCCAACTCATACGCTCCACCAAACTTACATTATAAAAGGGTAGCAGAGTAACGCTCACCCATCGCATCATCTCACCGAGAGTACCCAAGACACCTGTCGCGGGTGCTCTTTTTGTTTAGGTAACTTTGTATTTTGAGCGTATCTTTAATAGCTCCTCCTCTTCTTCCTTATCTTTAGCAGATTTGCCACTCTCTCCAAGCGCTTTTAGTTCCTTGTCACCTAGCTCCAGGTATTTTTTTGCTCTTTTTGAAAGTTCTTCCCTAGTATTTAACTTTGGATCCTCCAGGACATCATTCAATAAGGCATGCAGAAGGAATCCAAGACGTGGTCCAGGTTTCTCGTGAAACTCTTTCATAATGAAATTGCCATCTATGGCGAGCATGCCAACCGAAATTGGATCCCTCATCACCTCCTCAATCATTGCTTGGTATTTTCTTAATCGATACGGGCTTTCTTTTGGTCTTCCAGTGCCTATGCGGTCACAAAACCTTACAGCCACAAGGTCATTTACGGACTCTTTCCCTACATTTGCGACCATCCTTCTTACTGCTGAGAGTGTAATTTGCTCTGTATCAGAAAAAAACATATGCCAGCGAACTAAGTTTGTTACCTTTTGTATAGTTTCACGTGAAAAGTGTAGCCTTTCCATCATATTCTTAGCCATTCTAGCCCCAATTACCTCATGACCATAAAAAGTCCAGTCCTTCTTTTCGTCAGACCAGCGCCTTGAGGCTGGTTTACCAATATCATGGAGTAGAGCAGCTAGTCTCACGTGAAACGGATAATTTTTGTGCGCAGCGTGGTCCAGTGATTTAAGCAAATGAGTTAAGACATCAAAGGAATGGGCTTGGTTTTGGGCTATATCTTTAGCCTCTATGAGTTCAGGTACCATGTATTCAAGTGCTCCCACTCTGTCGGCCAAAATAAGCCCTAGGGAGGGGTTCTGGGAGTTGATTATCCTAATTAGCTCATCTCGGATACGTTCCTGAGAAATATGGCTTAAAAGCTCGGCTTTATCTGTCATTGCAGTCAAGGTATTAGAGTCAATGCCAAAGCCGAGCTCGGAATGGAGCCTTATCCCACGAAGTATACGTAGTGCATCCTCGTTAAAACGTTCATTTGCATCCCCCACAGCTCTAATATGGCCAGAAATAAGGTCTTTTCGGCCGTCGAACAGATCTAAAAGCTCATCTTTCTCTATGGAATAGGCCAAAGCATTGATAGTGAAGTCCCTTCTAGACAAATCCTCTCCAATGGTCTTTGCAAATGAAACAGAATCGGGGCGTCTTTTATCTGTATATTCCCCCTCTGTTCTATACGGAGTAACCTCAATAACTTTTAGGCTTGCATCCTCAACGTCCTCCTGCACGACGCTGACGGTCCCATATTTGTTTTCATAAAAAGTCTTAGAAAATAGGCTGACTATTTGCTCTGGAACGGCATTTGTGGCTACATCCCAGTCTTTTGGGGCTACCCCAAGAAATAAGTCTCTCACACAGCCACCAACCAGGTATGCCTCAAAACCAGAACCGGTAAGGGTGTTTGTTACATGTGAAACAGGTTTTGGTATTGGAAAGGTTGCCATTTCTTTGCTTATTCTAACGCACGATTTGGGTTTAGAGCACAATATCCCAGAACATATCTACTGATTCGACTTCACGCACTTGTGATACGTAGGCAATAGCAACATCAATTTGCCACTCACCATCGTAATCTTTGTCCATAATCCACGTTTCGATAATTCGCTTAAAACGCTTTACTTTCCAGGAGTGCATATGGTCTTCAGGCCTATAGTTAGGGCTATTTCTCTCCTCGAGGCTATTGATCTCTTTAGCCTTAACCTCAACAAAATGAACGATATTATTGTTTCTAGCCACAATGTCTATTTCACCCCAAGGTCGTAAGTAGTTTCTTTCTATGATTGAGAATCCTTGTTTCATGAGAAACTTTGTTACCAATTCTTCGCCTTTATTTCCTATATCTTTAGTCTTGGTAAGCATACGTTTCACGTGAAACTATATTAGAACCTTATTTTAGCTATATGGCTATGTGTGGCCGTAATTGGCACCCTAGCTATAGGACAATAAGGACTTCTAGTACACATGTCCCCAAGGTTATCCACAGCGGATATTCCTTTTTTAGAAATATATTGCGGAGTTTTCTTGTGGTTAAGCCTTATTTTAGATTGGAAAGTAAATGTGCTCATTTATCTATTGTACATTTCTCGGACAAGGTGGATTTTATTTGTCCTTGCTGGTTTCGGGCCGCTGGGAATCGAACCCAGCCCTAATGCTCCCAAAGCATTTATACTACCGATATACTACGGCCCGTTACTCTATCCTTCCAAAGTTCTGGCTTGTACTTTTTTCGGGCTGCTGGGAATTGAACCCAGTTCTCGCACTCCCGAAGCGCGTATACTACCGGTGTACTACAGCCCGCTATCTTTGGTTTACAGAATATAACATAAAGTACTGATTTAGGGCTAGAAATTGATGTTTAGCTATTGACTACGTATGATGTCCTATGGCGCACCCATGGTGAAATGGATATCACAACAGTCTTCGGAACTGTCGTTGGGGGTTCGAATCCCTCTGGGTGCACAAAATTGACACGAGAAATTTCGTTGAGTAGATTGAGCTTTTTTGCTAAAGTGGCTAGCACTGCGGTTATGGTTTAGTGGTAGAACACGTCCTTGCCAAGGATGAGATGGGAGTTCGATTCTCCCTAACCGCACAGCAAGGAGTGAGCACAAAGCACAGGAGCTAGCTCGTGTATTTTGTGCGAGCGACGCAGATGTGTCGTAAACGACACAATGGTGTCCCCAAAAAATATGTTTTTAAAAACAAAAGAGAATTTCATTTGTGAAAATTGTGGGTATACAACAATAGGTAATGGCTACACAAATCATTGCCCTAAATGCTTGTGGTCAAAACACGTAGATATTAGCCCGGGAGATAGGGAAGAGGTGTGTCGTGGGATGATGAAGCCGATAGGAATAGAGACAAAGGGGGGAGTGGCCGTGAAGGTTTTACATAAATGTACAGCGTGCAGTTTTGAAAGATTTGCGCCTATTCTTAGTGAGGACAATCAGGATGGAGTGCAGAAACTTGTTGGGTAGATATAATCTGCAGTATGGAAGAATTTAAAGACCCAGTAATGCCCCCAGAAGGGCATGGAGCAAATGGCAGGTTTGAGTCAGCTGATTTAAATATTGATGAACTGTCAGAATATTTAAGAGATACTAAATTTGAAAACGAAGAGGAAATTGCGGAAACACTTAGTGTTAGGTACAACATGGTGAGGAATGACGGACTTGGGGAAATAGTGATGGGAATGACACACTTAATGTCTACAGAAGCAATCCGAAGAGTTGTTAACGGAGAAAAAGTTGATACTGAAGATTTTATGGTGCCACTTTCGGGGCACAAACCCAGAGCAGTATTAAGAATTGAATTGGATACAGTAGATGGAGCGCGCTACGATTTGAGGGTATTTGAAGTGTTTAATAGAAACCAAAAGTTTAGATATGAGTATGTTTTGAAAACAGTTGAAGAGTTGGACGAGGCAATATAGTATTCTTTAGTCTAGATAATTGCGGGACTAGTTTAGTGGTAGAACGACAGTTTTCCAAACTGTAGGTGGGAGTCCGATTCTCCCGTCCCGCACAAATTAGCAAAGTCGGAGTATTTTCGTTCTGGTATTATTAAATAAATGAAAGTTAAATTTTTTACAGCACTTTCTTTTGTTTTTTTAATTCCGTTTTTTGTGCACGCCTCATTTGATCCAACTGCGTGGCTTAGGTCAATCAAGATAACTACCTACACAAAACCAAAGCCAGCCGTTGTCGCAACTAGTAGTACATCCACTGTTGGTGCACTTTTAGACGGAATAGCCAATAAACTGTCTTCTGAAAGAGAAAAACTTTTAGGTGACCAAATTTCACAACTGAAATCAGAAAATGATTCCCTTAGGAAGAGTATTTCAGTTTTGCAACAGAAAGTAAGTACACTGAATACTCAATATGCAATTGATATAAATTCTTGCAAGCAAAACACAGAGAAAATTGAGGCCGCATACTCACCAGAAAACATCGCTAAACTAAGAAGCCTGGAGTTCAATATTGCTGGTGATATAGCAAATAATTTTAGGAACAAAATAGACGAAACTGGGTATGACACTGGGGAAAAGACTCTCAATATTCAGTTTTTTAGAGATGGACAAACAGGGAGAGACTTTATGAACGAGCTAAAAAATTATGACTCAATGGTTGGTACTCATTTAGTATCGTCAGCCCAAAAATTTCTTACTGCACCCGGAAATGGTGTTGCGGAGTTTCAGGATTTCTTTATTTATTTTCAAAGTGTAAAAAAGTTTAAGTAAACAAAAACCGCGCGAGATGCGCGGTTTTTGTTTGGGAAGCGGTAGCTTTTTATTTTACCGCGTCCTTCAAAGCCTTAGCGGCTCTAAATTTCGGTACTCGCATCGCTGGCACTGATATAGCTGCACCAGTTCGAGGATTTCTCGCCTGACGTGCTGCTCTTGTCTTTGTTGAGAAGATGCCAAGTCCTGCGATTGAAACTTCGCCACCTTTCTTCAAAGTGTTCACAATGCAGTCAATCATAGTTTCAACAGCTTGTTCGGAAGCAACTTTCGTGCCGCCAATTTTGCCGTGAACTTGATCAACAATTCCTGCTTTATTCATCATTTTGGAATTCAACTTATTCTAATAAGCCGACCCGCTTTCCTCAGCTCTGCCGAGCAGAACTTAAGATACTCCAATTATAGAAAAGCTAGAAAATATAGCAAGCAAGCCACATTTTGTCTGTAAACATTTACAAAATTAGCAAAATGTTATGTATTATCGAGCAAATTCTGTGATTCTAGTCTCACGAATGACAGTTATTTTTATTTCACCAGGGTATTTAAGCTCCTTCTCAATTTTTAGTGCAATATTTCTTGCTAAATCCTTTGCATCAAGGTCCGAGATGTCATCCGGAGAGACAAACACCCTTATTTCGCGTCCAGCTTGTAGCGCATATGCCTTTTCGACACCATTGAACTCCTGCGCTATGGCTTCTAGCTCCTTTAGGCGCTTAACATAGTTTTCTGCTGTGTCGCGACGTGCTCCAGGACGGCCACCAGATATTTTATCTGCCACCTGCACTATTACTGATTCCACAGTTTCGTATGGGTATTCGCCATGGTGAGCTTGCATTGCCTTCACAATTTCCTCGCTAACACCAAATTTCTGTAAAATTCTTCGTCCAATCTCAACGTGGGTGCCTTGCACCTCATGGTCTAGGGCTTTTCCAATGTCATGGACCAAAGCGCCGGTTTTGGCGATATTTTCGTCAGCCTTTAGCTCTTCTGCGAGCATTCTAGCTATGTGAGACATCTCGATTGAGTGCTGTAGAACATTTTGGCCATAACTTGTTCGGAAATGTAGCCTTCCAAGTATTGCTAACACCCTCGGGTCTAGATTAAAGACCCCACATTCATATGCAGCTTCTTCACCCTTTTGTTTAATAATTTGCTGAACATCCAATTTTGCTTTTTCTACAGTTTCTTCAATGCGAGCAGGCTGGATTCTGCCGTCCTTAATCAATTCTTCTAGCGCTACACGCGCAATTTGTCTTCGTACTGGGTCGAAAGAGGAGAGAGTGATAGTGCCAGGGGTATCATCAATAATTACCTCAACACCGGTTGCTCTTTCAAATGTTTTAATGTTTCTTCCTTCCTTTCCGATAATTTTTCCTTTTATTTCTTCTGAAGGTATTGGTACTGATGTTGTCATTAATTCCGCCGGTACATCTGTTGCTAAGCGCTGAATTGAAGTAGCTAAAATATCTTTGGCACGCTCCTCCATTTTTTCTTGACCCTCAACTTCCATTTTTCTAATGCGTGCATTGATGTCCTCCTCTGCATTTTTTTCAGCAATCTTTAACGCCTCTGCCCTTGCCTCGTCCTTGGTTAATCCTGCAACTTTTTGTAACTTTTCTTGTCTTTCAGAGAGCAAAGTCTCAGCTTTTTCTTTAATGTTTTGTATCTCTGATATTTTTTCATTCAAAGATTCTCCGCTTGCATCTAGGTCTAGCTGTCTCTTATCTAAAAATTCTTCACGCTTCAAAAGACGCTCCTCAAGCTTGAGCGTTTTTTCTTCTTTTTCTTTAATTTCTTTTCTCGCAGTCTCCAAAAGCTCCGTTGCTTTTGCTTCTGCTTCGCCAATTACTCTTGAACTTTCTTCTTGTGCTTCAAGGAGTTTCTGTTTGATGTCGAGCTCCATTGAGCCACGGCGACCAAGAGAGATAATCCAACGAAGGAAATAACCAAATGCAATACCAGCGGCAGCAGATAAAGCTACCGCGAGAAGTACTAATCGTAGTGACATGATTTAATTTAAAAGGGGAGTTTCAGGGGTGGCTTCCAGTGCTTTCGTTCAGAGATTCGGCTCTTTTATCGCACATTTGAACTTTACTCTCCTTGGAGAATAAAATCAATTCTTCGAATTTTTGACCTTAGAAGTGAGGGGTTTTTCCTGAAAAAGCCTTGGTAGGAGCGACGGCGACGGACAGAGAAAATTTTCAGCAGAAAATTTTTGTGCTCTTTTCAGGAAATACCCCGAACGAAGTTTATTTATTTTTTGAACCAAAAACCTTGTCAACAATGCCATATTTTACGGCCTCATCTGCATCCATAAAGAAGTCACGATCAACATCCTTTTCAATCTTTGAAAGTGGTTGGCCTGTGTTCTTGGAGAGTATCTTGTTCATTGTTGCGCGGTTTTTTATGATGCGCCTTGCACTTATTTCAATATCTGATGCCTGTCCCTCAGCACCACCAAGAGGTTGGTGAATCATTATTTCTGCGTTTGGTAATGCAAAACGTTTCCCTTTTTCGCCAGCTGAAAGAATCACTGCTCCCATTGAAGCTGCCCAGCCAACGGCAACCGTAGAGACAGGGGGTTTTACATGATTCATGGTGTCGACAATCGCCAATCCTGCTGTTACTGAACCGCCTGGAGAATTTATATAAAGTGAAATACTTTTTTTAGGATCTTCTGATTCCAAAAAAAGCAGTTGAGCAATAACCAGGTTTGCTACATGGTCATCAATGGGGCCGCCTAGAAAAATAATTCGGTCTTTTAAAAGTCGTGAATAAATATCGTAAGCACGTTCGCCCTGTGGGACTTTTTCTATAACTGTTGGTATAAGCATAAGCGGTATATTACTCGGCTTGTTAATTTCGGGCAAGAGTTTAAAGCTGGAAGCCAAAAGCTAAAACCTGTAAGCTGTATTTAATGCGTTATCATAGATTTTTTGTTGCCGATTCTCTCGCTGGAGCTAAGCAAATAATCATAAGAGACAAAGAACTTATACATCAGGTGAGGAATGTTTTGCGTATGACAGTAGGAGGACAGGTGGTGCTTCTAGATGGTACAGGACGCGAATACACCGTCTTTATTACCCACATAGACCAGAAGGGTATTAGTTGTGACATTTTAAAGTCCGTAAAAAGTGCAACGCACCCTAAAAGAGAGGTTACTTTGGCATTTGCTTTGATAAAGAAAAATAATATGGACTTGGTTATCCAGAAAGGAACAGAGTTGGGTGTTTCAAGGTTTCTTCCGTTTGTTGCAGATAGGTCTGAAAAAAAGGGTTTTAATCGAGAGCGTTCAATAACAATTGCAAAAGAAGCAATAGAGCAATCTCAACGTGCAACCATCCCAACAATTCGTGAGCCGGTTTCTTTTGAGGAAATATTTTCTGAATGCAAAGGTATGGATATTTTCCTTTTTAATCCTAAAGGCGAAGAGGTTTCAACTGAAATAAGAGAAGGGGAGTCTCCAGTGTGTTTAATTGTTGGTCCTGAAGGCGGTTTCACTGACCAGGAAGTTTTTATGGCAAAAAAATGGGGAGCAAATATTGTTTCTTTGGGTTCGGGGGTGCTCCGTGCTGAAACGGCTTCGATTGTCGCTTCTACTGTCTTTTTGGTATAGCTACTTGCTAAATTCTATTTAGTGCGTTTAATACTCAAAGATGCACGCCCACTTTCCCACGAGGTTCAGATGGTTTCCACGTTGAGGTATCAGCCCGGAGAGGATGTCGGGGCTCGGGTCCGCGAAGTTATCGCGAACGTGCTCCAGGTTGAGCTGAAGGTGTTAACGCCCGGCGCCCGGTTCGGGGAGGAAATCGATTCCGACAGCCTGGACCTGGTTGAGCTCGTGGTTGAGCTTGAGCAAGTGTTCGACATCGCCATCAATGATGATGATATCGATGGACTCAGAACGGTCCAGGATACGATTCGGTACGTGGAGGGCAGATTACCGCACTAGGTCCGCCTAGCCACAGGGAAACCGCGCGACAGAGATGTCGCGCGGTTTGTGTTATTTGTTTTGCTTTTCTAAAAATTCAAATACTGCGCGATTTGTGAATATAGAGCGCACATATTCTTCGGCACGCATAGGATCTGCACTTGGATGCATTTTCATTATTTTTTCTACCTCCGATTTTATTTCTTCTTTGTTTTGTTCAAATTTTTCTTCCTGTGCAATTTTTGCAACAACAAGTTCAAGTTTTACCCTTTTTTCAGCATCAGGGCGTAGTTCTTTCAATATTTCTTCTTCTGACTTTTTAATATTCCTCAAATATTCATCCCACTTGATTCCTGCATTTCCTAAATCGAACTTCAATCTTTCCAATAAAGAGTGAGATTCATCATGAATTAACACTTCTGGGATTTCACACTTTGACTCTGCAATTAGTTTTTCAGCAATTTCAGAACGGCGCTTATCTTTTACTCTAAGACCCTTTTCCATCTTGATATTTTCTCGAATATTTTCTTTCAGTTTTTCTAGATTTTCAAAATTGCCCACCTTTTTAGCAAACTCGTCATTTATTTCTGGGTGTTCATTGTGTGAGCCTCCTTTATTTTCCGCATGCATTACTTGGTGCTGGAGATTGTGTAATACGGTCTCAATTTCATCGTCTTTTACCTCTGTGTCAGGTGCATCCTCCTTTACTGATGATGCAATATTTTTGTAATCGGGTAAAACAATTTCGGGCATAGTTTCTACCTCTATCTCAATTTCCAAATCATTTTTTAGCGCAATCTTAGTAATACGAATTTTAGGTCTAGATATAGGCATGAATTTATTATCCGTGACTATTTCAGGGTAAGCATCAGCAATCGCCCTTTCAGCGCCTTCTTCTAGAATTGTAAGTTCACCGACTTTCTCGATAAACATATCCTTTGGCACCTTGCCCTTTCTAAACCCAGGTAGTTCTGCTTTTAAAAGCATATCTTCGAGCGCTAATTTTGATTTTTCTTCTAGGGTTTTCCAGTCCACAACGGCTGAAATTTTAATGGTTGCTCCTTCCTTTTTAATATCTGCTTTTTTGTAGCTTTTAGACATAAGCGAGAGAATACTTTATTTATAACAAAAAATCCACCCATAGGTGGATTTTTTGTTATAAGACTGGAGAATAATTGGCGATTAATTTCCTACCGTCTTCTGATCGATTGCACTTACATCTGCTCCACCCGTTGTGTCGACAGAGTTCAAGTCATTTTCTAATGTCTGTGTATCTGCTGTGACAGCGTTTGCATCGGTTGGAACTTGGTTGGATGTTTTCTTGCCCCAGAAGTAAATTCCTCCGAGAACAATAATCGCAATTATAAGGATGATACCAATGAGAGAACCCATTGACCCAGCCTCCTGTGGTTCGTTTTGCATCATGGCGTTGTTGTAATTAGGTGTATACATTTACTAATTTACTGAACAGTAGCTGGAGTTGTTGTTCCTGGTGTTGTTGTGCTTGTTCCAGTTGCTGGTGTTGCGATTGGTCCTAAGCCCTTTATTAATTGAAGAGCTTTGATCAAGTCATCTTTAGCAATTTTCAAATTCTTTTCAATACCAGAAATTGCTAATTTTAAGTCTGCCAATCCTAGCGATAATTTTTCAGCTTGAAAACCGTCAGTTTTCAAAGCAGGAAGCTTAGCTATAGCGTCTTTTGCGGCCTGAATACTAGCTTTTGCGTCAGTCGATAGATTTTCTGCCGCCGTGGTATCTTTTCCGGCTTGTTTCAAGACAACAATTCGGGCGTCTATTTTTGTATCAATTTTTGTAAGATTTTCAACAGAATTTGTGAGTCTGTTAGATATATTTCCAATGTGGTTTTCTAGTTCACCCTCGAGTTTCTTGCGCTTTTCGTCTTTTCTCTCCTCCTTTATTTTTTTGATTTGCGCATTTGTGGATGCTCTGTTGTTTTTTATTTCTTCGCGCAACTTATCATTTTGTTCTTTAACTGTGTTGCGCAAACCTTTTTCTATCTCACCAATTTTCTCCCGTGTGGTTGTGCCGGTCTTTCCTTTCTCACTTCCTTCAGCAAAAACGGTTGAAGTTAATGAAAAAGTTAATGCTAATCCCAAAATAACCCCAAATAATACTTTTAATTTTTTCATTTGTTATTTTTTTATTATTCTTTTAATTTACCAATCGCCAAATGGTATGGCACATTATACAACCTATGCGTTTTTTTAAACAAACTAATGATCAAAAAACGCCCAAGATAGGGCGTTTTTTGATCATTAGTTAATGTTTTTAGCTTATTGTCCCTTTGCGGCGTCTGTCATTGCTTTAACGTCTGCCTGTACTGATGTATCTACTGCGTTTAGAGAGTTTGCAATTGATTCGTCACTGGTTGCATTTACTGCAGCAGCGGAATTATTTGCAGGTAATGCTGCAGGAGTTTTAACTTTGGTCCAGTACCAAATTCCTCCAAGAATTAGGATAACAACTACAATTGTGATAATCGTTGCGCTTGTCATTCCTTGTTCTTTTGATCTTTTTGACATTTTATTATTTTAATTAAGTCTTTTAATTAGCGAGTTGCTGGAGCGGTTGCACTAGTTACCGGTGCCGTCAATTTTATTAAGTTAAAGGCATCGAGTAAATTCTGCCTTGCAGCCTTCAAAGAGGTTTCAATATCTATGAGTGCTGTTCCAACAATTGACATTCCATCAACCAATTTTTCTGCATTCACCGTCTTGTTTTGCGTATCAGTTAGCGCAGTAATGTGGTCTTTTGCGGCCTGTATATTGGTTTTAGCTAAAGCCACAGCCTGTTCTGCTGCTGTGGTGTCTTTAGCCTCCGTTTTCAATGCCGCGATTCTCGTTTCTATTATTGTAGTTATTTTTTCAAGGTCAGAAATAGCTCTTGCCAATCTATTTCTTCCGTCATTTGCGTAGTTTAAAGTTTTTTGCTCAAGTTCAATTCTTTTCGCGTCCTTTTTGTTTGCGGAAATCATTTTCAATGCCGCCACCTTTTTTGCTTCAAGTTGGCGTACTGTTTCTCCCTTCTTTGCAATGTCTGCTCTTAGAGTCTCAACGTCTATTTTTGCAGATTGAACAACTGCTTTTACTGCCGGCCCGGTTTTTGTTTCAGTTGTTGCAGCAAATGCTGGTGTTACCGCGAAACATAATGCAAGTGCGCAAACTGTTCTTAATATTCCCTTAAATTTTAAATTCATAAATCAAAATTACCTATAACTTTTAACCTCCTAATTTTAACCTAGACTCAAAAAATAGATAGCAAGTCTATTCCGCCGTTAGTTTGAGGCCCCATTTTGGGGTGTTTACATATAGGGTGGCAATATTTTTTAATTTGAACAAAAAGTGAAAATGGGTACAATTCAACCACTATGAATTATTTAATTTTTGGACCGATTGTTTTGGGCGTTGTTTATACAGCTTATTTAATGAATTGGCTAAGGCGTCAGCCAAACGGCGATGCAAAAATGCAAGAAATCTCAAAGGCTATCCAGGAGGGCTCAAAAGCATATTTGAACCGCCAGTACAAAACAGTTGCAGTTGTTGCGGCTATTTTGGGACTAATTATTGGTTTTTCTTTGGGCTGGCTGGTTGCCTTTGGATTTATTATCGGTGGAGCAGCCTCAGCTCTTGCTGGATATATAGGAATGAATGTTGCAGTGCGCTCAAACTCTAAGACAACAGAAGCAGCGAAAGGGGGAGTTGGTCCTTCTCTGAATGTTGCTTTCAA
>Ga0172379_10004488_pt1 | contig 20587 bp, 24 predicted proteins | sample GrowelOW334metaG_FD_119756 | JGI IMG/M metagenome (GOLD analysis project Ga0172379, IMG submission 119756) | Groundwater microbial communities from an aquifer near a municipal landfill in Southern Ontario, Canada - Groundwater well OW334 metaG | ecosystem: Environmental > Aquatic > Deep...
CTTTCACCGTGACGGACAAAAATAATTTTGGTTAATTTTTTGCCGGATAATTCGGCCAACTCATCCACGCTCCCCACGCAAATATGATCGCCGTCGGCGCTCTCCCACACCGGCAAGGGGTTGCCCCAATACCGATTGCGCGACACCGCCCAATCGCGCGCTCCCGCGAGCCATTCGCCAAATCGGCCTTGCTTGAAATTTTCCGGCACCCAATGGATCGCCTCGTTATTTTTGAGCAGATGGTCTTTGAGCTCGGTCACTTTGATAAACCAACAACTGGTCGCGTAATTCAATAGTGGAGTATCGCACCGCCAACAGTGCGGATAGCTGTGTTCAAATTTTTCTTTGGCAAATAATTTTCCATTAGCCGCGAGCCACTTAATAATTTCGACATCGGTTTTGGTGGGGTCGTCTTTGGGTTTCACTTCCATACCGGCGAAATCCGTCACGGCCGGAATAAATTTACCGTCCATGCCGACATGTTGGACCAACGGCAACCCCTCGCTTTTTCCCAATTTGTAATCGTCGTCGCCAAACGCCGGCGCGATATGCACCACGCCCGTACCATCGGCTGTGCTTACAAAATCTCCGGCCACAACGCGAAAAGCTCCCGGAGTTTCGGCGAAATATGGGAATAATGGCTCGTATTCCAGGCCGACCATGTCCTTTCCCTCGACTTCACTGATAATCTTAAATTCTTTGTCCTTCAGCACCACATCCACTCTATCCTTCGCCAAAACAACATACTCGTTTGCTATTTGCTCTTTGCTCGTTGCTATTTTCGCCAGCACATAGTCAATATCCCCGCCAACCGCCAGCAACAAATTCCCCGGCAATGTCCACGGCGTAGTAGTCCAGGCAAGTATATATATATCGCCGTCGATATTTTTAATTTTTGATATTTTAGATTTGATTTTAAACTTCGCCGTCACCGACAAATCCTTCACCGTCTTATACCCCTGCGTCACTTCAAAATTCGACAGTGGCGTCACACAGCGCGGGCAAATGTGCATCGCTTTGTGGCCTTTGTATACCAAATCTTTTTTCCAAAGTTCTTTGAATACCCACCAAGCGCTCTCCATGTATCCCACATCCATGGTTTTGTAATCGTTTTCCATATCCACCCAGCGCCCCATGCGTTTGATGGTTTTTTTCCATTCGCCGGCGTATTTGAGCACGGTGGCGTTGCAGGCCTCGTTGAATTTATCCACGCCAAAATTCTCAATGTCTTTTTTGCTGTTGAGGTTCAAATCTTTTTCGATGATATTTTCGATCGGCAGTCCATGACAATCCCAGCCCCATTTGCGCTCCACCTGGTATCCGCGCATGGTCCAGTAACGCGGGACGACATCCTTCATGAGTGAAGCCACGATATGACCATAGTGCGGGAGTCCGGTCGCGAAAGGCGGGCCGTCATAAAAAACATACGGCTTGTTGGCGTCGCGCTGGGACACGGATTTTTCGAAACATTTGTGTTCGTCCCAGTATGCCAGAATATCTAACTCGTTTTTATTAGCATCGTACATATAATAAATTAGTAATTTCTAATTTTAAATTTTTAAACAATTTCCAATTTTTTAATTTTAAAATTGAAATATTAAAAATTGTTTAAAAATTAGAAATTGAAAATTACGAATTAGAAATAAAAAAACACACCTGCGTGTGCCGAGAGTCGATGCGGCCCGCCTTCGCCCTATTGGGCTTCAGCGAAGCAAAGACGGTACCATCTCTGGCTTTTGCTTAATTACGGCTATAACGGGCCTACCCGAAGGGGTCTACATCGGCATATCAGACCGATTTCTTCCCATAGCGCGCCCGCGAGTTTTTTTGACTCCATTGGGCCTGCCGGTGATAGCCGGCTTTTCGCTGTATTTACTCCAATATACACCCCCTTGACAAAATTGTCAAAATGTGCTTATATATAGAGTCAATTCGCCGAATTGGCGCGGCCCTTTACAAATTTCAGAAAGGAAAAGGCATGACATGACAAATGGGGAGAACGGTCTAACCGTGAATCTACAGATATCTGGACACACTGTAGACAACAAAACAATCCCGGCTTGGGAGTATTTAGTTTGGCTGCTCTTTGCTCGCATGCGAGTGAAGGGTATCCTGACTGCCTACCTAAGCAAGGTGGCCAAAGGCACTCCTCACCAAAAAGGCATCAAGCTGATGTCGTCGACGGGGAGAAAAATCCGCCTGCGGGTCCAGCCGTGGGAAAACGAATCGTGCTGGGAGATGGTCCTTACGCTCCCAAGCTATATCACCAATGTTGAGCTGTTTAAAAACCAGCTCATAAAAAAGGCGGAAAAAATTTCACTTGAACTCCGCCAAAAAAGCCGGCGCGTTCGCAAGGCAAAAGAAGAATCGCCGGCGAACGACTTCGCTCACGCTCTGTTGCCCGGCTCGAGCGATGAGCAACAACCCGAACAACAAGAGGAAAAAATGGACAGGATCCAAGCTCCGACAAAAAAACCCCGTTTCGACGGGTGGGATGTCGCGGTGGAGTTGCTCAAGGAGCACTTCGGCGGACGCGACTTCCGGTCGTCCGATGTGACGGCCGAAATCGCCGAGCAGATTGGGGTGCCACACCACAATCTGCTCACCACCATCAACGGGCGGGCCAAGGCGGGCAAAGGGCTCGCGGTCGTGCCCGAGACCAATGAGGACGGGACGCCAAAAAAACGCGTCCTGCTCTATCGCTGGATCGCGACGAGCGAGGCCGCCGAGACCCCCGCCAAGCCCGTGAAAAAGCGTGGCCGTCCCTGCCGGACCGACCTGCGGGTGGCGAACGCCGAACCGACCGAAGCGTTCGATGCGCCACAGTCAAACACCCCGCACCCGCCCACCCGCGTCGAGCAGTGTCGCGCGTCTCTCCGCCAGATCGCGGACCAGACCAATCGGCTCGAAGCCCGAAAATCCGAGCTGGCTACCGAGCGCGACCGAATCAATATCCAGCTCGCTGTCCTCGCCGACGAGGACAAGCGGGAACGCGAGGAACTCGACCGAGCGTTGGTCGAAGAGACCAGAAATCTCTTCGGCCAATTTCTCGAAACACTGCCGCCGGAGGTTCGTGATCGAAAGGATCTCGCGCACATCCTAACGATACCACCGCCGCCGAAGCCTTTCGTCGCCATCCTGGTGCCGGGTAGGAGACCCGATCGCCTTGATGACGAGATAACGCCACCACGAGATGATGACAGCTTTTGAGTCATCAGATAGCTCTTTCCCTCCACCCAACCACCGCGGTTGGGTTTTTTTATTCCCCACCCACGCATATTTTTTCCTTGTCAAAAACACCGAAAAAATATATAATTAAAGCGCTACAAGTAACCTGTGTAAATAATCGGTTGTTCATTGTCAAAATATTATTTTTATCGTTTTTTTCTTTTTTCCTTATTCCTTACTCCTTTTCATTATGCTCTACATCGCCTCCGATCACCGCGGTTTCGCGCTCAAAAAACACCTCGTCAAATACATCGAAGCCGAGCTCAAACAACCCATCGAGGACCTGGGCGCCAAAAAACTCGACCCCGCCGATGACGCGCCGGATTTCGCCATCGCGCTATCCAAAAAAATCGCCGTCGGCAAAAACAATCTCGGCATCCTCATCTGCTGGACCGGTCACGCCATGGGTATCACCGCCAACAAGATACCCGGCACGCGCGCGATCACGGGCTACAGCACCGAGGGCGCGGAAATGGGGCGACTGCACAACGACGCCAATATCATCTGTCTCGCCAGTAAATATCTTTCTCCCGACCACGCCGAAGCAATCGTGAAAAAATTTCTCGAAACAAAATTTGATGGCGACGAGCGCCTCGTCCGGCGCAACGCCAAAATCGCCGAGTTAGATAAAAAATAATCGCATGAAAATCGTCCCCGCTATTTTAGTAAATTCGTTCGCTGAATTTGCCCGTCAGGCCCAGCGTCTCATCGGCGTGACCGACCTCGCCCAAATCGATGTGATGGACGGTGAATTTGTCGCCAGTAAATCATTTGCGGAGATCGAAAAAATCAACGAATTGAACTTGCCACTGGAATGGGAACTGCACTTGATGGTCGCGCATCCGCTTGCCGAGCTTGACCGGTGGGCCGAAGTCAAAAATATCCAACGCGTAATTTTTCATATCGAATCAAGCGATGACCCGACGACCGTAATCGCCAAAATTCGCGGCGCCTGCAAACAAGTCGGCATCGCGATCAAACCCGAGACGCCACTGTCCGCGCTCACGCCGTATTTGGATCAAATCGATCTTGTGCTATTTATGACTGTCCACCCGGGACAGCAAGGCGCGCCATTTTTGCCGGAGATGGGCGACAAAATAAAAGAATTTATTCGTTTGATAGATTTTTCGACTCCGCTGCGCTCCGCCTGCCTGCCGCCTGCCTGTCCGGTAGGCAGGGTAGGCAAGGCTCAAAATGACAAATCATATCCGCTCATTGCCGTCGACGGCGGGGTCAGTAAAAAAAACATCGCGCTCGTCCAATCCTGGGGCGTAGATATCGCCGGCGCGGGGAGCGCGCTGTCGCGCGCGACCGATATCCGTGTCGCTTGGAAAAAACTGCAGTCTGCCCTTAAGTAATATGATGTTCAATTTTTTTTGAATAATCTTTGTAAAGAGATTATTTTTTAAATATAAAAAAGCCCCGAGCGCAAACGCTGGGGGCGGTAAAAGAACTATTTGACCTTGATGACCAAGAACACATTGTCTTGGTAGCAACGGCGATTTCGATCCGCCGCCACCGACTTCATGTGCTCCATCATCGTGTGGGGCAGACTCACTCCCCAACTACGGTCATAATTCGCGTAAGCGCAGACCGGATCCGCGCCCACCGATTTCCCCGTGATCGCGGTGTAGAGGCTGTTTCGCCTCACGCTAGCGAACGGCTCTCGCGGTTTGAGATCCACCGCGTTGATGATGACCATAGCCTCATCGTCTTTGAGTAGACAATTCCACTGGGCCATCGTCAGCGGGTTCGCCATCATGGTCGCGAACAGGAATTCGATATCCTGCTCGCTTGACCCCGGCACGACCATCATCAGCCGAAGCCCGCCATTGTGGAAGGTGGCTTCGGGACAGGGCGTGGACAGGTCCTCGGCGAGCAGACGCGCGTGAAGCTCCTTGAGAGCAGCGCGATCCAACTCCGCCTGACGCTGGCGGGCGTCCTCAATCTCTTTCCACTTCCGCTCCTCTTCCTCCGAATAATAATAATTCCCACCACACATGATCCCCTCCTCTACCCCTCGAAAGGGTAATTTGACAAGTCGGTTTCCGTAACCCGGACACTCTCCGAGCGTCCGAGATCCATTTTTTCTCCCTTTGTCCAGACATTTCTATCTGGACACCAAATCACTTCACGAACAGTACAATTCTTTTCGCGAATGTACAATTTCCCGTTGACAAACCAGTCAATGAGAAACACCATCCCCGACGGGACATCGATTAGCCTTTTGGGCATCTTTTCCTCCATCATATGAATTTGTGCCACCATAGCCAACCAAGCCACTTTCGACACCGCATCTACCCGCCGATGACGGACAAATACGGTGCCGAAAATTCGAAAACCCTGAATGATCGCGTAAAATTGTAAAGAACTAAAAAACCACCGGCAGACGGTGGCTGTTTATTTTCGCTGATTCGCAAAACTAAACTAACCATCGCTGCCCGTGGCTATAATAAAAGTAAAAGTTTTGCGCGTTGATTTTCATATGTATTTATCATAGCAAACGATGCATTCTTTGTCAACCATATCACTGTGGATAAATTCATATTTTAAAAAATGGCTAAAATAAGCCAAAATTTTAGTTGCCATCAATTTTGAAAGCACATTTTTGCCTTCTTGTCAAGGGTGGAGATTTCCCGTATAATACCCGTATTCATTTGATTACCTCTCATTATTTTTATGCTTGATCTCATCATCATCGGTGGCGCGGCCGCGGGCAGTAGCGCCGCGATTTACAGCGCGCGCCGCAAACTTAATTTCAAAATGATCACCGACAATGTCGGCGGTGAAGTGGCGCTCTCGGGCACTGTTAATAACTGGCCCGGGATTATTGAAATTCAAGGATTTGAACTGGCAAAAAATTTTAACGCCCATGTGCGCTCGTATGGCGCCGAGATTGTCGAGGGTCAGCGCGCCGTATCGATTGAATCAAAAAACAATTTTCATATCGTAACTATCAAAGATGCCAAAGGCGTCGAAACCAAGCACGAAACCAAAACCGTGATCATCGCCACCGGCATCCACCCGCGCCGCTTGGGCGTGCCCGGAGAAAAAGAATTTGACCGCCAAGGCGTCACCTATTGCACTGTCTGCGACGGCCCGCTTTTTAAAAACAAAACCACCGTCACGGTGGGCTCGGGCAACGCCGCGCTTGAGTCCGCGCTCATGATGAGCGGTATCGCCAAAAAAGTTTACCTTTTGAGCAAATATTCCGACACCCCCGAAAACAACGGTGGTTTCCCCAAAGGCGAAACCGTGCTCGTGGACAAAGTCAAACAAATGAAAAATGTGGAGATTGTTTTTAACGCCGCGACTACGGAAATCATCGGCGACAAAAAAACCACCGGCCTCAAATACACGGACGCAAGCGGCGGTGAACAGACCATCGCTGTCGATGGCGTGATGGTGCATGTCGGCATGACGCCCAATTCTGATTTCGCTCCAGTGGCCAAAGACCGCGCCGGCCAGATCATCGTGGATGGCAAATGCGCCACTGATATCGCCGGAATTTTTGCCGCCGGCGATGTCACCAATATCCCCTACAAACAAATCGCGATCGCGTCCGGCCAAGGCGTGACCGCAGCGCTCGCGGCGATCGAGTATCTGAATCGCTGGCGCGAATAATCACAAATTATGTCGGTATTATTTAAAATTTTGGGCGCAATCGGGCTATTATTTATCACCGCTGGGGTTTTGGATAAAAAAGACCTTCGTCGTAATTGGTTTTTTGTCGTCGGCGGTGTAGGACTTTGTTCGTATAGTATTTATTTACGCGACCCGATTTTTATCCCATTGCAAATTATTTTTACCCTCGCCAGTTTATACGAAATTTTTAAATTCAAAAAATAATTATTTTTTGAATATTTTATTTTTGATAATCGAAATGAGTGAGGATGTGGACAAATTCATTTGGACATATCCGAGCGAATGAGATTATATCGTAGATATTTTATTTTTGATTTTTAATATTTAATTTAATTATATGTCTACCTTTTTCAATCTCTTCCCCTATCTGCCCTACCCGCTCATCGAGATCGTGATCTATGTGCTCGCCGGACTCGGCATCACGCTTATGACTTACGGTATTTTTCTCGAATCCGAACGCCGCCAAGACGCGGTTTTGACGATAGGGGCGCTTTGTCTTTTAACCTACGCCACCTACATCGGCAACCTGATTTTCTCCATCGCCATGATCGCGGTCGCGCTCGCCTCATTTGTCGAGCTGATGGAAATCATGCTCGGCCGACACATCCATAGCGAGGAATTAGTGGAAAAATACAAACACCCCGAGCGATAAATACCAAATTCTAAATTCCAAATTACAAATAAAATTCAAATCGCAAATATCAAAACGACTTTTACTGGTCATTTAGAATTTAAAATTTGTGATTTATTTGAAATTTGTAATTTTATATTTGTAATTTGAAAATATGTATAACCTCATCACCATCGGCGACGCGCTCATCGACACCCATGTGCAGATCGACGACGCCACCGTCAACTGCGATGTCAATCGCGAACATTGTCATTTATGCCTGGATTACGCGAGCAAAGTGCCGATTACCGACAGCTTCCAATGCCTCGGCGGCAACGCCGCCAATGTCGCCTGCGGCACGGTCCGACTCGGACTAAAAACCGCGATTTTATCATCAATTGGCGCGGACTCCAACGGTAAACTGATTAAACAAGAACTAAAAAAATACGGCGTTGACACCACGCTTGTTTCGCTGGACAAAAAAACCAAAACCCGCTATTCAGTGGTGCTGAATTTCCAAGGCGAACGCACGATTTTATCTTTTCATCGCCGACGCGAATACCAGTGGCCCAAAAAATTTCCCGCCACCGGCTGGATCTATTACACCGGCATGAGCGAGGGTTATGAAAATTTTCAAAATGATTTGATTGATTGGATAGAAAATCACGCCGGAGCGCGCGTGGTATTTAATCCCGGATCATATCAGATCAAAGAAACGCTCGACTCCGTGCGCGACATGCTTCCCTTCACGGATATTCTCATCGTCAATGTCGAAGAAGCGGAACGGATTTTGGATACGACTATTCGCAAAGAAAAAACCGCGATCGCGCTCGCGCGCGAACTGCTCGCGCTCGGCGTCAAAGAAGTGGCGATCACCGATGCCGGACGAGGAGCTATCGCCTGCACCAAAGAAAATATCTGGCAGATGGCGAGCTATCCGGTAAAGGTGGTGGCCAAAACCGGCGCCGGCGACGCGTTTTCATCTGGCTATACGGTAGCGCGCCATACCGGCTTGGATATTACCACCGCGCTCCAGTGGGGCATCGCCAATAGTTGCGCCGTGATCGGTCAAATGGGCGCGCAAACCGGACTTCTGGATCAAGCCGGCATCAAAAAAATGATCGCGCAATATTCTGAAACAAAACCAAGCATCGTTTAAAAGTAAATAAAATATAGTTATTCCGAAAGCGTTTGAACTTCGAGTAAATAATTTGTAGATGAATTGGAGCGTTCCGAAGGATTTGAGCCATAAGGTATCTGCTGATTGGCTCAAAAGCGACAATTCATCACAAATTATTCGAGAAGTTCAACTAGCTTGAGGGATAACTATATTTTTATTCACTTATACTACAAATATTTTCACATCGCTCTCGGACAAAAAACGACGGTGGTATTAAATTTTAAACGGATCAAAACCCATCTTTAACAAATTTGCGATTGGTAAAAACAACGGCGACGGCAACTCACCCCAATCAAACCAACGCCACTCGAGGCATCGATCCGGCTCCAAAATCCGGACCTCGCCACCATCGTAGTCCGCGATTACCGCGAGCGTAATATAATGCTTGTCTTCGGACGCAAAAATATCGTTGGTATAGGGACCGAGACGCAGATTTTTGATTTTTATCCCCACTTCTTCGGCCACTTCGCGCCTGGCCGCGTCAAAAATATCTTCGCCGAATTCGAGATGCCCTCCGGGCGCGCTCCAAGTGCTCGCCCCATGAGCCCCGATGCGGTGGCCAAACAGCACTTTTCCGTCTTTAAGAATATATACCCCCACTCCGACTTTGGGGCGTTTTTCAGTCGTGAAACCAGATTTATTTTTCATAAAATGTATAAGTTTGATATTTTCAGTTTATCAGACATATGGCATCTACACAAATCCCTTTTTCTCTTGTTAAATTTGTGGTATAATATCCTTAGGCATCGAGGCTAAGTGATTTTTTATGCTACCACTCAAAACCTTTCAAGAAATCGTCAAAAAAAACAAGCTCGCGGTCACACCCGACCAAATGAAAGCCGCCACGGAAAAAGGCGAAAAGATGAATAAAACCATGCTCGAGGTTTTATTTTCCGACGGCATTCTCGACGAGCAGGCATTTTTTGAAAAAGCGGCCGAATATTTCGATGTCCCCTTCATGCCTCTCAAAGGCAAAGAAATAAAAAAAGAAGTGCTTAATCTCATCCCGGGCCCGGTCGCCGGCACCCATCAAGTCGTGGCGTTTGAGCAAGACAAAAACGACCTTCACTTGGCCATGACCGACCCGTCCGACATTCAGACCATCGAGTTTTTACACCGTAAAACCGGCCTCACCCCCAAAATCTACATCACCTCGCTTTCCGACCTCAAAGACGCTTTGCGCCGATATCATGCCGAGCTCGAAGACGACCTCAAAGTAATCACCGACGCCACCGGCACGGCCGACACCAAAGAACTCAAAAAAGCCGCCGAGGAATTACCGATCATCAACATCGTCAATAGCATTCTCGAACACGCGGTTTATGAGGGCGCGTCCGATATTCACATCGAGCCGGCGGAAAAAGAAATGGATGTGCGCTATCGCATCGACGGTATTTTGAAACCGGTGATGACCCTGCCCAAGACTATCCAAAACGGCATCATCGCCCGCATCAAAATTTTATCAAATCTAAAACTGGACGAGCACATGGTTCCGCAAGATGGCCGGTTCAAAATCCAAGTCCAAGACGAAAAATTGGCCTTTCGCGTTTCGATTTTGCCGGTCTATGACGGTGAAAAGATCGTGATGCGCCTGCTCCACGAAGGCACCAAACCGGTCAGCCTCGACCAGCTCGGATTTCTCGAAAAACCGCGCCACATCCTCGAAACCGCGATCAAAAAACCGCACGGCATGATCCTCGTCACCGGCCCGACCGGCAGTGGTAAGACCACCACCCTCTATTCGGTGCTTGGTATTTTAAATCAGCCCGGCGTCAATATCTCGACCGTCGAGGATCCGATCGAATACCGTATGCCCGGCGTCAACCAAAGCCAGGTCAACACCAAAGTCGGTTTTACCTTTGCCGGCGGTCTGCGCGCTCTTTTGCGCCAAGACCCCAATATTATCATGGTCGGAGAAATTCGCGACCAAGAAACCGCCGAGATCGCTATCCAAGCCGCCATGACCGGCCACCTCGTGCTCGCCACTCTCCACACCAACGACGCGACCACCACCCTGCCTCGTCTCATCGATATGGGCGTGCCGCCATTTCTTGTCGCCTACACCACCAATATCGTGATGGCCCAACGCTTGGTGCGCAAAATTTGCCCATTTTGTAAAAAAGAATACAAACTTGACAAAGAAATTTTACCGGAGCTGGCCAAGGTATTTGACGCGCCCCGTATGACGGCATTATTTAAGGAAAACAAAGCCTCCGATGCCAAAACTACGGAAAAATTGGAGTCAATGACTTTTTATCGGGGCGAGGGTTGCAGTCGTTGCGGATCGACCGGCTACAAAGGCCGGGTTGGTATTTATGAAATCATGGAAATGGACGAGGAGCTGATCAAAATGATCAACGCGCACGCGACCGCCAACGATATCCGCGTCTACGCGCGCGCTCACGGTATGATCACCATGCTCGAGGACGGCCTCATCAAAGCCAAAGTCGGCGCCACCACTATTTCCGAAGTGCTGCGCGTTACCAAAGAATAGATTATGTCAAATCCCAAAACACCATCTGTCTTAGAACAAAAAATTAACGAATTTTTTTATACCTACATTTTTCGGATTCCCTTCCCGCAAAAAATGCAATTCGCGCACCATCTGCAGATCATGACCAAAGCCGGGCTTTCGATTGTCGCCGGATTAAAAATCCTGAGCCAAGAAATCGAAAATCCGCAATTAAAAAAAATCATCGCGGAGATCAAATCCGATGTGGAAAAAGGCCAACAATTAAGCGAGGCGCTCGGTCGGCATCCGCGCGTGTTTCCGCCCATCTATGTGAACATGGTCGCGGCCGGCGAATCGGCCGGCAAAATGGAAGACGCTTTGGCCAACATCCACAATCAGATGCAAAAAAGCCATGAGCTGTCATCCAAAATACGCGGCGCGATGATTTATCCGGCGGTGATCCTCGTCGCCATGGGCGGCATCGCGGTGGAGATCGTATTTTTTGTCTTGCCCAAACTGATGACCATGTTTCAAGAGTTCAACGCCGAACTGCCGCTCCCGACAAGAATTTTAATTGTCATTACCAATACGGCGCAAAATTTTGGCCTATACATTTTTGTCGCTTTGATCGGTTTGGTTATTTTGACGATATATTTACTCAAACAACCGGCCATCAAAAAAATCGTCCATGCCGGCTCGCTTCATCTCCCGATTTTCGGCGCGATTATCCGCAAAATAAATTTAGCGAGTTTCACCATCTCCCTTTCATCGCTCCTCAAAAGCGGGATCCCGATCATCGACGCGGTCAAAACCACCGCTACCGTGCAATCCAATGTCATTTACCGCGACGCCCTTTTGATCGTGGCCGAGCAACTCAAAAAAGGCGAAACTATTTCCAAAATTTTACAAAATTATCCCAAATTATTTCCGGCAATGGTGACCGAGATGATCATGGTCGGCGAAGAGACCGGCCAAGTCGAACAAATGCTCGCCGAAATGGCCGAATACTACGCCAACGAAGTCGACCAAACCATGAAAAATTTTTCCACGATTATCGAGCCGGTCATCATCCTGACGCTCGGCCTCGCGACGGCCGGCATCGCCGTGGCGGTGATCATGCCGATGTATTCACTGGCGCAATCATTTTAATATGTTGCTTGATAACCCCTTTCACGACGCTTTTGGCTTGGATATCGGAGATCTGTCGATCAAATTGATCCGACTTGCCAAGCATAACCGCTTTCGCCAAACGCCGTATTTTTCAGTGGCTGATGTGCGCACTGTGGCCCTGCCGCCCGGATACATCGTGGACGGTGAATTGCAACAGCCCGAGCTGGTGCGAAAAAAATTATTATTTTTGCTGGGCAAAGAAGGCAAAAAATACCGTCCGATCCGCTCACCCTGGGTAGTGGCGGATTTGCCGGAGCCCAAAACTTTTTTGAAACTGATCGAGATCGACACTCCGCCCGATCAAATCACGATCGACGATGTCAATATGCACGCGCGCCGCCATCTGCCCTATGAACTCGAAGAAACTTACCTCGATTGGTATGTGGTCAACGCGTCCGATCAAAACGCCAAAAAATCTCAGGTGCTGATTGGCGCCGCCACCAAGGTGATTGCTGATTCTTACACCTATTTGCTGGACAGCGTCGGGCTCACCCCGATCACCATGGAGATCGAAGCGATCGCTCTGGCGCGCGCGCTCATTACCGCGAGCAAAAGCTACGAAGGCGAAGCGCGCATACTTTTGGATTTGGGGGCGACGCGATCAAGTATGGTGATTTATGACAACAGCAGCATCCAATTTAGCGCTACTCTGCAATTTTCAGGAGAATTACTGACCACCGCCATTTCCCAAGAATTGAAAATTGATTATGAGCAGGCCGAAAATTTAAAAATTGCGAACGGCCTCGCCTACGACAAGACTCGTCCGAAATATTTGCCGGTGGTGGCGCGCGCGGTCGACGATCTCATCGCCGAGATCAAAAAAACCATCGTGTTTTACCAAGAGCATTTCACCAATGTCAATCCGGTTACTCACATCACGATGTGCGGCGGATTGGCTCGTCTAAAAAATATTGACAATGTTTTATCGCAAAAATTAAATATTCCGACTTATCCCGGCCATCCGTGGAAGAATCTGAATAACGACAAAAAGTTTTCCGAGCAAGATAATATCGATGCTACGGCCATGGCCTCGGCCATCGGCCTCGCCCTGCGCGCGTCGGCCAATATCTTATGATGATCATCAATCTCAATTTACTTCCACCCCACCGGCGCGAACGCGTGCATCGCTTGATTAAATTTTTGCTGACCAAAAACCTGCTGGAATTTGTGATCATTGCCACGGCGTTTATCGGCACGGTTCTGCTTTGGGGCTGGATTATTTTGATCGATGAATACAAAATGCTGGCGCAAAATTCCATTTCGATCAGCCGTGATTACGCGACCCACAACTCCGAAGTGCGCCGAGTCAATCGCGTGCTCAAATCAGTAAACGACGCCAGCTCGGATTATATGCCGATTTTGCCTCGTTTGCTCGAAATCATTTCGTCCACTCCCTCGACTATCAAAATCAACACCGTCGACATCAATCGGGTGGAAAACAAAATTATAATTTACGGCACCGCTTCTACGCGAGCGGAACTACTCGCGTATCAAGAAACTATCAAGGCCATCCCTTGGATGGAGACAGCGATCATGCCTACCACTCAATTATTGCAAAAAGAAAATATTAATTTTGAATATATCACGCGTCTCAAAAATTGGCCGGCAATCAAATCCGGCAAACCGCCGACCGCGCGCTAATGGTATTTTATGTTATCAGCCACTCGCGAACAAAAAGTCATCTCCCTTGTCATCGCCATGGCCATCGCAGTCGCGGTGATTTTACTTGGCGTTATTTATCCCACTGTCCGCTATATTAATCGTATCAATCAAAATACTTTGGAACTGCGCCAATATCTGGAAAAACGGCTGGAAAGCGTCAAACGCATGCATTCATCGCGCGAGAAAATCAATGAAATCAAGGAGCCAGTAGAACGATTTAACGAAAATCTGTTTTTTGCCGGCGATGAGCTCAAGCTCATCACCGAGCTGGAAAATCTGGCCAACCACCACAGAGTCGAACAAAAAATCGAAAATACCAATCTCGACCAAGCCAATAAACAACAGATCAATATCACTCTCGTGACAACGGGTCCTTATGACACTTTATTGCGATATTTGGCCGACCTGGAAGCGGAAAATTATTTTCTCAATGTGACCAAGATCAACTGGTCCGCGAGCGGCGGAGTCGACCAAAAACAATTAATGACGCAAATGCATATTGAATTGAACCTATATGTTAGCCAATAAAAATATTTCACTGCGAGAGATTTTTGCTAAATTCACCCCGTCGGCCGGTGATCGATATTTTGCTTGGCGCTTGACGAGCATAATTTTGGCAGGTATGATTGTCGCGAGCGGACTTTGCGCTGCCGGATTTGTCTATAAAAATATCTATTCTTCAATTTCTAACTCCTATATCGTTTTTGCTCTCAATTCTAAATTAAGCGCGGATTCGGTGGATATGGCGGTATATGAAAAAATGCGCGCCAAAATTTCCGCCAAAAAAACAACGGTAGCTATCCCGGCCGGACTGCGGTATATTTTTGATTACGATTTGCCGACAGTCGTTTCGAGTACAAAAAAATAATCCTGTTATCCTGGCCGTTTAGTCTGACAGATATTAGTTTTCTGGCGCCAAAACTCGGCTTCGTTCGGCTAAGTCGCCAAGGACACGCCGAGCTTGCTCTCAAACAGTTGGCGCTGGCGAAAACCAATATCTGTCAGACTAAACTTTACTTAAACAAATATGTTTTGGTTTATTCTCGGACGCGAATCACTGCTTTCAGCGGCGGAAATTGCCGCTGTTTTAAACTTGCCTCAAACCGATATTCGCATCAACATTATTCTGGAGGCGGAAATTCCGGCCGGGCTCTCGCCCGCGCTTTTGATCACGCGCCTCGGCGGCACGGTCAAGATCGCCCGCTTGCTCGGTAAAAATCTAAGCTACGACAAACTGATCGAAACGATCGTTGAACGCCTCAATCATCAAAGCGGAAAAATCGAATTTGGCGTGAGCGTGTATAATAGCCGTGACCCCAAACTGTCCGAGAGCCTCGGCAAGGCGGTGAAACGCATCGTCAAATCCACCGGTAAAAACGCCCGCTATGTGTATAATCGCGAACCGGTGCTGTCATCGGTGACCGTGGCCAAAAACGGCCTCGACAAAAGCGACGGCGAATATATTATTTTTGAAAACAAAACCGGGAGCTATGATGTGGCGGTGACCGAGGCGGTCCAGCCGTTCGAAGAATTTAGCGAGCGCGATTTTGGCCGGCCCGGTCGCGATGATGTGTCGGGCATGCTTCCGCCCAAGCTCGCGATGATGATGATCAATTTGGCCCAGGTCAAAACAAACGCGGTGGTTTTTGATCCGTTTTGCGGATCAGGCACCATCATCACCGAGGCGGCGCTGATGGGCTATACCAATCTCGTCGGCAGTGATCTGTCCGAGAAAGCGATCAGCGACACCAAAAAAAATATCGAGTGGATGCGTGAGCGCTCCCACACAAACTATCATCCCGACCGTCATTCTGACTGTCATCCCGACCGTCATTCTGAGCGAAGCCCAAAGGGCGGAGTCGAAGAATCTATGGTCGCTTCACCCCGTCTTTTTCAAGCCGACGCCACCGACTTTGGCGGCAAAATCCCGGCGCGCTCGATCGACGCGATCATCGCCGAGCCTTATATGGGCAAACCATTGTCCGGTCGAGAGAGCGAGACACAACTACTCGATCAGATGGACGAATTGAAGACATTGTATTTGTCGGCGTTTAAAGAATTTACCAAAATTTTGAAACCCAAAGCCATAGTGGTATTTATTATCCCCCGCTTTCGCACCCGCAATGATTGGATGGTGATGGGTATCAAAGAGGATATAAAAAAATTGGGCTTTATGCCCAAACCGCTTTCTCCCGGCCACGATTCACTTCTTTACGCCCGCTCCACCCAGCGCGTTGGGCGCGAGGTGTTTCGGTTTATTTTTAGCAAATAGCACCTGTCATTCCGAACGAATGTGAGGAATCTTCATTGTTACTCTGTCTTCAAGACAGACACAGTAATGTTTTTCCATGACTATTACTCAAAAAGCTGGAGCCATCGTTCTATCAAAAAATAACCCCGCGTTGGTGGCACTATTATTTAGGTCCAAACAAAACGACTGGTCGTTCCCAAAAGGACATATTGAAAATAACGAAACGCCGGTAGAGGCCGCTAAGCGAGAAGTATTGGAAGAAACCGGCCTAACAATCAACTTGATCGACGAGTTACCTACATTCCATTACGAACAAAATTCAGGAAACAGTGTTGATGTTTCAATGTTTCTATCCCAATCAAATAATGATCCTGATTTAAAAAATGAATTTGATGGCGATAAGATTTTATGGGTTGATTATTCTGAAGTTCCTCAAAAGTTAACTTACGAAAACGCCAAGCAATATTATTTGCAAATAATAATAACTATAGAACAGAAAATAAAAAATAGGTGAATTTAAAAACAGCTTTGTAAACAATCATTTCGCTTTCATTTCAGTGTAAAATAAGACAGGAATAATATATTTTTGTCCAAGCTCGCCCGTGCGCGGGCTCATAAGTGCCAAAAATATAATATTCCTGTCTTATTTTTATTCTACCTCACATCGCGCGATAATATCTGTTCGCACACTCGATATTCTTTGAGCGGGTTATAACGCCGAAGCGGCATCCCCGAGACCTCGCGGTCGAGGAAAGCGAGAAGATTATCGAGTGTGCGAATACATACAACAAACTACGCATTAATGTGAAAATAGCACACATCCCCATCGCGGATGATGTATTCCTTGCCCTCGAGGCGCAGTTTGCCACTCTCTTTGATATGCGCCCAGCCGTGGTGAGCGATGAAGTCGGGCCAGTCGCAGACATCGACTTTGACAAACCCTTTGATAAAATCAGTATGAATCACGCCGGCGGCATCGGGCGCTTTCGTGCCGGCCTTCACAGTCCAGGCGCGAGTCTCGGGTTCGCCCGAGGTCAAAAAAGTCACTAAATTTAATAATTTATAGCTCGCGCGAATCAGTTTATCGAGCCCGCTTTCTTCGATTCCGGCCGTTTTTAAATATTCTTTCGCCTCTTCCACGCTCAAATCAGCCAATTCCGCTTCCAGTCGAGCGCAAACCGAAATCACCTCGGTATTATAGCCAAATTTTTGATCTGGAATTTTTGCAATTGCTGGTTCGCAGCCAGTTTTTTGATCTTCGTCGTCATTCACCACATACAGCATCGGCTTCATCGTCAGGAGACACAGCTCGCGCATGACCGTATGATCGTCTTCGTCGTATTCAAGCGCGCGCGCCGGCTTCTCGGCTTCGAGCTGGACTTTGACGCGCTCGAGTAACGAGATTTGTTTTTCCATATCCTTGGCCACGAGGCCTTTGGCGGATTTTTTGGCCGTGTCGAGACGCTTGCTCACAGTCTGTAAATCAGCCAGGACAAGCTCGAGGTTGATCACATCAGCGTCGCCACTCGGATCGACTTTGTTATTCACATGGATGATGTTGTCGTCGGTAAACGCGCGCACCACCTGGGCGATCGCGTCCACTTCGCGGATATGCGACAAAAATTTATTGCCGAGACCGGCCCCCTCGGACGCGCCCGCCACGAGACCGGCGATGTCCACAAATTCGATCGTGGTCGGCACGATTTTTTTGGATTTTGACACCTCGGACAATTGCGCGAGTCGCTCATCGGGCACCTCAACCACCCCGACATTGGGGTCGATGGTGCAGAAAGGATAGTTTTGCGCCGACGCTTGTTTGGAGCGCGTGAGGGCGTTGAAGAGAGTGGATTTGCCGACATTGGGCAGGCCGACGATGCCGATGGAGAATGACATAGAAATGTGGGCGACATAGGAATCGAACCTATGACCTCGTCATTATCAGTGACGCGCTCTAACCATCTGAGCTAGTCGCCCGTAAATGCGTAAATACAAAAAGACAAAAAAGACTGCGTGGACCGTATCGGACTTGAACCGATGACCTCTTCCATGCCATGGAAGCGCTCTAGCCAGCTGAGCTAACGGCCCGTATCGTGATAATGATTGTATCACGGGCAAAAAAAATAATCAAGGGCCTTGACAGGCATAAATATTAACACTATAATATATTCAATATGGACGATAAAATAATTGAAAAACTCATTGAATTGGACGAAAAAGTAAGCGCCACCGTAACGATGGTTGAATTTGGTGATTTTAAAAATTCATTTGCCAGCGGACAGGACAAAATGATTAAAATACTTGATCGGCTTGATACTGAGCGAATGTTTACAGAACAATGGATAAAACGAATGGAAGAAGACTTTGAGACACAAAAACATCAAATTCAAGAACATGAGGATTCACTCCAAAAGATAAAACTTCAGCTACAAATAGCGTAAAATACCTTCTCAATTTGAGAGGGTATTTTTATAATTCACTATTTTGACAATATGGTCATTAAAGTGAATCAAAATATTATATATTAGCGTCTGTGTAAAGTAATTGTGTAATGGATCCCGCTTAGGTTGACAAAACGCTTGTTTTGTGATATACTGTCGTGTTAGAATAGATGATGGAAATATCCGCTCTTTTGATAGTTCTTTCACAATTTAGGCCTGTCATCCTGAGCGAAGCGAAGGATCTCCACTCGATCGTTCGCCGCGTTCAGGATGACAAAATCAACCTGTTAGAAATACAGTTGGAAAACTGAAAACGATACACGGAAACCGAAAACTCCCTTGAAAGGAAACGGCCATGAAGAACATGTGTCTGTGGGTCGCGATGATCGCGGCGCTGGTGTCTCTGGTCGGGTGTCTCGGGATCGAGACGCCCAATGCCCTCAACGACGGCGACCCGTCTCCGATTGGATCGGAAGATGGGGACGGGACGACAATCGTCCCGGCCGAAAACGAGCCGGCGCTCGAAACGCCGGATGACGACGCCGAAAACGGCGACGATGATTCCGAAGCCGACGAGGCCGAGGAAGAAATCATTGACCGGTGCGCCAATGTGGTATGCACGGCGATGAGCCAGTGCCACTCCGTTGGCGTGTGCGACCCCGAAACGGGTTCGTGCTCCAATCCCCCGAAAGAAAGCGGGGAGGCTTGCGACGACGGCGACGCGTGCACCGTAGGCGACCATTGCGACGGCGAGGGGAACTGCATCGCCGACCCGATGGTCTGCACCGACGACGGCAACCCCTGCACGGACGAGGAGTGCGTGGAGGGCTTTTGCCTCCACCCAAACAATCGCTCCGCATGCAACGACGGAAGTCTTTGCACCGTGGGCGACGCCTGCAAAGACGGGTTCTGCAATCCCGGACCACCCAAAGTTTGCAACGACGACAACCAGCTTACTCTTGATTACTGCACTCCCGACGGAAATTGTCACAATGACCCAAACAGGGAGTGTGATTTCGCCGAAGATTGCGTAAACGAAGTGAGTCAGTGCGTCTTCGGAACCTGTGCCGCATCGGAACATCGTTGCGTTTGGAACCCCATGGATGGGGCCAGTTGCGACGACAGCAACGCCTGCACGGTCAACGACCGTTGCAACGGCACTCAATGCGAACGCGGACAAGCCCGTGACTGCGACGACAATAATGTCTGCACCACGGACTCCTGTGACCCCGCTTCCGGGTGTCTGCACCCATTCAACCTCAACCCGTGCGACGACCATAACGCCTGCACGACGGGCGATACTTGCTCGGAAGGCTCTTGCCAACCGGGCACGACGCCTCTCAACTGCGATGACGGAAACCTCTGCACGACGGACGCGTGCGACCCGGTGCTCGGGTGCACGCATGATGCCTTGGTTTGTCCTTCGGACAACCCATGTTCGGGAAGCGAATGCAACCCGGCCACAGGGCTGTGCGGGGCGACCAATGTCCTCGCGGACGGGCAACAGTGTTCGTTCCTTCCGGACGGATGGCCCGCCGACATGAACTGTCGGTGCAAAGGTGGCCAAGCCATCGACTGCGGTGCCATCTGGGAATGCATCGACGACGATGGGGATGGCCGTTGCAATGACGGCAACCAGTCGTGCGTTGACGGGGACCATAAGTGTCGTGACCGTAACGACACTAATTGCGATGACAACTGTCCGGGTAATTACAATACCCAACAGTTGCCCGACGACTGTCCACAATGAACAAAAACAGAAGTGACCCCAAACTTCTGTAAACATAAAGGGCAAGCTCTCGCTTGCCCTATTTTTATATTCCACTTATGAGACTGGTAATATAATTGGTGGGTGGTATACTTAAAAAAGTCAGTTATTTACTGGCTTTTTTAAGTATTTTATCCACCTTTTTTGTTTGTATGAGAAAAAGTTGTCCTAAATGTAATTGTC
>Ga0172379_10004489_pt1 | contig 20581 bp, 14 predicted proteins | sample GrowelOW334metaG_FD_119756 | JGI IMG/M metagenome (GOLD analysis project Ga0172379, IMG submission 119756) | Groundwater microbial communities from an aquifer near a municipal landfill in Southern Ontario, Canada - Groundwater well OW334 metaG | ecosystem: Environmental > Aquatic > Deep...
CCGAACCATTTGTACGCGCCGTTATAAAGCCGTTTGGCTATATTCGAGTTCGCCGCGAACTCACCCATAAGGACGAAGAGCGGAATTACGGTATAGCTATAGGTCGTGAACGCGTCCATGAAGTCTTTTGCTACCAGGTTGGCGGCCGGAAAAAAAGACATCAAGAAAGTAAAACCGAAAAATCCAACCAAGGCCATGCAATAGGCCATTTCCAATCCCGTCAGGAACAGGACTATCATGACCACGATGCCTATGATCCCGATCAAAACATCGCTACTCATTTTCAGCCGTCCTTATCGTTTCGATCAAGTCGTGTAGAATCGTCAAACTTTGAAAAAAGAAGCTTACCGCTATCGCGAAGATGATCGGGTAGAGAGGCAAACGGAAGCTGGCGGTAACCTCGCCGGCTTTTTGCGAATCAAACCCGAATTGAACGAAATTGTAGGAAACGAACAAGAAGAAAATTATTCCGATGATCCTCGTGATGATGTTCACTATCTTTCGCAGACTTGGCTTGAGCTTCTCAAGAACGAGATCGACTTGTACCTGAGCTTTCAAGAATGTCGCATAGGGAACGGAGAAGGCAAATACTATCGAGCCACCGTATTGGATGAACTCCATGGACCCCGTAATCGGATGTCCGAAATTTCTTAATATGACGTCTACCAGGGTAAGCAGAACCATACAGACCAAGGTAGTACCGGCGATTATGTACAGTATTTTGTCTATCTTGACGATTCCGGACAATATACGACTCATCTATCCCTCCAAACACGAACGGACTTGCAAAGCGCGCGTAACGATCGTTGTGGTTTATTTGCGGAAATCCGCCGGGTGCGTGTCGGGGAAAGCCCCTCACCCGGCGGAATATCGATGCTTTTTACGGGTTCTGGTTCAGGAAGTCCAGGCAGAATTTGAGCGCTTCGTCTCCGGGCAAGCCCTTCGATTTCGCCATAGCGACATATTTGTCGAATATGGGTTTCATGGCCTGTACCGTCATATCGTAGTCGGCTTTGGAGACTTCAAGGAATTTTACGCCTTTCTGAATAGCGTAGCCCTTGGCTCTAGTGTCCAGTTCTATCCAGAGCTTTCCTTGCGTCTCGATGTATTTGGCGTTGATGGCTTCAATAGCCTTCTGGTCCGCCGGAGAAATGGCGTTCCAGCGATCCTTGTTCATGATGACGTACATGGAGGTCATATAGGAAAGGCCGTAGTTTTCGATGACGGTCTTGACGACCTCGCCGATCTTATAGCCCTGGAGCGCTTCAACCGGGAACAGGGTTCCGTCTATGACGCCGCGTTGGATGGAGTCGTAGGTCTCGGTAACGGGCATCGTGACTGGAGCGGCTCCGAGGTTCGTTACGATATCCGCGTTCTCGGCGTTCGCCTTGATTCTGAGGCCCTTGACGTCCTTGATGGAGTTGACGGGTTTCTTGGTCATGATGAAGCCGGGAGCGGCGCCGTGGAGGTACATGACCTTCACTTCATCGAACTCTTTCGGTTTGAATTTCGCGTAGTAAGCGTTCGCTAGTTTTGTGGCTTGGTATCCGTTCTTATAGCCGAGGGGCTGCTGCAGGACTTCGGATAAGGGGAGCCTTCCGGGAGCGTAGGCCAACAAACCGCCGGCGAGATCGATGATTCCCTTCACTACGTTGTCGTAAGCCTGCATGGGCGGGGATAAAACGCTGCCCGGGAAAACGCTGACGGTTACTCGTCCGCTTGTTGCCTTTTCGACATCTTCGCCCCATTGCTTGACCATCTTGGTTATGGGGTGGGTCGCGGGCCAAAGAATGGAATAGCGCAGTTTGACAGACTTGGTCTGCGCGAAAACGGGTACGGAGGCGACCGAGAAGAAAAGCATCGCCAATAACAACAGAGAACCCCTAAGACTCATTCGCACCATAAGTTAACTCCTTTAAGTCGACTTAATAAATCAGCAGTAATTTCTCCGGAACGCAATCCTAAACCAATCAAATGGAACCTGTTATTATACGGCAATTAAGCCGGAAAAAATGACTCCATTTTTTGGTACGGGAAAATTTCTCGGAAGAAACGGACTCCCGACTTTTCCTTCTCACACAGCGACGCTGCTAGCATCATTATGGAATCCAAAATTCTCAGTTGTCAAGCATTATAATGAACAACCTCACTGAATATGTTCATTGAGTTGATGTCGCATGTTCCGCCGGATAAAAGACCTCACGCATGAGGTACCGACGCGTTTCTCCTCTAGCGAGGAGAACAAACAAGTACTCCCGAAATGCCTGCATTGGTGTCGCGCCGAATTTTGGATGACAGGAGGATTGAACCGTGTTACGATGAATGTGTTCAGTGAACATATTACAAATATTTAAATTGATCGCGACAAATCACGGAGGTTGCTATGAACGCGAAGGAGAACTGGCTCAAGCTAATAAAAGACGACGGAGCGCTTTGGATAGGAAAACCCTGGGAAGCGTTCAAAGGTAACATTTTCGACAATATCTTCGTAAGTGATCCCATCTCAGCGGCCATCGGGTCCACGCGGGTATTCGATCGCCCATACATGGATTCGTGGGGCGTGACCTGGATGATGCATACGGGCGATCCGGGCGCGACTCCGTACATCACGAGCGAGAACAAAGCTCTCAAGGATCTATCGACTTGGAAAGACGTCGTTTCGTTTCCCACGCTTGACGGCCACGATTGGAAGCCGTTCGAGGATTTCGTCTCCGCTATCGATCGCGATCGCAACCTGGTCATGTCTTTCGTGCCGGGCGGCCTGTTCGAGCGATCCCATTACCTCATGGGTTTTGAGGACGCGCTGTGCGCGTACATGGACGACCCCGATACCATGCGTGAGCTTGTCGGCGCGATCGCGGATTGGAAGATCGGGCAGATTGAACAAATACTCAAGCATCTGCGGCCCGACGTCATCCATTTCCATGACGACTGGGGCGACAAGAGCAACGTGTTTCTTCCTCCCGCAATCTGGCGAGAGGTCATCAAGCCGCACCACAAGCGGATCGTCGATTGCGTCAAGGCGGGGGGCGCCCTGTTCATGCACCATTCGGACTCAGTATGCGGGCCGATCGTGGAGGACATGGCCGAGATCGGAATCGATATTTGGCAGGGCGTTATTCCTCAAGACGATATCGCCGGGATACAGAAAAAACTCGGTGGCCGGATGGCTCTCATCGGCGGGATCGACGCGCAGATCATCGACATGCCCGAGGCCGACGAAGCGGTGATACGCTCAGAGGTGCGCCGCTGCATCGATGATTATTGCCTTCGCGGCGCTTTCGTCCCCTGCATTCCCAACATCACTCCAATCTTCCCGGAGGTTAAGCGAATTTACGAGGATGAGCTCGTCAAATACGGAAAGGATTTCTTTGCCCGTCGTACGAGGTAATGAATAGAACCCATAGGGATTGCCGTTCATTAGGCAATCCCTTGTCGATGTCTTCAATGATTAGGCAGATGCGTTCAGACCGCTACGAATCGCTAGACTTTCACTTTTTTTGACCGGAACAGTTCGCTTTCCCCGGGGATGCGCTTGAAAACCAGAGCCGCGTATACCCACAGGGAGCCGAGAACGCAGGCCGATGAAAGAAGAAACACGGCGGTATAACCCGATGCGCCGGCTACCCAACCCCAGAGCATGGCGCCCAGGCCTATACCGATGTCCATCGCGGCGAAGATGGTTGCTGTCGCCGCGCCCCTTCGTTCTTTGGGACAGAGCCGAATGACGATAGCGTTGGAAAGGGGATAACAGATCCCATACCCGAGTCCGTAGAGCACGCCCGCCAGCAGAACGACGGAAAGGGTATAACCGTTCGCGAGAACCGCGAGGGACAGGCATAGCAAGACCAGCCCCGGTACCATCACTTTCGTAAAGCCGTACCGATCCGCGATACGGCCCGTGAAAGTACGGGAAACAAGGACCGCGACGGCGTATGCCGTGAAGAAGATGCCTATGTTTTCTATTTTTCTGGAGATCCCGAACGCCGGGATGTAGGTGATGATGGCGCCGAAGGTCAGGGCGATGAAAAACATCACCAGGGATGGCCTGATCGATGTCTCCTCTATGAAGGACTGCTTTTTTTGCTCCAAGCCGGAAGATGCGCGGCCATCTGGGGGAAAGGCAGTCGCCTTTTTTTTCTCGTAATTGACCATCAGGGTGCTAACGAAGCTCAGGATGGAAAGGATAAAAACCCAGACGAACAGGGCTTCGTATCCGAAGCTATTTACGCAGTATAAACCGATCGCGGGACCCAACGCGGTGGCTGTGGTATTGGCAATGCCGAAATATCCGATCCCTTCGGAAAGCCTTGACGCGGGAATGATATCGGCCGCGATGGTCCCCGATGATGTCGTGTGGGCGCTGAATCCGGCGCCCTGAATAAACCGGATTAAAAAGAGAATGGACAACACCACGACAAAATTATACATGAGTGCCGTCGCCATCAAGAGAACAGCCCCAACGACAAGGACCGGTTTCCTTCCGCGTTTGTCCATCAGGGTCCCAAAGAAAGGCCTGAAAAGAAGGGCCGATATCGTGAGGAACGTAACCATCAAGCCCGCCATGGCTTTGTTCCCGCTGAGTTTCACGGCGTAGAGCGGCAGCGTCGACATAAGCATGTAGTGTCCTGTACTCACGAGCAGACTGATCGTCAAAATCAGAATGAAAGATGCCGACCATAGAGTCTCTCTAGTTCCGTTCTCATTAGTCACCGACGCCGATCTCCCTTTTCTCTCAGCTGAGGCGATTATATCATATTAACTGAACGCGTTCATCGAAAAAACTTGACGGCTTTGTGAATCGGCATTACTGTTTTTCTATATATATGGGGGGGTATTTGAACGCATTCTCCTTTCCGGTGAAAGATCTTTTTGAAATGATCGATGTCGTCCAATCCTCCTCGGACGACCGCTTTATCGGTAAAAAAATAACCGACTCGTATCAAAAGATTTTCGGCGGCGAGCAATCGATGTATTTCGCTCCGACCGGCGATATCGGCGGATTTACGGACGCGGTCAAGAACAACATCGACGAAAAACTCAACCGTGATTATAAGGACTACTTCTACCGTTTCGACCCCCTCAAGCTATTGTTCAAAAACGAAGGCGAGGGGGCGGATGCGGATATAGTAAAAAACATCGACTACGAGGCATGCCGGAAAAGCGAATACTACAACGATTTCCTTTCACCTCAGAAAATCCATTACAAGCTGTTGGCGATACTTAAAAACCAAGGGACTGTTTTGGGTAAGGTGCTGCTCTTCCGATCCCGGAAGTCCGGGAACTTCACGAAAACCGCTTTGAGGGATGCGAAGGCGATCACTCCGTATCTCGCCAACGCTTTGGAAAACAAAAGAGTAAATAGAGAACTTGAACGGAACAACGGTTTATTGCGGATGATAGAGAACAATCTGAAAACCGGTATCATTCTTCTGGATCAATCGCGGCGGGTCATCCACGCGAACGATCGAGCCCGGGAAATCTGCGGACTCATAGAAAAGAAACCCATCGAAATAAACAACGTTCAGGATATCCACCACCGCTTAGTGAAAGATTTTTTTGAGATGGTCGAGGAAATCAAGTTATTGAAGTCCGATGAGTTGCTGCTTCCCAGGAGACGGGTATTCCGGGAAGACGCGAGAACTTTCGCGGTACAATCCAACTTAGTGCGGGATCGGGTCAATCCGTCCGATTCGAATTTCTTCATGATCAACATCGATGAAGTGGATAAGACCGCCGAACCCGCCGCGGAAGAGCACCTCAAAGAGTTCAAGCTCAGCGATCGGGAAAAAGAAGTCGCCGATCAAGTCGTGAGGGGTCTTCATAATTCAGAGATCGCCGATAATTTGTACATAAGCGAAGTCACGGTCAAAAAACATTTACAAAACATTTTCCGGAAAACCGGGGTCGATAACCGGGCCGCCTTGGCGCATACGCTGTTGTCGGTTTAAATACGTAAATCCGCCCCCGAGATGATTTCGACTCCAAATTCTACTTTCGTATAATATACGCCTCCAAAAACCAGCCTTAACATCAATCAATCGACCGCCGATTAACGGCGACGATTTCGATTAAGAGGAGGAAGAGTTATGCCTAGGAAATTTTTCATGATTCTCGCGGCGACGATCACCCTCGCGCTTACGGCGTTCTGCGTTGTATGGGCCATCATTTTCAATTTCAATCCCATCGATCCCTCAAAAATGAATCCGCTGTTCGGTTTGTTGTGGACGGCCTTTGCCGGGTTGGGACTTGTGGTCGCCCAGCAGGGAACGTTCAAGACTCTGCCGAACATGCTCCTGAGCGCCGCGTGCGGTCCCGTGTACGGGATAATTTTCTTCGGATTGCTGGGCTTGTTCCTTGGAATGGGAATTCCCGTGATCGTAGCGTTCGGGCTTTGCGCGCTGATTGTCACGTATCTGCTCGCGCTTGTGCATGTGGTGTTCCTGAAAGACACCGTGTTCAACATGGTGGCGTTCACCTTGGGCACTTACGGTATTTGGTTCGCGCTCAAGGACAACGCGAATCCGGCCAATATGAATTGGCTGTACGGCGCGATTTTCTTCCTCATCGGCACCGCGTACGGAACGATCATCGGCCCCATCGCCGAAACCGTTTTCAAGCTGACGTCAAAGTCCGAATCGGCCAAAGGCTGAACCGAAAAATACCGCAAGGGGGAAACTATGGATATCAAAGCCGCCGTAACGAATGGCGCCGGCAGCGCTTTTTCAATCGAGACCGTCCAGATGGATGATCCTAGGGATAATGAGATCCTAGTGCGGATCAAGGCTACCGGTATCTGCCATACCGACCTGTCGGCGCGGAACCAGTACATTCCCTTCCCGCTGCCCGGCGTGCTCGGCCACGAAGGGGCGGGCATCGTGGAAAAAGTGGGTTCCGCCGTCACGAAAGTGAAGCCAGGCGACCACGTGACCCTGAGCTGGCTGAGCTGCGGCGTCTGCGACGCGTGCAGGTCGGGGAACAATGTGTACTGCAAGGATTTCCTCAAATTGAATTTCGGGGGAGTGCGTCAGGACGGAACGACCACGATGAGCCGCGGCGGGAAACCGCTCCACGGATCTTTCTTCGGTCAATCTTCTTTCGCGAGCCACGCGCTCGTTATTGAGGACAATATCGTCAAGGTTACCGACTCCGTTCCCATCGAGATCATGGGTCCCCTCGGCTGCGGCGTGATGACAGGAGCGGGCGCCGTCATGAACTCGCTCAAGGCGGGACCGGGAAGTTCCATCGCGGTATTCGGGGCCGGCACCGTCGGCATGAGCGCCGTCATGGCGGCCAAGGTATGCGGATGTACGACCATCATCGCCGTTGATGTGAAAAAGAATCGATTGGATATGGCATTGGAACTGGGCGCGACGCATGTCGTGAACTCGAAAGATGTTGACCCTGTTAAGACCATTCTTGAAATCACCAAAGGCGGCCCGAATTTCAGTTTGGAATGCGTCGGAAATCCCAAGATTTTCAGGCAAGCGGTGGACATCCTTCCGCTCATGGGCGTCGCCGGCCTGGTGGGCGTCGTGGCGCCGGGAACGGAAGTCACCCTTGACATGAATCTCATCATGAACGGCAGAACCATCAAAGGCATCATCGAAGGAGACGCCGTACCCGATTTGTTCATACCCAAACTCATCGAACTGAAGGAACAGGGACGGTTCCCCTACGACAAGCTGATCAAGTACTACCCGTTCGCGGAGATAAATCAAGCGGTAGAGGATATGGAAAAGGGCGTGGTCATCAAACCGGTGCTTACCCAATAAAATAAGGAGATACTGCAATGTCTACCAATGGTGCGCAATCAACAGTTTTGGATCGTCCCCAGATCAAGCCTCGGCAGCTTTTCATCGGCGGGCGATGGGTCGAGGCAAAAAGTGGAAAGCGTCGCGACGTGATCGATCCCTCAACGGGCAAGGTAACGACGACGGTGGCGGAAGCCGGAGTCCCTGATCTGGACGCGGCCGTGGCCGCCGCCCGCAAGGCCTTCGATCAGGGCGACTGGGCGAAAATGAGCGGGCGCGAACGCGCGCGGATACTCCTGAAGGTGGCGGATATCATGCGCCGCCGCTCAGACGAGCTTGTTCTCACGGAGAGCGTTGACGTGGGCAAACCCGTGACTTTCAGCCGGATTGTGGATGTCAACACGGTTATTGATACCTACGAGTATTATGCCGCGCTGGCACAGGTAAAAGAAGGCAGCTTCCGTGAAGTGCCGGGCGGAGCCAAGGCCTACGTCACTCGGGAGCCGTTGGGGGTTGTCGGCGCGATCACGCCCTTCAACTTCCCTTTGATCCTCTCAAACAGCAAGCTCGCGCCGGCTCTGGCGATGGGAAACACCATCGTCCACAAGCCGGCAAGCGAAACCCCGCTGAGCGCCTTGCTGATGGCGGAGATTTTCGCGGAAGCGGGAATCCCGGACGGAGTCGTGAACGTGGTAACCGGTCCCGGTTCGGTTATCGGCGACGCGATGTCGCGCCATCCCGGAATCGACAAGATCGCCTTTACGGGCTCTACGGAGGTCGGGCGCGAGGTTGCCAAGGCCGCGGGAGCGTCCATCAAACCCATGACGATGGAGCTGGGCGGCAAATCGGGCCACATCGTTTTTGAGGACGCGGACGTGGAGAAGGCCATTGGCGCCGTCATCCAGGGAATAGTCTTCAATACGGGGCAGTTCTGCATGGCGGGAACGCGGCTCTTGGTGGCGCGCCCCCTGCATGATGCCGTCGTGGGCGCCTTGGTCGGCGCGCTGCCGAACATTCCCTTGGGGAACCCCTTCGATCCCAACACGGTCATCGGACCGATGGTGAGCGCCAAACAGCGCGCTACTTCGGAAGAGTACTGCCGGATCGCGCTGGAAGAAAAAGCGACCATCGCCGTGGGCGGAAAGAAAATCGACAAGGATGGGGGATTCTACTTCCAGCCGACTGTCGTGACAGGAGTGACCAATAAGTCGCGTCTTGTTCAGGAAGAGATCTTTGGACCGGTGCTGACGGTACAGGCCTTCGACACGGAAGAGGAAGCCGTGACCCTGGCCAACAGCACGGTATACGGCCTTGCGGCAGGCTTCCACACGCGCGACGTCGGAAGAGTCCATCGGGTAGCTCCGCAGCTCAAAGCCGGGATAATATGGGTGAACTCCTGGGCGATCCTCGATCCGTCCGTTCCTTTCGGCGGATACAAACAGTCCGGCTTCGGTCGGGAAAACGGCCCCGAAGAGCTCAATTACTACACTCAAGTCAAATCGACCGTCATCGGTCCCTAGTGGGATAAGGGGCGGTAATCCAAAATAGTTTACTGAGCCAGGCAGACCCGGTTTCGTCCGGTCTGTTTGGCTTCGTACATCGCCTTATCGGAACGGCGGAGCAAAGATTCCAGATCGTCGTCGGGCCTGAATTGGCTGACGCCGATGCTGATGGAGATGAAGAAGTTCAGGTTTTCGAACAACACCGGCGTTTTTGCCAGATTCGCGCGCAGCCGTTCCGCCGCCTCCGCGGCCGCTTGAAGCTCCGTCTCAGGCAGCGCGATCGCGAACTCTTCCCCGCCTAACCGGCCCCAGAAGTCGCTTTGGCGCAAACCGCACGATTGGAAAACACCGATGATGGTCCGTAGGGCCTCATCTCCGGCGGCATGTCCGTGGGTGTCGTTAACCGATTTGAAGTAATCCACATCCAGCATCAGGACCGAAAAGGTGTGGCTGTAGCGCCGGCATCGATCGATTTCGGCGCGAAGCAATTCCAAAAAATAGCCGCGGTTGTTTGTGCCGGTCAGCGGATCGGTTCGCGCCATATGTTTTAGGTTTTGTTCGCTCAAGCGCAGATTCCGCATGGTTTCATCGAGCTGAAGCACCATCGCGTTGAAGGCCTCAGAAAATTCCCCCATAAAATCCACGCGCTGGGTATAGTCGCCCGAAGCTATCGCTTTGGTCTGCCAGGTCAGATGGCGCAATGACGCCTGCATGCTCTTGATCGCGCCTGACACGTAGCCCTTCATATGGATTGGATATTTGAGATCTCCCGCGGAAATGGCCATGACTGAGTTACGGATTTCCGCTAGGCTTTCATATAAGGTCGTGTATCCTTGTATGGCGCTGAACTCGCTTAACGGATCCGAAGGCCCCTCGGTGCCGGAAACCAACTCTTGGAGTGATTTGATCGCGGCGTCGCAAAATTCCTGATAATCGGCGGAGGTTCGGCTCATATTCAGGTTATTTTATCGCGATAGCCGAAAAACGGCAGGTCCGATCGCCGGTGCACCAGCAGTCTATTTCTTTTACTTTGAATGGTACGCCGGAGTAGCTTTCAAGGAGCGCCGCGATGAAGCCTTCGTCATAGGTGCATATCTCGAAATCGAGTTCCGGCAAACCCGAACAGTCCAGATCCTCGGATACCGTCAGGACGAGTTCGCCTTTTTCCATATCCGCTTGTTCGATGCGCAGAATTCCGATCGCCATATTTTTCAGAATCTGTTGGAGTTGGCGGACAAAATCATTCAGATCCGTCGGTGGAGTGATCAGGTGTTCATAAAATTCTTTTCCCGCCAAAGCTCCAGCCTGATAAAAGATCCGGTCCGTTTCCTCCGTGCCGACATGCTGCTCAATCACGTCCCGAAAGGAGAACTGCATCAGGCGGTATACCTCAAGTCGGGTTTGGTTCCCGAGGTTGGGGCGGCCCTTTTCAATATCGCCCAGAAGGTCCCATGAAAACGTGTATTTTCGATCGTTATTCGTCATGGTGTTCCTCCGTTACCGGCAACAGATGTTAATTATAATGGACCCGGTTCGGATATGCGACGTTAATGACGGGAATTCTCTTTTTTTATGCTTTTGCCGTCAGAAAGGGATCGCAGCATGGCGGCCAGGGTGACGGCAAAATCCGGAACGAAACAAGCCGCCCCGCCCTGGTCGGCGAAGCGGCTTTTCGTGATTAGCGGAAGGCCGGATGGCCGACTTTATTGAGCGCGACGAGTTCGTCCAGGGTTTTCAGCGCTTTCGCGGCGTCCCGTTCTCCGCAGGCGCCGACGCCTACAAACGCTTTATCTTGAAACGCGGCCCAAATTTTGGTCCATTCCTCCTGAGAACCTTTCGGAGGATCCATCTTCCGCATAGCCGCAGCTTCGACCCCATAATCGAAGAAGGCTTTTCCGGCAGAGAAGAAATCCTCGGCGGCGACGGCTTTTTTGATCGCGCCTATCCTGGCGACATTGGCGCGCATTGCGGCCACCGTAGCGGCTTTGTCATACGGCTCCGCGAAAACGGCCGCTGAGAGACCGACTATGAAAAGGACCACTAAAAGCAACGAACTTTTCCGCATATTAACCTCCGAACCGCAAAGATTGAATAGAATATCCTAATACATTACATAAACAGTCAAGTATATTCCGAGTGTGGAAGCCCACGCGGACGGCTTTAACTTTTCTCATCCGTGCTATAATTTTTTCCTGTCCGAAAAGGAAGATGCTGATGAAAGCCGATCGTTTAGAAAGAGTTGAGCGAATACGCAAGCAAGTGCATATTCCTCGCACCGTCGATACGGCGCGCGCGCGCTTGGTTACGCAGTCCTATAAAGAGACGGAAGGACAGTCGATATTTGTCCGCAGAGGAAAGGCTCTGTATAAAATCCTTTCCGAAATGCCCATTTATATTCATGATGGTCAGCTCTTGGTCGGAAACCAGGGGGAACGATCCAGGGCCGGACTGATATTCCCCGAGTTTCAATGGGATATCACCATGAGTGAAATCGACACCTGGGAAACTCGTCCCGGCGACAAATTCATCATCACCGATGAACAGCGTGCCGAACTGAGAACGCTGCATGAATACTGGAAGGGCAAGACGGTTAAGGATAGGGCTTTTTCGGTGCTTCCCGAATCCATCAAGACTTCACTGAAAATGGGCATCATTTCCAACGCGAACTATCTGATGTCCGGACACGGTCACTTGATCCCTGATTTTGAAAAGATTCTCAAAGTCGGCTTTGAGGGTGTGCGCCGGGAAATTGTAATCGCGATGGAAAAGTTGCTTCCGTCATCCGTCGACTACTATAAAAAAACCACCTATTACCAAGGCTTACTTCATACGGTAGACGCGGTTCTCAGGTATGCCGAGCGGTACGCGGATTTTGCCGCGGAAAAAGCGAATGGGGAGACTGATCCGATACGAAAGGCCGAATTGCTGGAGATCAGCCGGAACTGCCGCAAGGTTCCGCGATATCCCGCGCTCAGTTTCTGGGAAGCGCTGCAGAGCGTCTGGTTCGTTCAACTGATTCCGCAGATCGAGGTTAACGGACTTTCGATCAACCCGGGCCGCTTTGACCAGTACATGTATCCTTTTTACAAAAAGGATATCGAGGCGGGAATTCTGGATAAGGACCGTGCGCTTGAACTGCTCGACTGTTTCTATCTCCAAGCCTCAACCATCACCAAAATTTACGGAAACGAGGGAGCGCTCATCTTCGCGGGACCGGGCGTCGGCCAGACGATAACCCTTTCGGGGGTGGACCGTAACGGGCAGGATGTCACAAACGAACTATCCTATCTTTGCCTGGACGCCGATTCCGACGTGCGCCTGATGCAGCCCGATATCGCCATTCGCAACCATCCGCTGATCCCTGAGCGATTCTTACGAAAGGCTTGCCAACATGCGGCGGAAGGCAAAGATAAACCCAAGTTCTTCACGGACCGAGTGGTTATTCAGGCGCTTCAGAACGCGGGCGTACCGCTTGAGGAAGCGCGCAATTACGGCGACCTCGGCTGCTCGGAAATCGTCGTCGCGGGAAAGAGCTGCTCCGGCGGAAACATGGGCAATTTAGCTCTCATCAAGTGCCTGGAATACGCTCTGTCCGACGGCGCGGCGCGCTGGTGGTATGACGGCAAGGAATTCCACCGAAACGTCAATGTTCAGACGGGCGCGAAGACGGGGAATGCCCGCGGCTTCGCCGGCTTTGAGGAAGTGAAAAAGGCCTATGAAACGCAGGTCGGTTTTTTCATGAATCAGATGGCGATACTCGACAATATTCTTGACAACGTGCAGGCGGAAATGGTTCCGCATGTGTTCTACTCGCTGGTAACCGAAGGTTGCGTTGAGAGCGGCCGCGACTTCACGGCGGGCGGCGCGGTGTACAATTATACATCACCCCTGGCCGTCGCTCCCATTAACGTAGCCGACTCGCTGGCCGCGATAAAAAAGCTCGTATTTGAAGAGAAAAAGCTGAGCATGGTTGAACTGCTGGATGCCGTTGAAAGCAATTTTGAAGGTGAGCAAAACGAGATGATACGGCAAATGCTCATCAAGCAGGCGCCGAAATTCGGCAACGACATCGATTATGTCGATGAATTGGCCGCGTACATCGTCAGGAATTTCGCGGATTCGATGAAACCGTATACCAATCCGCGCGGGGGAAAATACGTCCCCGGCGTCTACAGTTTGACGGGCAATGTCGGCTTCGGCTGGCGTACCGGGCCGACGCCGGACGGCAGGCGCGGCGGCGAGATCTTGAATGATAACATTTCGCCCATGCAGAGCATGGACCTGAATGGACCGACGGCCGTCATCAAGTCTTTGTCGAAAATCGATGGATCGCTGCTGCCGCAGGGCTATGTTTTCAATCTTAAATTTACGCCTAACATCGTGGACAACGAAAATAAGCTGCGGAAGTTCGTCGACTTCAATCGCGCGCTCAACGACTTCGGCATTTTTCACGTGCAGTATAACGTGCTCAAGGCGGAGACGCTTATTCAAGCTCAGAAAGAACCTGAAAAATATAAGGACCTGCTGGTTCGCATATCCGGCTACAGCGCCTACTTTGTCGAACTGGGCCGCGATGTGCAGAATCATCTTATCAGTCGGACGGAGCATCAACTCTAGCATGACAACCGTGGCTGAAAGCGACAGCGAAGAAAAAGTTCTGGTATTCAACATTCAGCGGTATTCGGTGCATGACGGTCCGGGAATCCGCACGATAGTGTTTTTAAAAGGATGCCCGCTGAACTGTCCCTGGTGCTCAAATCCTGAGGGTAAGCGATTCCAGCGCGATATTCTGCACAACGCCAATCTGTGTCGGAAGTGCGGCCGCTGTTTGCGGGAATGCCCGGCCGGCGCGATCTCAATGCAAGAAGCCGGTATCGTGATCGATCGGAGCGAGTGTACCTTCTGCGGTTCGTGCGTCAAAGTCTGCAGGACGGACGCGTTGAAAATTTTCGGCAATCCCATGTCGGCGGACGAGATTTTGGCTTGCGTCATCAAAGACGAGTCTTTTTACAAGCATAGCGGCGGCGGACTTACGGTAAGCGGCGGGGAACCGCTGGCCCATGCCGGCTTTTTGCTTCAACTGCTGAAGAAGGCCAAAAACGAATACCTGTTGAACACCGCGATCGAGACTTCCTGCTATGCGTCCGAAGAGGCTCTGCGGAGGGTTATCGATTACATCGATTATTTTCTGGTGGATATCAAACTAATCGATTCAGCGCGGCACCAAAAGGTTTTGGGCGTGCCCAATGAATCGATTTTGAAAAATATTCGAACGATCGCCGATGAATATCCGGATAAACCGTTGGTGCTGCGTATGCCGGTGATTCCGACCGTCAACGACGACAGGGAAAACATTCTCGGCATCAGCGGTTTCCTGACCGGTTTGAAAAGGCGGATACCCATTGAATTGCTGCCCTATCATGAATTCGGAAAGGCAAAATACGCGGGCATCGGAGATGTGTATTCTCTTGACTGTGGAACCGTCGTCGTTCCGGATAAGGATTATATGAATGGGATTGAAGCGGCGTTCACCGAGGCAGGCGTTACGGTCATCCATACGTGACGGGACAAAACGGAGTCGAGGCAATGAAAACGCGAATAGAGAAATTACGCCAAGCGACGATTGAAGCCCGGCCGTCGATCTGCGCGGAACGCGGAAGAATCGTAACAGAGTCGTTCCGTTCGACGCGCGGCGAGAGCCAAGTAATTCGGCGCGCGATCGCGTTCAAGGATATTCTGGAACGGATGAGCATCGTCATCGATCCTGATGAGCTGATCGTCGGCAACCACGCAAGCCGCATCAACGCCGCTCCGCTCTTTCCAGAATTCAGCATCGATTTTCTGTTAAATGAAATTGACGAATTCTCCAAACGACCCTACGACCGCTTCGAAATCGATGAGGCGACTAAGGAGACCATCCGAGAAATCGCGCCGTTCTGGAAAGGCCGGACTCATGAGGACCGGGTAGTCCATACGACTCGCCGCTTTTTCTCTGAAGACCTGCTGGTCGCGTGGGAGGAGGATAAGTTCCGACTCAACGATATTCTCTATAACGGCGTGCGCAAGTCGGCCGGAGACGGGCACGTCATTCCCGATTATTACAAGATGATGGCCGGCGGCATCCCCGGCGTCATCGCCGAAGCGCGGCATGCGCTCTCTGAGCTTAATTACCAAAAAGACGGCGACGCGTTTCAAAAAAAGTTATTTCTTGACGCGGTCGTTATTAGTTATGAGGCCGTGCAACAATGGTTCCTTCGTTTTTCAAAATTGGCCGAATCGTTGTCGGTCACAGCTTTGCCGGAAAATAAAGAGAGCCTGATGCGTGTGGCGCGGAACTGCCGCAATCTGGCCCGGAAAGCTCCGGCCGGCTTCCACGAAGCCCTTCAACTCACGTATTTTATCCACCTGCTTTTACACATAGAGAGTAACGGACACTCAATTTCACTTGGCCGTTCGGATCAGTACTTATATCCGTTCTATCGCCGCGATATCGACGGCGGAGTTCTTACCGATGAACAGGCGCAGGAGTTGATCGACTGTTTTTATATTAAAGTAAGCAAATTCAACAAAGTGCGCCCCTGGCCGGAAACGCGGCTCAAGAGCGGCGCCCCGATGTTCATGACCATCACGCTCGGCGGTCAGACGCGCGACGGCAAGGATGCGGTGAACGAGCTGACTTATCGTTTCCTTGACGCGTTGGGCGATACGCGGATGCCGCAGCCGACGCCTATCGTTCGCGTATGCGGCACGACTTCGACCGAACTGCTCCTTCATGCCGCGCGGGTACTGATGGCTCATGGCGGCGGCCTACCCGCGTTCTTTTCGGATGAGAGCATCGTTCCCTGTCTAATGAAGATGGGCATCCCTCAGGCAGATGCGAGAGACTTTGGTATCGGCGGCTGTTCGGAAGCCGTCGTGCCGGGCAAGACCTTTTCATTTACGGGCGGAGACTGCTACTTCAATTTTCTGAAGATTCTTGAAGTCATGCTGAACGAAGGCGTCAACCCGCGCACGGACATTCGTCTGTTCCCGGCGAAAAAGCTGGAAGAATATACCGGCATCGATGATGTCGTGGCTGAATTCCGCCGCCAACTCGCAGCGTATATGAGCTACATTGTGCCGTTGACGGCGATTACGTCCGCGACGGACGCCGAACTTAATCCGACGCCGTTTACTTCCGGACTGTTGAATTACCGCATTGAGATGGGCAAGGACATGTCCTTCGGCGGCGGAAAGAACGCGCTGTATTCGCATACCATTCTGCAGGGACACGGTACCGGCGATATCTGCAACTCGCTCTATGCGCTGGAACAGTTGGTGTTCAAGAATAAAGAGCTGACGCTGCGCGAGGCTGTCAACGTGCTCCAACGCGATTGGGAAGGCGAGCTGGGACAGGAACTACAAAACCGGATACGTCATCTTTTCAAGTACGGTAACGATATCGACGAAGTGGATCGCTATGCGGTGCTCATTTCGAATATGTTCGCGGAAGAAGCGGCAAAATACACTCCTTGGCGCGGCGGAAGGTTCGGCGTTTCGCTCCAAGGCCTCACGGCCAATGTCCCCGAGGGTGAGACTGTCGGAGCGACGCCCGACGGACGCGATGCGCGTGAGGCGCTTTCCGACAACATATCTCCGCATGCGGGCACCGACACGAACGGACCGACATCGACACTGAAAAGCGCTTCCAAAGTGGATCACACGCTCTTCGTAGACGGCAATGTCCTTAATCTGCGTTTCCATCCGAGCGTATTGCTGAACTCATTCGGCGAGGCAGACGACCTGCGCGGCAAGCGCTTCGCCGATATGATCAAGACCTATCTGGTCGATCTAAAAGGCAATCAGGTTCAATTCAACATCCTCTCCTCAGAGGAACTTCGGCTGGCGCAAAAAGAACCGGATAAGTATCGCGACTTGATCGTCAAAGTGGCGGGATACAGCGCTTATTTCAATTCGCTCGACAAAGGCCTTCAGGACCAGATCATCAAGCGTACGGAACACGTGCTTTGAGGAAGCCTGTGCTGACGACGCGATTTTAAAACTCTTTCCACATTGGAACTCATTACGCTTAAGTCTTTCGGGAGCTGTGATTTTTGCGCTTTTGCTTCCATGAATTATACTTCCTATACGACGAGGGTTTGAATGACAAAACGGAAACGGAAGTTGGTTGTCGCCGCTGGTTTATTGGGTCTGGCGTGCGTAGCCGCGCTGGCAACCAACTTAATTGTCAGAAGTATGAACGCGCGGATAATCCAGGAACGGTTGGATAGCTTGGCCGCGGATGTCTCAGGCCATGTGAAGGAACGGATCGGGACCTATGAATTTGGGCTTCGGGGAGCCCGCGGCCTCGTTATAGGCAGTTCGTCAAAGGGATTAACGCATGAGCTGTTTTTTAGGTATTCCCAATCCCGCGATTTGGAAAGAGAATTTCCGGGATCCAGAGGCTTCGGATATATCGTCCGGGTTCCTGAAGTTGACGAAAGGAGTTTCGTCGCGCGTGTTCGCGCCGACGATCGGCCGGGATTCTCCGTCACGCAGATAGCGCCGCATTCCGGCGAACGCTTCGTGATTCTGTATTCGGAGCCGGAAGACAGAAATAAAGAAGCCATCGGTCTCGACATCGCCTCGGAACAGAATCGGCGGGACGCCGCGTTGGCCGCGATGGCTTCAGGCGAAGTGGCGTTGACCGGGCCTATCACGTTGGTGCAAGCCTCCGGGAAAGCTATGAGCGGATTCCTTATGCTCTTGCCGGTTTATAGTGAAGGATCGAAGCCCCGAACGCAAACGGAACGAACGGCTAAGACCATCGGTTGGACGTATACGCCTATCGTGATCGATGAAGTCCTATCGACGCTCCTGAACCAAAGCGAAGAATATCGCCTATCCCTCTACGATGCTACTCATTTTAAGACCGAGGATGGGAAGTTTGGGTCGCCCTCCGACGGAAGGCCTCCACAGGGTATCCTGTTCTTTCGCACTCCGGGCAAATCCACTGTAGAATCCCTCGCAAGGAGACTTCCCGGCGTCTCGTTGACCAGAACGCTTCATCTCCCCGTATATTCCCGGGACTGGGTTGTCGAGGTTTCGGCCACTTCCGCCTTCTTGACTCGTTTGAATCTCCCCGATCATAGGCTGGCCTCCGCGGCCGGTGCTGCGGTTTCAATCTTAATCGCATTGTTGCTATTGCTTTTCGCGCAGAACGGCACCAAAAAGAAGCAGAGCCGGCTCGAACGTGAGCGCTTAGCCCTGATCGTTGAGAACTCCAGCGATGCCATAGTCAGCCATACTCGTTCCGGAATCATCTCAAGCTGGAACCGAAGCGCGGAAAATATGTTCGGATACCTCGGGGCGGAAGTCGTCGGCCGAGATTTCGGTGAATTGTTTCTTTCGCCTGAAAAAAATGAGGAAGATCGTGAGCGCCTGGTTTCGGTGATCGACGGCGAAATCGTCAGTTCGTATCCGGCCGTTTGTCTAAATCGGAATGGATCGCCGGTCGACGTATCGATGACAATGGCGCCGATCAGAACCGTCGGCGGACAGGCGATCGGCATCGTCCGGACCATGCGGAATATCGGAGAAGCGAAATCTTTTGAAGCGAAACTCATCGCGCTGAACAATTCCCTTGAACGGCAGGTCCAGGAACGGACCGTCGCCCTTGATGAGCGGAACCGTCAACTGGAGCTGACGAGCAGCAGTTTCCTGCAAATCATCGAATCGTCGCCGTACGCGTTGATCATAGTCGATCAAGGAGGACGGATAAAACTCGTCAATTCCCTTGCCGAACGGATTTTCGGGTATGACCGCTGCGAGCTTGTCGGAAAATCTGTAGAAATGCTGGTTCCTGAACAATTCCGTTCAAATCATCCGCAGCTGCATAGGGACTTTTTAAAAAAGCCTCGCGACCGCCAGATGGGGCAGGGGCGGGACCTTTTCGGCTGCCGCAAAGACGGAACGGTTTTTCCGATCGAAATCGGGCTCAACCCTCTTGAAACGTCAGAGGGCTTGAACGTCGTGGCCGCGGTGGTCGACATCACGCTGCGGAAGCAGCAGGAAAACAAAATCCAGCAATTTTCCGCTTTCCAGGAAGCCGTTTTATCCTATGCGGGGTTCGCCGTCATCGCGACGTCTCCCGACGGACAAGTCACGCTTTTCAATCCGGCCGCGGAGAATATGCTGGGCTACTCCGCCGACGAAATCGTCGGGATCTCAGGCCCGGAACGGTTCCACGATCCATCCGAGGTGGCCTCGCGCGCCGCGGAATTGACGAGAGAGCTTAAGCGCGAGGTTGAGGCCGATTTCTCCGCCTTCATCGCGAAAGTCAATCCGGGCGAAGCCGATGAACGCGAATGGACGTATATCCGGAAAGACGGCTCGCGTCTGCCGGTGTTGCTTAAAGTCAGCGCTCTGTTGAGCAAAAAGTCGGAAATAACCGGCTATTTGGGAATGGCCGTCGACTTGACCGAACGCAACGAGAATAGCCGGAAACTAGCGGCGTACTCAGACCATTTGGGAGAACTGGTGGATGAGCGGACAAGGGAATTGGAGGCAACCCAAAAAAAGCTGCTCGCCCAGGAAAGGCTTCAGCAGGAATTGCGCCTCGCGGCTGAAATCCAGGAAAGCCTGCTTCCCAGGGCGATACCGAGAACCGCGTGCTACGATATCGCTTTGTACGCCAAGCCCGCCCGATTCATCAGCGGCGACATCTACGACGTTATCGTCCAAAACGAAGACAGCGTCTATGTATTTCTGGCGGATATCTCCGGCAAAGGCATTCCGGCCGCGCTGCTCACCACGGCGGCCAGAACTCTTTTTACTCAAGGCGCGCGCCGGAACATGTCACCCGAAGCGATTCTCACGGAAATTGAGGACCTCCTGGCGCACGATCTGGCCGCCAGCGAACTCTTCATGACCTGCCAAGTATGCCGATTGGATTATCGGAGCGGAACGATCTTCTACGTCAATGCGGGACATACGCAAACGATTGTGCATCGATCTTCGGATCGATCTACCGCGGGATTCATTCCGACCGATCTACCGGTCGGTATCGGTTCGCTGTTTCCCAAAATCAAAACCGAAGAGCAGTCGCTGCCCGTCCTTCCCGGCGACATCGTTATATTCTACAGCGACGGCTTAACCGAAATGACTAACGACCGCGAAGAGCAATTCGGCATCGATCGCGTGAAAGCGATCGTCGCTCGAAACGCGGAAACCGACGCGCGTATATTAATGGACGCCATACTTGCGGAATCGAAAATATTCAGCGGCGATAAGGAGGCGGAAGACGATACGAGCATTATCGCGGTGCGCATACTGCCGTCTGTGATA
>Ga0172379_10004490_pt1 | contig 20579 bp, 19 predicted proteins | sample GrowelOW334metaG_FD_119756 | JGI IMG/M metagenome (GOLD analysis project Ga0172379, IMG submission 119756) | Groundwater microbial communities from an aquifer near a municipal landfill in Southern Ontario, Canada - Groundwater well OW334 metaG | ecosystem: Environmental > Aquatic > Deep...
TTTAATAAGTATTTGGCGCGAGCAAAATGATGTTCGGGGTTGGATGTGCCGTCAAAAAAATTAACGGAGCTCAAATTGCCGATTGATTCGAGATAGTGTTCAGCTTTTTTGAATTTTAAATAGTTTTTTAATTCCATATTTTAAATTTTGATAAATGCCAGTTTGTCATCTCGACCAGCGTGGCTTGCCCTGTCGAATGACAGGGAGAGATCTAAACTGGCGGGTCTGTTTTGAGATACTTCGACCATTCGACTTCGCTCATGGCAGGCGGAGCTCAGTATGACAAAACAGAACGTTATTTTTTTATATAAATATTATTTCCTAAATTGAGTATTGCATTTTTGATTTCCAAAACCATTAATTTGGCGTTGAGTTCGGAGATAGATATTTGGCAAAGTTGAGCCAGTTCATTGATGTGACGATTCTCAGTCAGATTACTTAATATAGTAGCTTCAATTGGGTCATTTGGCAAGTAGGGTGGTGAGTTTGTTTTTGGGGAGTTAGTAAAAGTTTGTAAATTTTCAAAAATATCTTCAACATTGGAAATTAATTGCGCGCCATTTTTGAGCAAATTATTGGTTCCTTCGGAAAATTGACTAAAAATAGATCCTGGGACGCAAAAAACTTCGCGGTTTTGGTCCAAGGCGCACTGCGCGGTGATGAGCGAACCTGATTTTAAGGGAGCTTCGATAATTAAAGTGCCGAAACAAAGTCCGCTAATAATGCGATTTCTTTTTGCAAAACTAAATTTTTGTGTTAGAGAATCAATTGGATATTCGGAAATTATTAGTCCATTTTTTGTTAAAATATCTTCGGCTAATTTTTTGTTTTCCGCTGGATAAATTTGATTTATTGCTGTTCCGAGAACAGCAATTGTTTCTCCGTTATTGCGAACTGTTTCGGCGTGAGCCATAGTGTCAACACCAAAAGCCAAACCGCTGATAATAACAAAATCATTTTTGACAATTTGCGGGACAAAACTATTCAGTATTTGTCGGCCGTATGAAGTGATTTTTCTTGTGCCGACTATGGCCAGAGAATTTTTGTTTAATAGTTCTACGTTGCCACGACAAAATAAAAAATATGGAGGATCGGAAATTTCTTTTAATAATTGAGGATAAATAGGGGAATGAAAGTCAATAATTTTAATTTTGTTCTGGGTAAATTTTTCGAAATAAATAATCGGATCAATATTTTTTTGTTGAGCGGTATTTTGATTACAAATTCTGTCGCTGATTTTTGCTTCTTGCCAGTCTTTTGGTGATGCAAAAAAGGCTGTTTCAAAATTACCAAAAAATTCTTTTAATTTTAACATCTGCTTGGCGCTGTATTCACCGAGTTTGTAAATAATTAGGGAATAGATTTGGTCGGAGTGGGGCATAATAGATAAGTGGTAAGTAGTAAGTAGTAAGTAAAAAAGTCTATGACTATTTTTGTAAATTAGTTCTGGCGTTTTGGATTAAATTATTTAGGGTTTTTTCTGGTTTTTTTATTTGTTATTAAGTTCGTCACTCCGGACCTGCCTGCGCGTAGCCGAACTAAGCTTCGGCGGAGGCACGGTCAGATCCGGAGTGACGAAGATAGAATGTTTGAAGATAGAATGTTCGAAGATAGAATGTTTGAAGATAGAATGTTCGAAGATAGAATGTTCAAAGATAGAATGTTCAAAGATAGAATGTTTGAAGATAGAATGTTTGAAGCGTGTTGTTTTTGCAAGTTTTTGGCTTAAATTAGATGCTAAATTATTATTTAGTGATTGATAAATTTTGAAGTTTTGCATAGATTTTGTTTTTTTCTCTTATCACTTATTACTACTTATTACCACTTATTTTACTTATTCTTCCTTATTCTCACTTATTTCTTACTATACCCATTTTTTCAAGTTCTTTGAAATCGTGGGGTGTTTGTGGATAAAGTTTTTTGCGTTTGTTTGTTTAAATTTAGAATAAAGACCGGATTTTTGTTTGACATTTTGTTATTTCTGTGATATGTTTTTTTGTAAACGTATAACTTGCTTGACATTGAGAGGATGATGCTTTAAGATATTTTTGCTGTGAAGTGGTTGTCAAAACCATGCCCACCAGTGGAAAAAAGCAGTGTCCCCTCCTAACTGTGAAGTATCCGAAGTCAAGAATTGACGGTTTTCCGTTAATTTCTTGCGCTGGTGTGCACTGTCTTGACAATCATTTTTTTTGTTTCAAAAGTGAACTTTGGCAACAACTATTTGTTGATAAATTTGAACTTTGAAAAGGGAGGAAAAAATGCCAGAAAAAAAATGGCAAACATGGCTTCTTGTAGGATTTTTTGTGGTTGTGATGATAACGTTGTTGGTAAAAGTTTTGCTATTTAGAAATGAGTTGGATTATTTGTGTAAGCAAAATGGTTATGTTGACGTTGAATTACAAAAGGTCAATGGCAAACATGAATATTTTTGTATAGATGAAGATGAAAACAGGGAATCGGTAGGTAAATTAAGAATAAAAGAAGGAGCAGAAGAATGAAACAAGCTATTCGTGAAATTTGGCGCCAACATTGGCGTATTTTGCTAATTCTTTTTGCCGTCGTGGGAATTGTTGATTGTTTTATAATGCTTGCCTATTATTGGCGATAAGGAGGAATGACATGAATAAATTTGTGATTGTGATTGTGATTGTTTGTTTTGTTGGGTGTGTTGTTCTTGTGGTTAATAGTTTTGTTGGTTGTGAAAATCAGCAAGAGAAAAATATCCAGATGCAAGATGATCTGGATAACGAGTATCGAGAAATATTTAATCAGGCGGATATTCTTTGCACGCGAAATGGTTTTGTTAAAGCTGAGTGGCGTGTGGTTGCGAATCCTCGTTATGGGGATAATCTCTTTGGCTTGTATTGTGTTGATAATAAGGACGAGATGCATTTGATGAATTATCCGTATGAAACAAATGAAGGAAATAGATTTCTCGAGGCCATGAACTATTATTATTTCGATCAAGTGGAAAGGGATGTGTGTTGGGCTATGAGCTTGAATTACGACCGAAAATATAAAGGTTTTTGTCTTAGTAAAAGCGGATTTCGAATTCCAATTGCCAAAGTGAGGCAGGATTATAAGAATGGAGGTGTCAAATGAAATGGTTGTGGATATTGTTGATTATATTTTTTGCCAATTCGTGCATGGTTTTGCATGATTATGATCCACCGGTTTATCGGCGCACGATGACTGTGCCGTATCCGGGGAATTATCGGCCGTATTATTCCGGTGGGTATTATCAGAATCATCGACGGCCACCACCGCCAAAGAAAAAAGGTCATCCTCCAGCGAAGAAAAAAGTTGCGGATGGAAAGAAAAAAAAACCGGCCAAAAAGGCCGTTAAACGACGGTAGGGACAGAACAGTGTTCTGTCCCTACCTTATACGTCGCTTGGGTTAAAAACCCGAGCGACGTTTTTTTTTAAATTCCCAAAATGTCTTTTATTTCTTCGCCAACTTGTTGGCGAACGGAACGAAGTTTTAATTTTTCGGCGATGTTGAATTTTTTCAAAACAAAATTGGCGGTATCGCCTTGACTTTCGCGATTTTCACGACCAATGCCAATGCGCAAACGAAGAAAATCTTGCGTGCCCAGTTGGGTAATGATTGAGCGCACGCCATTGTGTCCGGCGCTACTGCGATTGGTTTGTATTTTGTAATTGCCGAGAGGTAAATCAATATCATCATGAATGACGATTATTTCCGGAATTTGTTTTTTGTAAAATTTGATTGTTTTTTGGACCGCAAAACCGGATTCGTTCATAAAAGTGGTCGGTTTTTGCAAAATTATTTTGCGGCCGTCAATATTTTTTTCAAAAATTTCCGATTGTAGTTTTTCTTTTGTTTCCCATGGTTCATTGGGGGAGTTGAAAATTTCATTTTTGATAAAATCGACAATATCAAAACCAATATTGTGACGGGTGTTGAAATATTCGGAGCCGGGATTTCCAAGGCCGATGATTATCATATAGTTTATAAAGTTTGTAAAGTTATAAAGTTCATAAAGTAATAATTAAAATCAAAAATTATTTTTTTTAAATAATATTTTATTCTTATAAAAAAAACAAATGATGATTCGCCCTTATTTATTATTCGTTTTCGGTGAAGGTTGTTTTTATTCCGCAACCTTCGAGATTGAAATAGCGTCGCATTTCTTTTTCCATGAATCGGATATAAGGATAAACGATATTTTTGGCATCAGTGGTAAAAATCTCAAAAGTGATCGGCTCGGTGCGACGTTGGACAATTCGGTGCATGAATGGCGGACGGGTGCCGAACTCTTTTGGCGGAGCTTTTTTCTTTATTAAATGGACCAAGAAATCTTTTAATTCTTTTTCGGTAAATCTTTTTTGGCTGTTTTCATAAATCGTGGTTGCTGTTTCGACCAATCGATCAATGCGCGAATGATTTTTGGCGCTGATAAAAATTATTGGCGCCCATGTTAAAAACGGTAAAAAATGAAATAAATATTTGGTGTAATTTTTGTCACTATAAGTATTTTTGTCAGCCATAATATCCCATTTGTTGACAACAATAATGACTGATTTGTTTTCTTCGACAATCGCTTGACCGAGACTTTGATCTTGTGCTGTTATTGGCTGGCTGGCATCAATGACGAGAAAAGCAATGTGCGCTTTTTGCAGTGATTTGATGCTTTGTTCGATGCTTAATTCTTGCAAGTAGTTTTGGATTTTGCGTTTTTTTATTATTCCTGCGGTATCAATGAAAGTCAAATTGTATTTTTTGTTTGTTGGTTTTTCTACTTCATATTCCACGGTAAAGTCTTGGCTGTCGCGAGTGGTGTGGGGGATTGGTGAAACAATGGCTTTTTCTTCGCCGACAATGGCGTTGAGCAAAGAGGATTTGCCGGTATTTGGTTTGCCGATAATGGCGATTTTTACTTCGTTTTTTAAAATCGGTTTGATAATGGATGTTCTTTTGCGAATTTTTAGTTTTTTGACAATTTCGTCTAACAGGTCGCCTGTCCCTGCGCCGGTTTTTGAAGAAACAGGGATAACGGTTTCAAAACCAAAATTATAAAACTCGTAAGCGTTATTCAAAAATCTATTGGTATCTACTTTGTTGGCTACAACAATAATTGGTTTGCCCAATTTTTTTAACAAATTGGCGAATTCACGATCTTGGGGCAAAATGCCATCATGCGCATCAACGACAAAAAGGATAAGATGAGCTTCTTTTTCGGACAGAAGGGCTTTTTTTACGGATGAGCGATCGATTTCAGCTTCACTTTTGATATCAAGTCCGGCGGTATCCAAAAAGAGCATTTGGCGCATATCCCAACTGCTAACGCCTTGACGGACATCGCGAGTGGTGCCAGCAATATTGGAAACCAGAGCTTCCCGTTCGTCAGTTAAGCGATTGAACAGCGTTGATTTGCCGACATTGGTTCGACCGAGAATAATTATTTTTTTCAGGTTGTTTTTTTTGATCATAAAATTCAATTATGACTTGGCGCGGAGCGCTTCGTCTTTGCCGAGAATAATAAAAAAATCTATTTCCGGTCCGGCGGTATCGATAATCCATTGGGGAATATTTTTGTTTTCAATCTGCACATTGTATTTGCCAAAAAGCAACTGTTCTTGTTCGGAAAAAGAGTCGCTGGTCAGTCGGTAAATTTTTGTTTGTTCGAGATTTTGTTCCGGTGAATTGCCGATTTTCATGACACGAAATCCGAGCAGTTTTAATTCTTCTTGATTTTGCGAGGCTAGACCGGCTTTTTCTGTGCCGTTTCTTAGTTCGATATTGATTTGACGAGATTCTTTTTTGGCAGTTATTTCTTGGTCGAAAATGTTTTTTGCTAGGAATTTTATGTTTGTCCAATCATTGGCTTTTGGCAAAAGGACATAAGCGCCATTCATATTCGAAGCAGAGAGGTAGCCGTTGGGCGAGTCATCGAGAACTTGGTTGATTGTTTTGGAAAAATCAATGGTTTCGGCCAATTTGGAAAATTTAATTATTTCCCATGGTTCGATATCGGTGCGCAAATGATTGGCCAGTTCCTTGGAAAATTTATTGATTTTGTTTGGATTTAAGAAAAAACTGTATGAAAAAATTCTTTTTTTGACGGCTTCGATAATTTTTTGTTGACGTTTGCTTCGGGCAAAATCAGATCCTTCGTTATTGTTGCCATGCCTTGATCGAGCAAACTTCAAAGCGGTATCGCCATCCATGGTTTGTAATCCATTTGAAAATGAAATAACTTGATATTTGTAGTCGTTGGTTGGATATTGAAAATCTGTAAAATCTTGTTCGACATTAACTTTGATTCCGCCAAGATCGTCAATTAATTTTTCGAAACCGGCAAAATCAATACGAATATAATAATGAATGGGGATATCAAAAACTTGTGAAACTGTTTCTTTGGCGAGAAGCGCGCCATTACCCTGATCTTTTTGTTCTCCAAAGTGATTGGCGTTATTGATTTTCCATTGGCCGTAGCCGGGAATTTCGACAAAAAGGTCGCGAGGAATAGAAATCATTGCCAATCGGCGAGTGCTTGGTTCAAAACTGGCCAAAATCATGGTGTCGGTCAAATAAGGTCCTTCGTGTCCGGCTCCACCCATGCCAAGAAGCAAGATATTGATGCGGTTTTCATTTTCGCCTTTGAGCGTTCCACCATCTCCGGCCAAGCTGTTTAATTGTTTGAAAAAGCTCAAATTGCCGGCAAAAATTTTGCTCATGCTATTGCCGGTGAATAGGACTTGATAAGAAAAAACCACAAAAGCGATAATGAGGACTGATAGCAGGTAGATGATGAATTTACTTAACTTGAATATTTTTTTGCCTTTTGGTTGTCTTTCGCCATGCAATAAATTTATCTTTGGGTCAATTTTATGTTGTTCTTGATTATTTAAATTTAGCATAAAAATAAAAATTGAAGCATTTTTTTTCTTCTGGCTTTATTATATGTTAGTTTGCGATTTTGCGCAAGGGTTGATTTTGACAAAAACTGGACTTATTCTATTTCTGTGCTAAGGTGTAGTTGTTTATGAAAATCAAAGAAATTTTAAAGAAAATACTTGGTATTGCGGAAACGGTTAATTTTGCCGTTATCGGGGTGAATGGTTTGGATTTAGCAAAATTTCAGAATAGTTTGCACTATTTTTTTGATGAAGTCTTTTTTCATCAAGAAAAGTATCCCGAATATGATTTGCCAATGGTGGGAGTTGTTGTAATTTTAGCTAATGATGGTCAAATGGCAAAAGGTGATTTTTCTCAGACAAAGATCACTGTTTCGTATGACAAGAAATTGACTGATGAAAATTTGATTAAAGAAAAATTAAGTAGGTTAGGAATTAAAATATAGTTTTTTTTCTCAGGCATAGGAGGGAAAAGCCATGAGAAAGTTTCTGCTCGGTTTGTCATTGTTGGTGGTTCTTTTTATCGCGAACAGTTGCGCCGAACAAGAACTGGAGGTTGATTCGGCCAGCTATGGGTTCTCCGAAGAAACATTGGAAAATGTTGTCAATGTGCAAGTTAATTTTGTTGATGAAGAAATTGTCTCTGCGAGTTTCAGTGATGGTACGGAGGTTTTTGGTCGAGAAGACTATTTGGTAAAGGTAAAAGAACTTTACCAAAACGGTGGGACAATTGGTGAAGTTAGTTTTGCTGAATTTGAAAAATTTGGAGATTTGGAAATTCAGCGTGATCCACTAACGGTTAAGGTTCCTTTTACAACTTATTACATTACTGTTTCTGCTCATTATGGTTATGTTAGTGGATGTATCAAAAAGAATGTTAACCATGTTAACTTCATTATTAATCAAGCGGGGGGTTCTTTGGTGATGGACTTGCATATTGCTGCGTGGACGACAAATGGGAAGCTTTGTATGGGGATATATAATAGTAAAAATGGTTGGTGTATTTCATTTTGCAGTCCGTCGTCGGCACAAATTTCTTCCGGAATAAAATCCGCAGCGATTGCTGTAGGGATTTCTGCCTCGGCTGCGGCGATTGTAGCTGCGGCGTTAACTCCCGTGGTAATAGGGTCTTTGTCTTTGGCTCTATAAGTAAAGTTGGTTCTGTAAGATGACAAGATTTTGCCCGAAGTTTTTGCTTCGGGTTTTTTTATTGGCTGGGATTGACTTTGTGTTTTCTTTATGCTAATTTTAAATTTCTTATGAGGTTCTTTGAAAATTTAAAGTCCTGTCGAAAACCATATCGGATGATATGGAAACCATATCGCATGATATGGAAACCATATCGCATGATAGGGTCGAATGACGGGAAGGAGGCATTAATGAAAGAAAGTAAAACATTTTTTTGTTTAATGTTGTTTTTGATAATTGCTGGTTGTAGTTTTGGGCTGTTGTATTATCTGCCGGCTTTGTTGGGGTTTTTGGTGATTGGATTTGGAATTGCTTTTATTTTTGATCTCATGGACAACATTTTACTTGTTTTTCTTTTTGAATATTTGGCGATATTATTGGTCGTGATTATTGGTGTTGGAATCTTTTTTCGAAAAAAACGAAGGGAAATTAAGGATGTGGAAAAGGTTCGGGAAGATGTTTCAAGACCGTGGACAGTTGAAAGATACATAAATGATTTGAAACGGTTGAGAGATGATTATTCTGATGAGATTCCAGAAAAAATGATTTCTGGAATGGATAAAAATAGGAAATTTAAAGTTCGTCGAAATTGGTGGCAGGGCTTTTTTTCTCTCTTTCACCTTGTTTTTGAAGATTTGGATGTTACTGATGTTTCAATAAAAAAAGAGGTGGATGCTTTGTATGAACAGTTTCAGAAAAAATTGAAAGTCTGGCGAGATTCGCATTATAACAATGATTTGCACAAGACAACGCGTGAAGAAATTGACAAAGCCAATAATCTTTTGACTAGAACTATTGCGTATTTGGAAAATATAAAAAATGGAGGTTCGCATGAGTGATGAAAATTTGCAAAAAAGTCCGCATTGGGAGCAAAGAAAAGATCAGCGGGTTTTTTCGCAAGATGAAATGTATGACGAGGGTTATCCGGCTAACAGTTTTATGGGAGATGGAAAAGTTTATGAAATTTTGACCAATCGTGGAGAAATTCATCAAGTGATTTTTGACACCAGTATGCGATATCGTGCCGAAGGTGTTTGTTGGCGAACAGTTGATGACAGAGAAATTTATTATCGAGAAAATGTTGTCGCTTGGCGGCAGATTATATAATTTAAGGAGGGCAAAATGGAAAATGATACTAATGAAGCGAAAAAATTGCGATTGGATGTTACTTTTCCTGCCGGTTTTCCGGAAAGTAGAGTGGCCGTGGTGGAAAGAATTATAATGGATGTGTTGTCAAAAATTCGGGTGAAAGGTGGAGTGACTTGTTGGGCGGGTTTTTTGAAAATGGAAGATTTTCATCTTAGGTTTGTTAAGTATTCCAAGTCTCCAGAAAGTCCAACGTATTTTTATCAAGATTTTCGAGCGTTTGATTCGCAGGGAGCGAGAGCTTTGGTAGAGGAATTTGTTCGTGATTATAATGCGAATAACGATGATGAAATTCGTCTGGCAATGACTTTATAAGAAGATGGTAAAAATTTTTCTTGACAAATAAGAAAATAGTTTAATTTGACAAAAATTGATTTTTGTAAGATTTTTTCAAAAATCATTGTTGTCATAGTAAAGATCGTCCTTGACGGTCTTTTTTTTTATTGAAAAAAGTGTTATTCTTATTTTGTCTAAAGAAATTAAAACAAATAAAATGTCTTATAAAGATAGTGGCGTTTTTGGTGAAGAACTTACGCCGGTGCAAAAAGTTTTGCAATTTATTATTGATTTATTAAAGGTAATTTGCATTTCATTGGCGATTATTATTCCGGTGCGTTATTTCCTTATTCAACCTTTTTATGTAAAGGGCGCGTCGATGGAACCGACTTTTTATGATCATGAATATCTGATTATTGATGAAATCTCTTATCGATTAAAAGTTCCGCAACGTGGCGATGTTGTGGTTTTTCGTTATCCAAAAGAACCTTCACAATATTTTATCAAGAGAGTGATTGGTTTGCCCGGAGAAACAGTGGAAATTTCCGATAATCGTATCTTTATTATCAAGGATGGCCAAAAAACAATGATTGAGGAAAATGATTATTTGTCAGACGAAGTAAAAACTTATGGTAACAAAACTTGGACTCTCGGCGAGAATGAATATTATGTGATGGGCGATAATCGGGAATACAGTCTTGACTCGCGCGGATTTGGTCCGGTTAATAGAGAGTTGATTGTTGGTCGAGTATGGTTGCGTGGTTGGCCGGTTTGGCGCGCGGGGTTTTTTCCAAAGATAGAATATTAATGAGCAACCGACCAACCGATCAACAGAGCAAGGAGTAAAGTTACGAAACTACGAAAGGCTACGAAACTACGAAAATAGTAATTAACAACTTTTAAATTTTTGTTTGTGTTTTTGTAGCTAGTATTTCGTAGTTTCGCCTGCCTACGCCGAAGCGTAGCTCAGGCAGGTAGGCTTTTGTAGATTTGTAGTCAAACACTTTATAAACTTTTAACTTTCTAACTTTATAAACTCATTTATTTATGCCACGAAGAAAAAAAGAAGAACTTCCACGAGAAGAAATCAAAAAAATAAAAACTCCGCCGTTGATTGACGGAATGCGTGATGTTTTGCCTAATGACGAAAAGTATTGGGACTTTGTCGAAGAAAGTGTTTGGAGTGCGGTGCGTGATTATAGCTTTCGCCGTGTTATAACGCCGGTAATCGAGAAGTATGATCTTTTTGCCCACACGATTTTTAAACAAAATGGTCAAGCGGAAAAAGAACTTTTCAGTTTTATCGACAAAGGACAAAAAGTAACTTTGCGTCCCGAGGCTACGGCTTCTTTGGCACGTTCTTATATTATGCACAACATGTCCAATCAACTTCCGCCGGTCAAACTTTATGCTTGGGGTCCGATGTTTCGCCAAGGCAAAGTGGATGACAACAAATTACGTCAGTTTCAACAAGTTTCTTTTTCCATTTTTGGTGATCCGACTCCGGCTATTGATGCGGAGTTGATAATTGTGGCTCATGCGCTATTGCGCAATCTCGGATTAGAAACGGAAATAAGAATCAATAGCCTGGGTTGTAATGTTTGTCGGTTGGAATATACCAAAGCTCTATCCGGTTATCTCAAGGCCAAGCGTGGAATGGTTTGTGCCGATTGTCGCAAAAGGGCACAAAAAGAGCCGTTAAAATTTTTAACTTGCGAAAATGCCAAATGCCAAAAGATGCGTGAGGATGCACCGCAAACAATTGATTGGTTGTGCGATGATTGTCGTAATCATTTGTTCAGGGTTCTTGAATATCTCGATGAATTAAAAATTCCTTACAAACTGGATCCGACTTTGCTAAAAACTTATGATTATTACAACAAAACTGTTTTTGAATTAACTGCTTTGGATGACAAGGAGGCTGTGCCTCTTGGTGGTGGTGGGAGGTTTGATTATTTGACGGAAATGTTGGGAGGCGTTAGGACTCCAGCGTCCGGCTTTAGTTTGGGATTGGAAAGAGTAATCAATGAGTTAAAAAATAAAAAAGTGGAAATTCCGCCTCAAGAACCGCCTGATGTTTTTGTCGCGCAAATAAGTGAACAAGCGCGCAAACAGGTTTACGCTTTTTACGAAGAATTACGAAAAGAAAAAAAATTAATTGTGCGAGCTAATTTTTCCAAAGGAAATTTAAAAGCTCAATTGGAAATTGCCACAAAAGTAAAAGCTCGATTGTTATTGATTCTTGGCCAAAAAGAAGTGGCCGAAGGCACGATAATTTTGCGTGATATGGATAGTGGAATTCAAGAAGTGATCAATCGCAGTCGTGCGGTTAGAGAAGTCAAAAAACGTTTGCGTGATTTAAAAAAGAATGAGGATTTGGAGTGAGAAGCAACTGAGCAACTGAGCAACTGAGCAACTGAGCAACTGAGCAACTGAGCAACTGAACAACTGACCAAAGGAACTCCGCCAAAGGCGGATCCGCCACTGGCGGAAAAAGAACAAAGGAACAATTTAATTTTGTAGGTTCGTAGTTTAGTAGCATTTGTAGTAATAGGTTCGTAGTTTGTAGTGTTGCTTGACAGGTTGTTTGTTTTATCTTAAAATACCTGCAATGTTGGTTTATCCAATATAAATTACAAATAATAAGGAGTTGTCCAAATGTTACCCGAAATAAAGCGCAAAAAAGGAGAAAGCTTTGAGGCTTTTATTAGACGATTTAATCGAAGATTAATTCAGAGCAAGATGATTCCCCAAGTCAAGGGGACGACATATCATCACCGCACAGAAAGCCGTAATCGGATCAAAAATAATACTTTGGCTCGCAAAGATTATCGCGAAAAAATGGAATTTTTAAAAAAAACAGGTCGTTTGCCAAAAGATGTTCTCGAAGCTCGAAGCAAAAAGAGATATTAAGATTTTATAAAAAACAGGAAGGTTTGAGGATCTATCCTGTTTTTTTGTAGATAAGTTTTAATTTTGAGAAAAATTTTAGACTATTATAAAAATGAACTGTGGAAGAATTGGGTAGGTAATTTAAAAAAATAATTTAAACTTTTTGTGCGGAAGAATGGGGTGATATATTTTGTTGCAAATAAAGTGGATGATGATTCTTTTTTTTGTAATAAAAATGTTGTATAATAATTTCATATGATTATCAACCAAATTGACGAAAAGTTAAAAGAAGCGATGAAAAACAAAAGCGTGTTGCTTCTTTCTACTTTACGAATGTTAAAATCTGTTTTAAATTACAAAAAAATCGAAGTTCAAAAAGAGTTGACCGATGAAGATGTGATCGCACTTATTCGTTCGGAAATAAAAAAAAGACAAGAGTCCGTAACTGTTTATGAAGGAGCTGGTCGTTTGGAATTGGCTGAAAAAGAAAAACAAGAGGTGGATATCTTAAAAGTTTTTCTTCCTGCGGAATTGAGCGAGGATTTGGTCCGCGAAAAAGTCAAAACCGTTATTGCCAATTTGCCGGAAGAAGAAAAGAAAAATTTTGGCAAAGTGATGGCTGTGGTGATGGCTGAGTTAAAAGGCCAAGCTTCGGGTGTGACAATTTCTAGAATAGTAAAAGAGCAACTGAGCAACTGAGCAACTGAGCAACTGAGCAACTGACCAACCGACCAATTGAACAAAAGAACAAAAGAACAAAAATAAAAAATAATATTTGAGGGGCAAATGAAAATAAATAAAAAAAGTTTTTGGTTTGTGAAAATTGTGACTGGCACAATCTTTTTTGGTTTGCTGGTTTTTTTGTTTCAACCGATTACTGTTTTGGCCGAAGAGCCAATCAATTCTGATTCTCAAGTGAATCTCGATCAACTTGGTACTGAGGTCGGTATGACAAAACAAGATCCGCGTGTTTTGGTTGGCAAAATAATAAAAGTTGCTTTGAGCGTAATTGGGGTTTTGGCTTTGTGTATTGTTTTGTATGCCGGATTTTTGTATATGACCAGTGGCGGAGATGCCAACAAGGTTGCCGAAGCCAAGAAATGGTTGCAAAATGGTTTTATTGGTTTGTTGATTGTTTTTTCTGCGTATTCAATTGTTTCCTTTATATTTAGTGCCTTTGACGCTAATTACGAACCTGGTGGCGGTGGAAATTATAATGTAGCGGGGCAGCTACAAGGACAAGGGTTTAGTCTTTCCGGTGGCGCCTTTGGCACGGTTATCCAAAGTCATTATCCGAATCCAGAACAAACGGAAGTTCCGCGCAATACAATGATTATGGTTACATTTAAGGAGTCTATTGATTATGATTCCGTAATTGACGAGAGTAATCGCAGTTATTGTCCGGATTATTCTTCTTTGGGTGTCAATTACGGAGGTTTGAGAGCCGAAGCTTTTCGTGTTTTTAGTTGCGCTGACATGATTGCGGAAAATTATCCGGGCGTTGAGCTCTCTTGTTATGATGCCAATATTACTGATGTTACAGATGGAAGAGCTTGTCAAAATGAGGCTGATTGTGTTTCAGGAAGTTGTAATGATGGTTTTTGTGCGACAGGAAAGTTGGTTCAGGGTTGTGCTATGTTAAGCGAAGACAAACACACAATAATTTTTGATCCATATGGCCAAAATAATGAACATTTGGGCTCGGCCGAAGAAGCAATGCCTTATATAGTTTATTTGACAGGAGCAATCAAAAAGAATGATAGTGAACAAAGTGTTTTTAATAATACTTATCAAAATTATCGTTGGCGATTTACGACCGGAACATTTTTAGATACCACTCCGCCAAAAGTTTTGAGTGTTGTTCCACGCAAGCAAATTTATCCGGTAAGTAATCCCGATGGATGTCAATGTTCCGGTGAAAATCCCGGATGTTCCGAGGTTGATTGCGAAGGCAAGGTTTATTTGAATCAAGTTATTTATGTTAATTTTGACGAACCGGTAATTCCTCCTCTGGCACAAGAACAAACTTGTACCTCGGCTGATAATGATAATGAAGTGCAAATAAGTAAAGCTGATGGTTTGGTTGGTAGTTGTGAAACCGAGCAATTGCCCGGACGTTGGTCGGTGGGTCTCAATCAATACAAAACCGTGCAGTTTGTTTCTTCTACTGAATGTGCCGGTGGAGCGATTAATTCTTGTGGAAATCCGGCCAAATGTTTGCCGGAAAATTCAACAATAATTGGCAAAATTTTCCCAGCGCAAGTTTTGTCCGGTTCTGATTTTGGTATTCCCGGAACCGGTGTTATGGATTTGGGCGGTAATCCGCTGGATGGTAACGAAAATGGTGAAGTTGATGGACAAGGTTTGCGTAATGCCAATTTGGAGAATACGGAAGAATTAAAAGATAATTATTTTTGGCAATTTGTTACCGGAGATGTTTTGGATTTGCAAGGGCCACATATTGTGGGGCTGGAACCGGGAAATGCTACGCAAAATATTGCTGATTTAAATATTCCGTTAAAAGTTAATTTCAGTGAAATTGTTGATGCGGAATCGGTGGACAAAGAAATTTCTTTGTTTGGGGTTGGCGTTGACGAGGAAGATTTTTCCGGTTGGTTTGACAGTAATTACGGTTATTCCTTACAAGATGGACAGAATATTATTGACATGAGTCAGTCAGTGATTACTCACGGACCTTTTGATCAGTGGTACGAGGGTGGCAGAAGTCCTTATTATACACCGATGGTTGGCTCGGAGCTAAAAGATTCAAGATTAAATTGTTACAGCCCGACAAAAGACGCTGTCGTTGGTAGTGCTTGCAATGGACTTATAAAAGGTTTTTCTTGTTGTCCAACCGGCGGAAGTTTTGTGCAAACCGGAGTGAGCCGACCGAACTGTGAATTACCTTGGCAAGAATAAAATTTAAATATTCCATAAAATGAAAAGCAAAAACCAAATAATAAAATGGTTATTTTTCACGATTTTTTTGTTGCTGACTTTTTTTTATTTTCAACCGGTATTGGCCGTTGAGCCTGATTTGGGTTTGGACGAAGTAGCCTCGCAAACCGGTTTGGGCGGAGGTGATTTGCGCGTAATGGTGGGTAGCATCATAAAAGTTTCTTTGGGCTTTTTGGGCGTGGTTGCGTTGTTGTTGGTTTTGTATGGAGGTTATCTCTATATGACCAGTGGCGGACAAGAAGAAAAGATTGGCAAGGCAAAAAAAGTTTTGATTTCCGCGATTATTGGTTTGGCGTTGATCTTTTCCGCTTATGCCATTACTGCATTTGTTTTTAAATCTTTGGGCATTGCTATTAATGGAGGGGATGATGATTCGGGGGGCTCTGGTCCGGTTATCATAAGTGGCGGAAACGGAAGTCTTTATGTCAATTCTATAACTCCGGCCGGCAATGTGCCGATTCGCAATGTCAAAGTAAAAATAAATTTTTCCAAACCGGTTAATTCAGGAACGGTTACTACGGAGAATATTTCCATTTACAAAAAAAGTTCGAGCCAAAAAATAGTTTCTTTTGGTGAAGCTTTGAGTGTGAGTGAAGCTAATAATAATAGTTCAATTTTGGCGTCAATAATAAATGATGATGGTGTTGCCACGCAAAACTGGTTGGTTTGTGGGGCTGATTTTGATGGAGCTTCACCAATGGATGTGGAATTGGATAATGCCAATAAGGGAGATGCGGAAAAAACATTTTTAATTATCAAGGGGAATAAATCAACTAATGCGTCCAGTGCGGACAAAACTTTTTCAATCACATGCAAAGCTTCGGGAAGTGAACAGGTCTATGATATTATTGATAAGCAAGTCCTGTTGGATGGTGAAAATGTTTTTGCTTTACCTGCTTTGTGTGCGACATCTGATCGAGTTATTGTTACTGTCATTGGTACGGGCAATGCTTGTTTGAATTTGGATTATGTTGCCTTGAAATATGAAAAAACACAAGTTGAGGAACAAAATATTTTAGTTGAAGGAAACTTGGAGGTTAATGGATTTTACCGAAATTTGGTGACTTTTGTGCCGTCGGCATTTTGTGGAGATGATCATCCAGACTTGCATTGTTTTGATGCCAACTCCAGTTATGAAGTCAAGATAAAAGAAGATGCGGTGAGATCAATTACCGGTGATTTGGCGGTGAATTGTTCTTTGGGAAGTAACTGCATAGGCAATTTTTCAACCGGAGACTTGGTGGATACAGCTTCGCCTGTGGCCAATTTTGTTCAACCTGCTCCCAATGCCAAAGTAAGTGTCGATCGTCTGACTGATGTTGTTATTAACGGTAGCGATGATTCAGGTATCAGCAATATTGAGTTTTTTGTGGACGAAGTTTCTGAAGGGTTTAGTGCGGTAAGTAGTGGATTGAACCAAAAAGATTACATTGGGAATTTTTCTTGGGACACTGAAGGGTTGGAATTTAAAAGATATCAATTAAAAGGGATTGCTAATGATATTGATAGTAATTCCGGAGAAAAAACAATTTCTGTGTCTGTTTTGCCTGCGCGATGTTTTGATTCCAATGGGAATATTCTTTGTGATAATGATGGCAGTCGTCCCGAATGTGGCAGATGCGATGGTAGCAGTTGTAATAATGATGATGATTGCGCGGGCATTTGTGTCAAAACCTGTAATGGTGAAGGTGTTTTGACTTGTATTGATGATACTGTTTGCGAAGAAGGCACAAGTTGTCTTGGTGTGTGTGAAACCGTGCCGATAATTACAGATTTTGCGCCAAAGAAAGCCGGTGTTGGTGCTTTGGTTACTGTGGCCGGTTCCGGATTTGGTAACTTTGTTTCTAATATTAGTAAAGTTTATTTTTCCGATGGGAATGGTGGCTATTTACCAGCACAGATTGGCTGTAATGATAATTATAATTGGTCTCAATCTAACGTGGTGGTAAAAGTGCCAAGCGGAGCCGTTACCGGTCCGATAAAAATAGTTACCGGTTCGCAAAAAGTTGATACCACTGATAATGATGATGGTGGAATCTTGGCTGATTTTGTTGTTGATAATAGCGTGCAGTTTCCAAGTTTGTGTTCAGTTAGAACAACGGATTGTACTCCTGCTTGCATTGGGAGTATTTGTAATAAATGTGATAATGGAATAATAAATGACAACGTTCTTGGTGCCGGAGAAAATTTTGGAGCAACAAAAAATGATGACGCGGGAATGTTTTTTGGCTCGATTCCGGGATTATTTGTCCAAGGATTTAATTGGACCAATACGCTTGTCAGTAATGTTGGAATTCCGAATATTGCCAAACAAAGACATGATGTTTTTGTTTCAACCGGTGAAATTTGCCAATCCGGTGATGGTCAAGAGTGTACGCCGCCGTCTGCCGATTGTGAATGTGAGGTGATTAACAGTAATCCGGTGCCTTTTTATGTTGTTGATGGCAATAATGAACCGACAATTGAACGACTTGATCCAAGCGTTGGTCCGGTCGGGCAATATGTAACGGTTTATGGCAAAAACTTTGGGGCTGATGTCGGGTATGTAACAATCGAACGAGAAGTTGATGGTGTGCCTTTTGAGTGGGTGATGGTTACTAATTGTGGGGACAAAGCTTGGACAGCAAATCAATTGGTGGTCAAAGTTCCGGAAAAAATAAAAGTGCAATTATCTTCAAGTGGCGAAGATTTCTATCTAGGGAATAATTATAAAATAAAAGTATATAATTCGGCGGGAATTGTTTCTAATTCTGTTGATTTTGAAATAAACAATGAGGTTCCTACTCCTGGTTTGTGTGCGATTGATCCGTCGGCGGGCCCGGTTGGAGTAAAAGTTGATTTAATCGGTGAAAATTTTGGAATACAAGAAGGTTCTTTTGATTTGTATTTTTCCCAGAATGGGGGAACGGTTCTGGACTGTCCGAGCGGAATAACTCCTTGTACGCCGGGGGAAAATTTGTGTTCTTGTACTTGGAAAAATGATCAGGGGACTGATGTTGTGGAGATAAATAGTTGGACAAATGAGTTATTGTCGGGAGTGACGGTGCCTGCGGGGACAGTTTCCGGTGGAGTTTTTTTCCGAGATGATAATGGTCGAACCAGTAATGCGGTTAATTTTACCGTGGGCAGTTGTTCGGCCAATAGTTGTTCTGACGGCAGGAACTGTTGTTCTGATGGAGCTTGTCGAATTAATTGTCAGGACGAAGTGGAGTATCTTCCGAGTGAATATATGTGGTTGGTAAGTACCGGTCCTTTGCCGATAACGCCATCAGTTCTGGAGCGAACTTGTCTTACCGGTTATTATCCTCAGTCGCCATCGCCGGCCAAAGATTCGGAAGATGCTTGTCCGAATGGTTTGATTTCCGCAACTTTTAATATGTTAATGGGACCGAATGGTAATATTCCGCCGTATGATAGCAATACATTTCAGGGTAATGTTGTTATAAAACGTTGTTTGTCAACAGGGACAAAGTGTAATTTTACCAATTGTAATGAGACTGGCGTTGGTGGATGTTTGCAAAAAACAGTGAATGCTGTGGCCTTGAATGATATTGGTAAAACCGGATTAAGTTATAACTGCCAAAAAAATGGCAATCCTTGTGATCCAAATAATACGGAAGGCTGTTCGTGTAATACTTCGGCGGAAATTTCCACGTTTGCTTTGAATTCTTCAATTACGGATTCATTGAATGATTTGGTCGGAGTTACTGGAAATCCGAATATTTTTGAAAATGTAAATAATAAAATAGGTTTGTACAAAAATAGTTGGTATGAAGTGACTATTAAAGGTGGTGATGGTGGGGTTGGCACTGGGAAATTGGGAGCAACACTACCCAAAGATTATTCTTGGCAATTCAAGACAAAGAATCAAGATTGTCAACCGACTGATTTACTATTGACGCCGTTGGTTGGCTTGATTAGTGATCTCGAAGACAAAGAAAAATATAATATCGCCGGACAGTATCAATGTCAGACTATTTCTTTGCGCAATGAAAATTGGCAATGGAATTTTATTCAATCAACCGAAAAAGCGCAATTTGCCGGTTATGCTTGCTTGGCTGATGAGCCGATGGTTTGCGCCGAGCCAACCCAAAGACGAAATGATGTTGGTGTCTTTGAGATAAAATCAAATGTTGATGTTACTTTTGATTATGAAACTTTACCGGGGCAACCATTGGAAATAAGCGCTACTGCGGAACCGATTGATGAAGATTTGGCGGAGATTTTTGAGCAAATGTTTAAAAAGGGATTTTTGAATATCAATTTTTCCGATCCTCGAGTCATTAATTTTTATCCTGATTGTATTGAGGCGTGTATTAATTCGGAAATCGGGGTTAATTTTAATATTAGAATGTCAGCTAATAGTTTTGTTCCGAACCAAAGTATCAAATTATTTTCGTGTAGTTCTTCCGCATGTACGGCGTTGACACCAATTACTTTGGCTGATGATGAAGTGAATTTTGCCCATGTTGATGCTTCAGCTATTTCCGAGTCAAAAAATTTATTGAGTTTACATTTAAATAATAATTTGCTTCCAAACAAGTATTATCGTTTGGTTGTAAGTGATGAGGTCAAAAGTTCAAGCGGGGTAAATTTAATCGGTTTGAACTATTTGTCCGGTTCTGTTAGCGGTGGCGATTGTGGAGATGGATTTGATAATGATGCCGATAGTGCGGTTGATTTTACCGGTGGATACAAGAGGGCTGATTCAGCCGGGGCGTTGACTTATATTTGTGGATGTTATGTTAATGAAGATGAGCATTTTGTCGGGTATTCGGAAATTGGCACGACTTGCGCTTCGAATGAAGTTTTTGCTTGTTTTCGAACTGATAATCCTCAGTCTTTGTTGACAGAAGATGGTGCTTTGACAGTTATTGCTGATGAGAATATTTATTATGAACCGGATCAACAATGTCAGAGTTCGTCCGGATTTGAAATGGGTGACGAAGGAATTTTTGATTCTTTTAGTTTTGTTTTCAAAACAAAAAATGATTCCACTCCTTGTGCTATAAATTCGGTTTTAGTCGAACCGTATAATTATGTTTCAGAAACTATGGCCGAGAAAATTGAATATTGGACTGTGCCAATGTCTTCGCCGGATAGTTGCAGTGTCGGTGGTCAGCGCTTGAATCCTTTTGAGTATGATTGGCAGTGGAATAGTTCTGATGATGTTGTAGCGACGATTAGTAATAATTTGATTTTGCAAAATGGTTCTGCTTCATGCAATGAAAAA
>Ga0172379_10004491_pt1 | contig 20564 bp, 23 predicted proteins | sample GrowelOW334metaG_FD_119756 | JGI IMG/M metagenome (GOLD analysis project Ga0172379, IMG submission 119756) | Groundwater microbial communities from an aquifer near a municipal landfill in Southern Ontario, Canada - Groundwater well OW334 metaG | ecosystem: Environmental > Aquatic > Deep...
CCTCTCCAAAGATGTACAAAAAAGAATAAGTGAACCTTTTACACCGATTAGAGTTTCACTTGATGACTTATGATTTAGAATTTCACCCTGCCGCACTCAAAGAGTGGAATGACCTGGGGGCGATCATCAAAGAACAATTCAAAAAAAAGCTCAAACAACGTCTCGATAATCCAAAAGTTCCTAAAGATAAACTAAGTGGATTTGAATCCGTCTATAAAATCAAACTCAAAACGGCAGGTTATAGACTTGCCTATGAAGTTAAAGACGACATAATCGTTGTACTTGTTCTGGCTATCGGGAAAAGAGAAAATAACAAAGTGTATAATTTATTACACTCTCGCACGTGATGTATACCCATTTTGGCTATAATCACGATTATTAAATCTATGAAAACTTAGAAAAACCTAGTCGGAAATGGGACTTTAGTCCCGTAAAAACAATAGAATAATGGTAATAAGATTATTTCTCTCGTTCCCAACGTCCTCGTTGGGAATGCAGACTGCAGTATACACCCCCAAGCTGGAGCTTGGGAGCGAGAGAATAATTTGACATCAGTAATGAAATTTAAGAGGGGATTTTTTAAGTGATTTTAATGTTTGATTGAAGTTTAGGAAAGTTTAATAATTACGGTGTTTGTAAGTGGTGCGCCCGAAGGAATTCGAATCCCTGACCGCCGGTACCGCAAACCGGTGCTCTATCCAGCTGAGCTACGGACGCATATCTCTGTTAAGAGACCGAAATTATAGCTGATAAAGCTTAAGATTAACTTAAGCTATACTCTTTCGTGAAGCAACATCTTTCAAGAAGCTCTCCAAGTCGTATTTGAGACGGTATTGTGGGGTAAGAATGTGAATAAGGATGTCGCCCAAATCGATAGCAACCCAATCGCCACTTTCATCGACATACAAAAACTGCTCTTCAGGCTTTAGACCTCTTTTGAGGTGATCGAGGAGGGCGATAGTGTGACGTTCACCCAATGAAGAGGCTAGGACAACGTAATCGGCGAAATAATCACTTCCGATAAGTTCAAATGTTTCAATGTTTTCCGCTTTGTTCATATCCAAGATAGAGCAGATTTTTTCAATTCGTGGGTTCATAGTGTTCCTTATAATATGATGTAATTTCATTTTCGATACTCTCAGGCAACCCAAGAGAGCTAAAAGAGGTTCGAAAATCGGTTGAGCTAATAGGCTCGTTGACCACAAGGGCAATCATCCCATGAGGGATAGGAATAGCATTTCGAGTAGCCACTACAAAGGTGACGATTGTTTTTAGAGTTTCGTACTCGTGCCACAAATGGAGACTCTCAAAATTATCGGCTCCGATGATCAGATAGAGCTTTTCACACTGTGTGGCATAGTGACACACTGTTTCGATGGTATAAACGCTTCGATGTTGTCTTATTTCGAAATCACTAACGGTGATACGAGGATAGGGCGCAAAGATTTTTTTGAGCCAGCGCAGTCGTGATTCGCCATCCGCAACGATAGAATTTTTAAAAGGGTTGCGAAAAGCGGGGACAATAATAAGCTGATCACAGTCCAAACACTCAAGTGCTTTGAGCGCTACAAAAAGGTGTCCTCTATGAGGAGGATCAAAACTACCGCCATAAAGTGCTAATTTCATCACCATCAACTTTATTTTAAACGAAATTATAACCGATTTTTGGTAAAATCATCTTATTGTCAAATTAGGAGAAAAGGTTTAATGGCGTTAAAAATCGCTATCAACGGATTTGGGCGTATCGGACGCTCAGTAACTCGTCTAATATCAAGGCGAGATGACGTGGAACTTGTAGCGATCAACGATATGGCATCCATAGAGATGATGTGCTATCTTTTGCAAAATGATTCGGTTCACGGGCAGTTTGACGATGTGTCGGTTGTGGATCAAGCAACGCTTCAAATTGGTTCCAATAGGGTGAAAGTTTTTTGTGAAAAAGATCCTTCAAAGTTAAATTTCGGGGCTTTAGGAGCAGAAGTAGTATTTGAATGCAGTGGATTGTTTTTGAGTACAGCAGTCACGAAGCATCATTTACGCAATGGTGTCAAAAATGTTATTTTGTCGGCTCCAAAAAATGATGAGGAGACACCAACATACGTATTGGGGGTAAATCATCATCATTACAGAGGGGAAGCGATATTTTCCAATGCGTCGTGTACCACGAATTGCTTGGGTCCTATTGCCCGAATACTTGATGAAGAGTTCGGCATTGAAAAAGGGTTGATGACAACCATTCATGCCTACACGAATGGACAGGCAATCATCGACACAGCGCATGGAAATGATAAGCGTCGTTCACGTGCAGCAGGGCTAAATATGGTTCCTACGACGACGGGTGCTGCCAAGGCTCTTTCGTTGGTACTTCCCAATTTAGAGGGAAAACTACATGGTCAGAGTGTCCGTGTTCCCACGCCTGATGTTTCGATGGTTGATTTGAATGTCGTAGTATCGAAAAAAACGACAAAAGAGGCGCTAAGTGCATTATTCAAACAGTATGCGATGGGGGAAATGCACGGTATCTTGGACGTAGATGAGCGTTACCGTGTATCACAAGATTTCGTTGGGTCGTCTTTTAGCGCTACGGTTGCGGACGATCTTATTCAAGTTATTGATGGAAATTTGATTAAAATTATGGCGTGGTACGATAACGAATGGGGTTATTCGAATCGTCTTATAGAAATGGCATTGTATGTCACCAATACTAAAGGAGTAAAATGAAACTGTTAAGCATAAAAGAGTGTGATCTATTTCAAAAAAAAGTATTTATTCGATGTGATTTCAATGTTCCAATGGATGATTTTGGAAATATTACGGATGATCGTCGTATCCGTTCGGCTCTTGCTACGATTAAGTATTGTCTTGACCAAAAATGTGCCATTATCTTGGCATCGCATTTCGGTCGTCCAAAAGCAGGTGTGTTTAGTGAAGAAGATTCTTTGGCTCATGTCGCGCGACGACTTCATCAACTTCTTAAAGTCGATATTCTCCTTGCATCCGATGTCGTCGGTGAAGATGCAAAGGCTCGTGCTGCTAATCTTGCATCTGGTGAGATATTATTGCTTGAGAATCTACGCTTTGAAGCCGGGGAAACGAAAAATGACCCAGAATTTTGTGCGCAGTTGGCGGCACTTGCTGAAGTGTATATCAATGATGCCTTTGGAGTGAGTCACCGCGCGCACGCGTCCGTTGCAGGGATAACAGAACATTTTGATACAGCACATAAAGCGGCAGGATTTTTGCTTCTTAAAGAGATAGAATTTTTTGACATCTTATTAGAGCATCCTGTTCGTCCTTTTGTGGCGATTGTTGGAGGGTCTAAAGTATCAGGGAAGCTTGAAGCGTTGATTAACTTGTTACCGAAAGTTGATAAAGTATTGATTGGTGGTGGGATGGCATTTACGTTTCTCAAAGCGATGGGATATGATATTGGGAAATCCCTTGTTGAAGATGATTTGATACCTGAAGCGATAAAAGTAATGGAAGAAGCCAAACGGTTGGGAGTTAAATTTTATCTTCCCGTTGATGTCGTTGCGGCTGAGAAATTTGCGCCTGATTCAATGAGCCGTTTGGTAAGTGCGCAAGAGATTCCTGCTGGATGGATGGGATTGGATATCGGACCTGCAACGGTGCGCCTTTACCGTCAAGTTCTAGCGGATGTACAGACGATTTTATGGAATGGCCCAATGGGTGTTTATGAAATGGAACGTTTTGCCCGTGGTTCGAATAAGATTGCCCACTTTGTTGCCGATTCGTATGCAACTACGGTAGTGGGTGGTGGTGATACTGCGGATTTGGTTCAACGTATCGGCTTGGATGAAGAGATGAGTTTTATCTCCACTGGGGGTGGCGCATCGCTAGAACTATTAGAAGGCAAAGTGCTTCCCGGTGTTAAACCTTTGATGGTATAAAAGGAAAATTCGATGATATTAGCTGCCAATTTTAAAGCCAACAAGACTCGTCAAGAGACGCAAGCCTATATGGCAGTCGTGGAATCGTTCGTCTCTGCCAATGAGATCGAGGATACAATTATTGTATTTCCCCCTTTTACGGCATTGGAACATACCTCTCGTAATGTATTGATCGGGGTTCAAAACGCTTATCCTGTTCAAAATGGAGCGTTTACGGGTGAAATTGCTCTTGAACAGCTTGAAGAATTTGGGATTAAAACGATTTTGATAGGTCACAGTGAACGTCGTCATATTTTGGGTGAAACTCAAGATCAAATTACGGCAAAATATCGTTTTTTTGCGGAGCAAGGCTTTGCGATTATTTATTGTGTCGGTGAACCTTTGAGCGTGCGTGAGCAGGGGGATGAAGTATTACTCTCCTATATTGATGCACAGTTTGAGGGGATTGATTTGGGGTATCCTGATCTTATCATCGCGTATGAGCCTGTGTGGGCTATTGGTACAGGTTTGACTCCAACGAATGAGCAAATCGAAGCGGTGCACAGTGCCTTGCGTCTTAAAACAACGGCTCCGTTGCTCTATGGCGGAAGTGTCAAAGTGAACAATGCCGGAGAGATAATGGCTCTTGAAAATGTGGATGGAGTATTGGTTGGTTCAGCCGCTCTTAGTGCCCATGATTTTTGTGAGATGATTGCTCAAGCAGCGGAATTGAAAAAATAAATATTTCTCTCGTTCCCAACGTCCTCGTTGGGAATGCAGATTGCAGTATACACTCCCAAGCTGGAGCTTGGGAGCGAGAGAACGGAAATATAGCTTAAATACAAAAGGAAAACAAACAATGATAATGCAAGGTAAAAAAGGGCTCATCGTAGGATTAGCAAATGATAAATCAATCGCATACGGTATCGCACAAGCATTACACGCTCAAGGGGCGCAAATGGCGTTTACCTACCTCAATGATGCGCTGAAAAAACGTGTAGATCCAATTGCGCAAGGGTTTAATAACTCACCTGTTTACAAGCTTGATGTTTCGGATGAAACGGATATGGAAGCGATTGCGGCTCTTGTTGCGGCGGATTTTGGTCAAATTGATTTTCTCGTCCACTCAGTGGCGTTTGCTCCTAAAGATGCACTAACGGAAGGGTTTATGAAAACCTCTAAAGCTGCTTTTCAAATCGCAATGGATGTTTCAGTCTATTCATTTATTGATTTGACGAACCGCCTTGAGTCTGTTTTGGCACCGGGGGCTTCGATCATTACTCTTAGTTACTTAGGAGGACCGAAATATATCCCGAACTACAATGTGATGGGAGTTGCAAAAGCGGCACTTGAATCCAGCGTTCGTTATATGGCAGTAGAACTTGGAGTAAAAGGGCAACGAGTGAATGCCATCAGTGCAGGCCCTATCAAAACACTTGCCGCAAGTGGTATCGGCGATTTCAAACAGATTCTTAACTGGAATGAGTGTAACGCACCATTGCGCAAAAACGTCACCATCGAAGAGGTGGGTAACTCTGCAATGTATCTATTGAGTGATTTAGCCAGCGGCGTAAGCGGTGAAGTTCATTATGTCGATGGAGGGTATAACATTATGGCAATGCCTGCCGTTGAGAAAAATGATGAGGGTAAAACGGTTTTTGTGTGGGAGAATAGAGGGTAACGTTACCAAACGTTACTTTCCTACCACTGGCAATTTTTCCATATTTTCAATATTGGAGGGCTCTTTCCCCTCTCCTTCCTTCAGCTTTTCTTTGTTTTCATGATATTTTTTCCATTTGTCGGCATAGTGTTGCAAGGTGAAGGATGTGTTCTCTTCTTCTTCAACGGTTGGCTTGGTAATAACCGTTGAGGGAACTTTTGTCTCCTCTTGGGAAACACTTGTTGTGAGCGGTGTCCACTCTTCCTTTAGCCAGCTATCTAGCCCCCGTTGCATCGCACCGTCTTTGGATGCGGACGTGGTGCTTGGCGATACGGCACGCAATGAGCTATTTTGAGAAGGAGTGACTCCAACGGTGTTGGCAGCACAACCGCCCAATACTAGAAATGAGAGTGAGAAAATAAGTGAACGTCGCATAAATTTTCCTAACGGTTATTGATTTTTTGATCCAATGGGTACTATACCACACTATCGCGTTATTGTTACATATTTGTTACATTCCTATTTTAGGGCGTTTGCGTAGGGTAAATGGTTCGCAAACAAGCTTTCAAGATTACAGCATTGTTTAAGAAAGCTGTAGTTACAATTAACGTCGACGAAACAACTGAGGAGTAATCCTCTAAATCAAGTTTTATTTAAGGAGAATCAATGAAATTAGTTAAAATGAGTATTGCAGCAGCAGTATTACTAGGTGCAAGTGCATTCGCAATCGACAATGTAAAAGTAGACGGTGACGCTAAACTTTACTATATTACAAACAACGCTGGTACAGGTAGTCTTGCTAAAAAAGATTCAAGTTTTGCTGATACAGCAATTCGTCTTGGTGTAACAGGCGATTTGATGAAAGGTGTTTCTTTCGGTCTTACTGGATATGCAGTTAGTACGCTTGGTCTTGAAAACAATCTTGTTAGTGGCACGTTCACTGGTGCACATGGTGTAACTGGTGGTAATGGTGCAGCATTTTTGCACGGATTAAATGGTGGTACACAAGTTAATGATACTTCATGGATGGGTGAAGCATGGTTGGCAGCATCTATGGGTAAATCTACAGCAAAATTGGGTCGTATGGCACTTGATACTCCATTAGCATTCTCTGAAACATGGTCAGTTGTTCCAAATACATTTGAAGCAGCAGTTCTGATTAATCAAGATCTTCCTGATACAACATTAGTTGGTGCATGGGTTGGTAAAGGGAATGGTAGTAATGCTCTAAATGGTGCAACTATATCAACATTGAATGCACTTGGTGCAGCAGCAGATGGTGGTGTTGTAGGTGCAGATGCTAAATTTAATACATTTATGAATGGTGGTGCATACGCAGTAGCAGCAGTTAATAATTCATTGAAATTTTTGACAGCACAAGCATGGTACTACAATGTTGTAAACGTTGCAGATGCATACTGGTTGCAAGCGGATTGGGATTGTCAATTGGTGAAAGGTGCAAAATTGGGTGTTCAATATGCGAACATGAATCCTAAGGGAGTTCTTGGAACTACTATGAAAGATTCATCAGCGTATGCGGTTAAAGCAGCGTATAACGGCGTACAAAACCTAAAACTATCAGCTGCTTACTCTGAAGCAGATAAAGATGGTACATTGAAAATTGCAAACGTTGCAACAAATAACCTTGCTGGAGCACAATCAAAATTGTACACAGAAGCATACTGGGCGTATGGCTATGTAGGTGCTGCAGGTGCTAAAACGGTAACTGTTGCAGGTGAATACGATGCAGGTGTTGCACAATTGGGCGCATACTTTACGAATGTAGTTAATAAAAATACGAATGTTGCTGATCTACAAGAAATTACATTGTCAGCAGCTAAAGATGTCGGACCATTGAATGCAACTTTGGCATATATCAGTACAGACACTTCAACTGGTGTCATTGGTGTTCAAAATGCAGGCAAACGTTATGATAGCGTTCTTGCAATGTTGAAACTTAAGTTCTAATTTTTCTTTCTTCTTTTCGCCCCTTTTTTGGGGTGAAAGCTCTCTTTCTTGACTCCCATACTTCCTTCGGTTATAATATCAGCAAGTTATATAAAAAGAATTTTTACTCTAAAAAAGGAGTTATTAAATGGCATACGGAATAGCATTTGATATGGATACAAATTGTTACAAAGATTACATAAAAGCTCTTTCTGAAGATATAGACGAAGTAGTAGCAGAAAGTAAAGCTAAAAGTCGTTTAGCTAAAGTCTACAAAGAAATCGAACAAGCAATGTCTAATGCAGGATTTATTCGATTACAAGGAAGTGTATATCGAAGTGATAAAGACGATATTGATGCTGTCTTTGACGCAGTAGAGGAGTTGTCAAAAATTGATGGCTTCAATGATTGTGTCAGCAGTGTTCACGGTTTCAGAATGGATGGCTGGAGTGATCTTAAACGTCGATTGCGTTAAAACCCTAAAATCTGCATTCCCATACTCCCTCAAAACTCAACACAAAAAGTGTGAATCCCTTCTTCGTAACGGTATGTCAATTGAAAATTATGCAGTTCACACACCGATTGGGCGATGTAAAGACCCAATCCTAATCCCCCTTCACCGCGCTCTGTAACAAATGCTTGGAGTGCTTCTTCGACAGGACGCTTAAGCGGTTCACCACTATTTTGGATACAAATGTTTTTATTCGACCACGTAACTAATACGGGCAAGGTTGTCGCATGACGTACAGCGTTGTCGAGGAGGTTTTGGAGTGCGCTGGTGAAGAGATTGGGATCGACGTTGATGGGGGTATTGCATCCGCTGAAGTTCACATGAGTATGCTCTTCTAATAGCAGATTTTCCATAGCAGTTGTGAGGAGGGTGTTTAGATTTACTTCTTGACGTTGCAACGCAAAGGCGTGCATTTTCTCAACGTGTGCCATTTGATGGACGAGGTGATCGAGGCGTGAAAAGAGTTTCCCAAGCAAGAGAATATTGGGGCGTTCTTCTTCGAGTTCGACGATGAGCTTCCCTTTGGTAATCGGGGTTTTAAGCTCGTGCATGATATTGCGCAAAAAAAGTTCGCGTGAAGTTTTAAGACGACGCTGCTTTTCGAGGGCATCGAAGAGGGCATTGGAAATGAGGGCAATTTCGTCTTTGCCTGTGTTAGGAGAAGGGTGTATCTCTTTTCCTTCCCCATACAGTGTTATTTGCTCATAGAGCTGTTTTAGAGGGAGGAGGTTTCGCCATAGTAAAAGATACATACTAACCAAGCCACCAAAGAGGGTGAAAAATAGGAGCCATACGAAATAGTACGTGTTTTTTTCGCTCATATCACGATAAAACATGGTGCAATGGTCGCGAATCAACGCATAGCTAATCCCCTCTTCGTCTTGATAAATAATGACGTGCAGTTGTGTCCGTTGCAGTGTCTGTTTCATCTGAAGTGGAAGCGTCACTTCTTTGGCATGGCGATTGAGCGCTTTTATCTCTTTGAAACCTGCAATCATTAGGGAACTATTTTGACTTTCACACGTATGATTTTTAAGGGATGTGAGTGTTTGAGAAAGTTCCATAGAACGATGGACTAAGCGACGGTATTTTTGATGCTCTTGTTCCGCTAAGGCAGAGAAAAAGAGTAGAGTCAGAATAATTAAGGCTAAAGCAAAAAAAATGTGAAGTTTAAAAAAAACCGAATGACGACGTGAAATCATAGGGTGAACTGATACCCCATCCCACGAATGGAGCGGATTAAGGTAGGGTGCTTGGGATTGGGTTCTATTTTCTGGCGGATACGGCTGATAAGAACATCAATACTTCGCTCCGAACTCTCCCAGCCGATTGATTCGACGTTATTGGCGATAAAGTCACGGGAAATAATTTGTCGTCGGTGTTTGATAAGAAGGGAGAGTAACTCAAATTCGGCACGCGTCAGGGAAAGAAGCTCACCTTCTTTGTAAATACCGTTTTCATCAATACGAAAAGGTTCATTGGACGTTTGGGCTATTTTACCAGTAACACGTCGCAGAAGGCTTTGGATACGGGCAACCAGTTCACGAGGTTCGTACGGTTTGGGGAGATAATCATCAGCTCCCAATTCAAGTGCAATGACCTTGTCTCCCAAATCACTTCGTGCAGAGGAGATAATAATGGGAATATCACTATATTTACGAAGCTCTTTACAGACATCCAGCCCATCCATATCGGGGAGGGTAAGGTCAAGCAATACAAGATCATACGATTCAATAGAGAGAGAGCTTAAGGCGGCTTTAGGGTGGGTGTAGGCTATCACCTCCATTTGATAACGACCTAAATATTGCGTCAAAAGATCGGCAATTTCTACGTCATCTTCGATTAGGAGGATCTTCACCATTTTAAACCTTATTCTTTATCGCAGTTTTTGCATCCCATGCCACCCTCAGGCATTTTCATAGTGCCTTTCATCCCTTTTTTAGGGCACATTTTAGGAGCGTTCGCTTCGAATGCTTTACGTTGCTCAGGGGTAAGTACTGCCATCATTTTTTCGTGTAGTTGGTTATGGAATGCTTTTCCCTCTTCACGAATTTTTTGAATTTGAGCTTTTTGATCATCATTTAAAGCCAATTTTTCAAATGGTTTTGGAAGTTTAGAGGTCTCACATTCACATTTTTGCATCATCATTCCACCATTTTGCATGGGACATGCCATTAACGCTGTTGCACCGAGGATAAGTGCTATACTAAGAATCTTTTTCATGATTTTCTCCGTTTGATAATTTTGATAGTAACATTATAAGCATCAATGGTCAACACTCCATCAATGCAATATTAACAATATTAATGAAGGTGCTCTTGATTTTGCCCTTCTGTTATTTTCATCAACGTTAAGAAGAGGACGGTGATGGCAGGCCCTATAATCATTCCCCAAAATCCAAAGGTAGCAAGCCCCGCGATAATGGCGAAGAAAATAATCAATTCATTGATTTTCTCTTGAGGTTTAATAAGTTTTTGGTTGATAATTTTGATAATCATTGGTTTGATGAACGTATCTGCTATCACAGAAATGATGATGATAGTATAAAGGGCGATGAATAGGGCGCTTTGCGTATTTCCCAATGAGAGTTCAAAGAGACTAAACGGGAGCCACATAACAACCCCTCCGATGACAGGAATGAGAGAAGCAAATCCGTACATGATGCCAAACAGTAAACCATTGTATCCCATATATTCAATAGCAAGTCCAAAAAGTGCCCCCTCCAATACCGCCGTCGCTAAGATCGAATAGAAAACGACACTCATTGAAGAACGCATTTCAAATATAATAAGGGTGCTTTCTTGCTGTGGAAAATGGGCAGAGCGTTTGAAAAATTCAAAAATATCTTTTCCATAATAGTTAGCAATAAAATAAAAGATCAAAATGAAGAGAGTTCCCGAGAAAAACGACATCGTAAAACTGCCGATTTGGGAGGCGTAGGCGATGATATGTTGACTCAGTGCTGTTGGGTCAAATCCTACCATGGATGCTTCAATCTTCGCTTCGATGCGTGAGAGTGAAGGGGGGAGATGGATTAGCCAGCTTCTCAGTTTGAGTTCCATGGTTCGCATAATAGTGGGATCGATATTTTGCAGCATCGTCGAGAAATGAAACAAAAAATAGCCCAAAGGTGCGAAGAAGAGGAGCCCTAGCATAAGCGTTGATAGTGCGGATGCCCAAAAACGGTTATGAGTAAGATGAAAAAATCCCATTTGAATATGGTGTGTCGAAATTGCCAAGAGGGAAGCCACGATGATGCTCATCCAAAAGGGTTCGTACAGACAGTACATACCATACGAGACAAGGCTCAGAAGTATGAGGGTAAAGTACTCTTTTTTCATAATTTAAGCAACTCATACGTTTTGGCTGTTGCCACACGACCGCGCGCTGTTCGCTCTAAATAGCCATTGGCAAGGAGATACGGTTCCAATACATCTTCAATCGTCCCCTCATCTTCACTTAGTGCGGCGGCGATGGTACTTAGCCCCATCGCCCGACCTTTGGCTACCATGAGAAAAGTTAGTAGTCGTATGTCCATTTCATCAAAGCCGTGGGCGTTTATCCCTAGCTGGTCGAGGGCATATTGAGAACGTGCGTGCAAAATATTTTCTTCATTGGCAACATCAGCGAAATCACGTACCCGTTTTAGAAGTCGTAGGGCGATACGGGGGGTTCCACGAGAACGTTTGGCTATCTCATGTGCCGCTTTTTGATCGATATTTTTCCCCAGTTTGAGTGAGGCTTTCGTGACAATAGTACATAGTTCTTCAGTGCTATAAAACTGCATCCGAAAATTCATCCCAAAACGGTCACGTAGCGGATTCGAAAGCATCCCTGCTCGGGTTGTTGCACCGATAAGAGTAAAACGGGGGAGGTCAATTTTGACCGTTTGCGCTGCAGGCCCTGAACCTATGATAATATCCAGACGGAAATCTTCCATCGAGGGGTAAAGAATCTCTTCAACTGCAGGTGATAAGCGGTGAATTTCGTCGATAAAGAGAATATCCCCCTCTTCAAGGTTGGTAAGAATGGCAGCAAGATCCCCACTTTTTTCGATCATGGGGGCAGCGGTTACTTTGATGTTACTTCCCATCTCGTTGGCGATAATGAGAGCGAGAGTTGTTTTTCCCAATCCGGGAGGGCCATAAAAGAGAACATGATCAAGTGCTTCGCGACGCTTGGAGCTGGCTTCGATAAAAACACCTAGATTCTTTTTGATTTGTTCTTGTCCGATATAATCATCCCATGCACTTGGGCGTAACGATGTCTCGGTTGGCTCTTCGTTAGTGAATTTCTCGATCTCTACAACCCGTTCCACGATGTTACTCATTTAATAGATGTAATTTTCATCAGGAAAAGCTCTATTTTGTACTTCATCGGCATACGTAGCTACTGCCTCTTTGACCGTTGTTGCACCTTTTATATATTGCTTGACAAATTTAGGGACAAATGGCTCATAAAGTCCTAGCATATCAGAGAAAACAAGAACCTGCCCATCTACCCCGTTGCCTGCGCCGATTCCAATGACAGGAACGGATACGCTTTGGGCAACACGGGTTGCAACGTCGGCTTTGACCCCCTCGATAACGAGTATAAAGGCTCCTGCTTTTTCAATGGCTTGCGCATCGGCGATCAGGGACAATGCTTCCTCTTCGCTTTTTCCTTTGACTTTGTATCCTCCCTCGGCTCGGACACTTTGAGGGAGTAGTCCGATATGACCGCAGACAGCAATACCGTTATCGACTAGATATTTTACAAGGTAGGCTTTGTTGGCTCCTCCTTCGATTTTGACGGCATCGGCAGAGGTCTCTTGGTAGACACGTAGCGCATTATGAAGAGCTGTTTTCTCCTCAATATAGGTTCCAAAAGGCATATCTGTAATGACAAAAGTATTGGGAGCACCCTTACACACGGCATGAGTATGATAGATCATTTGATCCATTGTTGCACTTAGTGTATCAGAATTACCACCGAAACTCATATTGAGACTGTCCCCCACAAGGAGGATATCGGCACTCTCTTGGAAAAGTCGGGCAAAGAGGGCATCATACGCCGTAATCATGACCAACGGTACATTGTTTTTACGTTTTAAAATTGAAGTTATTGTTAGCTTTTTCATAAGACGTATCTTACCCAAAAAAAATGTTTGGTTCTTACAATATGTCATTTTGTCAGATTAAACGCGCTATAATCGCTTCAAATAGGGAGACCGTATATGGGCGTTCGAACAGAGCTAGAAAGTAATTTCGATTTTGAAATCATTGATGAGTTTTTAGATCATTATGCCATGATGGTGGAGCTTATGGAATCGCTTATGATAAATTTGGGGGTTGAAGAGCGCTATTCTCACAGCGTTGAAGAGCTGTTTCGGATTTTCCATAATATTAAATCCGCTTCAGGTTATTTGCAACTCAAGCCCATGATCCGTCTCTCTACGTTTGTCGAAGATGCTCTTGAGTTTTTACGAGGACGCAGTGGTGTGGCAAATGAAGAGACGATTACATGGCTTATTCATGTGGCGGATTTATTTATGCAGTGGCACGAAGATTTCAAAATGGACAATGAACTTTCAAAAATCCCTTTTTCCCTTTTAATTTTACCCGATATGGAGAGCGTATGAAACAACTAGTAGCGTATATTACAGCAGGTTATCCTGATAAAAATTTTACGATTGATTTGGCTTTGGCATTGGGTGAAAACGGGGTAGATACCCTCGAACTTGGGGTTCCCTTTTCAGATCCTGTAGCGGATGGCCCCGTCATTGAAGCCGCGAATCAAAGAGCATTGGCAAATGGATTTCGTTTCGCGGATATTTTGGATATTTCGGAAGCCATTGCCCCTAAAATTGATACGTTATGGATGGGATACTTCAATCCATTTTATCAATACGGGATGGAAAAACTCCTTGATCGTGCTAAAGCTATCGGAGTCAATGGATTGATTATCCCTGATTTCCCCTACGAAGAGGCAAAAACGTATCATAGTCTTTTTGAAGATCGTGGATTGGCGAATATCACATTTGTAGCCCCAACGGATGGGGAAGAACGAATTGCTTTGATTACCGCACAAGCTCGTAAGTTTATCTATCTTGTAGCCTACGCAGGAATTACAGGGAGTGGTAAAAGTGAAGACTTGGCTCCAGTGCTTGAGATGATAAAACGCCATTCAAAGACCCCCGTGTATGTTGGCTTTGGGGTGAATGAACAAACGGCGCGTGAAAAAGTACAAGGGGCAGATGGGGTAATAGTAGGTTCTGCAATTGTAAATGTTCTTTTGGATGATACCTTGAACAATGCCCAAAAAATTACCAAATGCTGTGAGATTACCCGAGTGATTAAATCACTTATTAATCAATAGCATTTATCGAATTAGTTGAGGAATCTCTATGTTATTAAGTGATCTTGTCGCTGTTTGTAGTGATGAAGTGAGTATTGATATAACGTTGGGCAATGCTATTGAGCGTATGGAACACGAAGGCTTGAGCCAAATTATTTTTGTTAAGAATAAAATAGCTGTTGGTATGTTGACGCTTAAGAATATCATAGAGCTGTATGCCTCAGGTATCCAACGAGAAAATATGGCGATAGATTTTATTACGCATACGATTATCTCAATTCATAATGATCGCCCTATTGATATGGCAGTAGAGATGATGATTGACTATGAGATACGTCGGATTGTATTAATTGATGACCATGGTTATTATATTGCTACCCTTAATCAAAGCGATGTCCTGCGCTATTATGAAAATAATATTTATACTACCGATGAAATTTTTCAATGTCTTCACAAACGAAATCGTGCAATATTCATAGAGTGTAGTGCAACAGTAAAAGAAGCCGTTCAATTAATGCGAGATGAACATCGTGATGCACTTGTTGTGATGAGAGAAAACGACGCTATTGGAATAGTGAGCGAAAATGATATTGTTGAATTGGTATATCAAAAGACTTCGAGTGATACTCCCATTTCGAGTTGCATTGGTGCTTCTATTGTTACTGTTGGGATGGATGGGAAGATCCATAATGCAATTGAAACGATGAAGGAAATGAATATTCATCATTTAATGGTACGTGGGAATGATGAGATTTATCTTTTAAATGAAAAAGACTTAGTTCTAAGCTACAACACGACACTTGAGGTAAAATTGGAAGGAAAACTTCGTGATGCCAAAGCTACCTATAACCTTTTGGGGATTGCCTTTTGTGAAATTATTGATTTAGGGGCTATTCAGATCATAAAATGGCTCAATGCTGAAGCGATGTTAACCTTTCAGGTAAAAATAGATGATCCTGTCTCTGCCATGCTCGGGTTGGATAATTGGACTCGGATAATGGAATCGTTCAAAGTGTATCGTGGCGTTGAACATGAACGTATTGAGGTTCATGGCCGTATTTATGAGTTAACACTTATGGAAGCTGAGGTTAATAATCAACCTGTTATGAAACTTTTCTTAAATGATGTGAGCGATTTAGTACGGTTAAGTGAAGAGCTTTCTTCGTCATTAAAACATGCAATAGAGTTGGAAAAAGAAAAAAGTAGACTCTATTTGGATGTTGCATCGGTAATGTGTTTGGCGTTGGATTGTGAAGGTCATGTTGTTCTTCTTAATCCTAAGGGGTGTGAGATACTCGGGATAACGAAAGAAGAGGCAATTGGCAAAAATTGGTTCGATATATTTGTTGTAAAGGAACATATTTTACAAACGAAAATACTTTTTACAAGCATCATCGAGGAACAGCAAGAGATGGTAGAGTATTATGAAAATAGCATCCAAACCAAGAGTGGTGAAGAGCGAATCATTGCTTGGCATAACGCATTATTAAGAGATCCAAATGGAACGATAACTGGAACTTTTTCATCAGGAGAAGATATTACTAAAATTAAAAAATCAGAATGGGAAATCGAACGAATGACCCATTATGATACGTTAACCAATCTGCCCAATCGGCTCCTCTTGAATGCTCGGCTTGAACATTCTATTCAGAAAGCACAGCGTGAAAAAACAAAAATTGTTGTGTTGTATGTGGATATTGATAATTTTAAAGACATTAATGAATCGTATGGGTATAGCGTAGGAGATTTCATTATCAAGCAAGTGGCTTTTAAGATGGAAGGGGTGATTCGTCATGAAGATACGATCAGCCGTGTTGGCGGTGATGAGTTTATTATTCTCATTGAAAAGATTCAAGAATTTAGTGAATGCGAACATACTCTACAGCAGATTATGAATCTATTTAAGGAACTATTTAATACCCCTGATGGAGTTTTGAAATTAAGTGTCAGTATAGGAATTAGCTTTTATCCTGATGATGGTGAAAGTTCTGAAACATTGTTGAAAAATGCGGATATTGCACTACGTCGAGCAAAAGAAACAAGTGAGAGTAATTACTGCTTTTTTACACAGGAGATGAGTGTTCGGTTGTTAGAACGGGTATTGATGGAAAGGGAGCTTCATCGTGCGATAGAGGAAAAAGAGTTCGTTGTGTATTATCAGCCTCAGGTTGACCTTTTAACGGGTGCACTTATTGGAGCGGAGGCATTGGTACGGTGGCAACATCCGACATTGGGGGTCGTCCGTCCCGATTTGTTTATCCCCCTTGCTGAGAGGAATAATCTCATTATCCCCATAGGCGAAGAGGTGTTGGCTCAATCGTGTAAGTCGATAAAACGATGGAAAGAAATGGGGCTGTTTTCGGGGAGAATATCGGTCAATGTCTCAGGTAAACAGTTCGAACGTTCCGATGTAGTAGAGACTCTTTGTCGTATTATTACGGAGAGTACATTGGAGCTTCAGTATGTAGAATTGGAGATTACCGAAAGTGTCTTGATGAGTAATCCAGTCGAGTTTGGGAAGAAACTTATCGCTTTCAAAGAACTGGGGATAGAAGTTGCCATTGATGACTTTGGAACAGGATATTCGAGTCTGAGTTATCTTAAATCTTTTCCCATAGATAAGCTTAAAATTGACCAGTCGTTTGTCCGGGAGCTTCCTCATAGTGATTCAGATGTTGCCATTGTCAAGGCAATTATTGCCATGGCAGATGCTCTTGGATTTAAAACCATCGCCGAGGGGATAGAAGAAGAGGCGCAGGCAAAATTCTTAAAAGAATTCGGATGTATGCAAGGGCAGGGGTATATGTATGCTCGACCACTCGATGAAAAGGCATTTGAAGCATTTTTGATCTCTTACAAACCGTTTGTTTTATAATAGATGTTGTAATTAATTTGTTTACTGCTTTTTATCTTGTGTCTTTAAGGTACTTGTTATCTAAGCCTGACTATAATTACGCCCTCTTCAATATATACGGACGAGTAGGAAAGCGGCTGAATCCACCTCCCTGCTAAGGAGACGTACTGGTAACGGTACCGAGAGTTCGAATCTCTCCTCGTCCGCCACAAACCCCTATTTTACGGACTTTCAAAGCCTTTTAACCTCAAACTAAAAAACTCTTACCTACCCCGACTCACTTATAAATCTCAATCGTTCTATCAAAAGTTTTATAGTTTTGGTCAAGATACGCCACATACACATTAAAAACCATTTCAGTATTAGAGTGTCCCAAGAGTTGAGAAAGTTCGACAGGTGTTACCAAATTTCTATACAGCATATTTGTAGCGTAAGTGTGACGGGTATTATACGGACGGCGATATTCAAGATTAAGCGATTTAAGAGAGGGTTTCCAATACCGATCAACAAAAACATTCGTATCTCTATACGGTTCATTGTATTGAGTTTTGAAAAGGTAATCATGATCATGGAGATTATAAAGGGACTCAATAAGAGGGAAAAGTGAATCAAGTATCGGAATGTCACGCGATGAACCCCTAGTTTTGGGCGTTGTTTCCCCAAATCGAGACCTGGTGCGACGAATTTTTATCATTTTGTTTTTAAGATCAATATCCTCTTTTTTCAAACCAATAATCTCACCCGAGCGCATCCCCGTAAAAAAAGCAATATTCAAATAGTTCTTATAATTGACCATTTGGGCGGTTTGAAGAATGCTATTAACCTCGTCAGGAGTGAAAGGGTGGATAATTGGTTTAATGATTTTTGGCAATCGTATCCTAGAGACAGGATTTCTTTCAATCAGCTCATCAAAAAACGCCTCATCAAATATCCCTTTGACCACACTAATATACGTTCGAATGGATTTACCGCCAACATCATCAATATCAAGAAGCCAAAGTTTAATATCAGAGGTTTTTATCTCCGTAATGGGGGTATCTTTGAAAAAAGGAAGTAAACGTAATTCGATAATACGTTGATACTTCTCAAAAGTTGAGGGTTTTAAGTCGTTTTTCTTGAATTTTAGGAAAAGATTGGCGTAATGGTCAAAGGTCATAATCTTCTTCTCGGAAAAAAGGATCAAAATTATCAAGAGCCTCTTTAGCTTCAATGAGCATATTTTTTAAAGGACAAATTTCAAAATAACAATTACCTTCACAAGAAACAGGATTATTAGAATGAGAACAAAAAACCAAACCTTCATCATGTTTATGAAGAAAATCACATCCAAGATAATCGATTAAATATTTAAAATCTTCAGAATTCATAATCATACCCCCACAATTCAGATTCAAGATTCGCATTAAGTGGAATGATTTCACCTGTAATTAAATCACGTTCTATCATTTGATTGTGCGTGTGTGCATAATGGTGGGCGTTAACGGTATCCATATCTATTTCATCATGATAATAGTTCCATAGCTCAAAATCGCTCATTTTGATAGGTTGAGGAGTGAGATTTATTAACGTTTTAGGACGATAGAAATAGTACTTTTGATTTATGTAATTTGATTCAATCGGTTTTAAATCAAATTCAAATTTCAATGATTCATTTTTATAAAGAAAATGAGTGCCGTCAATGTAGGCATCAATGATTTTATTGGGAGGTGGGGGAACTTTCCAAGTGGAGGGGACGGGTTCATATTTGACAGAGGAAATCGAAGTTCTTTCTTTTGGTGTTCCAATTTGTCGAAGTATGGAATCACTTCCAAGAGACTTGACGGTAAGAACACCATTATCATATTCAAGGACACGCCCACACTCTTCAATGACCATTATTTGATTCTCTTTTTTATTCCACTCACACAGCATTGGGTGACGCACTAAAGAATCAGTAAGGTGAAACCAATCTGCTTCCACCGCAAAGAGCTTTTGATAGACCCACTGGGGAATCGTTGAGTGAGAGGTGGTAATGCGTCGGATTTTATGTTTGACGTACCACGCTTGAAGATAATCAAGCTCATCATCATTTTTGATATTCATAAAGGATTTAGTGGCATATTTCATAATGTAGCCGACAGGGTTATTGATTGCAGTTTGAAAGCCTACTGTGTCACCCTCTTTGCTATCTTTATCCACTTCATGATTACGTGGTGCAGGAAAATAACGTTTGAAGTCATTTTTAAAGTTATCAAAGTAATCAGGTGAGACCCATAGAAGAACATGGAAATGAGGGACACCGTCTTTATGCGGTTCAGCAGCTTTGAGATAAATAAATTCTTGATCTTCTTTTCGGAGCTTTTTGAAAGCGTACCCGGCAGAAAATCGGTACCATTGGAAAGAGAGGACGTTATAACAATCTTTGACAGTAAATCTCTTTTTCTCTTTTATCTTTTGACGAAGGAACCCATAAACGTCATTATTAGGAATATGGCGAAGATACTCTTCACGCTCTAGATCTGTTTTTTTAGTCCAACGTGTAAAATCACCTTTTATGAAGTCCCGAAAGAATCCATCAATCGTGATTGTGAGGAACGTTGGTTTGAGATCATAGGACATTGCCAAAGAGTGCATGGTGTTAATTTTATTGGAAAGTTGTGCGTAATATCGTTCTGAGATGTTCGCAGAAAAACTTACATCGAGAAGACTTTTCACCTGGCCCGTAGAGGTATGAAAATGGTTATTAGCAAGGTAGGATTTTTGACCGTCGATTTTATCTCGACAGTATTTCAAATCGTCAGGGGTTAATCCGTAGGTGTTTTTCATGGCTATCACTCCAATTTTAAATTAGTTAAAGGGTTGAATTAACACTAAACTCATACTCAAGCAAAGCCCGAATAATTGCCGTATGGAAAAATTGATCTCTCGGAACTTCAATCAAATGACAAAAACGGTCTATTCGATCAAGCATAAGCGTTGACATAGTGAGCGCAATATCAACGTATTGAAGCTCTTCATCGGTAGGATCATATTCTTGAGAACAAGGTTTCGACATTGGTATCTCCTAAAATTTCGATGGATACGTTGAACGTTTCATCAATATTGGAATCACTCTTTTGAGTGAAAATGTCTCTTAAAATCGGAATGCTCTCTAACAATGGGCTTCCTGCAGTAGTATTAATAAGTGAACTTTTCGAGATACCTGCAAGAAGTACAATGTCACCTTTTTTGACGGAGAATTTATTTGTGATTGAATTCTCCGACGTGGTAGGAAGTTCGCCTGATGTTACAACATTACCAACGGTGAGATTGAAATCAAGATAAACAATATCACCGACAATGGTAGGCGTTACAAGGACTTTAAAACCAATCTCTTTATATTTGTAC
>Ga0172379_10004492_pt1 | contig 20561 bp, 13 predicted proteins | sample GrowelOW334metaG_FD_119756 | JGI IMG/M metagenome (GOLD analysis project Ga0172379, IMG submission 119756) | Groundwater microbial communities from an aquifer near a municipal landfill in Southern Ontario, Canada - Groundwater well OW334 metaG | ecosystem: Environmental > Aquatic > Deep...
ACGGACATAAGGCGGCCCTGGTGCCCCTCGTCGGCGCGCGCGCGAGCGCCGGAGAAATCGCCGCGCCCGCCGCGGGCATTGTCTCCGCGGGCACAACCACCGACCCGGCTCCGAAAGGAGGGCTCTGATGGAGCTCATAGCCTCTATCCTCGCCATAGCCCTCAGGGCGGGCACCTCCCTCATCTACGCCACGATAGGCGAAACCTTCACCGAGCGCGGCGGCATACTCAACCTGGGGCTCGAGGGCATAATGCTCATGGGCGCCCTCTCCGCCTTCGCCGTCTCCTTCTACACGGGCAGCCTGGTCCTCGCGCTCCTGACCGCGCTCGCGATCGGAGGAGCCCTCTCCGCGATCCACGCCTTCCTCACGATCACGATGCGCGCCAACCAGGTCGTGAGCGGGCTATCGATCACCCTCTTCGGCTCGGGCTTCGCCAGCTTCCTCGGCCAGCGCCTGGGCCCCGCCTCGAACAACCATCGGCTCGTCGGGCTCTCGGCCGCGAAATTCACCACCTTCAACATCCCGGGCCTCTCGGAGATACCGATTCTCGGGTCCCTCTTCCGGCAGGACATCCTGACCTACGGACTCTACCTGCTCATCCCCCTCGCCTGGTTCTACCTCTACCGCACGAAGAACGGCCTCTGGCTCCGCTCGGTCGGCGAGGATCCCCAGACCGCGGACGCGATGGGCGTCGACGTCATCAGAACGAAGTATTTCTACACGATAGCCGGCGGAATGCTCGTCGCGTTAGGCGGCGCTCAACTTTCGCTTTCCTACACCCCGGGCTGGACCGAGAACATCACGGGCGGGCGCGGCTGGATCGTCATAGCGCTCGTCATCTTCTCGATGTGGAATCCCGCGCGGGCGATCTGGGGGGCCCTGCTTTTCGGCGGAATCAACGCGATCCAATTCCGGCTCCAAGCCTCGGGCACGACCATTCCCGCCGGATTCTTGAACATGCTTCCCTATCTGACGACGATACTCGTGCTGGTGGCCATGACCTTCTGGGAATCCCTCTCGAAGCGCATCGGCGCTCCAGCCGCTCTCGGGACTTCATATATGCGAGAGGACAAATAGAGGCTTTCCGGGCCTTCGATAACGAAATAGAATCATGGGAAATTCGGTCGCGCCCCTCTCGAAATGAGACGCGCGGCCGGGATTTCCGGTTATAGCTTTATAATTAAACATAACGCTAACCCGATTCAGAGCGGGCGAATCAATCAATTATGCACGATTAAATCCGGTCGGCGGGCCTAATAACTCGGGCACGTCGCAATTTAGGTTGACAAAAACGACGAACGGCGTGTAAGGTTACAGCCCTTTCCAAAGCATCTCAGCAAAATTCGCGGGGAACAACGATGATCAAGCGACACTCTGTTTTCCTATTTTTCCTCATGGCGGGCCTTTGTCTCGCCGCGCAGGACAAGGCGACCCCTCCGGCGGCGCAGCTTTCCGGCCTCATCTCCCTGGATGTCGGCGAAAAAAACCTCCTCGAGAGTCCCTACGTTTCCGACGTGCCGGGGGTCTCCTCGGGGCTTACGGGCGCCTCGGTGGCGCTCAAGTTTTCGGACGGAGCCTCCTATTCGTACCTGGACCTGAGCCAACGGCTCGACGAGATCCTTCGCGAGACGCGGATGGGCTACGAGGCCGGAGTCGTGTTCGACGCCGCGAATCTCTACACGTATCTCGCGCAGACGACCAAGTATGGCAGCAATGGCGATTCCTCCTTCTATCTGCTGCTCCAGCCGATGATCGACTGGTATGAGAACAATTGGGCGCGTTTCGGAATGGCCGCCAGCCCCTATTCGACCGGCGTCTGGCCCTCGGACAACTACGACGCGTCCTCGAGCGGCAGAACCCGCTTCATCCACGGCCGCACCGTGGAGCCCATCAATTACGTCTCCTGGGATTTCACTAAATGGTACGACGCCCAGAAGCTCGTCAACGAGGTGAAACTCAGGATCGAGCTCGCGATAGACGGCATCAGCCCCGACGCGTCGAGCGGCAAGATCGTCGACCAGTACGCGCTGCAAAAACTGCCGGCCGACAAGAGGGCCCTCGCGCAGAGAGAACTCAAGGCGTGGACTGATTTCCACGTCATCGCCGACGGCGTCGATTCGAAGGCTTCCCTGAAAGGTCCCAACTTCCAGTCGGCCTTCGTCAGGCTCAGCAATATCGGCGGCGTCCTCGACGCGCGGCTCGATTTCGCGGGGGTCAGGCTTTACAACGGCGCCTTGATCCCCTCGAGCCGCCTGGACCAGACCGCGACCGGCCCCGCACTGGGCCTGGCCCTCCCGGTCGGCCTCGTTCCCGGCTTGAGCCTTTCGGCCACGACGAGCCTCGTCGGGGGCGGCGCGAGCGTCGCGGAGAATTACGAGACGAAAAATTCCGAAGCCCTTCCCGGCGAAGCCTCGTGGCTGGGCGTAAAAGTGAAAGCCGGCTACGCGATCCTCGACACGGCGAGCGTCAATTTCTCCTTGCTCTGGCCGGACGCGATCGTACGCCCACTCACGATAGGCGCCACCCTCGACGGGAAGCTCGCGCAACGCGGCGCGCTCTCCTATTCCATCGCCTGCGAGACGAGCTTCTTCCTCTGGCAGGACCGCTATATCGCGAAGCCGGTCGACGTGCTCGCCTACTCGGGCGGCGTGGACGCCCTCGTGTCGGCGTTCGGCTTCTCCCCGCGCGCTCTCGTGCTCTACAAGAGCGCCGGATTCTGGGGACAGGGCGGCAACGATTCCGAGGACCGCTTCCCCGGCGTCGACCTTCGCGGCGACTTTAACTCGGCCAAGCTCAAGGACGCCGCGGCGATCGAAGGCGGGCTCGGCTTCGACCCCGAGGCCTTCATCGGCATGAAAACGCTATCGGTCGAGGGCGGCTATCGTCTGTTCGTCTACGATCTTTCTTCGGCGACCCTCGCCGCGCTCGGACAGGGCTGGTTCGGCTCGATTTCCCTCAGCCTACTCGACCTGGCGGAACTGCCCGTGGCCCTTTCCCTCAAGGCGACCAATTATACCAATTGGGGCCTTTACGGCGGTAAATATTCGGACTGGGGCAAGGCACCCGCGGCCGGCACCTTCACGGGCATCGCCTGGAGCGCCGGCATCGACTGGGATCCGAGCAAGGACATCAGGCTCAGCCTCGAAGGCTCGGGCCGCGAAACCGGCTGGCGCATGGATACGAGGCGCCTACTCGCCGTCGGCTTGAAGGCGTCGATCAAGTTCTAGATTATTCAACCCGCCTCGTTTTCGAGGCAAGCGCCTCGTTTTCGAGGCAAGCGCCTCGTTTTCGAGGCGGCCGCCTCGGGTTCGAGGCGGGCCCATCCCGTCGCGGAGGCTACCTAGCATGAGGAAATTTCGGATTCCGGCCTTATTGGCCATAGGCTTTCTTACCCTATTTTCCTGTCAGACCACGGATGCGCTTCGAGCGCTCGGCAGCCTCGACAGGAATGTCGTGGAGCTTTTGCCCAACGGCAAGGCCAAGGTCGTCGATGTCTATAGCTTCAACGATTTCCATGGCACCGTTTCCGAGGATTTGACTCCCCCTCCCTTCGAGGGCAAGAACCCTGGCGCCGCGAAATTCGCGCAGAGTATTCGCACGATACGCGCCACCAACCCGAACAGCGTATTCGTCGCCGCGGGCGACAGCTATCAGGGCAGCGCCCTCTCGGTGATGACGAAGGGCAAGATCGTCAGCGAAATCTTCAAGGAAATCGGAGTCACCGCCAGCGCGGTGGGCAACCACGAATTCGATTGGGGCGACGGCCATTTCCAGGACTGGTCCGCCGAGGGCGGCTTCCCCTTCCTCGCCGCAAACCTCATCGAGAAAAAGACCGGCGCGTCCCCGGCCTGGGCATCTCCCTATATCATGGTCAACGTTGGCGGGCATCGCATCGCCTTCATCGGCCTTCTCACCTCGGAGACTCTCAACTCGGTCAAAAAAGAGAACATCGAGGCCTACGATCTCGTCGACGCCGCCACGGCGGCCAAGGAGTGGGTAGCCAAGATCCGTAGGCTCGAAAATCCCGAAGCGCTTGTCGCGATCACCCACATCCCCGCGCTTCAAGATAAAATCGACCCGAGCCGCGTGAACAGTCCCACCTCGGCGAAGGAGCTCGAGAGGCTCAGCCTGGTGCGCGGCATCGACGCGATCGTCACCGGCCACAGCCATACGAGCGTGAACGGCAAGGCGAACGGCGTGCCCATCGTTCAGGCTTACTACAACGGCCGAAGCCTGGCCAAGCTCTCCTTCACCTTCAAGGCGGACAATAGTTTCTCGCTTAGCTCCTCCCTCGTCGAGATATATCGAAACAAGGCCACGATCGTCGAGAACGCCGCGGTCAGGTCCATCTACGACAAATACATGAACGAATACTCAGGCGTCCTTCTCGAAAAGGTCGCCCAGGTCGAGGGCGAACTCTGGCACGATGTCGTGAAAAACGTTACGCCGATGGGCTACTGGGTCTGCGAGGCCATGAGGGAAAGCTTCGGCACCCAGGTCGCGGTGATGAACGGCGGCGGCTTGCGAAAAGGCTTCTCCGCCGGGACGGCGACCGTCCAGGATTTCTGGGATCTCATGCCTTTCGACAACACCGCGATCACCTTCAAGGTCTCCGGCGCCGTCCTCAAAAAGATAATCGACCACGGCATCGACAGCCCGGGCTTCGGGAACGGCCAGTTCTCCGGACTCGTGGTCCGCTATGATCCGACCAAGGCCTTCGAAAACAAGATAATCTCCATGACCTTAGCCGATGGAACCGAGGTCAGGGACGATGGCGTGTATAGCGTCGTCACCAACGATTTCGTCTTCCTGACCGGCGGCGACGGCTATGCCATGATGCCCGCCGGAGACAAGGGCGCCTATGTCGAGACCTTCGTTCCCATCCGCGACGCCCTCATCGAGAAGGCGAAAAAGGACGGCGTCATGAAGGTCGAGTCCCCCGCCGTCCTCGTGCCCGCCGGCCGCTGACGAGGGATTCCCAAACGACAACAAGGAGTTATGCGATATGAAAACCCCGAAGACCTGGGTTGTCCGCGCGCGGCGGATCTTTTGGGGACTGAGCCTCGCGCTGGCCTTCTCGGGCTGCGCCGTCGAAAGATCCGGATACGGCGTCTCGGGCAGGGTCGTCGCGAAGGGTTCGAACTCGGCCGACATGACCGGATACACGATCCGGCTGGAAGGCTCGGGTCTCGCCGCCGCGACGACGGGGCCCGACGGCGCCTTCGCTTTTAGGCCCGTGCCCGCCGGATCTTATAAATTGCTCGCCACGAAGGCGGGAAAGACCTTCTCCTATTCGCATTCCGGAACCGACGGAGCGCGGGACTCCTCGGAGCTCAGGCTCTTCGCGGGGGATATCGGCGGCATCGTAATCACCGCCGCCGATTCCGACAAAGCCACCATCTCCATGATCCAGGGCTCCGGGCTCAGGTCGCCCATCGAGGGGCAGCGCGTGGAAAACATCCGCGGCGTCGTCACCAAGGTTACGCGACAGAGGCAGAACGGCACCTACACCGTCACGCAGACCGACGGATCGCTCACTCCTCAATGGATCGAATACGACGGTTTCTACATGGAAGCCTTCGGATCGGACGTCGACGATGATCCTTCCACTTCCGACGGTATTTTCGTGCTCACGCACAACCGCAACTTCGACGTCTCCAAGCTCGTCGACACCGTGCCCACGGACTTGGCGGTCGGGCAGGTCGTGACGGTATCAGGAACGGTCGCCGAGTTCGTCCCCGTGAATCGCTTCGGCGATTCCGAGGGCTATCTCTCGGTGACGCGCATCGTGGATCCCGTCGTCCTGCAGATGAGGAACTCCGGCGTCGTTATCACCCAAACGGCACCGGACGGCGTCCTCCTGACCTACGAGGACGCGCCGGCGAATCTCTCCGGCGAGCAATTCAGGACCATCCCCTGGGAGGACGACACGATCTACTCTCTCAAGCGCGCGATGCTCGTCCTTGAGAGCGTCGAGGGCATGACGGTGAAGGTGGCCAAGCCCCACGTTACGGGATCCGCCTATTACAATATTACGCCCATCCTGGCCGACAACGGCCTCAAGGGCGGCGCGGCGAACAAGGACCTGACCTCCTACGGCGGCATGGTCCTCAAGGAAAACGACTTCAACGCCGAGATACTCTACACGGATTACATCCCGCCCACCTGGAAGACCTTCGTGCCGATCCCGCAGACCGGCGACAAGCTCAAGAGCGCGACGGGCGAGCTCGCCCTCCGCGGCGTCATGGACTACAGCTTCGACGGCGTCTATTCGATTTCGCCCCTCGCTGCCCAGGGTTTCGGCTTCACCCCCGTGGCAGGCCGCAACGACAAGACGCGCACGAGCTCGGTCGACAATTACAAGCCCTGGCGCATCGGAAAGACGGCCGATTCCCAGTTCGTGGCCTCCTGGCCGATCGCCATGAAAAACAGGACCTCCGACGAGAATCTCACGGTGGCCTCCTTCAATATCGAGAACTACTGCGCCGAGAACGACAACTTCGCCCGCTACGAGGATATCGCCGACGTCGTCCTCTACAACCTCAGGGCGCCCGACGTGCTCACCGTGATCGAAATGGGCGACGACAAGGCTTCGACCATCGTCTACGTGAATCAGGACAACGCCTACGCGGTGCCCGACGGCGTGACCTGGGCGGTCAAGAATTACCGCAAGCTCATCGATTCGATCAGGACCGCCTCGGCCGCCGACGCCGCCTCCTTCGGCGTCGGCGGCATCGAATACGATTTCCGCGAGATAGCGCCGGAAGAGAATGTCGACGGCGGCGAGCCGGGTACGAACATCCGCGCCGGCTTCCTTTTCAGGCGGGATCGCGTCCAGTTCATCGATCGGGGAATTCCAACCAATACTTACGATACGACAGAGGGGGCGGAATCCACCTGGGTAGTTCCCGGCGAGGTCCCCGCCAATCCCTGGCTCATCGCTCTCGCGAAGAACAATACGACGATAGCGGGCTACAGAGGGCAGGACGGGGTCGTGAGGCCGCGCCTAACCCAAAGCCCCGGCAGGATCAACGCTTCCGCCTTCCGCTCGAGCCGCAAGCCGCTCGCGGGAGAATTCCTCTTCCTTCCAACGAGCAAGGTCTTCTTCGTGATCGCGAACCACTTCGGCTCCAAATCCGGCGACACTCCCCTCTTCGGGGTGCAGCAGCCGCCGACCTTCGGCTCGGAATACCGGCGAACGGAACAGGCGAAGGCCGTCTACGATTTCGCCGCCGCGATACTCGCGTTGGACGGCGCCGCAAAGATAGTCGTAACCGGCGACATGAACGACTTCCAGTTCTCCATCGCGAACAGGACTCTTTCGGGCGCCGCCTACGGACGCGGCGCGCAGTTGCTCTTCAGCCCGAGCGAGGAACTCCTTCCGATGAGCGAGCAGTACAGCTACCTTTTCCGAGGCAACAGCCAGCAGATAGACCATATCTACGTCTCGAAGGCCCTATTCGCGAACATCGCGACGACGAACTCGGGCAGGGACGCGGTCGCCATTCCGCATATCGACTCGATCTTCGCCCAAAACAACAAGATAGAAACGTCCGACCACGATCCGATCACGGTCCGTCTAAATCTCGGAGGCCTCTGATGAAGCGCGCTGTGTACCATGCGGCGGTCGTTCTAGCCGCGTCGATCGCCCTCTTCGCGGCTTGCAGATCTCCCGTGCCCGCCGAAGACGTCGAGGCGAGCATCTCGAGCTTCACATTGACGAAGGCCGACAATCCCGAGCTTTCGACCGACGCGGACTCGGTCATCGATACCCGCGCCAAAACGATTCGCGTGAGAATCGATCCCAGGGCTACCGATTTCACCAAGCTCGTACCTACTATTACGATCTCCGGAAAGGCCGACTCGTATCCCGCCTCGAGAGAAGTCGCCGACTTCACCCAGACCCCCGTAACCTACAAGCTCGTGGAAGCGAGCGGCAGGACGATCGTCTACCTCGTCACGCTCGCGCCCAAGCCGGTCGACGCGGAAGCCGGGGCGGTTCGCGTCACCGAGTATTTTTGCGGAACGGGCAAGGGAACGGCTACAACGGGCGAGCTCAACCGCTACATCGAGCTGTACAACGGCTCCGATTCCGCGGTGGATCTTTCCCAGTTCGAGCTTGTCCACAAGCGCTCGAAAAACGGCAAGCCGAGCCCCGCTCTCGACCAGACGGTAACTTTAAAAGGCAGCATCGCCGCCAAATCCTATTACGTAATCCACTCCGCGAAGATGAACGTGTCGCTCCTCGCCCGCGCGGGATCGCTTCCCTCTCGGCAATCCGACGCCTCATTCAACGGCATAATGGATTCCGACGGAGCCTCCGGTTACCAACTCATGAAGGACGGGGTCGTGGTGGACGCGATAGGCCCGAATGACGGAAGCCTCTTCGCTACCGAAACCTGCTACTTCCGCAGAAGCGATACGAGTACCGGATTGCCCGGCGCCGCCGCCGCGACCTGGGATAAAGGCGCCTGGGCTTTGGCTCCCTTGTGCGGCCTCCTCAACGAGGATGCCAACGCCGGCTTGCCGAGCCCCACCGACGCGTCCCTCGTCAGCCTTATTATTCAGAGCGGCTCCTTGAAAATACCCGCAACTATAAACAACGCGGCGAAGACGGCGACCGTCCTCATGCCGGACGGCGCGGACGCGAGCTCGCTCGCCATCGCCGTCGGAAGTTTCGGCACCGCGGTTTCGGTCGACTCGATCGCGATCGAAAACGGAAAAACCAAACTCGACTTCACGTCGGGGAAGAAAACCCTCGCCATAACGGGCCAGGACGGGACCACGGCGGAATTCACCGTCGCGGTCAAACCGCGCTACACGGCGGAAAACTACGATTTCGACGGCGGCATAAAAGCGGTCGTCGACAAAATCTGGAAAGGCGGAGCGAACGACACCAGCCTCGGCGACGTCTATATCACGGGCGTTGTCACGGCTAAAAACGTTTTCCCCGCCGCCTTCGCGATTCAGGACAAGAACGCCGGCGTCTATTTCTACACGAGCGAAGGCATCACCTTCCCCGTCGGTTCCAAGGTCAAGATCAAGGTGAACACCGGAAAGGTCTATTTCGGCCTGCCTGAAATCACCGTCTACGATCTGGAAATAGCGGCTGCGGGCAACGAACTATACTCCCTTTATTACAGGACCGGCGATTACGCGACCAAGGAAAGCCTCGGATCGGTCTTCCGTTACGATGGCGCGATCGCCCAAGGCGGGCTCGCGTACTACAAGGGCCAATTCGCCGGCTCGCTCTATTTCCACTATCCGACGGAGATTCAATCGAGTCTTTCCGCGGGGACGACGGGAGTCTTCTACGGCCCAGTCACCTATACGCGAGACAACTACACCATGGAACTCGTCACTCCCGATCAATTCTCCATAAGGTAGGCCCCAGGGATGTTTCGCGCAACGCTCGCCGCCCTGGTCGCGGCCTTCTTCCTTTCCTGCTCCGGCCCGAGCCCGGTAGCGATACCGAAGGCCGAATTCGCTCCCGCGGTGCGTATCGCCGCGGCTCCCGAAAAAACCTCGGGAGTACCGCTGACGGTCGCGACATGGAATGTGGAAGGCCTCGATCTGGGCGGAGACGCGCCTTCGGGTACCTATGACGGCGTCGCCCTAGCGCTCAAAAACGCTTCGGTCGAGATCGTCGCTTTCGAGGAAATCCAGGTCGCCGACGTGCCCAAACTGCAGGCGGCCTTGGCGAAACACGGCGGCGATCTTCCCAATTTCGCGATTTCCAGCCAATCGGACGGATACAATTCGTTCGCGGTCGCGTCCAAGCATCCCATTATCGAAGCGACGGAAGTCGTAATGCCTTCGTCGGGAAAGTGGCCGCGCTCGGTTTACAAGGTCCGCGTCGACGCGGGCCGGGGCTTGACCCTCTTCGTTTGCCATCTAAAATCCGGCGCGGACGCGAGCTCGCTCGCTAAACGGGTAAGTCAAGCCGAGGCGATAGGACGCTATTTCACCGAAACCTATGGAAGCGCCATCTCGACCGAGACGCTCGTTCTCCTCGGAGACATGAACACGATGAGTACGGGCGATAGAGAAGGAGCGCGGGCTACCCTCCCTCTCCTCGGGCTCCGTACCGACGGCGACTCGAGCAATGACTTCGAGAGCATGACCGAATCGCTTTTCGCGGCTTCCGACTCCTACACCTGGGAAGGTTCCGTATCGGGCGTCCACACGCGCAGCTCCCTCGACCACATCCTGCTCTCGAAAGGCGCGAGAGCTCGATACATTTCGGGAAGCCTCCGTATTTACCGTACGGACCCGTCTTCCACCATGACCGCCAATTCCGACCATTACCCGGTCGTTTTGGACATAACTCCGTGAGCCAAAACCTCACGAACCTTCCGTTTGGAAGGCAGCATTTTCGAGGAGGAATTACATGAAGATCCTCAAAGTCCTTGCGCCTCTCGTCATACTGGCGCTCCTGTTCTCCGGATGCCCGAATCCCGCCGACAACAAGGTGAAATCGGACGCGAAGAGCCTCGTGAGCTTCAAATTCGAAGCCGCGAAAAACACGGGCAAGCTGAGCGCGGACTCGGCCGTCACCTTCGACAGCGTTAGCGGAAACTGGAAAGCGACGCTCCCCGCCGGAACCGACCCCGCCGCCCTGGTCGCCACTTTCGAAATTTCGGCGCTCGCCAAAGCGACCGTCGGCGGCGTCGAGCAAGTCTCGGGTACGACGGCGAATAACTTCAGTTCGAACGTCGTCTACACCGTCACCGCCGAAGACGGCACATCCGCCACGTACACGATAGCGCTGACCGTCGCGCCGACTCCCTCTTCCGCGAAAGATTTCACGCAGTACTCCCTTAAAAGCGGCACGACCACCGCTTCGGGCACGATCTCCGGCACGAACATCGCCGTATCCTTGCCCGTTGGCAGCAACGTGACGGCACTCGTCGCGACCTTCGCGCTCTCCGACAAGGCCAGCGCCACGGTGGGCGGCACCGCCCAGGTTTCCGGTACCACGGCGAACAACTTCACGAGCCCCGTCCAGTATGTCGTGACCGCCGCCGACTCGAGCACCAAGACCTACACGGTCACGGTGACCGTCCGCCAGCCTTCCGCCCTCATCATTTCCGAATACTACGAAGGCGCGGTCGGCAACAACAAGTACCTCGAGATCACGAACACCAGCGCGGCGGCGATCGATCTCTCCGCCTACAGCCTCAGGTCCTACCCCAACGGCGCGACGACGGCCGATACCGCCTTGGCCCTCACGGGTTCCTTGGCCGCCGGCAAGAGCGTCGTCTACTACAACGACGGCTACACCTCCACGGTGCTCGACACCGTCGCCGCGTTGAGCGCGACCGCCGGCGACGCCGCGGGATGGAGAGTCCCGGTCGCATACGTATCCGGTTCGACCACCATCAGCTTCAACGGCAACGACGCGATGGAACTCTCACTCGGTTCAGATCCGGTCGACTTTATCGGCAAGTCCGGCGATGCCGCCAATTGGGGCGTCGACGTCAAGCTGATCCGCAAGCCCGGCAAAACCGGCGTCCTCACCTGGGACCAGGCCGACTGGTACTCGGTCCCCGTAAAAACATTGACCGCCACCGCCGAAGACGACAGCGCGGGAGCCCATGTCTCCACCGCCGCCGGATCCACCCTTACCGAGTTCTGGCTTGGCGGAATCAAGGGCACCATCAACGGGACCGCGATCGCGGTTTCGGGAATCACCGCGACCTCCAAGATCCTCCCCGCCTATTTCATGACGGCGGCTGAATCGGTGAAAGTCGGTTCGACCGACCAGGTCGGCGGCGTAACGACGAACGACTACACGAATCCCGTCAGCTTCGTCGTCGCGACGGGCACGACCACTCAGACGTATACGGTCACCGCGGCCATCACCGTCCTCGTTCCCGTAACCCTTACATCGACCAATTACAACTTCAACGGCGGCGTTCAGGCCGCGCGCACCACGATCGGAGCTTCCACGGCCGCGATCAACCTCTTCACGGGCACCGATACCTACGTGGATATCACCGGTATCGTCACCTCGATCCCCGCCACCAACAAGTTCTTCATCCAGGACCAGAACGCGGGACTCTGCTTCTATAAGTCCGGCGCTTATACCGGCGTCGCGATGAAGGTCGGTGACAAAGTCACCGTTCGCTCGAGGAAGGGCATGTTCTACAACTCGTACTTGTACGAGGTTACCGACTTCGACGTTCCGACCATCGTCACCCCGGGCTCGACGATCTACGCGATCGACGGCTCGACGACAGCCTGGGACGGCGAGCTCCTGAACCGTGTCTACAAGTACAGCGGCATAATCAAGGTCCTGCCCGCCTCAGCCAACAGCTACGTCGGAAACTTCGACAGCGACGCGACGCGACAGGTGACCAATGTCACCAACGCCGCCACCCTCGAGGTCGACAAAGCGGGAACGTTCTTCGGCGCCATCGACATCAAGCGCACGGGCACTTCGCCCAATTATGTCTACCCGAAGGTCATGCTCCTCTACGCCGCCGATCAGCTTCGCTATAACTGATTCCTCGATACTTGATTTCGCTTTAGATGAATGACGAAAAAGGCCGAGTCGCTTCCGAGAGGCGCTCGGCTTTTTTCTTTATCTAAGACCGAAAACGCACTGACTAAAAAACGGAATCGAGGCGCGAAAAGCAGGCTTCGCATATCGCGCGCCTCCACCTCGCCCTCGGGAGCATCATCCATGACGGAATCGGGGGAGCACAAGCACCATGCCGAGTAATCGCACCTATCTAGCTCTTTTTCTTATCATTGGCTTTGTCCTCGCTTCCTGCGACCCTTCCCTCCCCTCCGGGCAGGAAGGCGTCTCCACGACGACGACCACTACCACAAGCACTACTACGACGACAACGACGACGACCACGACGACGATCCCGCCCGTCGGCATAACCGGCTCGGGTTATTACGCGAGCATCGTCGCCCTTCCGGAGGCTTCCCTTAAATCGAAGCTTCACGAGATAATCGGCGCGAGCGTGACGCGGCATTCGTACGCCGCCGTTTGGGAGCAGCTGAAGTACACCGACGAAGATCCGGCTAACGCCAACAACGTAATCGAGATATACACCGGATGGTCGATTCCCAAGGCCAACATGGGCAGCGGAACGGCTTCGAGCATCGGTAGCTATTGGAATAGGGAACACGTGTACGCGAAGAGCCACGGCTCCTTCAGCGAAGACTCCGTAGGCCCTGGTACGGATTTGCACCATCTTCGCCCCGCGGACATCACGGTCAATTCAAAGCGCGGCAACCTCGATTTCGACGTGGGAGGCTCGGCCTACAGCGACGGCTCTCTTCCCGAAGGCATCGCGAGCGGAGTCACCGGCTGCAATGTCGATGGCGATTCCTGGGAACCGCGCGACGCCGATAAGGGCGACATTGCGCGCATGATCTTCTATATGGCCGTCATGTACGAAGGCCACGGAAGCCAGAGTTACGATCCGGTCAATCTCGAACTCAACGAACTCGTGAACAACGGCTCCAATCCCTACATCGGCAAGCTCTCCGCGCTAAAAGCCTGGAACTTGGCGGACCCGCCCTCCGACTTCGAAAAGCGTCGAAACGAGCGAATTTTCGAGCGTCAGGGAAATCGCAATCCCTTCATCGACCATCCCGAATGGGTGAAAGCCGTATGGGGCGAGTGAGATATCTTTGTCGAAATCGACACCCGTTTTTTACGTGGGCCAAGCGAATCGCCCGATAAGCCCGCGCGCCGACCGGAAATAACTGAGTTCCGATCGTTTCCAGTCTCGATCGGAACTCAGGGCGGCGGGCGCGACTCGAAGAAATTGAAAACCTCAATACGGATCGTGCACTCGCTCCACCCTCGCGTTGATCTGGCAGGTCACCTCGTAGGTGATCGTTCCCAGGACGCTCGCCCACTCTTCGCAGGTAATCTCGCAGGCGCCCGATCTGCCCATTAGGACCACCTCGTCGCCGGCGCGGGCTTCGGTTTCCGGTCCCAGGTCGATCATGCTCTGGTCCATGCAGACGCGGCCGACGATCGGGTAGGAAGCGCCGTTCACGAGGGCGCGACCCTTGTTGGAGAAGAGGCGGTTGAAGCCGTCGGCGTAACCCGCGGGGATAGTCCCGATCCAGGTATCGCGTTGCGCGATCCAGGTACGGCCGTAGCCGACGCTCGTGCCCGCGGCGATCTTCTTCACGAAGGATAGGCGAGACAGAAGGCTCATGCCCGGCAGCAGGGAGACGCTCCGCGGCGTGCCCTCGTCCGGGTAGTGGCCGTAGATCATGATGCCGGGCCGCACCATGTCCATCCAGGCGGCTCCGTGCCCCAAAACCGCGCCCGAGTTCGAGCAATGCGCCAAGTCCACCTTCCGGCCGATGGCCGCGTTGACGAGTTCCACGACGGTCTTGAAGCGGCCGATCTGGACGGCGGTATACGCCTGGTCGCGCTCGTCGCTGACGGGAAAATGCGAGAATACCCCCTCGAGGCGTAGGGAGGGGCATGCGGTCTCAATGTATGCCGCGATGGCCGGCGCTTCCTCCGGCGTCACGCCCACCCTTCCCATGCCCGTGTCGACCTTCAAGTGGACTCGAGCCGACAGGCCCGACGCCGCGCAGACGCGTTGTGCGGCATCGATATTGGAACGCTCGCATACGGCGACGGCGATGCCGTTCGCGAAGGCCGCCGCCATCTCTTCGGGGAATGCGGGGCTGAGCTTGAGAATGGGCAAGCCGATGCCTGAGCGTCGCAGCTCGATGCCCTCGGGCACCGTGGCGACTCCCAGCCAATCCACGCCCGAGCGCTCCGCCATCCGGGAAACCTCCACCGCGCCGTGGCCGTAGGCGTTGGCTTTCACGGCGATGAGGATCTTGCGATTCTCGCCGACCGCCTTCCTGATGCCCTCGATATTGGCGCGAATGTTCCCGAGATGCACTCGGGCATGGGTTTGATACAGCATAACGCGCCCCTATTCCTCGACGACGATTTTCGAGACGTAGGGCGAGGTCGAAAGGGCGAGCAGGGCTCCGTAGCCGGGCCTGAACGCGACCTCGTCGCCCACCTTGATATCGCTCACCGCCTCTTCCACGTCGAGGATGAGGTGGTCGGAGCTGCCGCCCAAGACGATTATGCCCTTGTCCTCAGGCTCGATGCCGTCCACGACGACGTCCTGCCTGCCGATGATGCAGATGGCGCGCTTGCGCACGCCGCGGTCGATGTATTCGGGCGAGCCGCCGAAAGCGTCCTGGCCGCGATTCCCGATGGGGACCGAGGGCTTGCTTTCCACTTCGATGACCTCGGCGACGACCCTGACGGTATCCTGCCGCGTGCCCGGCCAGGGGCTGCGGTCGATGACGTTGCGCCCCAGGACGATAGCCTCGCCTATGCGGAAATGGTTGATTTCCTTGGGCATTTTGCCCGAGGCGAGCAAGGGGAGATTCGCGCTGTTGCCGCCTGAAAGGACGCTCAGCTCCAGGCCGGTGACCTTGCGGCACTGGTCGCGGATATCGATGAGCATGCGCATGTTCTCGACGCTCGGAATGACGCCCCCGTAGCAGGCCAGATTGCAGCCGAGGCCGATAATGTCGATGCCCTTGAGCGCGGCGGCTTCCTTGAGAAGCCCCGGCGCGTTATCCGGCCACACTCCCTCGCGCAGGTCGCCCACGTCCACCATTATGATTACCTTGTGCCTTACCCCCTGCGCGAGCGACTCGTCGGAGAGTTTCATGAGCGTGGGAAGCCCCGAGTTGAGGCTGATCTCGCAGTCGTGCACGACATCGGCTATTTCGGACAACGCGGGCAGGCGCAGGAGCAGGCGCGGCAAGGTCACTCCCATCTCGCCTATCGATCGCAGGTTGGAAATGCGGCTGTCGGCGATCTGGTCCGGGTCGGCCTCGTAGAGGGCCCTCGTGACGCCCAAGTGGGCCGAGGTGACCTTGGTCACGCAGGCGATGTCCGCTCCGTGGTTGTGGCAGAGCTTGATGACCGCGCGCGCGTTTGCCCGGATGCGGTCCGGGTATATTTCGAGCCGAGGCGTCCTGAATCTCATCATGGCGTCACTCCTTTTCCTTTCGCGAAAGTTCCGTTTCGACCCAAGCCTCGAAGGTCTGCTTCACGTCCGCGGGGTAGGCTTGGGCGATCGTCCCGAGCGCGGAAAAGCGATAGTCGCGATCGATGAGGATGCGCGCGTCGGGTGGCGGCAGGAGGTGCTTCCGCGGCCCCAGACAAATGGACCTTAAGCAGTCGGCCGCGCCTTTGACTCTCGTCAGCGCGCCTCCCGTGGCCACGACCCATTTGACGGCGGAAAGATCCTTGCCCTTGACGATCTGCTTTTTCCCCGTCGGCGTGTACAGGTCGGAGATGTGGCCGGCGTGCCTGCGGACCCCCACGTCCACCGCGCGGGCGCAAAGCCACCGGGTCAGTTCCAGCTCGCGCTCGGTCGCGGGCATCGCGCGCAGGTCGCCCATGCGCTCCTCCCAGACCGGGTCGCCCGTCATGTGCACGATGTTGGCCGCGTTGACGAAGACCCCGAGGTCGCCCTCCACCGTGCGCTTGGCACGGGGCTCGGGTTCGGTCGCCTTGTCCTGGTATTCGGGACTGCCGTCGGTGACCGAGTGCACGTCGGTGGTGGCTCCCCCGACGTCGAAGACGAGGCAGTCGCCCAGGGCCTCGGCGAAGAGCTCGGCTCCGCGCAGCACGGCGCCGGGCGTGGGCAGGATGCCCCAGGAGCTCATGCCCGAGAATTTCTCCATGCCAGGCGCGTGAATAATGTGGCGGCCGAAAACCTCGTGGATGGCGCGCCTGAGCGGGTCCACGTTGAGGACGTCGACGTCGGGGAAGACGTTGTCTACTATTATTATCTCGATGCCGGCCTCGCGGAAGAGGTGCTGGATGGGCTTGTGAAGGGCCGAATTGCCCGCGTACACCACGGGCACGCCCAAGCGCATCGAAGCCAGGCTTTCGGCGTTTTTGAGGACGATGGTCTTCTCCCCGAACTCGACTCCTCCTGCGAGGAGAATGATGTTCGGCTTGATTTCGCGTATCTCGTCGAGCTCCCAGGTTTCCAGGGCTCCGGCCGTGACTTTTTTTACTATCGCGCCAGCACCGAGGGAGGCTTCGTGCGCCGCGCGCGCGGTCATGCTGTAGGTGAGCCCGTGCACGGTCATGCGCAGGCCGCCGGCCGCCGAGCTGTTGACGAAGGTCTCGGGCTTGCCTACGGCGCCACCGTAAGCCGCCTCCAGGTTCGCGATCGCCTCGGCCACGCCGAGGCCCACGTCGCCGGAAGCGACTGAAGTCTTGGCGAAACCCTGCGCGAGATGGGCGAAACCGCCTTCGCTCAGGAAGGCGAAAGCGTTCGCCTTCGTTATGGTCGAGCCGACCTCGATTGTCAGGATGTCGATGCTCTGGGGCACGTTATACTCCATCGAAAGCTTCGGCGGCGGCGGTCGCCGCGCGGCACTCGCCGCGCACCCGGCCGCCGCCGCCCCAGAAGAGCCGGCGCGGGGCCGGCCCCGTTCATGCCTGTCCCCTGGCCTTGAGAGTTTTTACGATCGCGTTTACCACGTGGAAGCCCTTGGTGCCGCGGCCGAAGGTGGCGTCGAGCCCGGTTTCCTTGGCCATGTCGCGGTTGACCTGGGTGCCGCCCGCGATGAGGACTATCTTGTCGCGGATGCCCTTTTCCTTGCAGAGCTCCGCGAGCTTGCGCATATTGTTGCGGTGCACGTCGTTGTGGCTGATGATCGTGGAGATGAGTATGGCTTGGGCGCCCGTCTCGATCGCGGCGTCGACTAACTTGCCCACAGGCACGGAGGTGCCAAGGTAGCTGTACTTGACGCCGTACTTCTCGATGCCGCCGTGCTTGATGTCGAGAATCTCGCGTAAGCCGACAGAGTGCTCGTCCTCTCCGACCGTGGCGGCGACGACCTTGATGCCGAGCTTCTTCACGACCGCGCGCACCTCGTCCTCGGGAAGCATCTCTTCCTTGGGCGGGATCTTGAGTTCCGACTTTTTAACATCGAAGGCGACCTTGCCCTTGACCTCGACGAAGCAGCCCTCGGCTGGATGCATGACCTGGAGGTTGACGATCTCGGGATCCTTGAGCCCCATCTTGCGTCCCATCTCGAGGGCCGCCTCGCGGGCTATGTCCTCGGACTCGGGCACGACGAACTGGAGAAGCACGGTGCCGTCGCCGGCCCACTCGGCCTCGGGTTTCAAGAGGTCGCCTTTGCGGTAGGGGAGCGTCTTCGAGAGGCGCGCGTTGGCGTTATCCTCGGGATCGAGCTCGTCGATGTAGACTATCTTCTCGGGCTTGCAGAGCGTGCAGCCGCCGATGGGGTCGCAGGCCTTCTTTACGCCGGCGGGGAGTTTGTTGTTGCCGAAGTGGTCGCAGACGGGGGCCATGTAGTCGGCGTCGCGTTGCACGAGCGAACCGGCCCCGACGCCGCCCTTCCCGTCGCGGGCGATGCCGTCGTCGTTGCGCTCGGGGTATTTCCCCGAGTCCACGAAGAAGCCCTTCTCTACGGCCGCGAAGTAGCCACCGGTCTCGACGACTTCCTCGAGGAAGGCGACCGCGCGCTCCTTGAGGTCGCGCGACATCTGGCCGAGCGGCCCGTCCATGTTGAGGCTCACCAGCTCCTTGATGCCGTCCAACGCGGCCCAGGTCTGCTTGACCGTCTGCACGCCGCGGATGTTGTTGTAGTGCCAGGGCACGTTGCGCCCCTCGTCAGGGGTGATGGTGCTCTGGATGTCCGCGCTCGTGAGCATCGAGATGAGGGTGTCGATCGTGTGCGTCCTGATCGCCTCCTCGATGTCGGCCTCGATGTAGCGGGTATTCTGCTGGGCGCGCATCTTGAAGTCACTGAAGAACTCGCGCAAGGCAATCGCGTAGGGCAGGTCGTACCAGAGCTTGGGCGCGGGCGGCGCGTCGGGCGGCACCGTGGAAAGGCCGATGAGGTTCTTGTCCATGCCCGCGGCCACGGAGAAGGCGCAGTTGATGCCGTGCTGGACCATGAGCTCGGGCATGACGAGCCAGCCGGCCTTGGCGGTCGCGTTCGCGTTATGCGCTCCATCTATCTGGAAGATTCGCGCCCCCGCCATGACTTTTTTGGCCTCGGCTGCGTCGACGAAGGATCGGTACATGTTGACGTTGCGGTAGAGGACGTTGTGCTGGGGGTCCTGGTGCGCGCCGTTGATTCCTTCCTCGGCGAAGAGGACGGCGACCTCGGGACCGGCCACGCCAGAGACGTAGCTGTGGAAGTTGATGGGCCTGCCCACCTCCTCCTCGATCATGTCGCAGGCCTTTCGGCTGGCGCGGATCTGCTTGCGCGTTATGGGAACTCCGCCGGTTCCCTCCGGAGTCCCTTCCATGAGGCCGTCGATGTGGCTCTGGCCGGTGGTGCGGATCACCATGAGGTGGTCGGCGCCGTGCCAGACGGCCATGCGCATGCGTCGGATGTCGTCCTCGAAGCGACCCGAGGCGATCTCGGTGGTCACGACGCAGGCGGGCTGGGGGTCGATGTGGTCGAAGTACTTGGAAGCCGGGAGGCCTATACTCCGCTTGAGCGGCTTGGACATGTTGCGGTAGTGGAAGGGCCCCATGTTCACCCCTTCCTTGGGCACTTCGCGCCAGGTCCAGCCCTTGCGAGGCGGATGGTAGGTGGCGAGGCCTTCCATGATCTCTTCTATATCGAGCTTCTTCGTGGGGTCGAGTTCCTTGTTTGCCATTTCGAATCTCCCTCTTTAAAACAGGCCGCTGAGAAGGGCTTTGTCGTCGATGATCGCCTGGGCGGCGCCGCGTATGTCCTTGCCGGTCTTCTGCGAGACCTTGAGCACGACATGCCCCGCTCCCTTGCCCAGGAGCCCCGCTTCCAGCACGCGCGTGACCACGGCGTGGGTCGACACGGAATCGATGCCCATGCGCAGGAGCACCGCGCGCTCTATCGAGGGCGAGGTGTGCGTCTTCGCCAAGTCCACGATGGGCTCGACGACCTGGTTGCAGAGCTTCCAGAAACGATCCTTGAGCTCGGCGTCGCTCATCTTCTTCAACTCAACCTGCCGCTTGTCGAAGCGGGCAATCCTGTCCTCTGCCATGCTGTCCTCCGTCAGTGTAGGGCGGGAGCGCGCAACGCGCCTTCCGCCCTTGGGTATCGCTATTCCAGATCCTTCGCGGCTTCCCTCACCCAGGCGACGTCCTTCTTGACGTCGGCGGCGAGGAAAGAGTAGTCGCCCTCGGTCCACTTCCCGACGGGGTGGGCCTTCGCGGCGTTCTTGAGATAGGAGAGGCGGAGCCTGTCCATGTCCTGGACCTTGCCGCGCACTTGCTCGAGGCGCTCGGGGATGACGATGGCCTTGCCGGGCACGTTGTCCGAAGGATCGCCGCGCCGCACCTCGACGCCGTTTTCACGCGCGAAGGAAAGCTGGCTATTGTGGTGCTTGCCGGCGCCCGTGTACTCGGTCTCCTGCACGACCACGATCTCGTCGCGGCCCATCTGCCGCGCCAGGGTCACGGCGGCCGTCAGGCTCGTGTTGCCCGCGGGACCTCGCTCGAGGCCCTCCATCTTGGAAAGGAGCTCGGTCACGTAGAAGACCTCGCCCTGG